>Ga0155653_119_pt2 | contig 70142 bp, 64 predicted proteins | sample RifCSPlowO2_01_FD_107310 | JGI IMG/M metagenome (GOLD analysis project Ga0155653, IMG submission 107310) | Candidatus Woesebacteria bacterium RIFCSPLOWO2_01_FULL_39_10b
TGAGGCGGTTGAGGGTTAAGTCCCCGGGGAATAACATCATCTGGTCAACTGCGTATTCAAAGAGTTCCCCCGGGAAAGTGGAGTTGTCTGAAAGAATTCGCTCAAGTTGCTTCTGTGAACCTTACATCTGTTATTTTCTGGAAGCATATTTAATTGAAAAAGAATTTTATAGTGATAAACCAACTCTTTTGCCAAAAGTTCTACTTTTGATAAACTAACCCCGTTTAAAATCCTTTCCTTAATAATCCAGAATAATCCCGGTGTGCGAAGTCATTCGACCCTGAGCTCAAGACCGAAGGGCTCAGGCCGAATCGGCTCAGACTCGAAGAGCTATTCCACATAAACTATGTCTCCTGTTTTTACTTTTTTCTGTAGCTATTTTGGTTCCTACAATATATCACCCGAAGGGTGGTGTCTTTAAATGTTTGCAAACGTAGCTTTTTCGATATTCATTTTTTTAATAAGATCTATTAATTGTTTAGATTTTAAGGCAGACAGTTCTTGAGAGCGATTTTTTGAATTTGAGTAGTTTGCAATAAAATCGCTTGTGTAATATTTATCTTTTGGACTTTTAATTATGGCTGGGTGAGATAATATTTCGATTATTTCGTAATTATTTTTTTTGGCATTTTCTAAAGCTGCCTTGATTACTTCAATTTCCATGAAGTTTGAGAATAAAACCCCGTAAAACATCGAAGTTGTCTTCATTTTATATTTATGAAGAATTGACAAGTTTTCTTTTGTGCAGTAGTTGAGAAATAAATATTTGGCAAAATTCATGTTCCTGAAAGCATTGTAATATATCGGGGAAACTTTTGGGAAAAAGAGATTTTCTCTAGTTAGTCTTATTGATTTTATATCGTATTTTTTACATAACTTACAGATAATTTCAAATATTCCCGGAATCATATGTACATGATCCTGGCCGTCTACGTGATCAATGGGAAGACCGAATTTAAAACAGATTTTAAACTGTTCTTTAAGTTCAGATTCAATTAAAGAAAGAAGCTTCCTGTTCACCTTTTTTAAATTCATAAAATATTCAAAAACACTAAATTTATATTTACCTGATGGGGTAGACAATTCTTGCGTATGACACGGCCCGTCGGTTAAATTTAAATGAATTCCGACTCCTATTTTTTTAAGGGATGTTTTTAAAAGCTCGGTTGCATCATTAAAAGCTGTTCCATTCGTTCTGATGGAGGTACTTGTTGTTGACTTATTTAGATATGACTCTTTTATTCCTTCTGTGAAGCCGTAGGTTAAACCAAAGTCGTCGTTGTGAAAAATAACTTTCATTAGTTAACTAGCAGTTAATTTTTTTAACAATTAAGTGTGGGGGACGGTTTTTTGCTTCTTTAAAAATTACTCTTAGATATTCTCCGATTATACCTAAATAGAAAAGAAGAATCCCGTTTAGAACTACACTTAAAAGTACAATGGTTATGTAGCCTTCAATCAACCTCTTTCCTTTTAGTAAAGTAACAACTATATCAAAAATTAAATAAATACCTATTATTAAAAAAAATATAATTCCCAAAACCCAAGCGCTTCTTAAAGGAAATGTGCTAAAGGAGATAAAACCGTTTATAAACAAATTCGTAGCCAGCGAAAGCGTATAGGAAGTTTTGCCAAATTTTCTCTTTCCTACTTTATATTTGATTGAAGTCGGGTTTTTTGCAACAAGCTGAGTTAGTCCACGAATAAAAATTTCTTTTTCAGGATTTTCTTTTAAATAAAGGCTTATTTCTCTTGACATAATTCTAAAATCAGATACTCCCGGAATTAATAAGCCTCCCGAAACTTTTTGCCAAATAAAATAACCAATTTTTCTGCCAAATCTCATTAATTTCCCCGAAGAGTGATCTTCAGTTTTTTGAGCCGACACAAGATCGTATCCCTTTTCCCATAATTTAATTAGTTTTGGTATTAAGGAGGGCGGGTGTTGAAAATCAGAATCCATGGTGATTACAGCACTGCCTGTGGTATTTTCTATTCCTGCTTTTAAGGCTGGCTGATGGCCAAATCTTTTATAGAATATAATTCCCTTTATATTTTTGTTTTTCCTGGCCAGAAGTTCGATCATAGTAGTAGTGTTGTCGGAACTACCGTCATTAACTAAGATAATCTCATAATTATATTTTTTTGGTATAGATTTGATAATTTGAGGGATTAAAAGAGGTAGATTTTGAGCTTCATTCAGGCAGGGGAGAACAACAGAGATTGTTTTCATACTTTAGTTTTTAAATTCAATTTATTACTATGATTATATACCAGTCTTTCTTAAATTTACTGCGTATTTTGGGTATGGTAAAAGATGCTTAAAAAGATAGTTATATTATTTTTCTTTTCCCGGATTCTTTTAATTGTATTTTCAATATTCGCGGCATTTCTTTACCCAATAAGAGAAGGTTATCTTGGTAAAGAGATCGATCCCAATGCTCCCTATCAAATTTGGATCTGGGCAAATTTTGACGGAAGGCATTTTCTGCACATCGTCCAGGAAGGATATAAAGACTTTAATTTTGCTTTCTTTCCATTATATCCTTTTCTTATTTCACTAACTTCAAGACTATTTTCATTACCCTCAATTATTTCAGGACTAATCGTCTCTTATTCTTTTTCAATTGCTATGATAATCGTCCTTTATAAAATCATTCGCTTGGATTATAAAGATAACGTTTCTCTTGTGGCTATTTTTTTATTGTCGATTTTTCCTGTTTCTTACTATTTTCAAGCTGTTTACTCCGAATCAGTGTTTATTTTTTTTTTAGTTTCTTCTTTCTATTTGGCCCGCAAGAAAAACTTTTTTTTGTCAGGAGTTTTCGCAGCGCTTTGTACTCTTACCAGGTTTTCTGGGATAGCCTTGATACCCGCATTGGTTACAGAGTGGGTATTTCAAAATGAAAATTTGTTGAAAAATTACAAAATCTTTCTTAAGAAACTTCTCACTCAAGGGATTTTCTATCCGTTCATTGGGTTTACCGGAATTGGAATTTATATGCTCTACCTTAAAATAGCTTTTAACGACCCTTTTCTTTTTTATAAATCTTTTTCAGCCTGGTCCAGAGAGGAACTTACATTTTTACCAGTTGTTATTTACAGATATTTTAGGATCTTTTTAACAGTTGATAAAAATCTTCAGGTTTATTGGATAGCAGTTCTGGAATTTGTGGTTGCGATGGGGAGTCTAATAGCTTCCCTATTTGTTTGGAAAAAAGTGAGACCAAGCTATGCAATCTTAATGATCTCAATAATTTTAATGGGTTCAACTTCTGGGTCTTTTATAGGAACTCCAAGATATATCCTTCACAGTTTTCCTTTATTTATTTGGCTTTCTTTATTATCTTGCAAAAATCGACAGATATTTTATTTTCTAGTTTTTGTTTTTTTAGTACTTAGCTTTATTTTTACAGCTATGTTTACACGAGGATACTTTGTATCTTAAGTCACTTTAGCTAGAAAAAGAATGTGAGGCGGATAGCCTAGCTTGGAAGTAAGTTCTTTTTGTAACAGAATCCTGAACCCCAATTTTTTTAAAAGTTTTTTGTAAAATAAATTATCTCTAAAATACAGTTTTTTATTATCAGAATATGTTTTTTTTAGAATTTTTACCATTATAGTTTCCTCAAGATTGAGTAATTTGTAGGAAATTAAATCTTTTCTTCCGTTTATTACTAAAATTAGATAACCCCCCTTTTTAAGTAAATTCTTGGCTTTTTTAAGTAGACTAGATTTTTCATTTTCGGGCAAAAGATATAAAACGTCAATAATTGTAATGCAGTCAAATTTTTTACCATTCAGATCGTGGATGTATTTTTTTTTAAATTTTAAGTTGGGAAATATTTTTTTCTTTGCCGATAGAATCTTTTTTGGAGATGGGTCTATTCCTAAAACTTTTCTTTTTGAATTTTTGGATAGAAGGAAACTAAAAGTTCCATGTCCAGACCCTACATCTAAAATATTCCCTCTTTCAGGAACGTATTTTTCTATTTGTTCAAAAGGACAAAGTAGACTTCTTATAAATTCAAACACTTTAAAAATATTATATACCCATCTTATTTGAAACACTTTCGAAGTGTCTGGAGTATTGAAGGAAGCGTTCTCAAATTTACCTTATTTCCATTATTTCCGAAGGGTGTGAAGTTATATCACCCTAAGGGTGAAAAGGAAAAGGGGGACTTCCTTGGAAGTATAGTAAGAAGATATAATCTATTTGGGCCGAAACAGTTAATTATGAAAGTCAGTAAAAGTATGTCAAATTTGGAAATTGCCGAGCTTTTGAGGGCTGTGGCTGCTTCTTATCAACTTAAAGACGAAGAAAAAAATAAATTCAGAATTATTGCCTATCAAAAAGCTGCGGATGCTGTTGAACACGCGTCAAGTGAGCTCAAAGATCTTTGGGATGAGGGTAAACTTGATGAAGTACCAAGTGTGGGAAAAAGTATAGGCAAGCATTTAGGAGAAATATTCAGAAGGGGAAGGTCAGAACATTTTGAGGAAGTAATGAAAGGATTACCTAACCAAATGTTTGAACTTATGGCTATTCCCGGAATTGGCGCCAAGACAGCTTATAAACTAGCTACTGAATTAAAGATTTCAAAAAAAGATTCCGTAGGGAGTCTTGAGAAATTAGCCAAAAAAGGGAAAATTGCTCAACTGCAAGGTTTTGGTAAAGATTCTGAAAAAGATATTTTAGAATCAATTGCCGGGGTTAAGGTAATGGTAAAGAGACATTTGCTTCCTTATGCACTGCAGCTTGCCAATGATATTACCGACTGGCTTTATGGAAATAAGCTTGTTCTTAGAGCTGACCCACTGGGAAGCCTAAGGAGACGAACCTCAACTGTGGGAGATATCGATATAGGTGTTTCCTCCAACAATCCTGAAGCGGTTCTTGAGCATTTTATACATTTTCCCAAAGCTCAGAGAGTGCTTGAAAAAGGTGAAAGGACTGCTTCAATTGTAGTTCCAGGTAACATACAGGTGGATGTAATGGTTCAATCTCCTTATGCCTATGGGGCTCTTCTTCAGCATTTCACTGGTTCTAAGCATCATAATATCGCTCTTAGGGAATATGCGCAAAAAAAGGGAATGAGTTTAAGCGAGTATGGAATAAGGACAAAAATTCAAAATTACAAACCAAAGTTAAAAATGTATCAATACTCTACTGAAGAAGAATTTTATCGTGCATTGGGTTTGGAGTGGATTCCTGCTGAACTTCGGGAATGTACAGGAGAAATTGAAGCTAGTTTGTCTGAGAAGCTTCCGAACCTTCTTGAACTAAAGGATATAAAGGCAGATTTACAGATCCATTCGAGTTTTGACATTGAGACAAGCCATGACTTGGGAGAATCTTCAATGAGGGAGGTGATTGAAAAAGCTAATAAGTTAGGATACGAGTACATTGCTTTTACCGAGCATAATCCCAGCCAAAGTAAGCACTCTGATAGACAAGTATTGGAGCTTTTGAAACGAAAAAAAGATGTTATCGATCAATTAAATTACTCTCTAGTGAAAACAGTGAAAAAAAGTATGCAACCTGCAAAAGTTTTTGTAAAAAAGGTAAAAAAAGTATTCAATGCTCTTGAAATTGATATTAGACCCAGCGGAAAGCTTTCCATTCCTGATAACGGGTTTGATTACCTGGATTTTGCACTTGTTTCCATTCACTCAAGTTTTAGACAGTCGAAGAAAGAGATGACCAATCGGGTTATAAATGGACTTTCTCATCCAAAGGTAAAAATTTTTGCACATCCAACAGCCAGAAAACTTAATGAAAGAGAAGGAATTGAACTTGATTGGGAGGTAATTTTTGAATTCTGTCTCAATGAGAAGAAGTGGTTAGAAATTAACGCCGACCCGATGAGGCTGGATTTACCTGATTTCTTGGTAAGAGAGGCTGTTAAGAAGGGGGTTAAACTGACTTTAGGAACTGACGCTCATCATGTTCAGGCAATGGAGAATATACAGTTTGGAATTTCAGTTGCCAGACGTGGCTGGGCAACTCTCCATGATGTTGTAAACACACGTCCTTTAGAAGAATTTGAAAAAATGCTATACTAAATTTAAGATTGGGGGTGAATAAAAAAATGCCGTTAATTACAGTTTTAGTAATTGTTGCTATAGTTTTAGTTATCTGGCTTATAACAACTTACAACTTTTTTGTTTCGAGTAAGGCCAGGATTAAAGCCTCGGTTCAGGAGATTGGAAACCAGCTCAAAAGGCAAGCAGATCTTATTCCTAATTTAGAAACCTCAGCCAAAGGATATTTGAAACACGAAAAAGGTATTTATAAAGATCTGACTGATGCAAGAAAGGCAATTTCATCCGCGATAAAATCAGGAAGTGTTCAGAAAATGGCTGACGCAGGAAGCAAGCTGGCCTCGATAATTCCGAATTTGCAAATATTGGTTGAGAGCAATCCTGATTTAAAAGCATCTGAAGTGGTTGGCAAACTTATGGATGAGCTTAGGGATACAGCTGATAAAGTTATGTATGCAAGACGACTGGTTATTGACCTAACAGCTGATTACAATGTTAAAAAAGTTAGCTTTCCATCCAGCCTAGTTGCTGGCGTGTTTAAGTTTGAGGAACAGCCGGGACTTATTACTCCTGAAACTGGTGAACACGTTAGAGTTGGAGAGGCTGAAATGAAGACACCTAAAGTGAACTTAAGTTAAATATTAACGTCTTTCAAGTCTCAAGCAAGTCTGAAATTTGTTGATGCACGTACATATTGGATTTGTTTAATGAAAAATATTTACGAAGTTGCTAGTGCAAATAAAAGAAAAAGCGCTATAATCCTTGTTCTTTTTGTCTTATTTATTGGTTTTAGTATTTACATTATTAGTCAGGCAGTAGGTTTTTATTTGGGCTACGAGCTAAGTGGTCTAGGTGTTGCTGGAGTTGCTTTAATTATTTCTGGACTAATGAGTTTCGGGGGATATTATTTTAGCGACAGAATAGTTTTAAGCATATCTCGGGCCAGACCAGCAGACCGCAATAAGGAATTCAATTTTTTTACTGCTTGTGAAAACTTAAGTTTGGCAGCAGATATACCCAAACCCAGGCTTTTTGTTATCGAAGATACCGCCCTTAATGCTTTTGCAACCGGACGTAATCCTGAACATGCGGTTATCTGTATAACTTCCGGTTTAATTGACTCTCTTGATCGAACTGAACTTGAGGGAGTAATCGCTCATGAGTTTACCCATATCAGAAATTATGATACAAGACTGATGAGCATAGTTACAGTTCTTGTCGGAGTTATTGCCCTCTTAGGAGATTGGTTTTTAAGGATGAGTTGGCACGGAGGGAAAAGTAGGGATAGAGATAAAGGTAGTTTTGGCGCAGTAATTATGATTGTTGGGATCATCTTTGCCATTCTTTCGCCGATAATCGCCCAATTAATTAAACTTGCGATTTCTCGTAGACGTGAATTTATGGCTGATGCAGGAGCCGTTGAGCTTACCAGACAGCCATTGGGTCTTATATTGGCATTAACAAAAATATCAAACGATCATGAACCCCTGGAAGCGGCCAACAAAGCTACAGCCCATCTTTATATTGCCAACCCTTTTAAAGATAAAATTAAAGGCGGAGTTGGCTGGTTCTCTGGTCTTTTTAATACCCACCCGCCAATTGAAGAAAGAATCAAAGTTCTTCAACAGATGGCTTAATTATCTTGCTATAAGTAGATAAAGTTTTCTCAGAGCCACGAAAGTTGTTCCCCAAGCCATAGGTAGCCAATAAGGAACCAATTTTACTTCTTCTTTATCAAAGTTAGCTTTGAATCGGGTAAATGAGAAACCACTTAAGAAAAGGACAAGGATACCTCCAAGAAAAAACCATAAAATATCACTTCTCTCTCTAAGAAAGATAAAATAGAAAAGTGTAATTACAGCTGTAAAATAGTTTACAATTTTTACTTCCTGAGTCAGAAAGATTACTGTAAAAAGCCAGCCAAAATAAAGGATGTAAAAAAGAACAATTGTGGTTTCCTTCTTCATGATAGTGACGGCAATATATTCATCTTAGCACAAAGTTATTGATAATTAGCTAATTTTACGAGTATGATATGGGATAGTGAAAAAGGTAAGCAAAAAGGAGGTTATGCATATCGCTAAACTGGCGAACCTCCAAGTTAAAAAAAGCGAAGTTGAAAAGTTTAGTCGGGAGCTCTCAGTAGTTATTTCTTACTTTGATGAATTAAATGGAGTAGATACTTCTGATATTCAACCAACCAGTCAAACAACAGGCCTTGAAAACGTTTTAAGGGAAGACGATCTAGAAACTGAAGGCTCCTTGAATCTTCAGGAAACTTTGTCTGGGACCGAGAGTATCTGCAACGATTATTTTAAAGTTCCTGGAATTTTAGAGGAAAGAAGTGATAAGTAGGTGGAGACTTCCTAGTCGTTTATGAATATCCCACTGACAATAAAAAAAACACAAATGGGTCTTAAGGAAAAAAAGTTCTCAGCAGTTGAACTTGTCGATGCCTATTTGGCTAGAATAAATACTTTCGATAAAGAACTTAATTCTTTTATAACAGTGTCGGATGAACATGCGTATCGAGAAGCTGGGGATGTGGATAAAAGTATAAAGGAGTTGGGCAAGGAGGCCTTTCTGAAATATCCTCTCTTGGGTGTTTGTGTTGCTCATAAAGATGTTTTCCTAACTAAAAGTATCCGCACCACTGCAGCCTCAAAAGTGCTTGAAAACTACATTCCTGCCTATTCGGCAACTGTTGTTAAAAAGATGGCTGATGCTGGTTCTATAACTTTGGGTAAGACCAACTGCGATGCTTGGGCACACGGATCCTCAGGCGAAAATTCCGATTTTGGTCCCAGCAAAAACCCTTGGGATAAGGAGTATGTTCCTGGTGGTTCTTCAAGCGGTTCTGGGGTGGCTTTAGCGGCTAACTTTGCCCTGATTGCAACCGGAACCGATACTTGCGGTTCCGTTCGACTCCCAGCAAATTACTGCTGTCTTTTCGGATTGAAGCCCACTTATGGTTCGGTTTCCAGATATGGTGTTGTTGCAATGGCTTCCTCTTTAGATTCTATAGGTCATTTAGCAAGATCAACAGAGGATATCGAAAAAGTTTTTTTAGTAACTAAAGGACTTGATCAGAAGGATTCAACTTTAGCTGAAAGGAATTTTCAGATTTCTAAGACAAAATTACGATTAGGAATAGCCAAGGAATTTTTTACAGAGGGTTTGGATGAAGAAGTTAAAAATTCAGTTTTAGCATCAGCTAATTTTTTTGAAAAAAATGGGTTCGAAGTTAAGGAAGTAAGTATGCCTTACACAAAGTACGGGATATCCGTTTATTACATAGTTCAACCAGCCGAGGTCTCGTCTAATTTAGGAAGATATGATGGAATCCGTTACGGAGGTGAAAGGAAAAGATTTGCCGATGAAGCAAAAAGAAGAATTATGCTTGGTACTTATGTACTTTCCTCTGGGTATTATGACGCTTATTACCTAAAGGCCATGAAAGTTCGCTCAAAGATAATAGAGGATGTTCAAAAGGTGTTTGAAAATGTTGATGTTTTAATCGCACCGGTTACTCCGACTCCTCCTTTTAAACTCGGTGAAAAAGTAAACAACCCTTTAAAAATGTATTTAACTGACATTTTTGCAGCAACTGCAAATTTGAGTGGTATACCATCTTTAGCAATCCCCTGCGGATTTACTAAAACAGGACTTCCTTTAGGATTTCAGTTGATGGGACCTAAGTTTTCAGAACCTCTTCTTTTTAAATTAGGTAAACTTTATGAAGACTGGACTAATTGGAAGCCTAAGGTAGCTTCGTTATCTACCTGATTGACTTTGAAGTTGTATGACTGAGTACAAAAAACTTCTTAAAAATACAAACTTTCTTTATTTGTGGATATCGCAAATTCTTTCCCAACTTACAATTCAGATTTTGAATTTTCTTTTGATTATTAAGGTTTTCAGGGAAACCGGTTCGGCAATTTCTATCGCACTTCTGTGGATCATTTACGGACTCCCTTCGATACTGATAGGACCTTTTGCCTCAGCCTCCGTGGATATGTTTGACCGTAAGAAGATGCTTCAAATAAGCAATTTCTTGCAAGCATTGGTAATATTTTTTTATGCGTTGTTTCAAGGGCTTAACCTTTTTTTACTTTATGGGGCTATCTTTGCCTATTCTTTTCTCAACCAATTTTATGTTCCCTCAGAGGTGGCGTCGCTTCCATCTTTGGTAAAGAGAAATTATCTCTCCTTTGCCACAAGTCTTTTTTTTATTACTCAGCAAATATCCCTTATTGTCGGAATTGGAATTGCCGGGCCTCTAAGCCATTTGTTAGGTTTTAAAAACGCTTTATTTTTATGTTCTTTTTTTGTTTTTATTGCCTATTTGTCTGTTTCATTTTTACCTAATATGAAAACGAAGGAAATTAAATTAAATTTTGAAAATGCTCTGGCTAAATATTTTCAACAGATTATTCAAGGCTACAAATACATTAAAGAAAATAAACTTGTTATTTATCCCTTTTTGCTCCTTTTAGGAATGCAGGTGAGCTTGTCTATTATCATCGTAAACATTCCACTAATTGCAGAAGATATTTATCTCCTCTCTGTTGAAAAAGCCAGCTACTACATAATCCTCCCTTCGGGTGTTGGCGCCGTGATAGGAGCATTTTCTGTTCCTAGGCTTTTAAGAAGAGGGGTAAGAAAAAGAAAGATGATCGAAAAATTTCTTTTAATAATTACTTTGGCTTTCTTTTTGATAACTTTTTTGCTTTCGGAATTGTCAATGTCTTATCGGGTAATTGTTGGAGCAATTTTGGTATTTTTTTTCGGATTATCGTTAACTGCGATAATAATTACTGTTAATACCTTCTTGCAGGAAACAACGCCTAAAGATTTACGGGGGAGAGTGTTTGGAAATTATGGATTTGTTCTTACTTTAGCTACGATACTACCGATAATTCTATCTGCTACCCTGACTGAAATTTTTGGTATAAAACTTCTGATTTTCACTTTTGATTTAATTTATTTTACGACTCTCATTTTTATTAAAAGAGGAAACTTTAGTCTAATGAACAGTAAGTTAGAAATATTAACAAAGTAAGAGTATGGATAAATATAGACCGATTATTGGACTTGAAGTCCATATAGAACTGGATACAAAAAGTAAGATGTTTTGTGGATGTTCTGCCGATCATTTTTCCAAAAAACCGAACACTCAGGTATGTCCCGTCTGCTTGGGTCTTCCCGGGGCTTTACCTTTTGCCAATAAGAAGGCGGCTGATGATACTATAAAATTCGGCTTGTCATTTGATTGTCAAATCAACCAGCTTTCTAAATTTGACCGGAAGCACTATTTTTATCCGGATTTACCTAAAGGATATCAGATAAGCCAATACGATCTTCCTATTTGCGTCAATGGTAAGTGGCTAATGACTAATAGTCGGCAGGTAAGAATCAGGCGTGTTCACTTGGAAGAAGATACCGCCAAGCTTGTTCATCAAAAAGTTGACTCAAAGAAAATAAGTTTAATTGACTTTAACAGAAGCGGAGTTGCCTTAATGGAGATGGTAACAGAACCGGATTTCGATAATGCGATGGATGTGGTTACCTTTTTGAAAGAGGTACAACTAGCAGCCAGATATTTAGAAATTTCAAATGCCGATATGGAAAAAGGAAGTATGCGCCTGGAAGCAAATATATCTCTTGTCAAATTCACATCTCACAACCCTAAACCCACAACCCTGCCTGATTATAAAGTTGAGTTAAAGAACATTAATTCGTTCAGATTTTTGGGGAAAGCCATAAATAGCGAAATTGAAAGACAGGAAAAACTTCTTTTAGCGAGAAGAAGGATTGTTCAAGAAACTCGAGGTTATGATGAAGTTACAGGCAAAACCTTTTCTCAAAGAATCAAAGAAGAATCAAATGACTACCGTTATTTTCCTGAACCTGATATTCCTCCGATCCGTTTAGGAAAGTCTCAAATCGTAAGTCTTAAATCCCAAATACCCGAACTTCCGCAAGCTAAAAGAATAAGGTTTGCGGTAGATTACAACCTGCCAGGCAATTTTATTGAAATATTGATTCAGGATAAAGATCGTTCAGACTATTTTGAGTCGGCAGTCAATCTGGCTAAGAAATTTAATTTAACTCCCAAAATGCTGGCTGATCTTATGGTAAACAAAAATATGGACAAAGCCTATCCTGAACCCGCTGGCTTGGTGAAGAGACTTGTAGAAATTGCCCATAAAGAATATGCGGGGATAGGTGAGGTAGAAAAAGCTGTAAAGGAAGTAGTTGAATATGAACAAAAGGCAGTTTCCGATTATCAAAAAGGTCAAGCCAAAGTAATCGGTTTCTTGATCGGCCAAGTCCAGAAAAAACTCTCTGGTCGAGGAAACCCGAAAATAATCCAGTCTGAACTTCTCAAAAAGATCCATGTATTGAACTAGCCTACCGGCGCACTTATCTTTCTTATTGTCAAATATTGGTAAGTTGTTAGAATTAAGATAAATGGAAAGATTGTAAAAAGTTATGTCGCCCAAATTTGTTCACCTACATGTTCATACGGAATATTCACTTTTGGATGGTCTGAGCAAGATTTCAGACTTAGTTTCTTATATTAAAAAGGAAGATATGAAGTCGGTTGCAATTACTGATCATGGGGCGATGTATGGAGTCATTGAATTTTATAAGAAGTGTAAAAAGGAAGGAATTAAACCTATTATTGGTATGGAAGCTTATACAACTAATGTAGATTTAAAAGAGCGCCCGTCACGCGGGAAAATCAAAAATAACCACCTACTTCTTTTAGCCAAAGATAGACAAGGCTATGAAAATTTAATGAAATTAACCTCTATTGCCCATCTTGAGGGTTATTATTACCGCCCCAGAGTTGATAAAAAAACCTTAAGTTCTTATTCAAAAGGCTTAATCTGCACATCAGCTTGTCCCCAAGGAGAACTGGCACAAACTGTATTTGATGGAAATTTTGAAGGAGCAAGGAAGCTGACTAAATGGTTTTTAGACGTTTTTGGAGAAGATTATTATTTTGAGATTCAGAAACATGAGTATGCAAAATTTATTGATAAGGCAGATAACGATGAAGTTAGAAATTTACTTATCGAAAACAATGAGTTTGAAGAAAAAATTAATAAAGGAATTATTGAATTAAGCCGGGAACTTGGGATTCCCCTGGTTGCTACAAATGACGCTCATTATATCCGGAAAAACGATGCATCCGCACAAGACGCTTTAGTTTGTATAGCAACAGGAAAAAAAGTAACTGATCTTAAAAGATTAAGGTATATTGATTCACCGACTTTTTATTTAAAGACAGAAGCTGAAATGCGGGATCTTTTCAAAGATTATCCTGATGCTTTGAAAAACACTTGGGAGGTTTCCGAGAAATGCAATGTTGAGATCGAGCTTAATAGATGGTTCTTTCCTAAGTATGATCTTCCCGAAAAAAAAACCGCAGATTCGGTAATGGAAGAAAAAGTTTGGCATGGAATAAAGAAGAAGATTTCTAGAATAACTCCAGAAATAAGAGAAAGGCTTCAATATGAGATGGATATTATTAAGAAGAAGCGTTATTCAACCTATTTTTTAATTGTTGCCGATATTGCGCGCTGGGCAGAAAAAAAAGGAATTATAACCAATACCAGAGGGTCGGCTGCCGGATCATTAGTTTCTTACGCACTGGGAATAATAAATATAAACCCTTTGAATTATGAGCTTCCTTTTGAAAGATTTCTGACTCCCTGGAGACCATCGCCACCTGATATTGATTTTGACATAGCCGATGATCGAAGAGAGGAGATAATAAATTATATTGGCAAAAGGTACGGAAAATCTAAGGTTTCTCAAATTTGTACGTTTGGAAGGATGCTGGCAAGAGGTTCTGTAAGAGATGTCTCCAGAGTTTTGGGTTACCCTTATGCAACCGGTGATAGAATTTCAAAAGCGATCCCTCTGGGTTCACAAGGCTTCCCCATGAATATTCAAAAAGCGCTCGAAGTTTCCCAGGATTTAAAAAAAATGTATGAGAAAGATCCTGATGCCAAGAAAATTTTGGACTTAGCCCGAGAGGTTGAAGGAAATGCGAGGCATATTTCAGTTCATGCTGCCGGAGTAGTCATTGCTCCTGACGACATCACTTACTACTCTCCTCTCCAACTTGATCCTGAAGGAAAAAAGGTTATTACTCAATATGATATGGATGCTCTTGACCCAAATGTATCTCCCAATGAGGCTGTCGGTCTTTTAAAATTTGATCTTTTGGGATTGAGAAATCTATCAATATTGGGTTCAGCAATTGCAATTGTTAAGAAAAAACGAAAAATTGATATCCAGATAGATAGAATCCCTCTTAATAATAAAAAAACATTTGAGATGTTGTCTCGTGGTGAAACAATGGGTGTCTTTCAATTATCAGGAGCCGGCATGACCAGGTACTTGAGGGATTTGAAACCTGAGCGTGTGGAAGATTTGATGGCGATGGTTGCTTTGTACAGACCCGGCCCTATGGCGCAGATACCAGAATATATCGAGAGAAAAAATAATCCCGAGAAGGTAAGCTATTTTGATCCTCGAATGCAAGAATATCTGGCTAAATCTTATGGACTTTTGGTTTATCAGGATGATGTGTTTGCAACAGCCATAAAAATTGCTGGCTACACTTGGGAAGAAGCAGATAAATTAAGAAAAGCAGTCGGTAAAAAGATCCCCCAAGAAATGGAAAGACAAAAAGAAAAATTTATAAAAGGAGCCATTGAAAACGGTATGGAAAAAAATAAAGCAGAAGAACTATTTAAGTTGATTGAGCCTTTTTCTGGGTATGGATTTAATAAAGCTCATGCGGCGTCTTATGGAATGGTTGCCTATTGGACTGCGTTTATGAAGGCAAATTACCCGGTTGAATTTATGTGTGCGCTTTTGACAGCAGAAAGCGGGGATACCGAGAAAATTTCTTCAGCAGTTAACGAATGTAAAAGAATGGGAATTAGAGTTTTCCCACCGGATATAAATAAAAGCGGGGTAGACTTTACAATAGTTAAAGAAAAGAATTCGCTGTCAGGAAGGGCTGTTCTTTTTGGATTGAATGCGATTAAGAATGTAGGCAAGGCTGCGATAGAAGCAGTCCTTTCAGAAAGGGATAAGGTTGAATTTACCTCTTTTTCTAACTTTTTATCAAGAGTAGATGCGAGAAAGGTCAACAAAAGGGTTTTGGAAAGTTTGATAAAAGTTGGAGCTCTCTCTCGGTTTGGAAATCGTGCAAGTCTTTTGGTCACGATGGATGCGTTAAGAAACAAAGTTTCAAAAATTAAAGGAATTGAAAATCAGGAAAGTTTATTTTCCCAGGATGAGATAAATAAGGCCAGTTTACAAAATCAGGAGAAAGCAACTGCCCTCGATGAGTTTAGCGATGAAGAAATACAAAACCTGGAAAGGCAGCTTCTGGGATTTTCTCTTTCAGCTAAACCTGTAAATGAAATCATAGAAGCTTTTATACCATTGGCCACCCACAAAATTCAGGATATTGTCATTGAACAAGAGAAAGTTGAATTAGTCAAAGTTGCAGCAGTAGTCTCTGAAGTGAGAATTGTGGTTACCAGAACTTCGGGTCGTGAAATGGCTTTTGTAAGGGTAAGGGATGATACAGGCGATATCGACTTAGTTGTCTTCCCTAAAATTTTCGAGACTACAAAAGAATATTGGGTGAATAATAAACCCCTTTTAATAAGGGGTAGGGTTGATGTGAGAGAAGATTCAGCTAACATTATTGTTGAGCAAGTTTTCACTAAAGACAATCTTTTCTCAGGCGACCGTTTGTTTATTCGCATTCCGAAGCAAGTTACAAGGGAGAATTTGAGGAGTCTTAAAAATTTGCTGCTCAGAAACAAAGGTCAGCAAAAAGTTAGCTTGATGTTTGAGGATGATCCAAGTAAAACAGTGAATCTGAATTTTGGAATTTCCTGGAATGAGGAGTTGGCAAGAGAAATTTCTCATACTTTAGAATCAGAAGAAAATTAAGTTAATATTATTATATTTACAAGTTTCGCACATCCCTTAATGACTTCTCGGACGGTAGCCCGAAGGGACTCCTCCGAGGAGATTTAAAGTGTATACGAAAGTTGTGATATTGATTTAAGCCTAAGATTTGATGTAAGATTACATTTATGGCCATATTTGCCAAACATAAGGATACTTCTTTTGGGGTTGCTGATAAAATCAAAGTTACCCAGAGGATAAAGGAAGGGGAAAAAGAACGGATACAGATATTTGAAGGTATTGTAATTGGGATTAAAGGGAGAGGTGTGAGTAAGGTTTTCAGAGTAAGAAAGATTGGAGCTCAACAGATAGGGATTGAAAAAACATTTCCTCTGGAAAGTCCCACTGTAGAGAAGGTGGAAGTGGTAAGAAGTGGTGTGCGGGGCGTGAGAAGATCTAAACTTAATTATCTTAAAGATAAATCAAAGCGTGAAATTGAAAATATTTATCAAAGAGCATCAAAAAGACAAAAAAGCAAAATTAAGTAAGATTTACTTCTTTAAAAATTTTTGAGGATTATTGTGGAAAAGAAATTTCTGGGGAAGATTGGGGAAGATTTTGCCTGTAGATTTCTACTTAATAAGGGTTATAAGATCTTGGTAAGGAATTTTAGATCGAAGTTCGGCGAGATAGATATAATAGCTCATGATGGGGAGACAACTATCTTTGTTGAGGTGAAAACTCGTTGGAGTAGACTTTTCGGGAGAGCTGAAGAAGCAGTGACGGGCCATAAACTCAAAAGAATAAAAAAGGTTGGAGAGTACTTCTGTCTTTTGAATCCAAATCTCTCTAAAAAGTTAAGAATAGAGGTTGTCGCAATTGAAATTGATAAAGGTAAAGTTGCTTCAGCAAAAATATTTGTCGCAACATAAACTTTTTTGATTATGGCGTTAAGTTTTCAAAAAATTGTTTAAATGAAGGTAAAAAAAAGAGATGAATCTTTTGAAGAGTGGAGTTTTGATAAGCTTATTGTGTCCATCTCCAAATCTGGAGTTCCAATAGAGGATGCGCAAAAAATAGCGGAAAACATTGAGAGTTGGGTTTTAGCTAAAGATAGTAAATTTATTACTTCTGTCGAAATAAGAGATAAGGTGATAGAAGCTTTGTCTAAAAGTTTTCCGAGTGAGGCAAGTTGTTACAGTTTTTATAAAAAAGGTTAAAACTAGGTTTCAGGAAAACTTATTTCTCCGGTTTCCAGATCGATTTCGCATGACCCGGAAGTTTCCTGAGATGTTGGGGAAGTGTCTTGATAACTGCAGATTACCTTTGATCCATCAGCAGACAAACCAACAATTTCGTATTTTCTGGTTACTCCTTCGCTTGCGCTGGCAGAAGTTAAGTTGGTTTCTTTTTCCACTTCAATATCAAATAAGAAAATGTCAATATTTTTATTTGAGCTTAACTCATTTTTATAGATTATTTTTTTACTATCCTTTGACCAGATACAATTCTTTCGGTTGGGACTGACTTCTTTGACATTACTTCCGTCGATATCAACAAAGTACAAAGCTGGTTCAGGCGCCGGAGCCCAGGATTCGAAGCAAATTTTAGTTTTATCAGGTGATACAAATACTCGGGCAAATCCGGTTATGCCTGTTGACTGGAAGTTACTCTTATTAATTAAAACTTTCTCATCTCCATCCGCGTAAGATCTTATTATATTTCCATTTTTGATGGATATTTGTTCAGGTGAAAATTCGGGCGTGGATGTAGGAGTTGGAGTTTCTGTATTTGATGGTAGACTACTAAGTCCGTTTTCTTTTTTAAGATTTTGATTTTGAGAATATAAAATACCCACACCAATCCAGACGAGTGCTGTTATAAAAACTAAAATACCTATTAAAAGCTTGAAATTAAACTTTTTTTGATTAGGTTCAGTAGCTGATACAATTAAATCTGCAGAAACAGGACTTGGGGAGTCTTTAATAGTTTGATCGGGAAATCCAGAAGTTTCTTCTTTTCTTGCAGGTTGCTCGTGCAATACTTGTCCTGGCGCGTAAAACTGGTTATCATTAGTTTTAGCAGACGTTTGAGTATCAGCTAAGGGTTGCTTTGGACCAGGATTTAGTTTGGAAGTTGTTTCGTCTTGCATAAAATTATCATGCCATATATTTCTTAGGAAGTGCAAGTATTAATCAATGATACAAGTTTTGCACTTTCCTTAATGACCACCTCGGAGGTGATTTAAGCCTGTCTACCGCAGGTAGACTTGTCTTAAGAAACTTGTGAATGAATGAAATGACTAGTTTAAAATTTTTTGTTTTGCTTTATCTGGTTTCGCTTGTATTAATATACGTCCTGAATCAGAAAACAGGAGTTCCATTAGTTTTACCAGGTGATATTTATAAGGTAAAAGGAACAAGGAGAATTTATATACCGCTGGCAACGTCGTTTACCCTAGCGCTGATTTTATTTTTAGTTCTTAATAAATATATCAAATGAAATTTCTTAAATAAAGTCATATTCATCTTAGTTGAAACCGTATTGACGTGTTGGGTTTAAAAATTTTAAATTAATACTTGATTAACCAATCTTTTCTGCTAGCATTTGTACATGGCTGAGAAAAAAAAGAAGATAAATTTGGCTAAAAAGTTAGGAAACTTTAAAAAGTTTAAAGAAGCTTTTTCAAAAAACAGAAAAAAGTCCAAACTTTTTGTTTTTACTGCTTTTTTGGTCGTTTTTTTGTTTATCATTTACCTTCTAAGGAGTGTCTTTTTGGCTGCCTTTATAAATGGAAGGCCAATAACTAGATTAGAAGTTATAAGAAAATTGGAACAAAATCAGGGAAAACAGACCTTGGATACACTTGTTACAGAAAAACTTATCTTACAGGAGGCAGGCAAAAGTAGAGTAGTCATTAGAGACGAACAAATCCAAACTGAAATTGAAAAGATAAAAACTTTAGTTGAATCTCAGGGGACTAATCTTGACCAGGCCTTAGCACTTCAAGGACAGACAATGGAGAATTTGAAGAGTAACGTAAGAATTCAGAAAATAATTGAAGAAATATTAAAGGAAAAACTAAATGTTAGCGATGAGGAAATTTCAAACTACTTCGAGGGCAATAAAAATCTTTATGGCAAGGACGCAAAGCTGGAGGATTTTAAAGAGGAGATAGGGGACCAACTTAAGCAGGAAAGATTGGCCGCTGAATTTAGGAAATGGATTGAAGACTTGAAGAAAAAATCAAAAATAATTTATTTTGTCCATTATTAAAAATCTTCTTAATCCACCTTCGCAGAAGACTACGATCGTAAGGTCGTGGGTGAATGCGAAGAATCTTCCGCTTAGGCGCGGGATTTTGATCCCACCGAAGCCATGTACCGTACGGTACATGGCGAAGTGAGCGGAGAAGATACCTCGAGCATAAGCTCGGGAGAGATTTATCTAAACTTTAGCAAGTTTTCCCAAATTTGTTATATAATTAAGTTATGATAATTTTAGGAATCGATCCCGGTACTGCTACAACGGGATATGGGCTTCTCCAAATCAGAAATAATGATTTGCATGTTATTGATTTCGGGCTTATCGAAACAGACAAAAACGGTACACCCGAACTAAGACTGCTTAGTATCCATGAAAAAATGACTGAACTTTTTATAAAATATACTCCCCATGTAGTTGCTATTGAGAAACTCTTTTTTGCCGCCAATACAAAAACTGCAATGCGGGTGGGTCAGGCGCAAGGAGTTATGTTTCTTTGTGCAGCACAATATAAGGTAAAAATATTTGAGTATGCTCCAGCCACTATAAAAAAGGTGGTTTCAGGAAATGGCAGGGCTGATAAAAAAAATATGCAGAAGTCAATAAGAAAAATATTGGGAGCAGGCATAAGAAGCAAGCCCAAAAAAAAGAGTCATTTTGATAATGCTGCAGATGCATTAGCTGTGGCACTTACCCACGCAATTCAGATTAAAAAAGTTCTCTTTTAACTAAGAAAGGAGGTGAAAAATAATGGCAGACTTTAAGATAGGTAAGGTAATGCATTACTACGACAAGTTAGGCGTGGCAATAATTCAACTGGATTCAGGTTTGGGGATCGGAGATAAAATAAAATTTGTAAGGGGTGGTGAAGATTTGTCAGAGCAGGAGGTAAAGTCGATGCAAATCGAGCATGAGCATGTCACCAAAGCTAAAAAAGGGGATGTTGTCGGGTTGCAAGTTGATCAAGAAATTAAAGAAGGAGCAGAGGTATACAAAGAGGGATAGTTGAAGATACCCCGAGCTTACGTTCGGAGGAGCTACATAATTTTTATGAAAAAAAGATGGCTTAGAATGGAATGGAATAATGCCCCTGACATTAAAAAGCGGGTACTTCGTTTAATTAAAGATGTTAATTTGGAATCACTTAATTCCTCAAACATTCATTTTTTTAGATCATGTAATTCTTCCTCTCGCGCTTACGCAAGAATTTGGGGCTTGTCTAAAGTTTGGCAGAAAGCATTAAAAACTGATCCTGCATACATAATTGAGGTCTTATCTGAAAGATTTGATAAATTGTCTGAGAATGAAAAAGACAAAGTTCTTCTTCACGAGCTGGCTCACGTACCCAAAAATTTTTCAGGAAGTTTACTGCCACACTCAAAAAAAGGTAAAAGAAATTTTAATGATAAAGTTGAAGAACTGTTTAGAGAATACCTTAGAAAAACCAAAACTTAAAAATCTTTAGTACAGAGATTTTATTCCATCTTTTCTTGAAACAAGAAAGATGTTTTTAAATTTTTTCTTAATTTGAGATGAAGATAATTGTCTTGCACGGTGATAATTCGCAGTTAAGTTACCAACGATTGCAAAAATTTATTGAGGCTGCAAAAAACCGTAGCCTTGAGATTAACAAAATTAGCGACTCTTATAGAGATTTATCTGAAACTTTTGTTTTAGTGGATCTTTTTGCTAAAGAAAAATTGCATGTTTTGCAAAACATTAAACTTCTTGATAAAAAGCAGAAAAGTTGGTTAAAGAATCATTCAGAAAATCTTGATTCGACTTTAGTAATATATCACCCCTCAATCATTTCCAAAACATATCTTAATAGTTTACCTAAGCTTACAAAGATAGAAGAATATAAGCTACCAAAGTTGATATGGAAATTTTTGGAATCAATTTATCCGGGAAACGCCAAAAATTCTATACTTTTATTTCATCAAGTCTTAAAAAATGAGCCACCTGAATTTATTTTTCATCTTGTTGCCAAGCTGTTTAGGGACATGTTTTGGGTTAAGACTGATTCTGGGTCTTTAAATTATCCTAGCTGGAGAGCAATGAAACTTAAAAGACAAGGATCTATGTTCAACTTAAAAAAAATAAAAGAAATGATTAGAGAGCTTGCCCGAGCTGATTTAAGGTCCAAAACCTCAGGCGAAAACATAATTGATTTACTTGATTTTCTAATCGCTACAAAGTTAGAATGAATTTTGCTTTTATATGAAAGTCGATCCCACAATTTTCAAAACTTACGATATCAGAGGAATAAATGATACACAATTAAATAAAAACCTTGCTGAATTTATTGGAAAAGGATTTGGAACATATTTAAGAAGAAAAGGTACTAAAGATTGTTTGGTTTGTAGAGACACAAGAATTACTTCAGAGGATTATCAAAACAATCTAGTTAAAGGGCTACTATCGGTTGGTATTAATGTTTATGATATGGGCTTGGCTTTGGCATCTCATCTATATCATGCAAGACATTTTTATAATATTGATGGAGGCGTTATGGTAACTGCCAGTCATAATCCAGCAAATTATAACGGTTTTAAACTATGTTCTGGAGTAAATGCAATAGTGGGTGAAGAGATACAAAAAGTTAAAAAGTTAGTAGAAAAAGAAGATTTTGAAAAAGGTAGCGGTAAATTAACAGAAAAGTTTGAAGCCAATAAAGTTTATTATGACGAAATAAAGAAACGCATAAAGTTTAAGAAAAAATTAAAAGTTGTTGTTGATGCTGGCCATCAAACCCCTTCTCTTTTTATACCTAAGTTTCTTAGAGAAATGGGTTGTGAAGTATTTGTACTTCACGAAAACATTGACTCATCATTTCCAGCGGGTATACCAGATCCAGTTAATCAAGATTTCATGAAATACACTCAAGACGCAGTTTTAAAGTACAAAGCTGATGCAGGAGTCATTATGGACGCAGATGGTGATAGGGGAGGAATGGTTGACGATAAAGGTAGAATTTGGATGGGAGATATGATACTGGATCTATTAGTAAGAGACTATCTACCTAAAAATAAAGGTGCAAAGGTTATTGTGGAAGTAAAAGATTCTGAAATTGTAGTTGAAGATACAAAACGACTTGGTGGTATCCCAATATTTTGGAAAACAGGACACGCACTTCTTGATCAGAAAGTTTATGAAGAAAAAGCACTACTCTGCGGAGAAATGAGTTGTCATTATTGGGTAACAAAAAACTGGTATGTTTTTGATGATACCCCATTTGCTCTTACTCAAGTATTAAGAATAATCTCTGAGTCAGATCTAAAATTCTCCGAATTAATGGATCAAATCCCTAAATATCCAAGTACGCCAGAGATTCGATTTAAGTGTCCAGAAGATAAAAAGGGAATGGTTGTTGAAGAAGGAGTTACGTATTTTAGAAACCAATGTGATAAGGTTGTAAATGTGGATGGAATAAGAGGATATAAGTTTGATGGCTGGTTTTTATTAAGAAAGTCAAATACTCAGCCATTACTTTCCGTTAGAGCAGAAGCCAAAAATAATGAAGATTTAGAAAAACTTAAAGATTTTGTTAAAGGGTTTCTTGATAAATATAATTTCTTAGATTTTGATTGGGAAAGACAGTACGAAGAAGCTTAAAGTTTAACTAAATTAAATGACTATTTTGGATGACATCAAGAAAATGAAATCTATTGATAAATCAGATGTTTATGGCTCTATTGAGCAACTTCCTCAACAGTGTATTCATGCTTATGGCGATTGCGAAACAGTAATGGTCCCCGAATCTTATATCGATATTAATAAAATTGTTTTGACTGGAATGGGTGGTTCGGGACTGGGCGCAAGAATTATGGAGTCAGTTTATGCATTAGAAATAAAACATCCACTTATAAGAATTAACGATTATGACTTGCCTAGCTGGGCTGATGAGAAAACTTTAGTTATTTGCTCAAGCTTTTCAGGTGCAACAGCAGAAACAATTGAAAACGCAAAACAAGCTATAAAAAGGGGCTGTAAATGGCTGGCAATTGGAAGCGGGGGAACGTTAATAGATTTAGCTCAAGAGAATAAAGCTCCCTTTTATAAAATAATCCCGACTTATAATCCTTCTAAAGAGCCTCGTATGGCTGTCGGTTATTCGGTTGTGGGACAGTTATCGTTGTCTTCAAAAGCAAAAATCATCAACTTTACTAAGGAAGATCTGGAAAGGATATGTTCTCTGCTGGAAGAGATTGTTAAAAAGTGCAATGTTGAGGTCCCTTTTAAAAATAACCAAGCAAAGAAATTGGCTAAAAAACTTTTCAACAAAATAGTAATTTTTGTTGGTGCAAGACATATGCTGGGCGCGCTTCACACTGTAAAAAATCAACTTAATGAAAATTCTAAAACCTTCTCTACCAGATTTGATCTACCAGAGCTTAACCATCATCTAATGGAAGGCTTGGTACAGCCTTCTAGCAATAAAGAAAATCTCTTCTTTCTGTTTATTGATTCAGACCTTTATCCAGAAATAATTAGAAAAAGATTGAAAATAACTGAAGATGTTGTTGAGAAATTAGGTATAGGTTCTTACACCTTCAAGGTAGCAGCAAATGCTAAACTCTCTCAGGCTTTTGAATTCATTCAGTTTGGTGGATTTGTTAATTTTTATTTGGGGATGCTTTATCAGACTGATCCAGCTCCGATTCCTTGGGTTGATTATTTTAAAAACCGCCTAGGCCAACCTCTCGGGCAATGGAAAAAGTCAAAATAGTTACGATATGCGATATTACACACTTGAACTTTGTGGTTTGAAAAGGAAACTTCCACTTACTTCTATCAGTAAAAACACCAAACTAGCAAGCTTTTCAATTTTAGGAGACGTTGAACTTGTAAATAAACTCGCAGATATTTTGGCAGAAATGCTTAAAAAAGAAAGATTTGATTATTTAGTCGGACCAGAAGTAAAAGTAGTTCCGTTAATCCACGGCGTTGCTCTAAGACTTGGACACAAACGTTTTGTTGTCTGCAGAAAGTCGGTCAAACCTTATATGGTTTCGCCAATAATCTTAAGACCCCTTCCCCATTTTCCCAGGCATGTAAGGCAGTTGGTCATAGATGGCGTTGACGCAAAAATGCTTAAAGGTAAAAAGGTAATAATTATGGACGATGTTGCCTCAACCGGAGTAACCATTAGAATGATGAGACGCCTTATGGAAAAGGTCGGAGCAGAAGTAGTAAAAACAGTGGTTGTGATTAAGCAGGGAGAACAGTTCGATGACATTAAAGACTTTGTTTATCTATCTGAACTTCCGGTTTTTAAAGATAAATAATTTAGTCCTTGACTTAATTGACTAGTACATAGTAAGTTGTCTATATACAGCGTAAGACCTCTTTTTTAGGCCTTAGGAGGAAAATATATGAAATTTAAGGCAGAAAATATTGTTTTATTTTTGTTAGGTGGAAATCCCGCATATAAAGCGGGATTTTTTAGTTTAGAAGATGTTAATACGTTTATTCATTTGTCTAATTGACGATCGCAATTTTCGTGATCTAAGAAATTAGAAGCTATTACAAAACTAGACTAAGAAGTCTAGTTTTCACCGAGTAGAACTCGGAGTTTATATATCTGAATTCAAAACTCTTGCTTGTTCCACAAAACGGAACTCGCTGATTTTGAAATCTGTTATAGGATAAAAAAAGCAAGGGTCTGAAATCTTAAGAAACAGTTAATATTCTTACGTTGCGCGTTAGAAATATTGTCTGTTTTTATTAAATGATTATCAAACCCTCGCAGTTTATTGTATCAGATTATCTCAACAATACACTGCAATATTCTCCTAAGTCAGGATGGTGAGGGTTTACCCTCCGAAGCCTTGGCGTAGGAGGGCACTTTGACAAGTTGAAGGCTAAAAATAAGGAACAGCAGAACAATTAGGTTATTAGTAACAAATGTCACGTAATAAGTTATTAGTAATTTACTTTTTCTGCTGTTCCTATGTTCGCTACACTTACAGGAAGAGAGTGTGGACTGTGTCAAAATTGGACACAGAGGGATAGCACGGAGACCAAGCCGGATGCTTGGTAAAACCAACTAATTAACAGATTTTCAGTCAAGACAAAAAAGGAGATTGGAAGTGAATAAGGTACGAGAACAAGTTTACGTCGGGAAGAGCACCCTCGTGGGTGTGATGATTCTTGTAGTGTGTTCCGCTATCTACGGCGGGAGCTTGTGGGCAACTTCGTTTTTGCCTACCATACCTGGCGTAACCTGGCTTCGACCAGGTAACATGCTGAGCGAGGTCTTTGCCGTATGCTTCGGATGGTACGGCTCGCTCTCTGCGATGCTCGGAAACAGCTTCGGAGACTTCCTGCGGGGTGGTTTCAACCCGGCCACGCTTTGGTGGCTTTTGCCATTGGAACTCATCGGCACCGCACTGGTTGTCTTCCTCGGAGTGACCGACCCGAGCCTAAGGTCTCTACGCGGCAAAATCGAGTGGGTAGTCTTTGCAGTTGTGTTCCAAGGGCTACTCACCGGTTTTGGCATCGCCTTTTTCCTTGTCAACACCAACATCGTCCCGGCAGGGGCTTTCAGAACGATTGGTTGGACAATCACCCTCAACGAGGGTGTTCCAGCTATCGCTGCCGGCGTGATCCAATTCTTTCTGTTCCCACAGATCGTCAAGATGGGACTTTGGTGGGGGCGCGACCTCGAAAAGAGCAACGTGCCAAAAGAGTTTCTAGCAGAACTGAGGAGGTAACTTCATGTCATCGCCACTAGTCCAGATTTCCAATCTAAGTTGGCGCTATTCTGTAGGCGACTGGGTTCTGAAGGACATCAATCTAGAAATTCGCCAAGGAGAGCGCATTGGCCTGGTTGGTCTGTCTGGCAGTGGCAAATCAACGCTGGCGTTGACACTAAACGGGATCATTCCCCAAAGCTACGCCGGCGTAATGAAGGGACGGGTGGTCGTTGATGACCACGATACAGCCATTACCCCTGTCCCTTTGTTAGCTCAAAAGGTCGCTATGGTGTTCCAATCACCTGACGACCAGGTGAGTCAAATTCTGGTTTGCCACGAAGTGGCCAGTGGGCCTGCCAACCTTAGACTACCTGTAGATACAATCAGACAAAGAGTCGACCAAGCAATGGAACAACTCGGAATTTCTAAGCTTGCCCACAGAGAAACGAGCACCCTATCTGGAGGTGAAAAACAAAAAGTCGCCTTGGCATCTGCTTTGGCAATGAAACCAAAACTTTTGGTGCTCGACGAACCTACAACGGACCTTGATCCGAAATCGAAGTACGAGTTGATCAGATCCTTATCGAGCTTGGGTAGAAGTGTGGCCGTTGTTGTTGTAAGCCACGATTTGGAGACTATCACTCCTCTAGTTGACAGATGGGTCGTGCTAGAGAATGGCTCGATCGCAAATGACACCGGTCATCTTCGACCAGCACTTCCACAAAAACCTTATCGATCGGTCTCAAACAACGGAGGAAGTGATCGAATTCTGAAACTGAGCGGGGTCACGTATTCTTATCCGAGTGTTGACTATCCCACTGTGAGTGATATCTCAATGTCAATCAATGGTGGAGAATTCGTCGCTATAGTGGGTGAAAACGGCTCTGGAAAGACTACATTGTGCAAGCTGATGCTGGGGCTTCTCAAACCATCTTCAGGACACGTTTCAATGTTCGAAGAAGCAGTTGCCTCTGTGCAACCAGAAAGGGTTGGGTACATCTACCAAAACCCCGACGCGATGCTATCCCAGATGAGTGTTTCAGAGGAAGTGGGTTTTACACCCAAGACCCTTAGACACCCCAACTGGCGAAGGGAAGCCAACCTGGCCATTGAAAGGTTTGGTTTGGAGAGCTTGCGCGACCGTTTTCCACTTTCTCTGTCCAAAGGTCAACGCCAACGTGTTGCCTACTCTGCGGTGACCGCAGCGCAACCACCCATCCTGATCTTCGACGAGCCGACCACAGGAATTGACCATCCTTCTGTCGAGAAAATTATGCACTACATGGATGAGCTTCGACAGAATGGAAAGACGATAATTTTCGTCACCCACGATATGGGCTTAGCTTTTCGTTGGGCGGATCGGATCGTAGTAATGAAGAATGGAAAGATTGCTTTCGCAGGCACACCAGAAGAACTTGAAACCCAGCAAGACATGCTGGAAGAGTGGTACATTAGGCTCCCACAAAAAAGGAGGTGATTGATGAAAAAAATCAACTTCTACGTTGATGAAAACTCGTATCTTCATCGTATGCATCCGTCAACCAAACTATCTCTTTATGCCACGTGGTTCATACTTGCAAACATTGCTGTATGGCAAACTAGGTGGATGATGACACTCGCATTGTTCCTTTTCTTATGGGCTTGCGGTGTTCCACCGTGGAGATATAAAGTTTTCCTTGTTCTAACTGGAATGGCATCCTTGTCTGCACCCCTCCTTAATGGCTTCTGGTCCTATCCTGAAGATCCATTTCTAGTACGGTTTTGGAGTAACTTCGGACTACACCGTAACGGTTTGCAGAAGGGGCTAAGCTTTTCTGGGCTCTATACGGCGTTGGGAATGTCGACGATTGCCTGGATCACAACCACGAGACTCTGGGAGATTGCCGAGTCGCCTACACTTCTTGGTGTACCTCATATCGTTGGGTTCGTTGTGGCAGAGGTGTTTCGTTATATGCCGGAGGTCGGTATGAGATACCTCGAGTTGATGGACATCCAACGAACAAGAGGAGTAAGTTTCAACAAGGGTCCGATCTGGACAAAGTTTTGGCTTCAATGTCGCTTACTTGCAACATTGATCATTCTCGAGTTCACTCGAGTAAGATCTAAGAGTAACGCTCTTGAGGCGCGAGGTTTTTCGTTGAAACGACAACAACGTCCCACCCAACACATTCTTCCCCCAATTCCAGAAAGTGAAAGGAGGTTGATTATCGGAACGATCACAATGACTTTACTTCTAGTCGTATCAAAAGTAGTTTTCACAATCGTTTAAGGAGGAACCAAGGTGGAATTTCCAATTGTATTAGAAGGAAAAGTGATCAAGTACGCGTGGGTTGCTGGAAGCAACTCGTGGGGTTGTAAAATTCCCGAGGGCCTCAGTCATCCAGAAGCAAAAGTGTTGTTTGAACTTGGCACAATCAATGGAGTCGGCCCCTGGCGTTTGCTGGAAATTTCGGGCAAACCGATTATCTACGTGGGAATGCATGGCTGGTTCCCCGAGAACGGCGAGCGCGTCGAAGCATGGGAGGCAGCCCCGAGAGTCGTCGGAGTTCTAAAAGAACTCGGAGTTACCTATGCAATGGGTGATGCCAGTGTTGGTGGGATTCAGAACCCTTTCTCTCCAGGCGATCCGCTTCCCCCTGGAGCATTAGTTGTTCCTACCGGATTTCGAATGGAAGGAGTACCTTCACGTCCAAGCTACAGTCCGATTCAGGACAACTTCTTCCGTGTTGGAGAGCCGTTCTGTGCATCACTACGTTGCGCACTGATTTCCGCCTTTGGAGCGAGTTTCAGCGTGTTCGGCAAAAACACTGTTCACGACGATCAGAGACTTTTGTTGTATGACGCTCCGAGAGTACGCTACGTCTGCACGATGTGGGGTCGAGTCGAAACTGAGGATGAGATCGATGTTTTTCGAATGTTGGGTGATCACGTCGTTGGGATGTCGATAGGACACGAAGCTCACTGGATGCGTGCACTTGGAATACATTTCGGCGTCGTTGACGCTGTAGTTAACTACGCCGAGAGCGGCATGCCTCAACTCTGGGTCGGTAACGGCAAGCCTGAAGCCATGCGTAACTACTACGAGCAGATCGCAGTACCCCTGGGGCGTACGATGGTCGACACGTTCAAACTGTTGATCGAGCTTGATCGCCAAGGCAAACTGCCGTGCAACTGCGACAAATACAAACTCGCACGACTGACTACGAACTAAATACAAGCCTTCAACAAAAACAACTAAAAAAAGGGAAACGGTGACAGTGAGCGTCGATTCTTGGCAATTGCGCCATGTATTGCAACCTTTGCAATCTCCGATCTCACCTCTCACCGTTTCCCCTTTCCCTTCCCCCGATTAAATCGGGACTGATGAGTCCTTCGGCAAGCTCAGGATCTTTGATCCCCCGGCTTGGCAAGTTAAACTTGCCTTTGCTCAGGACGAAAAGGGAAAGATTTAATGATCATTTTACTCTATTACAAGTTTCGCACTTCCCTTAATAAACTACCACTGGCTTACGCCCGATGGTATTTTGTAATGCTCGCATACACGAGACTTATTTGGAGCTTATATCCACAAGCTTACGCATGTGGTTTTACGCTCGCATTATAACATCTTCCTCGAAACTTGTTGCAAGGTATTATCTCTAAAGAAAGATGTTATCTTTGCTTCGATTCATCCCCAATACTTGTATCGGAGAATCCTCGAAGTCACGAATAGCAACCTCGGACGATGGCCCGAAGGGAATCTTCGGAGGTGGTTTAAGCCTTGTCTTGTGCAGATAGACCTGTCTGCAAAACTTATGTCTATATAAAACACTTGTCAAACCCTTAAATTTCTGACACTATTTATTTAGCAGTTTTAAAGATTTTACAGAAAAGCTAACTATATAAAAACAGTATGTGAAAGGGACAAACTGGTAAGCGAAAATCAATTTATGTCTGCCCGATTAGATTACATCACTTTTTTCAAAGATATAGATAAGGGTGATATTTCTGTGGTAGGAGGAAAAGGAGCAAACTTGGGTGAAATGGTAAAAGCTGACTTTCCCGTTCCTCCCGGATTTGCAGTTACAGTATCTGCCTATGACCTTTTTTTAAAGGAAAACGATCTTTCAGCAAAGATTTCCGAAATTTTAAAGTCGACAGACGTTAATCAGCCGGATCAGCTCAATTTTGCTTCCCAAAAAATAGAGGGTATTATCACTTCAAGCCCGGTTCCGAATGATATCTCCCGGGAAATAATTAATGCTTATAAGACCCTTTCAGGAAAGTTTAAGAGCGCCTTTGTGGCAGTGCGTTCATCAGCAACCGCAGAGGATTTACCCAGTGCATCATTCGCCGGACAACAGGCAACGTTTCTCAATATAAAGGGGGAAAGCAGTCTCCTTGTTGCAGTAAGAAGCTGTTGGGCATCACTTTTTACTCCCAGAGCAATTTTTTATAGGACGGAAAATAAAATATTTCATGAAAAAGTCAAAATCTCAGTAATTGTCCAAAAAATGATTCAGTCCGAAGTTTCGGGGGTTATGTTTACAATTGAACCCGTGACTAATCAAAAAGATAGAATTGTTATTGAAGCTATCTGGGGATTGGGTGAAATGATTGTCCAAGGATCAGTTGTTCCTGATAGATACGTAATTCAAAAGAACACTTTTGGTATTCTTTCTAAAGAAATATCTGATCAATCAATTCAACTTGTAAAAAAGGGATTTAAAAATAAGGAAATAGATGTCCCCAAAAAAATCAGAGAAAAACAAAAGCTTTCTGACGAAGAGATAATAAAACTTGCAAAAATTGCTGACCGGTTACAAAAGCACTACTTCTTTCCTCAGGATATTGAGTGGGCTAGAGAGGGAAAAGATTTATTTATTGTCCAAACAAGACCAGTAACAACTACAGGAAGCTTAAAAATCTCATCCAGCCAAAAGCTTGAACAAGACGGAATATTAAAAATAGATGGAGTGATACTTGCGGAAACTCCATTTATGAAAGGTGTAGGAGCAAGTCCTGGTATAGGAACTGGCCCTGTAAGAATTTTAAGAGATCCCAAGGAAATAAATAAGATCCGAAGTGGCGATGTTTTGGTTGCAAAAATGACTTCTCCTGACTATGTACCGGCAATGAAAAAGGCAGTAGCTATTGTTACCGACGAGGGGGGACAGACTTCTCATGCAGCTATCGTTTCAAGAGAGTTGGGAATTCCCTGTGTTGTTGGTACAAAGGGGGCAACACAAAAATTAAAAAATGAAATGGTTGTTAGTGTAGATGGTGCAAACGGCAATATTTACCTAGGCGGAAAAGTAAAGATTGAAAAAAAGAAAGAAGAAAAAAAAGATCTTTTAAAACTAAAAACAGCAACTAAAGTCTATGTTAATCTGGCAGAAAAAGAATTAGCCAAAAAAATTTCCAGGCAAAATGTAGAGGGAGTTGGACTTTTGCGCGCGGAATTCATGATTGCCAGTATTGCTCAGCATCCAAAAGAGGCGATCAAACAAAAAAAACAAAGTTTATTTATTGAAAAACTTACTCAAAATATAAAAGTATTCTGTCAGGCCTTTTATCCCAGACCAGTTGTCTATAGGGCAACTGACTTTAAAACTAATGAGTATAGGTCTCTCCCGGGCGGGAAGTCCTGGGAACCTGAGGAAGCAAATCCGATGTTGGGCTATAGAGGAGCATTCCGCTATATTTCTGATCCTGAAGTTTTTAATCTTGAACTTCAGGCGATAAAGAATGTTCGTAAAAAGTACAATAACCTTTGGCTGATGATACCATTTGTTAGATCACCTGAAGAACTTATAAAAGTTCGCAGACTTGTTGTGGCTGAGGGACTATTCGGGGAAACAAGCTTTAAGTTTTGGATGATGGTTGAAATTCCCATTAATGTTATTCTAATTGATGAATTTATTAAGGTGGGAATTGATGGAGTTTCAATCGGATCCAATGATTTGACAATGCTCATAACCGGAACAGACAGAGATAACGCTTCGGTTGCAGGAAGTTTTAATGAGATGTCTCCAGCGGTTCTTTGGTCTATAAAAAAGGTGGTTAAACATTGCAATAGAGGAAAAGTTAGTTCATCAATCTGTGGTCAGGCTCCTTCAGAATATCCAGATTTGGTTAAGAAACTAGTTGATTGGGGAATTACTAGTATCTCTGTTAATCCTGATGCGATCGTTAGTACTAGGGAAGTAATCTATAGAGCGGAAAAAGAGCTTGCAGGGTTTAAAAAAAAGAATTAATATGAATTATGGCAAAGATAAGTAAAGTTTGGGCGAGGCAAATTTTGGATTCAAGAGGAATTCCCACAATTGAGGTAAGCTGTCGACTTGATAGCGGGGAGATTGCCACTTCCTCCGTTCCCAGCGGAGCTTCTACTGGTAAGCATGAAGCGATTGAACTTCGTGATGACAATAAAGATCTTTATTGTGGTAAGAGTGTATTTAAAGCTGTCCAAAATATTAACGATGTTCTTGGTCCTTCGGTTTGGGGACTGGATGTGAACGATCAGGAAAAGATAGATTCGCGTTTAATTGAACTTGACGGAACTGAAAATAAATCAAAATACGGTGCTAACGCAATACTGGCGATTTCCGAAGTGGCTACCAAAGTCTGTTCATACGCAAACAAAAAGCCCCTTTATCTTTGGATTAATGATTTGGCTAAGAGAGCTGGAATCAATTCTCAGACTCATGTTTCCACTCCTATTTTTAATATGATTAACGGCGGTCTTCACGGAGCAGGGAACCTTGATTTTCAGGAGTTTCATGTAATTCCTGCAACCTCAAAAAAATTCGATGAGGCTTTAAGATGCGGGGTTGAAATATATATGACCTTGGGAAAAGATCTTGAAAGAAGAGGTGCTATTCACTCAGTTGGAGATGAGGGAGGATATGCGCCCAACTTATTTACCAATGCTGACGCTCTACAAGTTCTTTATGAATCTATAAAACAATCGAATTATCAGATAGGGAGAGATGTTTTTTTAGGATTGGATGTTGCTGCAACTGTCTTTTATTCTAACGGAGAGTATAAAATAAGGGATAAATCTACTCCCTTGAATGATGAAGCGCTTTTAGAATATTATAAACAGATAAATAGTCAGTACCACTTAGCTTTGATTGAAGATGCCTTTTATGAAGATGGATGGGACAGTTGGAAAAAACTTTATCAAGCTTTTCAGGGACAGTTAACTATCGTTGGTGATGATCTTCTGGCTACAAATCCAGAAAGGGTGGTTAGGGCTATACAAGAAAAGGCCTGCAACGGAATTCTTGTTAAACCAAATCAGGTAGGAACAGTGACGGAAACTCTTAAAGTTATTAAGATAGCCAGAGATGCGGAATGGAAAATAATTTCTTCCCATCGATCTGGGGAGACCAATGACTCATTCATAGCAGATTTTGCTGTTGGGGTTGGGAGCGATTTTGTTAAATTCGGTGCACCAGCCAGAGGCGAAAGAGTTTCTAAATATAATAGGTTATTAGCTATTGAACAAGAGCTTCTAAGAAAATGACTCCGGGGAGTCTTTCGAGATTTGTGCTACTAATTATTCTTGATGGCTGGGGAATTGCCCCTGACGGACCAGGTAATGCTATTTCACTTGCAAAAACTCCCAATATTGATAAATTTTTTTTGTCTTACCCTCATACAGAGCTTGAGGCGGGCGGTGAGTCGGTTGGTTTACCCAGAGGTGAAGATGGAAATACAGAAACAGGACATTTAAACCTGGGGGCAGGAAGAATTGTTTACCAGGATTTACAAAGAATTAATATGGCCATTGCTGAGGGAAGCTTTTTTAATAATCAGGTTTTGCTTGAGTCAATAAGACACGCAAGAAAGAACAATTCCAGTCTGCACTTAATAGGCCTGGTCGGTCAGGGTGGTGTACATTCAAATATCGACCACCTTTTTGCCCTAATAAACCTTTGTACCAGAGAAAAATTTCGTAATTTATTCATCCATGTCCTTACTGATGGGAGAGATTCGCCACCAACAGCCGCAAAAACTTATCTTAGTCGATTAGAAGAAGTCATGTCTAGAGAAAAGGTGGGGTTTATCGCTTCGATAATGGGAAGATATTGGGCAATGGATAGAGATCAGCGCTGGGAGAGAACCAAAAAAGCCTATCTTGCCTTAACGCAGGGTGTGGGTAGATCTGTCAAAACTGCCGAAGAGGCTATAGAATCTTCGTATTCAGAAGGTAAAACTGACGAGTTTATCGAACCCTCCTTAATCCAGGGAGAGGGGGGTAAACCAATAGCGTTGATTTCTGATAATGATTCAGTTATCTTTTTCAACTTTAGAATAGATAGATCAAGACAATTAACAAAGGCATTTGTTTTTGAAAATTTTTCCCAAGCACACATTTCTTACGATTTTGATACTTTCGAGCTAGATTATCAAAAATCTGATATCAATAAACTGTCTATAAAACCAAAAGTGCCTTTTGATAGGGGAGCTTTTTTGAAAAATCTTTATTTTGTAACAATGACTGATTATGGTAAACCAATTACCGAGGCAGGCGCCAAACCCGCTTTTCCCCCGGAAGTTGTTGACATGCCTTTAAGTGGAGTTTTGGCAGGTAGTGGATTAAGACAGTTAAAGATCACTGAATCGGAAAAAGAAAGATTTGTTACCTTTTATTTTAACGGTCTTCGGGAAAAGGCTTATCCTCACGAGGAAAGAATCATTGTTCCTTCTCAGAAAGTTCCTACATACGATCAGAAACCGGAAATGTCTGCTTATGAGCTTACAGATTATTTAATAAAAAGGCTGGGAGGAGAGTATAAATTGATTGTGGTTAACTACCCCAATGCCGACATGGTTGGGCACTCAGGCAACATCGGCGCTTGTGTCAAGGCCATAGAGACAGTTGATGAGTGTGTTGGAAAACTTACTAATTTTGTGCTTTCTTTCCAAGGAACGGCTATTTTGACAGCTGATCACGGAAACGCTGAAGAAATGATCAATCCCCAAACAGGCGCAATCGATACAGAACATAGCCTAAGTAGGGTTCCTTTTATTATAATCTCTCATGATTTTTTAGGTAAATCACAAAAACTAAGAACCGGAATATTGGCAGATGTTGCACCAACTATTCTTTCTTTATTGGAGATTCCGATTCCTGCTTCAATGACCGGAAGAAATTTACTTTCAGAGATTCGATGAAAGTAAATTTAAACTATTAAATAAACTAATTTTTATACTTTCTGATCAAGCCAACGACTTTACCCTGAATTCTTACATTTTTGACAAAAAGCGGACTCATCTGGGAATTTGCCGGTTCTAACCTTACTCTGGTTGTTTCTTTGAAAAACCGCTTTAGTGTTGCAGATCCATTATCAAGAAGAGCAACAACTATATCCCCATCTTTAGCAACATCTGTCTGTTCAACAACTACATAATCACCGTCTCTAATCTGTTCTTCAATCATTGATTGTCCGCGTACCTGGAGCAAATAAGTTCTTTTTTTACCCGATACAAATACCGAAGGAATAGAGAATGTAGCGTTGGGGTCAGTATAAGGTTCGATCGGAGACCCGGCAGAAATAAAGCCCAAGATTTGTACATCAAATTCTTTATCAGAATAACTTACATTTTGATTAACCAACTCAATTTCTCTAGATTTACCTGCCTTTCTTTTTATTAATCCTTTTTCCTCCATTGCCGATAAGTGTTCATGTACGGTTGCTAAAGATGAAACATCTAAAGCTTCTGCAATCTCCCTTAACTTGGGAGCGAAACCATTTTTTTGAATATACTGCTTAAGGAAATCAAGAATTTGCCTTTGTCTTTTGTAAACAACTAAAACCATATTTTTACCAGCTTACAAACAATACCCGAACTTGTCAAGTAGTATTTTTTCTTGATTATGAATCGCTCTCTCGGATAATATTAAGGACTAATGAATAAATTTGAACTAAAATCGCCCTTTAGTGCAACGCCCGATCAGAAAAGTGCTGTTGAAAATCTTGTTAGAGGAGTGTTGAGGAAAATTCCTTATCAGGTTTTATTGGGAGTAACTGGTTCAGGCAAGACATTCACAATTGCCAATGTTATTGAAAGACTGCAAATGCCGGCTTTAATCATTTCTCATAATAAAACTTTAGCTACCCAACTTTATCAGGAGTTTAGGGATTTTTTTCCTGATGACGCTGTTTCTTTTTTCGTATCCTATTATGACTACTACCAACCTGAAGCCTACATTCCTTCAACGGATACCTATATCGAAAAAGACGCGGGTATCAATGATTTAATTGATAAGTTAAGACTTGCCTCCACAACCAATATACTTACCAGAAAAGATACAATCGTTATCGCTTCTGTGTCTTGTATTTATAACATTGGTTCTCCCCGCGAATACGGGCATTTCACTTTAGAATTCTCGAAAGGAACGAAAATACAAAGAAAAGAAATTATTAATCGGCTTATTGATCTTCGCTATGAAAGAGGGGAGTTTGGTTTTCATCGGGGAACATTTAGAGTAAGGGGAGATGTTGTCGACATTTACCCGTCTTATGAAGATTGCGGAATACGAGTTCACTTGACTGGAGATAAAATCGATCAAGTAAAAATTATAGATCCTGTTTCAGGAACTATACTGACAAGCTCTAATCAGAAACCTTCAAGCTACATTCTTTACCCAGCCAAGCATTACATAACTGATCTTTCAAAAAATAGGGAAGTTTTTGTCAAAATACGCCAAGACCTGCAATCACGTACTCAAGAATTAAAAAATGAAGGGAAAGAACTTGAAGCGTATCGATTGAAACAAAGAGTTGCATATGACTTGGAAATGATTGAGGAGGTAGGTTATGTAAAAGGAATAGAAAATTACTCAAGATATTTTGACGGTCGTTTGCCCGGAGATCCTCCTTTTACACTTATCGATTACTTTAGGGAATCTTACGGGAGAAATTGGCTGGTTTTTATTGATGAAAGTCATATAACATTTCCTCAAATCAGAGGTATGTATAGAGGTGATCTTTCCAGAAAAAAAACCCTTGTCGATCACGGGTTCAGACTTCCCGCCGCATTTGACAACAGACCTTTTAAGTTTGACGAATTTATGATGAGGATCCCGAATTTTATCGCAACATCGGCTACACCTTCGGCTTGGGAAATATCGATGGCAAAAGATTCAGCGAAGCTCGTAAGAAAAAAAGCCGGAAGAAAGAGCAATCTTCCCCAGGGTAGCAAAGCTATTCCACCCTTGGGGTGGAATAGATACGACACCTCAGGAATTGTTGAGCAATTACTCAGACCAACAGGCATACCTGATCCGAAAATTCTTATAAAACCCTCCGAAAATCAGGTAAAAGATGTGATTGAAGAGATTAAAAAAAGAAAGAAAAAAGGTGAACGAACTTTAGTTACCACCCTAACCAAAAAGACAGCTGAAGACCTTTCTCACTACTTGATAGAGAAAAAGATGAAAGTTCATTATCTGCACTCGGATGTTGCTACCCTTGAGAGAGGTGATATTTTAGATGACTTAAGACGGGGAAAATATGATTGCCTTATCGGCGTAAATTTACTGCGCGAGGGATTAGATTTACCAGAGGTTTCTTTGGTTGCAATTTTGGATGCCGATAAAGAAGGATTTTTAAGAAGTGAAGTTTCTTTAATTCAGACAATGGGTAGGGCAGCAAGACATGTAGAAGGTTGTGTAATATTATACGCAAATCAACTTACCGGTTCTATGAGGCGGGCAATTGCCGAAGTAGATAGAAGACGAAAATATCAACTTAAAATGAACAAAGTTTTGGGAATAAAACCAACCTCAATCAAAAAACCAATAAGGAAAAAACTTGTTGAGAAAGACGAGGAAGAAATTGAGAAATTGTTTAAATATGGGACTGGTCGATACCTCGATCTTAGCCTGATTGACACTGAAGGCTTAACCCCGATGGATAAGAAAAAACTTGTCATAAAACTCCGTCGGGAAATGAGACTTGCAGCTGAGGATCTTAACTTTGAACTGGCAGCAGAAATACGGGATAAAATAAAAGGTATTGAAAATTAAAGCCCCCTCAAACCACCTTCAAAACTTTCAAATTCCTGTAGGAAAAGTATATAATCTTTTTTGCCACGGGGTTATCGGTGGTCTTATTGCATTGGAAGGTGATTTTTTCTGATAATCTAATTTAACGTATATCAGGTATGACCCTGAGGTGCAAGGCTATTCCACTCTTGGGGTGGAAAGTAAACACGCTCCGATTCGTGGAGTTATTGTTGTGGAAAACGTAATAAAAATTCGCGGTGCACGTCAACATAATCTGAAAAATATTGATCTGGACATTCCCAAGAATAAACTTGTCTGTTTTACGGGAGTTTCTGGGAGTGGAAAAAGTTCGCTTGCATTGGACACTATTTATGCAGAGGGACAGAGGCGTTATGTTGAAAGTCTTTCAACATATGCAATACAGTTTCTGGGGATAATGGATAAACCCGATGTTGATTTAATAGAAGGGCTCTCTCCCGCAATTTCCATTGACCAGAAAGCTACTTCCAGAAACCCTCGTTCAACAGTTGGTACTGTCACCGAAATTTACGACTATTTAAGGCTTCTTTTTGCTAGAGCCGGGCATCCCCACTGTCCTGTCTGCGGAAAAGAAATATCAAGTCAGTCATTGGATGAGATTGTTCAAGCAGCACTTAAGCTTTGCCAAGAAAAACTTCTTACACAAAAGTCGGTTAAATTTTTAATACTCTCACCAATTGTTATTAATCGAAAAGGGGAATTCGCTAACCTTTTTGCTAATTTAAAAGCTAAAGGATTTAGTCAAGTAAGAGTCGATAGAGAAATAAAAGATTTGAACGAAGATTTTGTATTAATAAAAACCAATAAGCATACTATTGAAGCCGTCATAGACAGATTTTCTTTTGGAGAGAAAGATTTGAAAGATGGGTTGTTTATAGGAAATCTTAAAACTAGACTAAGCGATTCAATCGAGCAGGGGTTATCTCTTTCCGATGGTTTAATCATCTTTTCTGAGATAGTAGATAAATCTTTTGAACTTCCCTTATATCCAAGGCAATTTTTAGACAGTCTTTTTTCTGAAAAGTTTTCCTGCCCCAAAGATAATATACAGATCTCCGAGATTGAACCAAGAACATTTTCTTTTAATTCTCCACAGGGAGCCTGCCAAAGTTGCAACGGTATAGGCAAAATTTCCAAAGTCGACCCAAATTTTATTTTCTCTGAAGAAATTTCTATCAAGGAAGGGGGAATACTTCCATTTGCCAACATTTTTGAACATGATACTTGGTATGCCAGATTGATATTAAAAGTTTGTCAAGAAAAAGGTATAGACTCAACTAATCCCATAAAAAACTTAAATAATAACCAAAAAAACATTTTACTATGTGGGACGGGTGAGGAAAACTTTGAGGTTCAAGGAACTAATAGGTTTGGCAAGTTAACCAGAATTCATGAAATCTTTCCCGGGGTAATTTTAGAGCTGGAAAGAAGGTATAAAACCACAGAATCAGAATGGGTAAGACATGAAATTGAAAAATACATGCAAGAAGTCATCTGCCCAGTATGTACAGGAACCAGACTTAAAAATGAAGCTTTAAGTATCACAATTGCTGGCCTATCAATATCCGATATTACCAAATTATCTATATCAGAGAGTTTAATCTGGATAGAAAATTTGAATTCGGATGTGTCTTGTCTATCCAATAAGGAAAAAAATATAGTTGGTCTTATAATAGATGAAATCGTCAAAAGGCTAGAATTTTTAATAAGTACGGGACTTGACTATTTGACTTTGGAGAGAGGGGCCAGCACGCTTTCTAGCGGTGAAGCACAAAGAATAAGATTGGCAAGCCAGATCGGTTCTGGCTTGACCGGTGTCTTGTATGTACTTGATGAGCCAACAATTGGCCTTCACCCGAGAGATAATCAAAAACTTCTAAAAACACTTAAAAAACTAAGGGATTTGGGTAATACCGTAATTGTTGTCGAGCACGATGAAGAAACGATAAGGAATTCCGACTTTGTTTTTGATTTTGGCCCCGGTGCGGGTAAATACGGTGGAAAAATTGTTTTCTTTGGCACCCCGGAAGAAATTTCACACTCACAACAATCAGAAACAGGTAACTACTTGTCAGGGGAAAAAAAGATTAGGATAATAATTCCTGTTGACCAAGATCAAGTATTTAAAGAAAGGCCTGTTAAATCCCTGGACACGATTAATATTTATGGGTGTTCTCAATACAATCTGAAGTCCATAGACGTAATATTTCCCCTGAAAAAGATGGTTGTTGTGACTGGAGTTTCCGGTAGTGGCAAATCAACACTACTTTCTGAGACTTTATACCCAGCCCTGTCTCAAAAACTTAACCCCCGTTTTCGCGGAAGTATCGGTAAGCATAAAAGATTGGAGGGATGGGAAAATATTTCCAGAGTAGTTCTGGTTGATCAGTCTCCGATCGGTAGAACGCCAAGAAGTAATCCAGCAACTTATACAAAAGTATTTGACCTGATAAGGGAAATTTATGCGCAAACTTATGAAGCTCGTGCAAACGGTTTTAAAAAGGGCAGATTTTCTTTTAATCTAAAAGGAGGAAGGTGTGACGCTTGTGAAGGCCAGGGAAAAATAAAAATTGAAATGCAATTTATGAGTGATATTTGGATTAATTGTGAAGTTTGTAAAGGCAAAAGATTCAACTCACAGACTTTAGAAATAAACTTTAAGGGAAAAAATATAGCTGAAGTTTTGGGTATGACTGTAGGCGAAGCAGAAGAATTTTTTCATGCTCATAGATATATACAATCAAAGCTTGAAACAATCAAATCCGTTGGGCTTGGTTATATCCAATTGGGACAACCAGCAACTACTCTTTCAGGAGGTGAAGCACAAAGGGTAAAACTATCAGCTGAATTATCTAAAAAATCCGGAGGGAACACTGTTTATATTTTAGATGAACCGACAACCGGGCTTCATTTTGCTGACGTTGAGAAACTCCTGACAGTTCTCAAAATTCTCGTGGCAAAAGGAAATAGTGTTTTTATAATTGAACATAATTTGGATGTAATAAAAAATTCAGATTGGATTATTGATTTGGGTCCAGAGGGCGGAGAAAAAGGAGGCTATCTTGTTGCAGAAGGAACAGTTGATTTCATTAAAAATAGTAAAAACGGTTATACAGCTTACTTTTTGAAAAAAAGGAAAAAATCTTAATGCGAAAGAAAATCTTAGTTATTCTTTTTTTCTTTTTTAATTTTTTTATAAAGGTTGACTCTCTTTATGCTAAAGAGTTTACAACCAGTGCAAATCTTGAATATAAAGTAGATGAGTTAGGAATCGTAAACGTAACCAATACAATATCAATAAAAAACAATAAATCCGAAAAGTTTGCCGGGTCATTTATTTTAAATCTAAAAAATGTTGATCCCCAAGATATTCAAGCTTTTGAAAAGGCAATCAAAATACCTATAAGAGTAAATAAGGAAAATGATACTTTTCAATTAATTCTTGACTTTCCGGAAAAAGTAGTTGGTAAAGATAATCTAAGAACTTTCGTGCTAACTTACCAGGAGAAAAATCTAGTTTCAAGAATTGGCGAAATTTGGGAAATATCGATACCAAAAATTTTAGATAATACATTTGATAATTACAATCTTACCCTTTCGATACCCAATTTTTTTGGTGAACTGGCATATATATCTCCGGAGCAGACTGAAACTAAACTAATCGGAGGAAGACGTCTTTATATTTTTAAAGGTGAAGAGGTTAGAAAATTGGGAGTTAATGTCATCTTCGGAAGTTTTCAAACTTATGACTTTAGACTGACTTACCATCTTAAAAATACTTCAGAGGTTAATTCGCTAAAAGATATAACTATTCCACCCGATACCCCAAGTCAGAAGGTTTATTTAGACAAAATCTCACCCCCTCCAATAGATTTGAAGGTAGATACAGATGGCAACTGGTTAGCTTTTTTTTCTTTAAAACCTAAAGAAGTCTTGGATATTGAAGCAAGCGGCTCCATCCAAATATTTTCTAAACCAGTAAACTACTTCGCCACATCCCCTGCAAACCTAGTTTCAAATTCCAAACCGACTAAATTTTGGCAAGCGGATGATCCTGAAATCATAAAGCTTGCACAAGAACTGGAGTCACCTAAAGATATTTATGATTTTGTAGTAAATTACCTTTCTTATAACTACGATAAAGTTAAACCAAACGAAGAAGCAGGGAGATTAGGCGCCAGAGAGGCTCTTTTCAATCCCAGCTTTTCAACATGCAGAGAGTTTACAGATCTTTTCATCGCAATTTCTCGAGCCAAAGGCATCCCTGCGAGAGAAATTAACGGATATGCAGATAGTGACAATCCTAAAATTCAACCCCTCTCTTTGGTGTCGGATATTTTACATTCTTGGGTTGAGTATTGGAATGATCAAAAAAAGACTTGGATTCCGATTGATCCTACCTGGGAAGCAACCTCAGGCATCAACTATTTTGACAAATTTGATTTAAAGCATCTAGCATTTGTTATACACGGAGAAGATGACACACTACCTTACCCGGCAGGATCCTATAAAATTGAGTCTGAACTGGAAAAGGATGTGCATGTAACTCCCAGTTTGGACACGGTAAAAAATGTTGAATCATTAGAGATTAACCATAAAGAAAGTACGCTCTTTTTGAAAAACAGAATTGACTTTGAAATTAAAAATAGTGGTTCGACAGCATTCTACAATTTAAATGCAGATATTATAATGGATGGAAAAAATATAAGAAACGAGTTTATAAAAGTTTTCCCTCCTTATGCAAAATACCACATTTCCTTAGAAGTCACCAACGGAATATTAGCTTCTAAAGCACCCTTTAATATTATAATAAGGGTGGGTAAAGAAGAGAGTGATATTTTTATTAACAAGGGTAAAATAATAGTTAAACAACTTTTATTCTTATCTTGCCTATTGGTGATAGTCATTGTTATTTTCTTTTTTAGGCCAATAAGAAAAAGACTGGTTTTTGTAAATAATTATTTAGTGCTAAATGTTAGAAAATTTGGAAAAATTAAATTTAGAAAAAATAAATCTTAATAAAGTTCCTACTAGTAACGGAATCTATGTTTTTTGGGACAAAAAAGAACTCCCCTTATATATTGGTAAATCAAAAAATCTTCGCATTAGACTGCAATCATATCTTTTAGCAAAACTTACCGGAAAATCCAAAAAATTGATTGAATTATCCCAATCTTTTTCTTACATAAAAGTTGCTTCAGATCTGGAATCTCTTTTACTTGAAGCCAATTTAGTTAAGAAGTTTCAACCCAAATTTAACATCCAACTCAAGGATGATAAAAACCCGTTATATATAAAAATAACCAAAGAAGATTATCCAAGAGTACTAGCTGTAAGAAAGGAAGAAGAAGACTCAATATATTTCGGACCTTTTCCTTCGTCGACCAATGTCAAAAGTGTGCTTTGGCTTTTAAGAAAGATTTTTCCTTTTTCCCAACATAAAGTTGGTAAAAAACCCTGTCTCTACAGCCAAATTGAGCTTTGTGATCCCTGTCCTTCGAAGATAGAAAAGGTTAGGAATTCTTCGAAAAAAAACGAACTAAAAAAAAGGTATAAGTCAAATGTAAGGATGATAAAAACTATTCTTTCTGGAAAAGTAAAAGTTGTACGTCTGAATTTAGAGAAAGACATGAGGCGACTTGCAAAAGAAGAAAAATTCGAAGAGGCTCTTTTACAAAGGAAAAAAATCGAAAAATTAGATTATGTCACTCAACCTATCAATCCAGTAACTTTTTATCTTAAAAATCCTAACTTTCTGGCAGATATAAGAAATCAAGAAATAATAAATCTAAAAAAAATTATTTCCAAGTATATTAAATCCAATTGTCAAAGAATCGAATCTTATGACGTGTCCCATATTTCGGGCAGTTACCCTACTGCCTCTATGGTTACATTTATCAATGGTGATGCTGATAAAGCTTTTTATCGGCATTTTAAAATTAAACAAAAAATGGGAAAAAGCGATACAGATTCTTTGAGAGAGGTTATTAAAAGAAGAATAAAACATTTCTCCTCCTGGGGAATGCCAGACCTTATTGTGGTTGACGGTGGTAAACCTCAGGTATCTGTCTTTTTCAAAGAGCTTAATAATTTTAATGTTCCAGTGGTAGGATTAGCAAAGAGAGAAGATTTATTGGTTATTCCTGTTGTAAAAAATTCCTATTCTATTAACTTTATAACTTTTAGGTTAAAAAGCGGTCAAGCTCGTAATCTGTTGCATAGGATGCGCGATGAAGCTCACCGTTTTGCCAGAAGTTACCACACTAAACTTGTAAAAATAAAGCTTTTTAGAAACTTTTAAGGTTTTTTAAGTGGTAGATTTAGTGTAAAATTATTTTTAGTGAAAAAAGTATTAAGAAATTATGCAATCGATACTTTTTCTCTTTGGGTTGTGGCCAATATCGCTCGGGGTTTAATTTTTGAGAACGGTATAAAGACATTTCTTATTGCAGGTTTCGGAGTTACCATCATATCACATATAGCCAAACCAGTTATAAATTTACTTCTACTTCCTTTAAATTTAATTACTTTTGGTATTTTTAGATGGGTATCATCTGCAATTGTAATTTATGTAGTAAGCCTTGTCGTGGATGATTTTAAGGTTATCGCTTTCAACTTTTCTGGTTTTTCAAGCAAGTGGTTCGATTTTCCCGCTATCAATTTACAAGGAACTTTGTCTTACATCGGTTTTTCCTTCCTTCTATCGATAATAAGCTCTTTTATCTATTGGTTGATAAAGTAGTATAATTAGGGTAAATGACTAAGATTTTTTTGTTGGCTCAAATTATCCTTTCTCCCTTATTAATCTTTTTAATACTAATTCAATCTCGAGAATCCGGTTTTGTAAGGTCTTGGAAAGTATCAGCTTCAAGCTTTACAAGACGGGGTTTAGAAAAAGTTGTTTTTAAACTAACTTTTGTTGTAGCCGCGCTATTTATAATCATTTCTATCTTACGCTTTACTCTTTAATAACTACCCATATACGCAATTTAAAATGCAAAGAATCCGTTTTACCTTATTTTTTGCAGCCGCTTACCTTAATAAGTTCAAATCACTTATATTTTCTGGAATTGTAGTGGGAATTGCCGTCTTTTTTTTATTCAGGCAATTTAGCCCTTTTCTTTTCGTTGAAAAAGAAAGAATAGGAATAACTGGACGTTATCCGGTAAATAATCTACCTTTGGATATTTTAAATATGTTGAGTGAAGGTTTAACTTCGTTTGATGATTTTGGAAACGTTGTGCCTTCCTTAGCCCAAAAATGGGAAACACCAGATAAGGGAAAAACTTGGATTTTTAGTCTGAGTGATGGTATTTTTTGGCAAGATGGGAAAAGACTTGTAAGTCAGGAAATTATCTATCAATTTTCTGATGTAAAGATAGAGACACCCGACGAAAAAACAATCGTTTTTAAATTAGATGAACCTTTTAGTCCTTTTCCTGGTATCGTGTCCAGACCAACATTTAGAAAAGGATTTTTGGGGACCGGAAAGTGGAAAGTGAAAAAAATCATTGTCAATGGAAATTTTGTACAGGAATTAATTATTGAAAATAAAGGTGGGGAAGAAGGAATGAGAAAGCAAAAAATTTTCAGGTTTTATCCAAGTATTGATGGCACAAAGCTGGCTTTTAAGTTAGGTGAAATTGATAGTATAAAAGATTTAATTGATCCTTCACCTTTGGATAAATGGAGAAATACTGAACAATCACTTGAAATAAATAAAAATCAGGTGGTTACAATTTTTTTTAATACTCAGGATGAACTTTTGTCTGATAAGTCGGTAAGGCAAGCCTTAACTTACGCTTTGGATAAAGAAAAGTTTATGACTCGGGCGCTTGGTCCAATCTCACCAAACTCCTGGGCCTACAATCCTCAGATAAAAGAGTACGATTATAATGTTGAAAGAGCTAAGGAGTTGATTGAAAAAATTGGAAAAGAAAGGACAAAGAAATTAAAACTTGCAAGTAGTCCGTTTTTACTCAATGTAGCTGAAAAAGTTGCTCAAGATTGGAGGGAAATTGGTCTTGATGTAGTAATACAAGTTTCATCGATTATTCCCAGCGAATTCCAAACATATTTAACCGTTTATGAGATTCCTAGAGACCCTGATCAATACGCAATATGGCACTCGACTCAAAAATCAATAAATATTTCAAAATACTCTGACCCAAGGATAGATAAGTTATTGGAAGACGGAAGAACTCTTTTAGAAATTGAAGAAAGAAGAAAGGTGTATCTAGACTTTCAAAGATTTTTATTAGAGGAACTTCCGGCAGCCTTTTTATATCACCCGGTCTATTACACAATTAGACGCAGATGAGGCTTTTCCTTATTCAGGTACCTCAATTACTTCTTCTTTTTTCTCTCTTATAAATAACGTCCATTCCTCAAAAATTTCTATAATATTTTTAAGTGGAGCTTCAATAATAAAATCGAGAAAAACCGTAAAGAAATTAAGTGCTGATAAACCCTTGGAAAGATAAAATCCGAAGTTGAGAAAAGGTAGAGAAAGATAACCAATTAGATGAGAAAAGAATCCTTCCTTTTCCGATTCAACCTTGAGTTGGGAAGCATGATATCTAATTCTGAATGCAAAAAGGATGACCAAAGAAAGAAAAACGAAAAAGACTAAAATTCCGGAAATTGAGAAGTTTAGTTTAAAAAGCAAGAAACTGATTCCTCCAAAAACGCTAAAAAAAAGCAAAGTGTAAAAAATGCCAAAAATACTGATAAGCCAAGGATTTCCCTTATTTTTTCCTATAGAGAATTGGTATCGTACGGGGTTTTCGCTTTTATAAATAACAGTATTTATTTTTTCTATTATCAATTGAGTATTTTTGGCTCCTGGAACTGTTATAGAAAAACTAATTAACCACATCATAAAAGGGGGGAGAGCAATATTTATAAAAAGTGGGGTATACCTTACATCCCCAAAACGATATATTTCGTAAGGAATTTCCAGTAAAAATGCAAATAACACCTTAGTTAAAAAGATATAAAAAATGCTTCTGATTATACCCTTATTTACTTTTACTTTTAATTTTTTATAGGTTTCTTCACAAACTCTCTTTATCGAGCTATTTAATTTTTTCCTGTCAGAAATAAGAGATTCTATCTCGGAATTTTTTTCTGTAATTAGTCTGAAAATTTCAAAGGCGGGAGAGTGTTTTTGAATTTTTCTGAAAATATAGTATCTTCCCGGATAATTTAGATCATTCTCAATATTTTTAAAAATTTCCGGAAAATTATTAATGAAAATATATAAATCTTCCTCATTAGACCTACCCCAACCTGGAAAACTTTTCATTAAAAGGTAGTAACGCATTATTGCTTCGTCAGACTTGACCAATGAACGATGGATTGCTAAATAGATCTGAATTTCCCTTTTCTTTGGAGAAAGACCTTTATCTTTCCAATCAAAATTAGAGTTAAACCAATCAAGCATTAAATTTATATAGAGATCTTTTTTGGAAGGATCAATTAAATCTTCAATTTCAGAAGAGGCAACTCCCCATAGCCATTTTTTCACTTTGCTTAAAGAAAGACCCGTGGGAAGATTATCTAAATTTTTAAGGAGAAAAAAATATTTGTCAATAATTTTAGCCACTTCACTTATTCTGCTTGAAGGAATAGAATTATTTGCCAAGTATCTTACCCATACTAATTCTCTTATTAAGTTTTCGGAGATCTTTTTCGAGTCAACTGAGTTTTTTATGCTTTCTTTCTCCCAGACCAGCCTTCTAAGTATCCTTTCAATCGCATTTCTTCTTAAAACATGTTCTCCTTTATACTCAATAAGTGTCCTTAACCTCTCGTATAATCGGGCAATATTCCCAAGCACTGCACTAACCTGAATATTAGATTCAGATAGATTTAATTTAAGATCTTTCTGATAATTATCAAGAAAAGTTAAGATGTTATCCGATAAGTCTTGTTTCCCTACAGTTTTGCTATCAGGGGGGGGTGTTGCAGTTTGAGCAAAAGACTGATCGATGCTTTGTCTGTGTTCGAATGTTTGAACAGTTTCACCCTCGTTTTCAATTAGAATTTCGTTTTCTTCGCTTTTACTTTGATAAATGGTAACCACAAGTTCAATTATATCATCAGAATCGTTTTTGGAAGGCGATTTAGGTTTTTAAGAAGGTTTAGTTGTGCTTGACATGCTTTCTTTGAACTATTTCCCTGTCTGGATAGGTTATTCCTTCAATAATTGCTCCGGTTAAAAAACCTTTGATTAACGAGTTATCAAGCCTTCCACCATCAACAAAAAATGTTATTGATAGTAGTAAAATTGAGGACCAAAACCAGTGATGAATATGAATTACCCTGCCTGAAAAATTTATCCTTAAAACCGGAAAAAATTCTATGTTTTTGAATCTAAAATTGGGAAAATAATTTTTAAATCGAAAGGTAGACTTATAGAAAAAAATGCTTATTAGAAATGAAACTATAAAGAAAATAATTTGCATATCTTAAAATTTATTTATATCATAGGCTATAAGATATTTAAGTGTAAAGTCAAACTCTTACTTAAATCAAGATGGTAATATCTTTCCCTAAAATTCAAAAGTATTTAGAGAGTCTTGACTTAGCAAATGCCGATAAGTTGGATATTATAGCTAAGGAGTTAATTTTCGATGAAGCTTTTTACGAGAAGGTATCTCAAGCTTTAAGGCGGAGATTTTCAAGAGGAGCAGAAACAGTTGAAGCAATTGATAGAGGTGGTAGATTAACAAGAGTTAAAAGGGAAAAAAGAGGAGGTAAGTACAGATATCTTGTTTTAGGAGAGAATGGCGATTGGTTTGAGTCTAATGAGAGAATATGGATTGTGGCAATGTATGCTCTCTGGCAGGCATCAAAGAAACATTTTTAAAATTATGATCGAGTTTAATCCTCCTTGCTTAAACTTTCCTGAACAAGATTGCCTCGATACTTGCCCCTATAGGGAAAGTGCTCAACGAGAACTGAAAAAACAGGCAAGAGAAACTGGAACTGATCCTTTAAGCGCTAGGATCTCATTAAGGACTCTTCATTCAAAATTGCGAAAATCTGCTCCGGAATTTTATGAAGTAATGACCAGAACTAGAAAAGTGGTTTCAAGATTCAGAGGGACTCTTTGTGGCTGTCCGCATGCTCTCAGAAATAACGGCAACTACCCTTAAAATGCAACTTGTGTAAATTGTCCCCCACTCTCAATCTCCCTCATTGTGTGTACATTTCTTTTAATCCTGTAGTAAAATACTTGTTTATTATATGTCAGAAAGAAGAAAAACGACTCCAGAAGTCCAAGAAGACTTAGAGAAATTTAGAAAATATTTACCCGCTTATAACGATGAGCAACTATGAGTTATTGTCGGATCGATTGGTCCATTGAAAGAAGCCTTACAAGCTGGGCCATTAGGAGCGAAAAATTTTGATGATTATATTGGTAGACATCCTTTTCTCGAGAAAGAAGATAGAAAAGGTCAAACTCCCTTGACACGTTTGCGTTTAATTCTGCTTGAGTTGGAAAGACCTAAAGTAACTAGTTTAGAATATAGAGAAGCAGCAAGATCAGGAAGGCCTGCTCGATCAGTTACTAGACAACCCGGCAAAGAAGATTTTGAAGGAGAACCAAGAGAAAGAACTAGGTCTGTTATTGATCCGGAAACTGGAGATAGATTTTTTATAGTCAGGGATTATAATGATGCACAATATATTCTTCCAGGAACAAGAGCTGTTCATTTAAATCGACAGAAGGCAATAAATAATAAAACTCTAAGAGAAGTTATTGATCGGTGTGGCGAAACTCTAATGGTTATACAGGTTCCCCCATCACTTTTTAAAGCTTATTTATTAAAAGGTCAAAGATTAGGTAAATTAGCACAGCAAATCGTTGATAAGGGTATCGAACTAAGGGAGGGAAGAATCAGAGATGCTGCAGTTTACGATGGAGGGCGTTTACAACGCGATCCCGATTTTCTTACAAAAGAATCGGCTTTCAGACAAATACTTGGGAATAAAAAGTTGAGAGGAATATATGAAAAGATGGGAGAACTAGAATTTTCCGAAGCAACGGTTACAGATATGTATTTTAACACGGGGATGCTTATGGCCGGAAAAATTCCTCCAAGAGTTGCCTTATGGCAGATAGCTGAGAAACTTGATTTACCCATTAATATTGTTCAGCGTCGATTAAAAACAGTTCTTCATTGGATAGGAACGAAACTTTCAATTGAAGAGGCTAAATCTTATGACCCGGTAGTTGCAGCGCGAGCCGGTAAATTAGAAACTAGAGTCGTAAGACTCTCCGAGGCTCAGACCAACCAGAAAAAATGGCAGAAATTAAGAGAAAGCTTAAAAATAGAATCAACCTTTCCACCCGAGGCGCTTCCCTCTGCAAGATGGGAAATATGGCGGTTAATTACCAAAGCACTTCAGGATTCTAAATTTAGAAAGAGATTGGAAAAGTACATAAAAGGAGACCGTTATAATGAGCTAAGATGGAAGGCTATCTGTTATTATTACCAAATAGGAGATGATTATCGTTCTGATAAGGCACTTACCTACTATGACATATCAAGATTAACTAACGGAACCGTTATAGAAAATATCCGCAATCGGATTAACAGAGCACTCAGTGATTTAGGACTATTGGAATAAGAATGCTTTCATTTACAAAGACATCTCGCGATTAACTTGTAGGTACTGGCTTTTTTTTCCTGTTAGATGGATTACGTTTGCACCTTATAGTTGGGGTGAGTGAGCGGAGTCGAGCCAACAGCCTTCCCCTCAACTTCAAAAACTTCGTCTGTAAAAATTTCGCTATTTAGCGAAAAAGGACCAAAAGTGCTAAAATATGCTCCTCCCTCACAAAACCGGGGGGAAGTTTTTTTCATATGTCAAGAAGTATAAGAAACATTGCGGTAATTGCCCACGTTGACCACGGTAAAACAACCTTGGTAGATGCTCTGTTAAAACAAACCCACACTTTTCGTCAAAATCAGGAAGAAATGGGAATTGAGCGCATTTTGGACAGCAACGAACTCGAGCGTGAACGAGGAATAACAATTTTGGCCAAAAATTGTGCAATTTCCTATAAAAATACAAAAATAAATATCATCGATACTCCCGGCCACGCAGATTTTTCTGGAGAAGTTGAGAGAACTCTTGGTATGGCAAACGGAGCTCTCCTCATTGTAGACGCTCAAGAAGGACCAATGCCTCAAACTCGTTTTGTATTAAAAAAAGCCTTAGAGTTGGGATTAAAAATGATTGTTGTTATAAATAAAATCGATAAAAAATACGCAAGGCCAAAAGACTCTGTAAATAAAATTGAAAGCCTTTTTTTGGAATTAGCCAAAGAAGATTCCCAACTAGAATTCCCTGTTGTCTACGCAATTGGAAGACGCGGGGTTGCGTTCAACGAACTTCCTGAAAATCTAGAAATGGAGGGAGATATAACTCCTCTTCTTGATTCAATAATAGAAAATATTCCGGCTACAAAAAACTCGAGCGATGGAACTTTTAAGATGTTAGTCAGTTCCCTGGATTACGATTCACACTTGGGGCAAATCGCAATCGGCAAAATTGAAAGCGGAAAACTCGCAAATGATCAAAAAGTTATTATCGCCCAATTCCCCGAAGTTTTTCACAAGATAGAAAAAATTACTGTTTACGAAGGACTAAATAGGATTGAAACAGATTCTGCCGAGGCAGGAGACATCGTTGCTCTAGCGGGAATTGAAAACCTAAAGATTGGGCAAACAATTTCAGACCCCTCAGATAGGACTGCTCTTGCCGAAATTACAATTTCCGAACCAACCCTGCATATAACTCTTGGAGCCAACACTTCTCCATTTGCCGGCCGCGAGGGCAAATTCACAACAGGAAGACAAATCGAAGAAAGGCTTAATAAAGAAATGGAAAAAAATTTGAGTCTGAAAGTGGAGCGTCAAGAAAACGGAAAGTACAAAATCTCCGGGCGAGGCGAGCTGCATTTGGCAATACTTCTGGAAACAATGCGGCGCGAAGGATATGAAATGGAAGTTGGGAAACCAAAAGTCATAGTCAAAAATATTGATGGTATTTTAAAAGAGCCAGTAGAAGAGGTTGATATTATAGTTCCTGAGGAACACGTTGGGGCGGTAAACCAGGAACTTGGAAAAAGATTTGGAAAATTGGTTAATATGGATCCAATCTCAGAAACAGAGGTTGAATTCATTTACCATATCCCGACTCGCGCAATAATAGGCCTTAGAAGTTTACTTTTGAGCCTTACAAAGGGGACTGCTATTATAAGTTCTTGGGTTATTGGATATGAGCCTGTAGGACGCGAGATTTCCAAACTACGGCGCGGAGCTTTAATCTCACAATCGGCAGGTGAAGCTCTCGCCTACGGGCTGGAAAACGCGCAGGGGAGGGGAATAACATTTATTGAACCGGCAGATAAAGTTTACGAAGGAATGATAATCGGACAAAATGCAAAGGATGATGATATAGAAATAAACGTCTGTAAGGGTAAGAAATTAACCAATATGCGAAGCAAGGCTTCAGACGGCGTAATTCAGCTGACTCCTCATACAAAACTATCACTTGAACAGTCTTTAAGCTTTCTAGAGCGGGACGAGCTTTTGGAAATAACGCCTGGGAATTTAAGGCTTAGGAAAAAATATCTTTCACACTTAGAAAGAAAGCGCCACTCCCATTCACAAAATATGTCTGTTTCTTAATCAGCATATAAACAAAACCAATCACTCCGGAAGTAATAAGCTTGCATATCCTTGGATCTTAGAAGTTATTTCGCTTGAGTCAAAGAGCATACAATTTCTGAACCTTTCGCAACTGAGCTAATTGACCGAATTTACGCTTATTTTACCTCAATTGATAATCTTAGGGAAATAACAATTTTAAAGCCACTTTTACTCCCAAATTGGGCTATAGGTTAAAAGTCAGAACCTATGGAAAATCTTCCTGGCAAACTTAATTTCTTTGGAAACCAAGGTTATTATGAATACCTCTTTATGCCCTAAATGTTAAATTTAATAATTTTAGAAAATGAGGTAAAATATTGTTATGGCTAACAATAAAATTGATTATGAAAAAATTATCCAGATTTCAAAGGAAATTGGAGTTTCTAGCAAGAAGGTGTTGGATTTTTTATTTATGTTGCGTGACGGGGAGCCGATAGGAAATAACGAATTATTACGAAGAATTGGAGTCTCCAAAAACGCACTGAATCAGGCAAAGGAATTTCTTTCTTCCTTTCTAAAACCGCCCTCGAAAGATACGCAACTAAAAGAGGGTTTATCTCAGGATGTCAATTCCCTTTTTGACCCAGGTTATAGGCAGGAAGAAGATTTTTGGTCTGTTCTTGAGAACGAGCATTACAGAAAATCTGTTGAACTGTTCAATAAATACGCAAGTCAAAGACCAACTCCTGAAAGAAAATACGATCAGTTTACTGCTACAATTGAGACTACCGCCAGACGCGCCAGCTTACTGAATTTTTTTGAAGATGTGCGCGGTAAAGAAATGCTTTTCCTGGGAGATGGTGATTTTACTTCAGTAGCAGTAGCAAACCTTTATACCGCTTTGGAGGTGGCAGTCCTAGATATTGATGGCCGGATCTTGGATGAAATAGGCTCAATTTCAAAAATCGAAAAATTAGGTATTAGTTCAGATAATTACGACGCAAGGAAACCACTTCCTGCCCCATACTTTGGTAAATTTGATGTGGTGTTTTCAGATCCCCCATATACAACTGACGGAATTAAATTATTTGTCTCAAGAGCCATCCAAGCTCTAGATCCTTCGAATCAAACAGCCAGAATTTATGTTTGTTACGGGAACAGCGATAGAGCTAAAGAAAAATTCTTGCCTGTTAATGAAATATTTAGTAATTCTGGACTTATGGTAAGGTGGTTGTTTGATAAATTTAACAGATATCAAGGAGCCGAGTCTATCGGTAGTGCCAGCTCTTTATTTATATTAGAAGTTACATCCAAAACGAAACCTCTAATTACAGGAAAATATGACAAACCAATCTACACCAACGATTAATCATCTTTCTACACTATGAGAATAAGAAAGCTTGTTTCTTGTGAAATGAATATGGCCGTGAAATGCGTATTTCTCGTAACAAGAAATAACGCAAAAAGAACTTTTATAAGTTATTTTTGGGACAGATTCGTTCCTGAACTTCGTACGCAACGGATATGAAACCGATATTAATATACGAGGGGAAACCATCGTGGCAAATAAGAGAGAGGCTTAGCTTACTTTGTTCCGATAGAGACGAATACCCGACAGACGACTCTGAAAAATTCAGAGATGTATTCTTCCCTGAATTCAGTAACATTTTAGAAGTGATTGAACCACCCCCTGGCTCTTTTATTCAATATAACTGTTACGCTCATGTTCTAGGTTTGAAAGGAGTAATCTTCAAAGAGGTTGTTGTTGCTGTAATAGAAGAATTTAAACAGGAACCTACTGATTCACCTAAAACGGGCGACATTGTAATTTACAGAAATACTCAAATGGGCAATAAACTATATACCACAATTGAACATGCGGGCATATTGTCAGAGAGTAAAAAAGTTATATCTAAATGGGGAGAAGGAGCACTTTTTAAACATGATATATTTTATGTCCCGCTTTCGTATGGAAATGTTGTGGAATTTTACAAGCCAGACATTAAAGAACTGGCTTCAGAGATTATCAAAAAAAGGAAAACAATGGGTTTAGAAGTTGAAGAAACACCAAAATATATCTTGAGGCAGCAATTATACGAGGTGCATACCAAGAAAAATCAAAGTTAAATAGAAATATGACATTAACTAAAGGTGATCTGACACAAATAGATAGACGACTTGAAAACCAAAAGGAAGAAATCCTTGAGAAGATTGATGATAAATTTACTAAGCTCAGAAGTGATTTCTTTGAGAAATTGGGGATCTTACAAATAAAATTTTATTTATTCTAAAACCGCTTTGAGCCCTTGAATGCTATCCCAATCGTAGATTGAAACTTGAATAATATTTTTGTTGTATTTACCTAATTTTATTTTCATCCCGGCTATAACTTTTGGATTAACTAAATCTGACTTTGTAATCAAAATAGTCTCCGGAATGTTCAATAATTTATCATTATAATTTTTGAGTTCGTGGCGCACAGTTTTGTAATCCTTTAAAGGATTCTCTGACTCTGAGGAAATACAGTGAAATATTACTCCGACCTTCTCAATGTGTTTCAAAAATGAAATCCCCAAACCCTTTCCGCTCGACGCTCCTTCTATAAGACCCGGAATGTCGGCAATTACTTTACCTTTGTATACTCCAAGGTTTGGATGAAGTGTAGTAAAAGGGTAATTGGCAGTTATTGCTTTAGAATTAGTTAACTCATTTAGCAAGCTGCTTTTCCCCGCGTTGGGAAGGCCAATTAATCCGAAGTCAGCAATTAGTTTTAAAATTAATGAGACTTCTTTTTTTTCTCCATCTAATCCTGGTTGGGCAAATAGCGGAGTAGTTCTTCTCGGATTTCTGAATTTATAGTTTCCTCTGCCTCCTTTTCCTCCGGAGCAAATAAGCTCATGCTGGTCAATTTTATTTAGCTCGAATAGCAGTTCACCGGATTCTTTATCGATAACAGAGGTCCCTATTGGAAGCTTAATTTCTAAATCGTTTCCGTTTTTACCTGTTTTTAGGTTTTTTCCACCCGGATTACCATTCTCTGCCGAAAAAACGACTTTTCTACTAAATTGATTCAAGAGCGTTATGTCCGATCTTGCAACCAGGTATAAATCGCCACCTTTGCCACCGTTTCCGCCATCCGGTCCGGAATGCTTCTTCTTTCCGAAAGAAATCAATCCCGATCCACCTTTTCCTGCTATTAAAGTTATATCAATTTCATCAACTAACATGAGAAGAGTATTATATCAAGAATTTGTTGCACTCCTCATAGCACATGCGAAGTTTGTGGAAGCTTACGTAAATTCTAAATCCAATTGCAACCCCCTAGAGTAAAATATTTAGCTTCAAGGTGAAAGAAGATTAAACATACAAAGCTCAGATATTGGGAAAGAGACAAAATCGCAATTTGGGAATCCGGAAGTGTTTCGAACAAGAAAATTGCAAAAAGACTTGGGGTGAGATATTTCTCTAAAGGAACTGATTTTAAAACCATAACCCAAAAAGAAATCGAGGATGTGGTTGATGAGATTAATAATCAACCCGGAAAATGTCTTGGATATTACACCGCAAAGGAGGTATTCTTTGCTAAGCTAAACAATCAAAGGGTTGTGATTCGATATTGAATGTAGGACTTAACAAGCTAAAAGTGTATAATGTATAATATAGGGTAGTAATATTGCAATAATCTTCCTATTTGCCCCGAAAGATTTAGTTTTGTGTTTCATTATTAAAATATTTTTTTTCGATGAAATCGCAAGGTTCTGCAAAGCAGGTTCTTATGGCAAAAATCAACATTTTTGATGTACTGATTGTGTACTCTGACCGACTCGCAAAGAGTGCTAATTCCCTATCCAATGACATTTTGACACCATTTCCTAAAGGATCAAACGGTGAAATATACAACGTAGTCTACAGGTACTTTCTAAAAATTTGCAAAAAAAATAATTTAAAAGCGGCCTTTACTACTCCAACTGATATTACAGGAGCAGGCAGATGTAGAAGTTATTGGCTTTTTGAAAACAATAGCTGGATTAAGATTAGAAAGTCTGGCTATTCGAAATTAATTTTTGACAAGTTCTCGCCGATTAACAAGAGAATCAAAACTAGTCGTAAACTACTTTTTTCATCCTATGAAGTTAAACCTTTTAACCATCCATACCTTTTTAATCTTTTTTTTGACAAACAAAAAACTTATAAAAAGCTCCATAAATTTTCCATCCCCACAGTAACTATTAAAGATGCAACTGAAGAAAGTATTTATAGAGCACTTAGGTCGCTCAACGAAATAATGTTAATACATCCACACAAATATGATTTTTCTGACGAAATAGTAATGAAAAACAGGTTTGGCGCTGGTGGAATACGTGTCTATAAGTTCAAGGCTAATCAAACAAAGATGATGATGACTTTAATGAAAAGTAATGAAAAAATATCATATATTATTCAGCCGTTTGTTAAGTTTGATAAAGGTTTTAGTTACAAAAATTCTCAAGTTGCGGCTGATATTCGGCTGATATATCTCGGAGGAAAAATAATTCAGACTTATATAAGAATGGCAAAGACAGGTGATTTCCGCTGCAATGAGCACCAGGGGGGTTTACTAAAATATATTTCTAAAAATGAAGTGCCACAGGAAGTAGTAACCACTTCTAATAAGATTGCTAACGTTTTAAATAAAAAATGTTCACTGTATACACTTGATTTTCTTATCAGTAATAATGGCAACATATACCTTCTCGAAGGAAATACCGGACCAGGACTGGATTGGAATTTATCAATCAAGGAAAACGAAATCGAAGCCCAAAAACTAATTAGAATTATAGTGAAAGAATTAGTTACGCGGGTTGGACAACCGATTTTAATTGCCAAAAAAGAAATTCATAACATTGTGATTGAAGTTCCAATAACCGGCGAATATCCGATAATGCCAAACGGGTTATTATCGACTTAGTTCTTTATAACATTCTCCCCGTGTTAAAGTACAGTTTTTCTCGAAATTTTTACCACTCCAGGTTTACCACTTTACCACTCCAGGAGTGGACTAGACACACCTGAAATTTGATTGGGAGTATTTGGGGTCGTCTACCAAACGACTTTCGTACGTATTATATCAATGCTGAAAGCAAAGAGCGAGAGTTATTAAAAGTTCTTATTTTGAGGGCAAAATCTTTACCTTCCCAAGCAACCTTTGCTTAAAGATCTTAGACAATTTTGAATTTTGGAGGCCGTACGCCTTTATTTTTTGTCATATGTCATACAGTTTTTGTCATGCGAAAAGATCATAAATAAACTTTGCACCTATCAGCAGGATTGCTATAAGTACTATTTTACGAAAACTGTCTTGCGGTATTTTCTTCACAACTTGTTTTCCAGTAAAAGACCCTGCAAGGGCAATCACAAACAGGAATGGAATATACCAATAATACTGGCTGTTCAAAAATCCTTCAGCAAAGTAAACAGGAAGCCGTGTAAAGTCTACTGCTAATGCTATTGCAGCTGCAGTAGCAATATACTTTTCTTTCGGTAACCCAAACGCGGCTAAGAATGCTCCCCTTAATGCTCCGCCAGTTCCAATAAGGCCAGCAAGAAACCCGGATACTCCACCACCGAGAATTGAAGTAGGTAATGAGGGTTTTACTTTCAAGTCTTCTTTCCATAAGGAAACAGCGGAATAGAGAACCAAGAAGACCCCTAAAATACCCTTTAACGCATCTTGTGGTGTGTATGCCACTAACAATGCTCCAATAAGCGTTAGAATGACGCTGGGAACACCAAAGATGAGAAGAATATGCTTATCCAGTCCGTGCCTGAAAAAGCTCACTTTCCCTATATTGCCAAAAATATGAAACAGCGCGACCAAGACAAGCGCAGTCTTAAAGTCGAGGAAGAGGAGTGCAAGCGGCAAGAAAACAGTTGAAGAACCAAATCCGGCAATTGTTCCGATTATTTCAGCAAAAAACGCAGAGAGAAAGAATAAAACGTCCACAAAATCAGTATATCAAAGTCGCAGCGCTTCTATGATTAGGTTTAAGAAATTAAAATAAAGCTGGCACAACGAAAACCAAGATCAGTACTAAAACAGGCCCTATAACCCAAATAACTTTACTAGAACTCTGCCTGCGTTCAGTAATGATAGGATAACTGAAAGATTCTTTTTCAGACTTATTAAAAAGCCGTACCATTTTTTTATTGTATCAACTTTATTGTCTCACACGGAGCATTCCACCTATTGAAATGTTTTGAGCCGTGATGCTTCCGTCTGAATTTTCAGTTCCAAATGCTGCCACTTTCTCACCCGTTTTCAAATCGGATTTAGAACCTTCAGACGCTTTATTGATGATGGTTTGGTCTAACAAAATAACTATTTTGCTACTTCCATCCTGCATTTTGACGGTGATGCTTTTATCGTCCTGGCTTATTATTTCACCATTAACAGGTCGTGCTCCTTGAAAATTACCTCTTCCTTGGAACTGCTGCCCATTTTGGCCACCTCTAAATCCTGCAAAACGCTGTCTTTGTTGATACTGCATACCGCCATAAAACGCGGCTACGGCTACTATAAGTGCCACAACTACTGTAATAACAATACTATTCTTCTTCATTAAAATTATTCACCTCCCTTCACATATTTATCAAAAAAGGCTATCGAACGATCCATGGCTATACCAAAACTGTTTGTTAAATTATGGTCATCATCTTCATAAGAGTAGAATTCAACGGTTTTACTAACCTCTTGAAGTTGACTTTTTAGTTTATCTGAAAAAGTAAATGGAACATGGGAGTCATCTTTGGCGTGTTGAAGTTGGATAGGCCCGGAAATATCTTCAACATGAGAGTTTGCCGAAATTGAGTTCCAAAACTGGGGATTTTGCTCAGGCGTACCATACTGGTCAATAAGGTTTTGCCTCCATGAAGTTGCCCAATGCGGCGTGCTCTTTGGCATCCAGTCTCTTCGTCTCCAATTGTTGACTAAATCAGAATAAGAACCAACTACCCCTGCCCAAATAACACCTGCTTTAATATCTTTGGAAATTACCATTGAGCGAAGAGTTATTCCTCCACCCATTGAATGTCCCCACATGCCAATTCTCTTCGGGTCTGCTTCGTTGTATTTTTTCAAAGAAGCCAGGGCATTCAAAACGTCAATCGTATAGACATTTGAACCATACCCTCCTTCTGCTTTTCCTTCAGAATTACCATGTCCTCGGTAATCAGACTTGAAAACTATATAACTATTGCGGGAAAGAGCATCAACATAAGCAACATAACGTTCAGTTGTCCGATATTGGTCAGGAGGAATAAACCCATGATTAAAAATAATCACTGGCCAGCCGTTTTTAGGCTTTGCACCTTGGGGAACTGTTAAAAGAACGTAGATTTTCAAGCCATCAGATTTGTAAGAGGCAATATACTGATTGTAATTACTCCCAGCAGGCAAGGTTTGCTCAATGGTAATGTCGCTTCCTGGATAAGATTGTTGTTGCATATACTCTATCGAAAGAGGATGAAGGTTTTCTTCTAAACCGCCTTGATTCTCCTGGTCTTCTATAAGAGTTTTGGGGGTGTTTTTTGTCAAGATAATCCCTGCAAATCCAACAGTAACAATAAGAATTAGTATCCCAATAATTTTAATCAGCTTGTTATTCATATCGCAATGCTTCAATTGGCTGTAGGTTTGCGGCTTTTTGTGCCGGATACCAGCCAAAGAGTATTCCTATCCCTGCTGAAACCAGAAAAGCCAAAAGTATTGAATTTGGCGATATGACAAAAGGTGAATTAGTGAAGTTTGTAATTAAAAACGAAGCAAAAATTCCAACGCCAATGCCGATAATTCCACCTGCAAAGGTGAGAATAATAGATTCTATTAAAAACTGTGTGATAATAACTTTCTTTTTTGCACCAAGGGCTTTTCGTAAACCTATCTCTCTTGTTCTTTCAGTAACAGTGACTAACATGATATTCATAATTCCGATTCCTCCTACCAAAAGTGAGATAGCAGCTACTCCTGCTAAAAGGGTTGTGAAAGTACCGGTTACCTGATTAACAGTATTTAAGATATCCTGTTGATTAAAGATGGAAAAGTTAGCTTGAGCGGGATCATTCAGTTTATGTCTTGCTAAAAGCAAGTATCCAACTTCATTTTGCGCATCAACCATTACATCGCCAGACTTTGCCTCAAGAGCAATTGAGGTAAGATGGTCGGCACCGAATAATTGTTTTTGGGCTGTCGTGAGCGGTACCCAAACAACATCATCCTGGTTTTGGAAACCTGTTCCGCCTTTTGAGGTCGTAATTCCAATAATAATAAAAGTCTGGCCACTTATTCTCACTGTCTGTCCTATTGGACTTACTCCTTCGTCAAAAAGGTTTGTCACGACGGTTGGACCGAGTACTGCTACTTTTGCTATGCTATTAACTTGTTGTTCGCTGATGAAGTTACCTTGTGCCATAGTTACTTTTCTAATATCAGCATAAGTAGGCGTTACTCCCATAATTTGCGTATTAGTGTTTGCTCTTCCGGTGGTTACTTGAGTTCTACTCGAATACTCAGGAGAAACTTTATTTATAGTTGTTATTTGAGGGGAGTTTTTAATGGCCTCTGCGTCCTCCATGGTTAACGTAGTTCCTCCACCTGCCGCACCTCTGACTCCACCTTGGTTTTGGCCTGCCGGTTGAACTGTTAAGAGATTAGATCCTAGTGATTGGATTTGTGATTGTACAGCTTGTTGACTGGCTTGTCCTAAAGAAACTAAGGCAATCACACTTCCTATGCCAATCACAATACCTAAAGTAGCAAGACCTGTTCTTAGTTTATTGATCGTTAATGTTTGGACTGCCTCACTAATGATTTCCATGTACTCCATATTATTTTTTTACCTTTCTTCGTTTATGACCATTACCGTCACCGACAACCTTTCCGTCTTTAATATGAATAATTCTTTTGGCATGTTTAGCAATATCTAATTCGTGAGTAATCATCACGATGGTATGACCTTCTTCGTTTAAGTTTTGGAAAATGGCCATAATCTCTTCGGCTTGAACGCTGGCGATATTTCCTGTTGGCTCATCTGCAAGTAAGATTGCCGGATTCATTGCTAAACCTCGGGCAATTGCCACCCTTTGTTGCTGGCCACCCGATAATTGATTTGAGGTATGTTCCATTCGATCTTCAAGCCCTACCATTTTCAAGTATTTTTTGGCTTTCTCTAATCTTCCTTCTTTTGGTATGTCCGCATAGGTCATGGGCAACATGACGTTTTGCAGGGCAGTTCTTCTAGGGAGTAAATTAAAAGACTGGAACACGAATCCTATTTTTTTATTTCGAATTTCAGCTAATTCATCGTCGTTTAGTTTACTCACACTTTGTCCATCCAAGACATACTCACCATTCGTTGGTGTATCTAGTGCTCCGAGGATATGCATGAGAGTAGACTTTCCAGACCCGGACGGCCCCATAATAGCTACAAATTCACCTTTGTTTATCTCAAAGGAAACATCAGCAAGGGCCACTGTTTCGACTGCACCGGTTCTATACACTTTGGAAAGATGTGTTGCTTGAATAATTGCATACATAGGTTACCTTCTAATTCCGCCTCCACCTGCACCACCAAATCCGCCCCTTCCTCCGAATCCGCCAAAAGGTGATGTTACTCCCTGTGAGCTGGCGCCATTTTGAGGAGTGGTACTTCCCGTTACAACCGTATCTCCTTCCTGTATTCCTGAAATAATTTCAGTTTGTGTATCATTTGAGTCACCAATCTCTATAGGTACCGAAGTTATCTGGCCATTTCCCATTACTCTAACAGTCGATTGTCCGTTTGAGATTTGAACCGCTGCTGATGGGACTAAGATGACGTTATCTTTAATACTTGTAATAATGGTGGCATTAACAGCCATATTGGGATAGATATTGTCTAATGCTGAATCAAAAGTTATGGTTGTCGGATACGTCGTTACCCCGGAACTGACAGAACCATTTGTATTGACTGTTGAAACCTTTCCCGTAAATGTTTTATTTGGGAATGCGTCTAATGTAAGTGTTACTTTTTGACCAGGCTTAACTTTTATTACATCGATCTCTGTTAGGTTTATGGCAGCTTGAAGACTGCTTTGTTCTGCGATGATAGTTCCGACACTTTGACTGGAACTGCCCCCTGTTGTAGTTGAAGAGGTTGTTTGAGTACTGCTAATTGGCAAACCCTGTGTAAGCGTTAAGCCTGATATTTTTCCCGCCATAGGAGCAGTAATAGTTGAGGAAAGTTGAATATAGGAAAGCCACGAACTATTTAAAGAAGCCCGTGCTTGATTGATAACACCCTCCTGGTTTTTATAATCTGCTTCTGCCTGTAACCATTCAGCATTTTCTATAATGTACTGCGGGTCTGATTTATCGGCTTCACTAGGATTTTGTATAGCTCCTTTATCATTCATAAATGCTTGATTTGCCTTAAACAACGCTGACTGAAGTGAATTTATCTTTGCCTGTGCGCTTTTGAGTGAATTCTGGGCAGATAAATAACTTGCCCAAGCAGCAGCCTGCTTTTGTTGCGAGGCAGTATCAAGGGTAATCTCGGCAATCTTTTGACCTTGAGTAACAGTGTCTCCATCTTGAACATAAACTTCTTTCACAATTCCTGTTGTGGAAGTTGTAATACTGGCACTACTGCCTTGAGAAATTGTTCCAGATGCAGAAACAGAAGTAATAAGAGCACCTTTTTCTGCTTGAGCGGTTTGGTATTGAGGTTGCTGGTTGTTTGTACCTAGAATTCGCGGTATGGAAATCCAACCAAGACCTATAACAAGTGCAAGAATCAGTAATTTCTTAACTAGTGAAGCCTTTACAAACCAATTTTTAGCACCTATTAACTTGCCAAGAAATGCCTTTGTTAAAGCCATATGAATGAATTCTAAAGTGAGAAGCTTAAAAGTGGCTTAAAAATGCGATGTTTGGGAGTAACCAACTGGAAGTTGAATTATAAACGTCGTTCCTTTGTTTAGCCGACTTTGAGCCAAGATTGAACCATTGTGGGTTTCAACAATCTGTTTGGCAATAGATAAACCTAAGCCATATCCTGCTACCTTTGAACGAGACTTATCAGCCCGATAAAACCTATCAAAAATATACGGAAGATCTTTTTCACCAATACCCATTCCTTTATCCGACACTCTAATTTCTACATGATGATCCGTCTTTTGTGATGAGAGTTTTATTTCAGATTGCTCCGGACTGTACTTGATTGCATTATCAAGAAGGATAACGAATAATTCAGTCAAACTTTGCTGCTCTCCTTTAAGGATATCGTCATCAACTTCATTCTTTATGATAATGTGTTTTTGCTTAGCAAGAGGAATTACTTTTTTCAATGCTGCCTCAATAATTTCAAGAAGAGATACGTCGGAGAATTTAAGATGTCCTATTCTTTTCTGCTGTTGAGTAAGTTCAATTAAATTCTCAGCGAGTCTCTGTAAACTAACAATTTCCTCAAACCCACTTTTGATGAGTTGTTTTGCTTCTTTAAGATTCATTTTCTTCTCATCCAGCATTGCTACCTCAAACTCGCTCCGAAGTGAAGTAAGAGGCGTTTTTAATTCATGAGAAGCGTCAGTAATAAATCTGTTTTGCTCGTCCATCATTTTTTTAATTGGTCGAAGTGTTCTTCCCGCAAGAAAATAGCCGAGTCCACCGGTTATAACCAAAATACCTGCGTTTGCAAGAGTAAGCATCAATAAGATACGATGCTTGGTTTCTTCGATAAGTTCGGGATTTATAGGAACACGGTCCCTGAATAAAACATGCCTTCTATCTGATGGAGGTAATAGATCACCTTCTTCAAGTCTCCTTTCAATAAAAAATCTCTGCGCCCTTTCAAAACGGTCTATTTCAACTGTAAGCACACGATAGATAACAAGGCTAAATAGAATGCTCAAAGTCATTATGATAATAAGATACCAAGCAGTTAGTTTTAGTCTTGCAAAATGAAATGTACTCATAGTTTAAGGTTTTTCTGATAGTTTATATCCACTAAATCCTTTGACAGTGTGTATCAAGTGTTTATCAGGAAAGGGTTCATCAACTTTGCTTCGCAAATGACGAATGTATACTTCTACAGAATTGGGGAGCACGTCAGCATCATAGTTCCAAACATGGTTGATTATTTGTCCTTTGGTAACAACTTGATTTTTATGTCGCATGAGATATTCCAAAAGTGCATATTCTTTATTGGAAAGTCTAATTCTATTGCCACCTCGTTTCACTTCATAATTAGTGGTATCGAGGGTAAGATTTGCAACAGTTAAAACTGTACCAACAGAGTTTTGGGGACGGCGAGTTAAGGCTCTTATGCGGACTAAGAGTTCAGCAAACGCAAAAGGTTTTGTCAAATAATCATCTGCGCCTGAATTAAAACCCAGTACTTTATCTTCAACCTGACTTTTTGAAGTAAGCATTAAGATAGGGATATGAATGTTTTGCGCGCGTAACTTCTTACAAATTTCAATGCCATCCATTCCGGGAAGCATAATGTCAAGAATAATGACATCGTATTGTTCAGAGGAGGCCATGTCATAGCCTTCAACCCCGTCATATACCACATCAACCGCATATGATTCATGAGTTAGTCCTTTTTTAACGGCATTGGCAATTTTATGCTCGTCTTCAATAACGAGTACTCGCATAGAGACATATTATAGCGTAAGAGCTTAAAAGTAGCTTAAAAGAATTAGCGGGAATGAGGTAAAAATCGAGTATAATAGATCGCTATGTCAACTAATCCGAAGTTCAAAAAATGGTTAGAATGGATTGAGCAAATAAAAGATGATACAGAAGCGCTCCTCATAAATAAGGCAATCTATGAGCGTTGTTTTGGGATTGTAAGGGCCAACCCTGAAGTACAATCACCGTCTGACTTCCATGAGTGAACAGTAAGGAATTATGGAAGCTTTATAGTCATGGCCATTAGACGACAACTGGATACCGATTCCGAAGTTGTTTCGCTAAAAAGACTTCTTAGGGAATTAAAAGATAGTCCAACCTTGTTAACAAAGAAATGGTATCGGACTTTATATTCAGATTTAGATGATAGGTTGCCAATTCCAGCATCAGCCTTCGCAGACGGGGATTTCGAACCGCTAAATTAGGCTGTTCCTTTGGTCTAATGCAGCAGTTTAAGGGTACTAAACCCTCGTTATGGGTCGCTTACCAGTTGATGTTCGAACTTGGATTAGCCTTAACCCTACCGATATAATTTCACTTAACTACATTGCGTTATAAGCTCATCTTTATATAAACCAAAATAATTAGAATTAGACTTTTTCCTTCATAAGCTCTGATTTATACTTAAACTTCATTAGATATTCTAATAAAATCAGGCGACAAAAGTTTTTGAGTTGCCTATAGTTGTTCATCATATCTTAACAGACTATAATATACCCTTATAATTAATATTAAGATGAGACTAAACCATAAAAGCGGTTTAAATACAAACTCTTCTGTTCGGGAGTCTGGTCTTTCCGGCAAAATAACGTCAAAATTTGATCCCAAAAGGGTTAGTGTTTTTGTGCTTTGTGGGGGCTACGGCACAAGACTGAGGGATTTAACAAAGGATAGTGTGCCTAAACCATTATTTCCTATAAATGGTAAACCTATTATCGAATATAATATCCAACCATTAATTGATGCTGGTGTTGGTCAAATAAACTTTGTAGTTGCCCATCAGGGTGAGAAAATAGTTAGACACTTTGAGACCTCAACTATTAGGAATACGACTCAGATCACATTTACTGATCAAGGCGAGCCAAACGGCGTTATAACTGGACTCCAATTGGCATTACATAAATATCTAAAACCTTCGGATAACTATTTTATTATTTCAGACGGAGATACGATAAGACATGGGTTTGAGATTAAAGAGTTTTTTCTGTCACACAAGCAATCGAGAGCGGCTTCAACTTTATTAACAACTTCTGTAGAGAAAACTGAGAAACATTATGGAGTTCTTACCAATGAGAGGAATTATGTGGAAAAAATCGTTTGTTACCCACCTTCTGGAACTATTAAAGACAACAGAATATTTGCGGGTTTAATAATGTGTAATAAGACAATTAAAAAATTAATTTTAAAAAAAGAACATGAAGATTTATCTTGGTATGGATTACTTACAAGCTTGGTAGCTTCAGGTGAAGCGGGTACGCATACTGGGAATTTTTTGTATTTTAATATAAATTCTCCGGATGTGGTGGTAGAAGTAGAGTCAATATTAAAATTATGAAAAGAAAAATAATAATCTTAGGAGGTGGATTGGCTGGGGTTGAATTTGGTAAAAATCTGAAAGAGGCTGGTTTTGATTTTCTAATTCTAGAAAAAGAAAACAAAATTGGCGGGCTGGCTCGTACAAATAACACTGGAAGATATTATTGGGATTTTGGAGTACATGCGCTGTATAGTAAAGATCCTAAAACAACTGATTATTTGAAATCTCTTCCTTTAAAGATGAATGTTATCAAGAGAAAAGTTAAAGTCTTCCACAGAGGTAAAAATGGTAAAGTTTATCTTTTGGATTATCCATTTGAGATGGGTGTTAAAGATTTACCTTTGAAAGCAAAGATTGAATGTGTAATTGGATATTTAATTGCCTCTATCAAACCGAAGAAAAAATTAGTCACGTTAGCAGATTGGATCGATCGTTATTGCGGTTTTGGCATAGCAAAACACTTTATGATTCCATATAACAAAAAAATCTGGAGTTGTGAGTTATCTCAAATATCTACTGAATTAGTCAGTATTAAAATAGAACCGGCTCCTTTTTATGAATTTTTCTTGTCTGCGTTTGGTAAAACTATTATTGGGCGGAAATCGCAAGCTGAGTTTTTCTATCCAGAACAAGGAATCCAAAGTTTCATAGATTATCTCGCACTAAACATCAGATCACATATTAAGTTAAACACATCAGTAAAAAATCTTGTCAAGAAACAAGATCAATGGGTTATAACCACAGAAGAAGGAAAAACCTATGAAGGTACAGATGTCATCTCTACTATTCCAGTTACAGATTTACTAAGAAAGGTTGAGGTTTCGGGATTACCGAAGAGCTTTAACACATTCAAATGGAACAATACGTATTTTGTTATGGTTGGACTCAAAAAAAGATTAAAGTTTAATTATGTGCACGATTGTCAATGGGTTTTCTTTAAAGGTGATGAATCATTTTATAGAATTTCTATGATGCATGCCTTTAGCCCAAAATTTCCTACAACACTCGTTGCTGAGATTACACAAAATGTAATCACCGAAGAGGTTAGAGTAGATGTAATAAAACAAAAAGTTATTAAGGATCTTGTTCGTCTCAATATTATTGAATCTGAAGACTGGGTTGAATCCACTGATATTAAACTCATAGACCATACGTATCCTATCCCGACATTAGGATTAAACGAAAAAAAGAAAGTGATAAGTGAAAGCTTGGGGAAGAAAAAACTTTATTTACTGGGAAGAAATGGCAATTGGGATTATATTAATATGGATGGCGTGATAAATGCAGCAGATGATTTATTTTCCAAACTATTTACAACAAAATGAGCTACTATATACTATAGCCAGAAAACGATAATGCAATACGATTTAAAACACCTAACTGATTTCGAAGAGAAAGTTATTGGTCCAATCCAATCGGATGAGGCATTACTTATTTATTCACTCGTTCAGGTAATTAGGCCAGAAGTTATTCTGGAATTTGGTTTTGCTAAAGGTCATTCCTCGAGAAATTTCTTGGCTGCAATGTCGAAAAATTGCAAGTTGTACAGTTTTGATATTAAGAAAGAGTCAGAAGATATAGCAAAAACTATAATAAAGGACAATAGATTTAAGTTTATACTGAAAGGTCAAGAAGATTTTATACCAAGCGATATTGATAATAATTTAATAGATATAACTTTCTTTGATGCTTCACACAACACCGATTTGAATATCATAACCTTTCGAAAAATAAAAGATTATATCAAAAAAAATGGTGTTATTTTGGTACACGATACTGGTTCTTGGAATAACAACTACAATGAAAAAGTAAGGAATACTGAGGGCTACTACGTAAATGGATACCCATTCCCCAAAGGTTACTTTTTAAACAAAGATGAGTATATTCATCAGCAAGGAGAAAGAAAGTTTGTAAATTTTTTGCGGGAAAATTATCCTGAATTTCACCAGATACACTTCCATTCAACTAATACGTTTAGGCATGGTTTAACAATGCTTCAAAAGTCTGAAAAGTTGGAGATTTAATAATGGACAAGAAACACTCGGTTAGTGTAATTATTACAACTTCTCGCGAGCTGCATACAATTAGCCAATCTATAGAAGCAGTACTTCCGCAATTATCTCCAAGTGACGAACTACTTATTATTTCTCCGGATAATCTAGGTGGCATAGTTAAAAAATACAATAAAAGGAACAAACACGTTCGCTGGATACGCGATAAGGGAAAAGGTAAACCTTCGGCCCTAAATTTGGGATTTCAGAAAGTTCATGGCGATATATTAATTTTAAGTGATGGCGATGTTTTTATTAATAAGGATGCTTTATCTTATCTAACAGAACCCTTCGGTAATGTTGAGGTTGGAGCTGTAAGTGGGCATCCAGTAAGTATCGAAAAGAAAGACAGGATGTTCGGATTTTGGTCACACTTACTCACAGATACAGCTCATCAAATGAGGTTGAGGAAAAGCAGGGAAAACAAGTTTTTAGAGTGTTCTGGATATCTCTATGCAATTCGCAAAGGAATTGTAAATAGGGTGCCCGAAGATGCTCTTGCCGAAGATGCAGTAATTTCCCACATTGTTGCAGATAAGGGTCTTAAAATAAAATATGCTCCCCAAGCAACTGTTTACGTTAAATATCCGAAAAACTATAAAGATTGGTTACGTCAAAAGGTTAGATCATCTGGAGGATATACTCAAACTTATGTGACAGAATCCCCTCACAAGATGCGTACACCGTTATATGAGATTTTAAGTAGTCCTAGCATTATTATCCGATATCCGGAGGGTTTTAAAGAGGTGATTTGGACCATGGCACTTTTTTTAGCAAGAGTCCACCTATGGATACTGGTAGCAGTTAAATTGCACTTTTTACGACAAACCTTACCTAATCTATGGTTACGGGTAGAATCTACTAAGTGATAAACCATATGCGAAATTTCCATATGTCAGACACAATTGACCCTAAATTACATTCAGTTATAGTAAATTTAGAGCTATTTATTTTAGGAGACATCAATAAGTTTATGGAGATAGATGAAAGGCCAGACCCTGAATATGGCGGTAAAAGTGGCCAAAATGGCTGGATTTGAATAATCTTCCAGATAATCTAAACCCTAAACCATTAAGCAAAAAGATACTTGAGGATTATAAAGCTGGCTTCCCAAGAGAAGGGGAATATATAGGCATAGGCAGAATGGATAGTTAAGCTTCTGAATACTATAT
>Ga0155653_103_pt2 | contig 52754 bp, 43 predicted proteins | sample RifCSPlowO2_01_FD_107310 | JGI IMG/M metagenome (GOLD analysis project Ga0155653, IMG submission 107310) | Candidatus Woesebacteria bacterium RIFCSPLOWO2_01_FULL_39_10b
CCACACCCGAAAATGATATCACTTTCCCCATTTTTATTTTTCTGTTCGAGAATACCATGGGCGTAAGCCCGTGGATGAATCGAACGAAAACAAACTCGCACGATGCGATAGTCTTCGAATACCACATCCATAAGGGCGTGGTAGTTTATCTTTTTAGCAAGAGTTGAGTTTTTCTGTTTAAAAGAAAAGCAGATAAAATCGTATCTGTAACTAGTAAATTGACAAAGGGTTCATATAAACCTGCCCAATCTTTGTGCCTAAAAGATTTATAAATACCAACAATTAAAGAGGGTATGAAACTATTCGCATAAATAATCCAGAGCATGATTTTTACCAAGTCATATTTTTTCTTTAAGTCAAACCACACATATAGTTTTTTCTCAAACGTTTTTAAATAGACGTTCTGAACATTATATTTTCTTTTCCTTAAAAGGGTTCTCAGGTTGGGTGCGTGGTGATGATAAAGACCAGCCGAAGGAACATACGCAAATTTATTTAAACCTTTTTTCGTTAAGAGAACTAAAAAGTCTAATTCCAAAAACATGTCATAATTTTTGACTGCCTCAAGGAGCTTCTTTTTTCTATATAAACACCTTCCTGCAGGTGGAATCTTTCCTTCCCTGTACTCTAATAGGCAGTAGCCATCTTTCTCTTCCTTTAAAACAGAGTCTAGACTTGGAGAAAATAGCTGATATATTGTATCCCTTTGTAAAGGATCGAATGCATAATATCTTTCTAAGGGAGGGTCTGTTTTTTTTGCATATTTTCGAGTAAAACTTCCAACTATTTCCTCATCTTCAAGAAGGGGTTTTAACATTTTTTGTATCCAACTCCTACCGACAAGTTCGACATCAGCATCAAGATAAATCGTATATTCACCTCTCGCTTTCCTAAACCCAATCATCTTGCTTACCTCAGCATGTTTAATCCTATTCATTAAAATTTTGACAGGAAATTTTTTAGCAATATCAAGAGTCCCGTCAGTTGAATAATTATCAACAATTATTATCTCAAATTTTTTTTTCGGGTAGTTTTGCTTAACAATAGATTTGAGACAACGCCTGATGTTTTTTTTCTCGTTCAGGGTGGGAATAACAATTGAAACAAGCGGTATCTTTTTCATTGTTCTTACAAGTTTCACACTTCCCTTAATAACATCTTCCTCGAAACTTGTTGCAAGGTATTATCTCTAAAGAAAGATGTTATCTTTTCTTCGATTCATCCCCAATACTTGTATCGGAGAATTCTTGAAATCGCGAATAGCAACCTCAGACGGTAACCCGAAGGGACTCCTCCGAGGTGATTTAAGCCTGTTTGCAAAACTCGTGGTTCTAATACCTTTATACTAAAGGTTCCTATTTTATCGAAAAATAATATGGATAAAAATTACCTTTCTTCAAATACATTTTAAGATACATATAACAAACATATATTACAGCAACCAAGCTAATTCCATAACCCGAAAACAGGCGGTTAAGAAATATCCTTATTGAGTATGAAAAACGAACGATAATGGGAAAGGATATGTCTGAATCAACCTTAAAGACTCTACTTACAATCTCTGGCTTATCTTTTCTCTCAATATCCGTAATTGCTGTCATCAAATCGTTAAACAGGTTTCCCCATTTGTACTTTTCTGTAATCCTAGTTACTTCACCTACCTTAGAAAATGCGATTAGTTTTTTCAAATATAGATAGTCAAGTAAAGTTAAATGGAATTTTTCAAACAATACATTAGCTGCTACCTGTATGAGTTCGACTTCTTTACTTGGAATCGGCTGAGTCGTCCCAAAAAACTTTTGATGCCCGGGATTTGACCAGTAGTCGGTGAACGAAAGATATTCTGATCCCATCCAGGATATATTCTTGTGTATGTCTATCAAAAGCTGATTATCCTTTTTTGCGGTTATTTGCCAATTAGCTTTTATCCCATTAATTGTTCCGTGTTTTCCAATTCTATATCCATCTAACCCAAACACCTCAACGGTTCTTTCAAAATCTTTCTCCTTAACTACAATATCGATATCATGAGTAACGTAGGGAATTGTTCTTGCAGTTTTAGATATAAGATATTCAATTTTTCGCTGACTTAATATCTTTTTAATATCCTTAAGTGTATTTTTCTGTCTTACTAAATTTTTATTGATCTTACCTTCCAAAATTTTTAGTTCGGACCATCCTATATCCTTCCTTGTTACAATTCTTAACAAATATTCAAGCACTGGTATTAAAGTCTTATTGTATTTTGATTTCTCTAGAAGTTCAATTATTTGGGTTTTACTTAAAGATACTTTAACTTTCTTTCTTGAAAGAATAGAAAGGTTATACTGATCAAGTCTAGAGATGCTCATAATTACATTAGTTACCGCAGCAGCTCTTTTTGATAAAGCCCTTTAACAAAGCCGACACCATAAGTTATATGAGAAAGAATAACTCCGATCCCACCCATGAGAGAAATCTTAAGATCTTTACCTCTTTTGGCAATAGAGTAAGATCCCAAAAGCCAAAAGAAAACAAACAAGAGAGTTGTCGGCAAAATGAAATAGTGCGGTTTATAAAGTGAAAGGCTGATTGACCCAAATAATCCGATTGTTAAGGTAATTGGCAAAAAGTATATCCATCTTTTGGAAGTTTGAGGATATTTCTTGACAAAAAAACCTCTATGAACACCTGTATTCCAGATCTGTTTTAAATGATGTTTGGGAAAAGCGCGTCTGTGATGATATACCAAAACCTCATGGTCGTAAAGTATTTTTCCGTATTTGACCAGCTCTATGCAAACTCTTGTGTCTTCACCATAATAAAAAGTAGAGTTAAACCCGCCTACTTTCCTCAAAACATCGGTTCTTATAAATAAGTTGTATGCTGGGTAATCATCAACAGTTATCCATTTAGGTACTTGATAATAACGATACAAAAGTTTACCACTGCAAAAATATGATTCCAAAATTGCTCCACCCAACTTTTCCCAATAACCATCGGATGGTGGAGTAACACCGGGCCCGCCTACCGCAACAATCATCAGGTGAGAAAAGTGTCTAATGGCCTTTGTCAACCAATCAGGCGCCGGATATGCATCATCATCGATAAATACACTAATCTCGCCTTTCACTTTAGGAAGTGCGAAATCTCGCTTTTCTGCAGGTGAGGTTGCGTGATTTGCTCGGGTTACCAGATACTTAATTTTTTTTGATTTAAATGGTATTTTTACTTGTTTATCGCTAACTAAAATTATTTCATATTTTTTATAATCCAGTTTCAAAAATCGATTGAAGTCTTTTAGAAATCTGTTATTGTTTTCAGGCAACAGCCCCCAATGAAAAGGGATAATAATAGAGATAAACGGATTTTTGGGAAGTGGCTTTAGTTCTTTAATTTTATAATTTTCCATTGACTTTAGTCGGGATTATAACATCTAATCATTTTAAGTGTTATGTTCATTTACCACGCTTCTGGTAATTTATAACGAATTTCGATATTTTCAAAATCTATTGATTTTCGGGCTCCATGCTCTTTAACCCACTTAACCATCCTGTTAACACCGTCCACTAAATCAACCGTCTTTGGAACATCCATGAATTTAGAGATTTTGTCGTGAAGCGCAAAAGCATGTTTTACTTCCTTTCTTGCTTTTAAGTACTTAATTTTTGCCTTTACCCCCATAGCTTTTGAGACAATCTCGGCCAGTTCCTTTATTGTATACTCTTTATCGCCACCGATATTAAACACCTCACCATAAGTCTTTTTATAGTGGATAGATCTTGCAATAATCGGTGCCACATCATCAATATGTGTAAATGCCCGGGTTTGTCCTCCGTCGCCAAATATTGTCAGAGATTTACCATTTAAAATACTATTCATAAAGATACCCACCACGTTTCTGTATTTATCACCGATATTTTGACGCTCGCCATAAACATTGTGAGGGCGAAAAATTATGTAGTTCAAACCGAAAAGTTTTTTGGCAGCCTGCAAATCAAGTTCCACTGCATATTTTGATATACCATAAGGATCCTCGGGCGTGGGAATCATTTCTTCGGTCATGGGAACTTGATTTTCTCCATAAACGGCAATTGAAGAAGTAAATACAAAACACTTAATGTTATGTAACACACTAAGATTAATAAGATTTACCGATCCTATTAGATTACTGTTGTAATTGAAACGCCTAATGAAATGGCTCAAGCCCTCAGCGGCATAGGCAGCTAAATGGAACACATAGTCAAACTTGTATTTTTCAAATACATTTATGAGTAGTTGATAGTCAGTAACACTCCCCCTTACAAACTTTGCACCATTCGGAATATTATTTTTGAACCCCCCGCTTAAATCATCAAGAATAACTACTTCCGACCCATCCTCAAGAAGCCATTCGGCAATATGGGAACCGATAAAACCGGCTCCACCCGTAACGAGCGAGCTTATTTTGTGAAGACTTACCTTCTTAAAAGGATAGTTGCGAATTATTTCTGCTGATGATCTCGCGTTTTTCATAAAACCTTTTCAGCTTTGACAATTAATCCGTACGAATAATTACAGTGGAAAATTTTCCCATCAATATGTAAAATCTTTCTCAAGAATGAAATATTTTTATTCGCTCGAGAATACCTCGCGGCTTGCCGTGAGGATGAATGAGCGGACGAACTTGGCGAAGGATATTTCGTAGCAAAGCTACGAAATAATTCATTAAATAGGATATTAATTATCTGCATGAATATAATAATGAAAGGTGCAAAGAAAGAATATAAACAATATTGTTTGATCTCAAATTCATCTCTAAGAAGCTCTTTTATATTTTTTAAATTGTAGTGTTTGTGATACGAATTATCAGTTATCGTAACATCCCCATACATATTTTTTTCATTCACAAAATGTTTTAAGTAGTTTTCTTTACCGTAAAATCTCGAGTACAAAAATTTATGGAGTTTTGGAAAATTAAACTTAAGGTTTCCTCGATCTAAAAAATCAAAAATACCCTTATTAGGTACCGTAATAATTAGTACTCCGCCATTCTTAAGAATCCTGTACAACTCTCGAATAACTCTTTTTTCATCACCAACGTGTTCAATTACCTCTATTGCTGTTACCACATCAAAAAAACAATCTGGATAAGGTAAGGGTTCGTGCGGATTTATCTTCTCAAATTTTACATCTTCAAAATTCACAGATTTTTTTTCAAATGGCTCTCCATACGGATCACATCCATACAATCCTTCCACCTTGTTTTTTAGTTTTCCAAGAAAGTATCCGTTTCCACAGCCAAAATCCAGTAACCTACCTATTTTACCGTCAGAGAGCATATTGTATACCTGCCACATTCTAAATGGGTCTTTATATCTAAAAGGATTGTTAGAAGTTGATTTGCTCAACATAATAAACTACCATCATAACTTACATCAATTTGGTAACACCTAGAATAATCTCTTTTAGAAAAAAATTTATATTAGTTACAAGTTTCACACTTCGCTTAATAACATCTTCCTCGAAACTTGTTGCAAGGTATTATCTAGATGTTATCTTTGCTTCGATTCATCCCCAATACTTGTATCGGAGAATTCTCGAAGTCGCGAATAGCAACCTCGGACGATGGCCCGAAGGGAATCTTCGGAGGTGATTTAGTCTACCTGCGAAGGCAGACCTGTTTGTGAAACTTGTGTTAGTAATCATCCATCTTTACACCGTTTCCTTTTTAATAATACCAAGAGCAACTGTTGCGCTATCGTCCCAATTCATAGATCTTGCGTATCTTTTTGCCGACGAAGAAAACATTTGGTAAAGTTTTTTGTTCTTTAAAATCCTCAAGGATTCCTTTGCCAGATCGGCAGGTGTGTTTCTTTTTACAATAATCCCGTTTACACCATTTTTGGTTACATCCCTCAATCCCGGCACATTATAAACTATGGCCGGAGTTCCAACTATATTTGCTTCCGGCACAATAAGTCCCCAACCCTCGCGAACCGAGGGAACAAGAATTAGGTGAGCTTTTACTAATAAATCAAACTTTTTCTTCTGGCTAACAAACCCCTTGAAATCAATATCTTTATCAAGACGCAGTTTTCTAACCAGATTTCTTAATCTTCTTTCATAACTTTCTTCTCCCCTACCAACTATCCACATCTTCGCATTATTAATTTTACTTTTAATAATACTAAAAGCCTTAATCGCGTCTTCAATTCCCTTCGACTGTGCAAGCCTGCCCAAAAAGATAACAGTTGGAAGGCTAGATTTCTCGGGAATATCCTTAGGCAAAGAGTAAGTAAATCCCATTGGAATAACAGTAATATTCTTATCAGCAATTCCATTTACAACCAGGTCTTTTTTCGTCGACTCAGAAATTGTTAGAAAAGTCACTCTCCTGTATAAAAGTAAGTACAATCTTTCAACAATCTTACCTATTAAATTTATCGGGAAGGGATACATCTGATCCCAAACTTCTTTTGCTACTTCGCAAGCAAGACAGACTACCGGTTTTTTTGAATAAAGCGCTGAGAAGAACGGATACCCGTGAACCTCATCCACAATTACATCAAAATCTTTAAAATCACCCCTGAGGTAATTAAGAAATGCCAAAATGTGCACGTTATACCAGGTCCCCCGCCTAAGATAGGTAACGCCATCGATAACCTCGTTTTCTTTTGCATCAGGAAAACAGGCGCTAAAGTGAGTAACACTATGCCCGGATTTTACCCACCTCTTTGCCATTTCGTGGCTTAAAAGCTCGGCTCCACCACCGTAGGGGTGTTTAATGTCACGCCAAGAAAAAATTAATATTTTCATTTCAGGCGAGCAATATTGGCATCAACCAGCATAGCAACTAGATCAGAAAATTTAGTTTTTGGTTGCCAACCAAGACTTCTTTTTGCTTTCGAATAGTCTGCAACTAAAGGCCCCGTTTCTGTCGGTCTTATGAACCTTTTATCAACCTCAATGTAATTCTTCCAATCCAAACCAACATAACTAAAAGCTTTTTTACAAAGATCCTTAATTGTATGAGTTTCTCCTGTACCAATTACATAATCATCCGGAATTCTTTGCTGAAGCATCAGCCACATGCTCTTCACATAGTCTCCTGCAAATCCCCAGTCACGCTTTGCATCCAAATTCCCAAGAGCAACCTTTCCGTTCTTCATAATCAGATCGCCTTCCTCATTCAAGTGCTCAGAGTTTTTTATTCCCAATTTGGCACAGGCTACTGCATAAGTAACTTTCTGAGTTACAAAACCTAAACCCCGTCTAGGAGATTCGTGATTAAAAAGAATTCCGCAGGAAATATGCATCCCATAACTTTTACGGTAAATTCTGGCTATGTTATGAGCATAAAGTTTGGCCGCAGCATAAGGATTAGCAGGATTAAAAGGCGTATCCTCATTCTGAGGAATTTCCTTAACCCAACCAAACATTTCGCTACTTGAGGCTTGATAAAACCGCGCTTTAGGGTGAATGTCCCGCACCGTTTCCATAACTCTTTGTGCACCAATACCGGTAATTTCTGCAGTATGAACAGGTTGCCTGAAAGATTCAGCCGGGGAAGACTGTGAAGCCAGATTATAAACTTCCCCAAGACCTTTAATCAAAGTAAGAGCCGAGGCAAGGGAAACCGGGTCAAGTAAATCCGCTTGAATAATATTTAAGCGATGTTGAATGTGGGCGATGTTTGCATATAAAAAATGACTTGTTTTTCTAACAATTCCGTAAACGTCATATCCCTTGCTGAGTAAAAATTCGGCCAGATAACTACCATCCTGACCGGTAATTCCTGTTATTAAAGCTACTCTTTTTCTGGCCATAATTTTTTGTATCTTACCCTCAATAACGTCTCAAATGCAACCCGTCTGGCTAGCGTAAAAATCCGTGCTCGTCGATAAAAGCCCGATGGATAATTGAGTAAAACCACAAATCAGACTGAACAAATGTATCTAAGACCAGATGGGGAATCATCCCTAAAATCAACGCCGTCGCAAAAGATTTCCAACCCCGCTTTAGCGAAACTAACCTTAGTAAAAAAATCCATTCCCATGCATGAAGGGGAACAATCGCTCTTTGTGAAATCTCAAAATATCTCATATCGACAAACTCAAACAGATTAAAGTGAAATCCGTAAAATAAAAAATAGTCGATCAAATGATCAAGGTCAAGAACATAAGTGACGATCACAACCACAAAAGCAAGTGCTACCTTTCCTGTTTTTTTCCAATAAAGTAGTGCAAAAGGGATTGCCAGCAACCCATGCATAACCTCGTGGAAAAAAAGATTTTTAGTGATCAAATTATGTACAAAATCTAAGTAACTCATAATTAAAAAACAAGTAAATTAGATTCTTTCAGGTCAGAGACTAAAATGCAAATATTTAATGCTCACGTGTTTGAAACCTATTAGCCTTGACATTTTTTACAAGCGTAAGAAGTTTTAGACTGGACATAGAATCTTTTAAAAACGCCTAAGTGCTAAAAATAAGTGAAGTCATTTTTTACTGCTTGCTATTTAATGTAAGATACTTTGGCGTAATCCAGTTTTTGCGGTTTTTGCTATCGTAATAATGGAGTATTTTCAACCTGTAAAAAACTGCGGCAGTGTCCCACAACATTTTAAAAACGGTATTTGCAAAACCCTTACTGATAATCGTCGAGCCGGAAAAATCTATTTTTATCTCAACCGGCGCTTCAAAGATTTTCTTATACCCCAAATAATGCGAGACAGACAAAAGCTCAATATCAAAAGCAAATTCCTTCACCAAAACCCGGGGTAAAACTTGCTCTAAAACTTCCCTTCTGAAAAACTTCAATCCAACCTGTGTGTCTTTTACCCTCACACCAAAGAAAAATCTAACCATAAGCTGATAAACAATCGAGACTACCCTTCTTTGCCAGGAATATTCAACTTTCGAGGCTGGATGTCTTTTAGATCCCACAGTTATATCAGCATCGTACCCCCCGAAATGCTCAAGAAGCATTGAAATTCCATTTGGATTAATATCTACTCCCGCATCGATAAACCCGACAATATCACCCCTGGCTTTTGCCATGCCGAATCTCACCGCGTGCCCCTTACCCAAGTTGGTCAAATAACCGGTAACTTTGACTTTGTCAGGATATTTTTTTGCATACTTCTTGGCATTCTCGTAAGTCTTATCTACCTTTCCATCGACAACACAAATAACTTCATAAGGATATCGTATTTTATCAAGAACCGAAACGATAGACCTTAAATTTTTCTCAATGAACTTTTCAGCTTTATATGCGGGGATTACCAGTGTTACAAAACGTTCAAAATACTGATCTTTTTTGGATACCATAAAGAAAGTATATCGCAAGGGCCAAAAACATAAAAGAAGCCGCGACTATCGATACGTTAATCACCTGGTTTATCGTCGAGTGAAAAAACCAAATTCCAACCACTTGAACCAGTGCCGTTATAACCGAAACAATAGAAACCTTTGACTTTTCCAGGGATAGATAGAAATTCAAGATTAGCGATGCCAGAACAAAAATGCTCATGAAAATCCCAAATTGAAATAGATATTTCGAGCCCTCCAAATACCTAGCACCGAATAAAAGTCTAATTGCTGCTTCAGGAAACAGCAAATAGATAATTAAGATTGAAAGACACATTAGAAAAACCATAAAAAAACTTAAAAAAAAGATCTTTCTATAAGCATTCCCTCTGGAAAACCTTTTTGATACAAGAGGAAACATCACACTTGCTATCGGCGATGTTCCGAAAAAAATAACCCTCCCTAGGGTGGAAATCGAAGCATAAATTCCGGCGTCGTATGACGAGAAAAAGTGCTTTACCAAAACCAAATCCGACGAAAAAATCGAGTTTGTCGCAATCGACCCCAACAATATTGCTACGGAGTATCTTAGTACTTTCTTTCCGTCTTTAAAACCGGAAAGTAAAATTTTCAGCCTAAGTTTGCTTAAGAAATACTTTAACAACAAAAAACTTATGGTGGTCGATATTACAATAGCAAATACCGCGCCAAAAACTTCAAATCCCAGAAAAACAAATAAAACTCCCAAAAGAAGCCTTCCTGAAACTTCGACAGCAGACGACACAACCACTTGGTTGAATTTAAGCAACCCTTGCAATAATGCTCGATATACTACGCTTATCGACGAGACAAAGAGGATTGGAGCCAGTAAAATTAATATTTTTTTATCGATATACAAAAAATTATTTAAAAATGGGATAGAAACTAGTAATAGTAGGCTTGCAAAAACAGCAATTTTTAAAGAAATTCTCAAAAACCACCCAAACAAACCACCCAGCTCACCCTCGTCGCTAGCCGATACAAACTTAACAACCACCAGCGATAAAAAACCAAACGAAGTAAAAAAAAGTCCCATTATTGAAATAATAGTAGCAAGCTCGCCATATGTAGCCGGGCCGAGCATTCTCCCGATTATTAAATGGTAAAGATAGGCGATAAAATTTGTTATGTTTGTACCCAATATCATCACAGCACTGCCTGAGAATAATGGGTGCTTAACAATTTCCCTCGGTGAAATTGAAAAGTTCAAGACTGAAAACTGGTAGCCAAGAATTTTTTCTCTCATGAAACCCAGTAACCTCGCGTAAAAAGCGAGGTTACTATAAACAGACTTATAATAAGTAAAAAAAATATAAGATTTGCCGCAATCTTGGGAACTCTGGAAAGAAACATTGCCATTATAATATACGCCGGAAATAAAACCAAAACATATCTCGGCATTGAAGAGAAACTTCCGGATAAAGTCGGTATTAAATAACCAATAACAAGGTAAGTAACATAACTTAATCTAATTTTTGGTATCCTTATTCTCCTCATCGACCCTGAGTGTAGTCGAAGAACAAACCCTCCCAATATCCCCAATAATCCCAGCCCACCGAATGAGACCGCCGTGATCGTCTCCATCCAGGTCGTAAAAACAACCGGAAAATAGCTATAATCAATATTTGGCAACACCTTAAAAACATACCTGTAAAAAACTTGAGGAAGCAGGACGAAACCAGGCACTCTTTGCTCACCAAAAATTGAAACCGAATGAAAAAATTCCAAAGGGTCTCCAGTTTCCCTTTTAAGGTAAAACATATAAAAAGATAACCCCAAAGGAATCATTAGTAAGTAAAAAGCTGGCAAAAACTTAGAAAGTCTCAATTTTAAAAATCGTCGTGCAGGATCTGAAACAATAAAAAACTCAACTAATAAAGCCGGAAAAATTGCTAAACCAATAATCCTTGTCAAACTTGATAATCCTCCCAGAAACCCTGCCCAAAACCATCTCCCCTTTCTTGCAAAATAAAAAGACCAAATTACCGAAGCAAAAAAGATTGATTCAGTATAATACGACCCAAAATAAAAAGATGTTGGAAAAAAAAGCAAAATTAAAATAGCAAGCTTAACAATCTTCTCCGAGTAGTCCAGTCTTATAAGTTTTGCCAATCCTATTATTCCTATTAAAAAGGATAAATTGGAAATTACCAGTCCGGAAATTGCTAAGTTAACAAAATCTTGTCCGAAAATATTAGCTAAAAAACGAATTAAAAAAGGATATAAGGGAAAATAAAAAAAGGTAAGCGGTTGATAGCCTTGACGGGCTATTGAAAGATAGTGCTCACCATCAAAATTAATCCAAGCCCAAAGATAAGGATGCTTTAAATAATTTGATAGCCCGCCTCCCAAAAAGTTCATCTGCAATGGCAAAATGCCAATTGCAAAAGAAAGGGTAACAAGAAGAAAACCCCTCCAGCCGATAAAAAGTAAAAATATTTTGCCCATACTAGTTTCTACTAGCTATCCTTATGTACACTTTCATCGTTTCTTCTGCTGTTTTTTTCCAAGAAAACTCTTTTGCTCTTTCTTTTCCTCGCCTGATAAGTTGAACCCGAAGGCCGGCATTGGTGGTAACTTCCTGAATCTTCTCGACAATATCGTTAGGATCGTCTGGATCAAAATTTAGTCCTGCGCCACCTGCTATCTCCATAAGTGCGTTTGTCTTTGAGATTATGACCGGGCACCCAGAGGCCATTGCTTCCAACACAGGTAAACCAAATCCTTCGTAAAAAGAGGGCTGGCAATAAAGAGTGGCTAAATTATAGATTAAAACCAAATCGCTGTCTGAAACATACCCAAGCCTAGTTATATAAGGATTGTCTGTAAATTCTTTAAGCAGTTTCTTATAGTGAGTTAGTTCTGGATGTGATCTTCCCAAGATAAACCTGATCCAATCTTTCGGACCCTGCAAAGAACTAATTTCTATACCTTTTGTTTCAATACCCAAAGCCTGCTTCCCGCAGATAATCAAAGGAGTTTTGGCGATTTTACAAGCAGATATTAAAGCGGATACGTTTTTATTGTAATTGATATCTCCTACATACAAAACAAATTTGTTGGGTAAACGATATTTTTTCCTGATAGAGGATAGTAACTTTCTATCATTAATCTTTTTAAAAATACTCTTTGGAGCCAGGTAGATTACCTGAACCAAATTTTCCTCAATACCCAAAAATCTGACAATGTCTTTTTTTGAAGTTTCTGAGTCGGTAATTATTGCATCAACCCATCTTAGCAAAAACTTGTTAATTAAAAATCGCATCCTACCTTTAATTCCGGGTGGATAGTGTTTAGGAAAAATTAAAGGAGTAAGATCATGAATTGTAACGACTATCTTTGGCCTTTTCCGCCAAGGAAGAGTAACGAAAAAGGGATTAAAATAGGGATAATGTAAAATATCATACTTTAGCAAATTCTCGCTTCCAAAATCTAAAGAATGAATTTTCAACTTTCTGTCTCTTTTACTTTCCTTTTTTAATATCTCAATTAGTTCTTTTGTATAAGTTCCAACTCCTCGCACCGCGTGCCCACTCTGCAAAGGACCCGAATCTATAGCAACTCTCATTAGAAGTATTATATCCTCACCAAGCCACTATCACCAACCTCCTAATCCCTGGCCACGCCAGCCTAACAAGCGGTCTACTTAGGGCTAATCCTGTACACAATTTCCGGTCTTACTTTTCTCCAATTCTTTCTTTAACCACAGGGACCAGTTACCCCGAAAGTTGCTACCAATCTAAAATCAGCACATTTCTCACCTACACAAGGCAGACAGGTCTACCTGCGGTAGACAAGGCTTAAATCACCTCTGAGGTACCAACTGACTTCACCTCGGAGGAATCCCTTCGGGTTACCGTCCGAGGTTGCTATTCGCGATTTCAAGAATTCCCCGATACAAGTATTGGGAATGAATTGAAGAAAAGATAACATCTTTCTTTAGAGAAAATACCTTGCAACAAGTTTCGAGGAAGATGTTATTAATGGAGGTACGAAACTTGTAATCTATTGAAATATTACTTCTACCAAAAAATTTCTTACCGAAGCAAGTTTATAGATTCTAATTTTTGATTTGTCTTTAAATTCAAAAACCCTGTCTTTAAAGTCGGAGAAATCGTAAGGAGTTTTTAGGTGGGTCTCCAGATCAAGTTCAGGAGGCCACCCCTGCTCCCTTATTATTTGTAACGTATCATTTACCTCTATAAAGCTTCCCATATTTCCTTAATCTTAGATTTAAACTTATACTTAGACTTTGTTTACGTTTTTCCTCTCCTACTCTCCTCTAAGTAATGTTTTGGATAAATTGATGTTTCGGGGAAAAGTGTATCATGTTTCAACTTGGTTACAATGTGTTCTGCAAGCCAAACAGGATCCAGATATCTTTTACCTTCCTTTTGCTTTTCAATTTTTTCCTCTAAAGATAAGGGGCCAAAAGCGGTCAATACACTACCTAAAGTCAGAATAACAAAACGAATATGGGTTTTTCTATACTCCTTAGCCAAAGAAAGCATTAAACCTCGTAGGGCGAATTTACTGGCACAATACGGGCTTCGACCGGGAACCGCCACCTTACCCATTCCCGAACCCATACTGATAACATAAGCTTTGTCCGATTTTTCAAGAAGAGGAAGTAGTTTTTGTGAAAGCAAGAAAACCGAATCGACATTGACTACCATTTGTCTCTTCCAGTCTTCAAATGTTATATCGGGAAACTTTTTATAAATCCCAATTCCTTGGGCATTAAAAAGAATATCCACACGACCGAATTTTTGCTCGATAGACTTTGTCAAACCGGAAACAGATTCCTCATTAGCCAAATCAGCCAAATAAACATTTGCCTTACCGCCTTTCTCTTCAATATCGCGCTTTAATGCCTCCAAAACTTCTTCTCTGCGGCCGACCAAGAATACATGCGCTCCCTGCTTGGCTAAAGCCCGGGACAATTCACGACCAATCCCACCGCTTGCCCCCGCAACAACTGCAATTTTCCCCTGAAGTTCCATCAGTGAAATAATAGCACCTAAGAATTAACTTGAGAATTCCCTTTTGAACCTTGCAGGTTCTCTCCTTTAAAGGTAAAATTAGACATGCCCGCAAAAAACGCAATTAAGACTTATGTAGAAGGCGGGTATTATCACATCTATAATAGGGGAGTTGAGAAAAGATCTATATTCAAAGACCAGCAAGACTACAAAGTCTTTCTAAAATATCTTAAAGAAAGTCTCTCGTATCCACCGAAACCTGAAGATATAAAAACTATATTCACCTTGCAGGGAGAGAACTTTAAAGGTATACCCAGAAAACCTAAAAATTTTCACAAAGAGATTTCTCTTATGGCATACTGTCTAATACCCAACCACTTTCACCTACTTATCAAACAAGAACCCAAGGATTCTATAGAAAGATTCCTGAAGTCTTTATTAACAAGATACTCAATGTTCTTTAACAAAAAATACCAAAGAATTGGCGGTCTATTTCAAGGCCCTTACAAAGCCATTTTAATTACAGACGATAATTACCTCCTACACCTCAGTAGGTACATTCATTTAAATCCTTCAGAATATACTGATAACTTGACTGAGACGTATTCGTCTTACGCAGATTATTTAGGTTTAAGAAAAACAAAGTGGGTGAAGCCGGATTTTATACTGAATTTCTTTAATAAAGAAATTGCTCCTGAATTTAAAAAAGTAAATAGTTACAAAGACTTCGTAGAAAATTACAATAAAGATCCCGTAGAAATCCTTGGTAATCTAACTCTCGAAGATTAACTATATACACCTTGTAGGGGTTAGCCCTTAAAGCATACTTTAGCGTATACAGTCACAACCAAATCGCATCTTGAAAATTTTATGATTTTTGGAATCATTTCAACTCACTACATTAATCGGCTTTCCTTCCAAATTTTGATATCACATTTTCTAAGATTTGCATTTGAGATTTATTTCCAATAGCAATCCTTACAAAAGATTTGTTTAAGCCAATATTGCTGTTCCCATTTCCATAGCTAGATATTATATTATTTGCACAAAGAAAGTTATAAAATTTAGTTCCTTCATTCTCATCTCGAAATCTTAAAACTACAGCATTGATTTTCGCGGGGAGGAAAGAAAATCGGTTGTTTTTTAAAAAGGTTATAAAACGTTCTCTTCTTTCCACTATACTTTTCCGCATATCCCTAAAATATTCTTCATGATCTAAAGCAGCTATCGCCGCACCCACCGATAAATAGGACACATTTGACCATTGAGCTTTGTTCTTCACTGTAGATATTACCTCTGGATTCGCAATTATATAACCAATTCTATTTCCTGCCATTGCATACCCTTTTGAAAAACTCCCAAGGACTGCCATTTGGGGAAAATCTTTAACACAATTAATTACAGATAAATTTGCAAAGTCACCATAGGCTTCGTCAATAACAACCTTTGCCTGACTATTGTTTCTGACCAAGTCTAAAACTTTTTCTTTTGAGGTAAAACCAGAAGGATTGTTTGGATTTGCAAGAAAAATTAAGCTAGCATCATTAATCTTAGCTGTAGAAATTAAGAACTCATTTTCTTTAATTGAATAAACCTCCGTAAACATTTTTCCAAATTCTTTGGCATCCGAATAAACTACATAGGTCGGTGTAAATGCAAACGTATGTTCCCCATAAGCATGAATAAACATTTGAATGGCTTCATCCGCACCGGCTGTAAGATATATCATTTCTTTGGGAAGCTTGTATATAAAAGAGAGTTTTTCTATTAATTCTGAAGGTTGGGGTCTATAAGTATTCGCTCCTTGCGAAAATGATCTCAAACTCTGATAAATAAAATCTGGTAAGGGATCTTTAACAGTAGTAAACTGAAGATTAATTACTTCGTTTAGCAAATTAGTATTTGCATTTTTTTCCTATTCATAACCTATATTATATTCACTCAACGGAAATTTGGAAAATCAAGTATCGATCTTCTAATATCTCTTGCCTTTATATTCCACCAAAGTATTTTATATATAATTTCAATTTCACCACTTACACTTTATAATTACAGGTCATCCCAATTCTCTACTACTCTTTTATCTCTTTCAGCTTCTAACTTTCTTATTTCTTTTCTAATTGCCAGTATTTAAAGTAAGCAATTGGTAAACGCAAAGCGGAAAAAAGTGACCAGACAAACCCGCGCATACCATCTAGAAAACCCTTATGTCTAAAGTACAAGTTTAAAAAAACAAAAGCGGGTTTAGAAAATGAATAATGAATTAGGAATAACAAGTTTGCCGGAATGTCACTTTTTTTAAGCTCTTTAGCAATTAAATCGGTATAACGATTTGCACGTTGAAGGTAACGGTAAAAAGTTGGGGAGTCGTGATGCTCCAAATTATTATAAAGCCAAGTAACCTTTCCATCAACTTCCATCAACTCATGAACACTTTTACAGGGAAACCTAGCTTTCCCTCGTTTAATTAATCGAATTACCCCATCCGGATATGTCCCAGCATACTTTAAAGGTGTCCCAAGGAAATAATTCAATCTTGGAATAAAGTAAGCCACTACCTCTCCGTTTTTTGTACCTAATTTACCCTCCCTTTTCACAATTAGTTTCTGATGTTTAGAAAATAACTTATAAAGTTTTGAGAGCTTAGATTTTTGGGTATTTTGATACTTGGTAACTTGACTACCAGATAACTCGATAACCTTCTTAATCTCTCCAGCTAATTCTCTCGTCACTTTTTCATCAGCATCAAGCTGAAGTATCCAATCGCCGGTGGCTTTATCTAATGCAATCTGTTTAGTTTTATGAAAAATTTCATTATGTTTCACAGTGAAAACTTTGGCGCCATATTTTTGTGCAATCTCCCTAGTTTTATCGGTTGATACTTCATCAACCACTATAATTTCATCCGCTAACTGGCGGACAGACTCTAAACAAGAGCCAATGTTTTTTTCCTCATTTCGAGTAGCTAAAACCACTGAAAGTTTATTTTTTACCATATAGCTTTTATGATTTTAGCACTAAATCAGTAACATTTTCTCCCAATTCCACCGCATAATTCGTTCCTCTATCCCATGGGTACACCTGTTGAATATTGCAAAGGTATAATCCCTTAACCGGTGTTTTAAATGTGGGTAAGTTTTGGGAATAGTTCAGCGTAACAACCGGCTGAGCAAATGGAGTTTTAAAAAGGTATAACTTGTTCACCCACGATTTATCAAATTTAGGATTTATGGTTTTTAAATAAGGAAAAAATTCTCTAAAAATTTCCACAGCATCTTTGCTAAAGTATCTGTGGCCGTAAGGTAAATAATTGCCAATATAAACCAAGTGTTCATCATTGTAATTTACCTTGTCAATAAAATTTGTGTGTTCAACAATTGCTAAAAACGGGAAATGTGCCTCACTGACATTCAACCAGTAAGTATCGTCTGTTAAATACTTCCTATTAAGAGAAACTAATAAAGTTACCGCCCCAATACCTTCTAGGGCCATCAGAGACTTTATGTAATTACTAGGTAAATCTTTGGCAATTCTGATGAATAATTGGGAACATAACGTACAAATCACCGCATCAAATTCGTAACTTTCCTTCGAACTTCCCAAAATTAATTTATCTTTAACCTTCTTAATGCTTTCAATCCTGGTTTTATAGAAAATTCTACCTTTATTGTAATGAATTAGTCTGTCGAGATGTTTGGCAAAAGAAAGAAAACCACTTTCTGGATAGCCTAACTGTCTACTTCTCACCTTAAGCCTTGCCCAAAACCAGGAAGCTGGAATCTGATCCGCATAACAATCAAATTTTTTTTCAAAAAGAGGTTTCCATAAAATCTCCCAAGATTTTTTCCCCATAAATTTGATTAAAAATTCTTTAGAGCTAATTTTCTCAAGTGATTTCCAGTCTGAAGTAAACCTTAAATAGGCTAAAATTAAGCCTGTCCGCAAACGATCTGTTATGGTAAGTTTGGGAAAACTCAGTAAAGTTAAAAGGGAATCGAGTTGGTAGGAGTTTCCTTTAATGAAAGTTGAGGTTTTAACCTTTCTGAAATCAATTTCTTGGCCTACCTCTTCTGCCAGATTACTTATATGTCGGTCAGATTTAAACAAGTGATGATAATGTTTTTCAAGAGACCATTTCCACTCCGGCTCTTTAAAACCTTGAGCTAAACCTCCTGGAGTGCCTTCACTTTCAAATATATTTACATTGAAACCTGCCTTGGCAAGCCTATAACCAGCTGCCAAGCCTACAAATCCAGCACCAATAATTCCCACTTTCATTTCTTTAAAACACCTCTTAAGAATACTTCATACCGCCTAAAATAAACCACCGCTGAAATTTACAACACCAACTTCGTTAGTTAGTTCGCCACTACCTCAAAATATAAATATCCATTAGTTCCATAAATTCCCTTTACAATATTCGCACTGTTTGGAATTTCTTCGTCCGTTCCAATTATTAAACTATTTGGGTTTTGCAAATGATTTTTGGCAAAATCTATCGAACGAAACTCATACTTATCAAAGGTTCTTACCGTCGAGAATCCGAACTTATCTCTTGAAGTAAGTTCATGATTGGACTGGAAGTATTTCGGAGGATAGTTTAGATAAAAAAGAAAAAGAATATAAGGCTGATCGTACTTATCGGTTACAATAATTTTTTCAAAATTATTTTCCCTTTCTTTTAAGTAAGAAACAAGTTCTTTTACTCCATATTGAGAAGAAAAAGGGTATTCCTTGGCCATATGAACCCAGTACATATGAATGTATCTTAAAAACCCCCAAAATACCAAAATTCCAATTATCCCGTAACCCATAACCCGTAACAATTTCAAACCAATAAAGGATATCTTTTCTAAAAAAATAACCAACCCATACGCACTAATTATTTCCAGGGGAATTACCATATTTTCCGCGCGAAGTGCGTTGGGTGACTGAAAAGTCAAGGCGGATGCTATTGGAGCAATCACCAACCACCAAAAAACCAATTTTGAACTTTTGGTTTGGTTCCTAACCATCCACCCTAAACCAGTCACCAACAATAATATATCTAAGATATAAAGTTGTCCCGTCTCGGGAACTCTATTTCTTTGGATTACATCACCTGATAAAAATAAAAATTCTCCATGAAAATGCTTAGACCAATTTTCTAAAAAGGACAAACTATAATTAATTGCTTTATTGTGTAACACCTTCGCTGAATAACTAGCGTAGTTTTTATGCTCTCCCCTTTGCTCGTTAATACGAGCTAAAGGGCCTGGATCTGCAAAAAGCCCTACACCACTAGCACGGGCAGAGACCTCTTTAAATTCCCTAATTAGTGGAAGTATTGCCAGAAAACCAACTAGCCCAATAAACAAAAAATTCTTTAAGTTTCTTTTAAATTCTGTTCTGTAAATAATCATTAGTCCAAATATTAAAAGAGGGACAACAATTCTAGCAGCGTGATAAGAATACAAAGAAAGAGAAAAACTTAATACTGAAAGTGTTAAAAAAGCTAAATTTTTTATTCGCAATTCACGAATACCACGACCTTCAGGCTGTGGACATCCCGCACAAGTCTGTGCGAGACTGATTCTGTACCAAATGGTACGGAGAAGCGAACGCGAGCAGACTTGTCGATCTGAAGGCGAGAAAGCCTCGGGGCCGAAGTGGTTTATTCCTTTTAAAAAAAGGTAAATAGCCAAAACAATAAAGAATGTTGCCACATTTACCTCCCAACCGCCTCGGGAAAAATGGATATGCCAAGGAGATATTGCCAGTAACAAACTGGCTAAAGTTCCAAGCTCGAATCGCGAAGGAGATGAAACATTCCCAGTTCCAATTTTTTTCTCTGGGAAAGCCTCCTTACCCAAAAGGTAAACCAAATACACTGTTACAACTCCAAGAAAGGCGTTTGGAACTCTTACGGCCCATTCGTTTAACCCCAAAACTTTCACGAATGGAATTACTAGGTAAAAATAAAGTCCTGGTTTATAATCATTAAAGGATTGAAAGTGAATCGGCCATAAGTTGCCGTGCTCATCTTTCCCTGTTTGTATTAAAGAAAACGCATTGTAACCAATGGCTGCCTCATCCGCATTCAGAGCAGGATAGTCATTAAGTCGGAAAAAGCGTAAAGAAAAAGCAAGCAAAATAATAAGAATTAATTGAAACCTTCTCATATATATTTACCTCACCTCAATTATCCAAAATGCTCTCTCCCCATTAAGATAATCTATTTTTCTAATCAAATTAAATTCCGACGTATCCTTAATATCTTGGACCGGAGCTTCTACGTAATCCCCCACTATCAAAGACTCATGATCTTTAAGATCTAAGGGCCAATTAATCGCTGAAAACTCTATATTGTCCAATTTCTCGATATAGCCAACGTCACCTCTGTATTGACTTTCAACTAGATTTGCCTGTTTTTGATATTTTGATGGAGAGTATTTTTGATAGAACAAAAAATAAATATATGGTTGTGCAAAAGATTGTTGAACCTTTATCTTTTCATACTTTTCTTGAACAGGAGTAAGTGTTTCAACAATCTGCTTGTATCCATAGCTCCAAACTTTTGAATTATGTTTTGACAAGTGTATAAAATATGAGTCCAAAAAATAGATATAGTTAAGGACATAGATCAAACTCCCGAAAATGAGCAAAGTAACGGGTGCATACCTAATCCATCCTATGGGTGGGTTTTTATTGACACCCCTTACCCTGACAATTATTTCTACCACTCCAAAAGCTGTTATTAAAGAAAGCGGAACAACCATATTGAAGGAACGAACTGCATGAACCTGGTCGCGGGACAGTGCTGCCGGAAAAGGTGCCAAAACGAACCAGAGCAGTAAAAAAGTTCTAAGTTTTTGTTCTTTGGTCTTTAGCAACCCAATAAAGCCTAAAATTAGTAAGAATATGTCAGATAAGAGTGTCATTCCGTGATTCGGCGCCGAATGTCTCGGATTGGGCCAATCTCCTTCAAAAAATAAAAATTTTCCTGAAAAATGGTTAAACCATCTACCCATTATTCCCCTGGCAAAGTTGAGAGTTTCGGGATGGAAAAATAAATAGTTAATATCGCCGACTTTCTCATTGCCCTGATTTAGAAAATTCTGTAAATACTCCCTCGGTCTTGGATAGGAAAAAACACTAAAAACATTCAGCCTGCCTGTCTTTCCCTGAAACGTGCTCAAAATGATCGGTAGAGAAAGTAGAATTCCAATCAGCATCGAGCCCGCAAGGCTTCTCCTTGAAGAAACTGTCAATAATTTAGCTTCCTTCCAGAATGCAACTACAAGTGCAAAAACTACAATCAACGTTGCAAGTTTAGCTCCTTGATAAGCTGCTAAAGTTGATGAAAAATATATTGAAGCTAAAATCAAGAATCTGGAATTTTTAAAAGACTTCAAGAAAAAATATATTCCGGCCAAAGTCAGCGTCAAAGAAACGTTCGCTTCCCAAGCACCACGGGAGAACTGAATATGCCACGGGCTAATTGACAATAATAATGCTGATATCGTAGGCAAAAGCCCGTCCGTTTGTATGTTATGTGTTAACACGCTAGGTGCTATTTTTTTTAAACGCGCAGTAGGTAATTCGTAACTCATTAACAAATTAACAATCTTATAGATTAAATAAACTGCGATTATCCCAAATATTGCACTAGGCAATCGAACCGTATACTCGTTTAGTCCAAAAAATGCAACAAACGGAACTGTCAGATAAACATAAAGCCCCGGCTTATAGTCGCCAAAAGACTTAAAAATGATTGGCAAAAATTCACCATACTCATCTTTTCCTGTTTTTAAAATAGAATATGCATTATAACCTAGGGCGGCTTCGTCGGGAGTTAAGTGAGGGGGAATATTATCTAACTTCCACAATCTTAAAACAGCCGCAATTAAAACTATTAATATTATCGAATATTTTTTCAGAACACCTCTCATGTTACTTCTGTGAATTAATTCTTAGATATAAACCTTTTAGTTTTCGTAAATTTCAAACGCACGCTTTCCATCTAGGAAACTTATTAATTTTAATCTAACCCAGCCTTCAGGAAAGTTGTTAGGACTACTAACCAGAAGGCATCTTGCGGAGTGACAGTCGACTATTTTTTTACTTTCCAAAATGAATTCTTTACTTCTCTCTCTTTCCTTAACCTGCCAGTCGTTCACAAAATAGAATTTGTCAAACGCATCCACCCACCACCAGTTTGATTGATTAAAGCGTATTAAGTTAGAATCACTTCTATATTTTTCAGGATCCCAATTCCAATAGAAAAGAAAAAACTCGTGAGGTTCACCATATTTTTTTGTGATAATGATCTTATCGTACTTATCATAATTTTCCTTGGCATAATTAACCACTTCCTCGTACCCATACTGCCAACTCCATGAATAATTTTTTCTATAATCTCCAAGATATTTTGATAAATAATTTGCAAGTGATATCGTTACTACAATGATATATATCATTGTAGTAATAACCTTCGCCTTATATCTGAGTTTATTTAACAACCAAAATGCACTCACAGAGGTTAGTATCATTGGAACAGGCAGAAAGGTGACAGAACGAAGAACATGAGGAGCCTCCCGCGTTAAACTTGACGATATCGGAGCCAGAAATAACCAAGCTACAATAAGAAAATGTTTTAACCAACTCCCGCCTCTAGATTGTGCATAAAAAGATTTTAGGGCACGCTTCAGAATCAACACAAATCCCAAATAAAAAAGGGGTAAATTGATCAGGTATAAAAGTCCATGGTTTGGAAGACTAAACTGGTAATGACTTCCTCCGTTAATAAAAAGAAAATAAGGAGTGAAGTGTGACAGATAATTCTTTGAAAATTGTGTAGTAAAATATACGGGACGGTTGTAGATCAACCTTGCCAAACCTGGATTCAAATCTGAACTTTTCCTAGACTCAATAATTTTGCCTATTGCGCCAAGATCTATAATTGATACTTTTCCATACCTCGCTTGACCAGAAGCACTAAAAAGTTGGAAAAACATGGGTATGAAGAAGAAGGCAATAGGTAATAGAAAATAGCAAATAGTCTTTTTATGCGCCTTCGCAGAAAACCACGATCGCAAGCTCGTGGGAGCCCCATTGAAATTCTTACACTTTTTTCTAAATATGAAAACTGATACAACTAGAAAAAGCGGAGTAAAAATTCGGTAGGAATTGTATGTCCAAACGGTCAGGCCGAGGAAAAGTGTGGAAAGTAGAAAGTAGTATGTATTACGGGAAGATGCCTTTAAGAAAAAATAAACACCGGTTACAAAAAAGGTGAGCGCCAAGTTTGCTTCAAAGGCAGCACGCGAGAGGAATAAACTCCAAGGTTCTACAGCCACAAGAAGCGAGGAAAGAAGTGCGATACCCTCCCCATTTAAATAATATATATTGCGTCCAGAATTCCTGTTCCGGTTTTTGGAGAACAATTCTTTCGTAAGTAAATATGTAAACAACACTGTCACTATTCCTGATAACAGCGAGAGAAAACGGACAGCAAAAGTATTTAACCCGAATAAAAATTCGGAGATTGCGGTCAAATAAATATAGACAGGAAGTTTATAATCTCCATAGGCCCTAAAAATTATCGGAAAGTTAATCCCCCATTCGTCTTTAGCGGTTTTTAAAATTGAGTAAGCATTATAACCGTGAGAAACTTCATCCCAGTTCAAAGATGGAGGCATTTGGTTAATTACCACAAATCTCAATAATGCGGCAATTATAACAATTGAAACTATGGCCCAGTGATTGTTAAAAAACACTCTAATTTGTCTTGGCATATAATTCCCCAAATGGTTCCACTACTAAAATTGCTGTGTCATTATTTGGATAACTTATTTTATTGACAATGTTCATCCCATCGGGAAACTCTCCCGGCCTCCCAACTAAGAAAGTCGTAGAATCCAAGTTCAAATCTCGAGGTTCAATTGTCTGAAAAACATATTTCCCCAAAAAATAGCTATCCAGCTGATCCAGAAATGCAAGCTTTTTATCTTTGTAGCGATTCCAGTCCTTACTGTAATTTTGATAGTCTTTAGGATCCCATTTATTAGCAAAGGCTATATAGATGTGCGGTTCTGAAAGTTTTCGGCTTACAATAATTTTGAGTTTATCTTCTGAGTTCTCCCCGAGCCAAGTTGCAACTTCCAAATTCCCATACAACATCCCTTTGGAAGCTACTTGTGGCGATAAAAGAAAATATTTTTTCAAAAAAGACCCAAACGATAAAAGAACAATGAAAAAATATAATAAAAGAACAATTCTAGTAAAGTTAGAAGACATTCTCTTATTTAAAATGTCAATAATTACTGTCACTCCTAACGCCGAAGCGATTTGTATAGCCGGCATCATGATCGCCACCCTGTTTGCGGCATAACCTTTTCCTGTTGTCAGACTGGCAGGGATCGTCGCCACTAGTATCCAAAAAAGGGTTATCACTCCAATCTTTTCTCTTGGATTTTTCAGAATATAAATTAAAAAACCAATCAAAAAAGGAGTTTCAAACCAGTAAAGCACCCCTGTTCCGGGAAGCATACCATAAGTTGTCTCCCCTGCACCGTTTTTAAACAGAAATTTTACCGAGAAAAATTGCCTATAAGTATCTATAAATCTTTTGGCAACAATTTGATATTTATTATGCATAAGCCTAGCCAAGACTGGATTTACCCCCCCTTCTATTGTTATTAACCTTGCAGCGGCTTGAGCTTCTAATGCCCCTCTAAAAATACTCACGTCTTGTACTCTCCTGCCTGCCCCTTCGGTAAAAGTGTAAACAACAAGAGTAATGAATATGAGACAGATAATGACGCTAAAAATATAAGCTCGCATAAGTCTGTCTTCGAGGGCGAAAACAAAGCGATCCCGTCTCCGAGATTGATTCGTTACAACTCTCTGCAACAACAATTTAAATTCCCTTCTAAACAAAAGTATTAAAAATAAAATCATTAAAGGCGTAACCAACCTTGCCGAATGGTAGGTAAAAAGATTAAGACCGAAAGTAATAGAAGCTGGAATCAGAAATCTGAAATCTTTAATTCCTTTCAAAAATAAGAAGGTTGAAAGCGGTAAAAAAAAAGTCGTCAAATTTGCCTCAAAAGCACCGCGGGAAAGCATGATGTGCCACGGACTAATTGCTAAAAGAAATGCAACGACCAATCCGAGTCGTAAGTTGCCTGTCTGCACAGGCGGGTAAGTTGTAAGTTGTAAGTATCTCTTGGGCCCTGTAGTTCGAAACCCGAAGTTTAATAACTGCACAACAAGTAAGTAGGTAATATAAACAGCTGCAGATCCTAGGAGAGCATTCGGAAAGCGAGTCGCAAACTTTGTAAGCCCAAATATTGCAACCGAAGGGATGGTCAAATATGTATAAAGCGGAGCTTTAAAGTCACCGAATGACTCTAGAGTTAACGGCAAAAAATGTCCCCATTGATCCTGACCCGTTTTCAATAAAGAGTAAGCATCATAACCAAAAGATGCCTCATCCGGAGTAAATCCAACTGGAATTTTTTGCAAAACAATCACCCTCAACAAAAATCCAAGAATAATTATTCCCCAAAGCCATGAAGACGATTTCCTTAGCGACACGCCTAAATTCATAAATTAAATTATATCCTTTTCGTGTTTTAAAAGTCGAAGAAGAAGTATAAAAACTACGATGTTAATTATGGATAGCGTTTGCGCAAAGACGGGAAATTTATAAAACCCCTCTAACAAAGGAAAGGGCGGAGCCCAGAACAGGTGATAAAGGTTCAAAAAATGTACTATAGAAAATATTATGTAGGGAATGAGTAATACTGGTACAGAACTAAGAAGAAAGGTCGCATAAGGAAAAAACGGATATAGATACCGTTCATGAATCCGTGTCATAAACAAAAAACTTACAAATGTAACAATTAAAAGCGAAACAAAAATTCGTTCGTTAGTAATCTTTTTTTTAATTAGCCAATAATCTATCCCCACAATCCCCGCCAAAGTTACTAAAAATCCCAAAGCTCTGGCTGGCAACCCGAGGAACAAAGCGCTATCAAGGGTTTTACTGGAATCGACCAACCACCAGAAATTAAACGCATTCGCAGTCAAATATCCAATTTCTCCCGGAAGAATTCTTTCTTTGTATAAATTAAAAAGCCAAACAAAAAGATTAAGATGTGGATGAAACCAGAGAGAAATTAAAGTAATAGTTACCAGGCAATAAACAAAAGCTTTCAACCAATCATTCAATTTATATCTTTTCCAAAAGGCAACAAAACCTAAAACTGGAATAAAAATTCCCAAAGAACCTTTGAATAAAAACGAGAGCGAGAAAAACAAAACAAATCTCACTAAATTCTTTTCCATTAACGCTAACACTCCCGCTAAGCCCAGCAGGTTAACAACGCTATCAGTTTGTCCCCAAACACTGGAGTTGTACCAAATAATCGGATTAGATAACCAAACTACAGTAAGAATTAAAGCTTTCCTTTCATCCTTTGTCTTATTGATAACGTAATGATAGATCATTAATCCAATTCCCAAATCAGCGAAAATAGAAGGAAGTTTTACAAGCAAAATCATTCCCTTCAGTTCCCAAAACCAGATAAAACCTGAGGGGAAAATTTTAATATTATTATTTAAAAACCAAGAAAATCTCTCGACCCACAACCAAACCGTCCTTAACCCGGCAAAAAGCAGGATTGTTAATGGTGGTTGGTTCGGAGCAGAATATTCCCAGTTCACTTTTTCAAAACTTTCAGAAGGGAAGCCATAAAAACCATTTAGCCCCCTCTCAACCGCCAACTTTCCCCATGAGATGTTGTTGTTTAAATCCCCGTGGTAAGCAACAAAAATTAAAGAAAGCCTTAGAAACAAAGCCAACGAAAAAATAAGTAGTAGCTTTTTATTTATATTTTTTAACATTATCTTTCCCAAAAATCCACAAAAGATAACCATAAATTATAATATTCAAAACTATTAATGTCCTTTCCACCAATATGTTAGAAAGTAACTCAATAAAAATTTTGGCTCTTGGCACCCACCAAAAATGATACAAGTTAATTAAGTGAACAAAAGAAACCAGAATAAAAACTTTCCTTACTCTTTTATCTAAACTTGCCAAAAAGGTAAGCATTAAAAGACTAGGATAAAAATACCTCTCGTGAACCCTCGGAAGAAACATAAAAAAAGTATAAGAAAAAACAACTGATAATAAAGCGAGATTCTTAAACTCGCCCTTACCCCGTTTTACGTAGATAACTAACAATGACAGATTAATCAAAAAGACAAGAAGACAACCAAGAATATATGATTGTACTCCCAAAAAAGGAGCTCTTTCTGAAACGTTTGCAAACCCATGCACCAAACCCCAAAAATTAAAGGCATTGGCAACTATATAATCAATTTCCCCAGATAAACTGTCCTTATAAAAATTAAATATCCAAGTGATAAGATTAGTTTTCTGAAAAGGCAAATACAACATTAGAACTACGCAAATAAAACTAACAAAACTCCAATAAATATCTTTCAATCTCACCTTCTTTAACCAAAAAACGAAAAATGGGAGGAAAACAAAAAATGCAGTTGGTTTGGTTAGAAGCGCTAACAAAAATGATAATATTGACAAAACGTACTTTTTCCTGTAGAGAAGGTAGAAAGATAAGATTAGAGGAAGAGCATAAAGACTGTCTGTTTGACCCCAAAGGCTTGAATTGTAAAAAAACGCCGGATTAAACGCAAAAAGAGCTGCTGCCAACTTTCCCGCCTTTTCACTCTTTAAATCCTTTAGAAACCGATAAAATATTAAAGAAATCCCCAGATCGGCAAGTATACCTGGAAGTTTATTGATAAAGTACCATCCCTCATCACTTTCCAACCAAAAAATAAAATTTGATGGGAAAAAAGAAATCTTAAGGTTAATAAACCAGGAGACATTCCAAATTAGTTTATGAAAATGGGAAGTTAACCAAAAAACGTAAGTCGTGATGGGTGGGTATGTTGGTGGCATCGCATTAACAATTGACCTGTCATAAAAACCCATTAATCCTCTTTCAAAAAGATCTTTACTCCACCAGTAATAATTAAGAACATCACCATGCTCAGCAAGGGGCGCGATGATAAGCCTAAGAATTAAAGAAACAATTAATATATGTCCAATTTTGATTTTTTCAAACATTAAATCTTCAATTTTTAATATTTGCTACTTTCTACAATGAATATTAAGCGGATCACTTTCACATTTTGCATCCGGATTTGTTTTATAGCCAACAAAAACTATTTCATCAAGTGGATCTTTAATTTCAAAGCTCTTTGACAAAGAGTGTTCTTTAGCCTGCGTTTCAGAAAACGTCAGAGAATCACCTACCAGAATCTGTTTTTTATAAATATCCTCTTTCCAGTCTACGTTTCTTGTTTCCAAATTTGCAAATTGATAGTGCGAATTAAACTCAGGGTTATTATAATAATTCTCCAAAATGCCAGGGTTCATCTCTTGAGAAATTTCTTGAAACTTATCTGGGGAATACTTCAAAAAGAAAGCAAGCTGAATATAGATAGGTTTTATTCTTGCTTGGTCTATTACAAAATGTTCATTAGGAGTACTCTCAATTACCTTCGCCAGCTCCTTTGTTCCATAACCCCAATACTTGGCTTTTTCTTTAGGTAAGAAAACAAAATAACTTCTCCAGAGTAAAAGTAAAGACATAAATATTAGAAGTGTAAAAACGGGTATAAAAACCTTTTTTGAAAAAATTTCGCCAAACTTAGAAATCCCCAACGCTATCGTTAGGACCATTGGAAACAATAGCGGTAGAGCACGATGAGTTGAAAAGGGATCCTTAGTCATTGCGGCGGGAATCGGTGCAGTCAAAAGAAGAATCATAACTAATTTAGACCAGTTGCTTTTTCTATCTTTCCAAAGAGCGTATAAACCCACAAAATACGGAACAATCATCCAAAAATAAAAAACTGACAATTCCGGGATAGAGCGTTGCATATCAGAGTCAGGTAAAAAAAACAAATTTCTTGGAGAAAAGTAGGAAAGATACTGCGATAAAAATTCCCTTGCAAAAGACAGCGACAAAGATAGCCAGTGAGGAAAAACTGCATCAAGCTCATTTGCCTGATAAGCTAAAGCGCCAAAAAAAAGATCACTCTTAGGGAAAAATGCAGGTTTGAAGAGTATAGTTAAATGGGGAATCTCTAAAATAAAGGCGATAGTTAAAAGTTTGTAAATGTAGTTTCTTACATTGTTCTTAAAAAAAAATTTTCTAAAAACAGACAACGAAGCAATTAGAAAAATCGGGACAAGAAACCGCTCTGTATAGGCCGCATATGTTGACAAAGAAAAAAACAGTATTGCCAAAACTAAGTAAGAATTTTTCTTAAGACCCAAGAAGAAAAATAACACCCCCAAAGAAAAAAGCATTAGTCCCAAACTTACTTCATAACCTATTCGAGAATAAAAAAAACTCCAAGGAGAAATAACTAGAACCAAAACGGCAATTATTGATAATTTTTTAGAGTTTTTTACTTTGAAGCTTCTACATAGAAAATATACAGGGAAAGCCACAAACAGTCCAAATAAACAAGAAGCAAACCTGACTGCAAAAATATTTAGACCCAAAAGCCAAATAAAAGGGATCGTTAGATAAGTAAAAAGTGGTGGGTTATATGATCCGTAAAACCTCAGTACAATGGGAAAAAACTTGCCATACTCATCTTTAGCAGTTTGAAGAAGTGAATACGCATTATATCCAGGCAGAGCTTCATCTATATATAAACCGGATGGAATTTTGTCTAATTTATATGTATACAAAAAAATCGCAGCTAAAAAAACTACACCAAGAATAATTAGTTCGATGTTCTTTGAGCCTTTAACTTTAGTGACTGGCATATATAAGGATTTGGACAAAAACCAACAAATAAAGAGATAAAAATAAAATGCAAACAGTCCGTTTTTTTATTTTCGAAAGTTTTCCCGCACTTTTATCTAATCTCTCTAAACCAACTGTACTGGCAACTGCGAAAAAAGGGAAAAGCAAGAAGGGTCCAATCTTACTGTCGTGACCAATCAGTGATAAGAAAAAAACCGGTATAATAAAACTTGTCACTAATAGTTGTTTACTTTTCTCAATTATCAAAAAATAACCAAGTGCAAAAAAAGGGAAGAGCAAATAGGGAAATTTCTCAAACTCTTGAGTCCCGACTCTCTCACGCGGATGGTTCGCAAAAAAATACAGATTTGGATCAACTGCTTCTGACAAATTATATAAAATCCGAAAAAAAGAGATTGATTCAGGACGCCCCTCAAACCAATGTGCAAGCGGAATCCAAACGGGTTTATTAACTAAAGTAAACTTAACCGGAGGGTACTCCTTCAGTCTCATATCGCGTACTCTAATATCATCATTTGAGAGATTAACGAGCGATTTAACATAAGTAATCCGGTATTGAAAAGTACCAAGAAAAAGTAAAACTACTATAGATATATACTTTTTATACCTACAATCGTTACATCTAAAAGTGAGGTAGAGGGTAAAAGTAGAAACAACTAAAAGTGCAAAGACAACCAGACTTCTATCAAATATTCTCCAAATCCAAGGATTTAAGAAAGTAACAAGAAAAAATATTTTCCATCTCATTGTCAGTTAAAATTTTGTAACAAGATAAAAAGCTGGTTCGCCAGAAGGGTAGGAAATTGCCTTAACAAGTTTTAAGTCTGACGGGATTCTTTCTGGCTCTTTTACCAAATTTATATTTATTTCTTTCGCATTTGCCAGATAAAGAGTATCTGGGGTTAAAACTTTGCCCCAATCATAAAAGCTACCATCAATTTGAGGGGAACCAAAGTAAAATTTATCTATATGTGATACCTTACCGAATCCGGATAATTCAACGTCATTTCCAATGGGAAAATCTTTATGCCATAAATTGGGCGGATATTGATAAGAAGCAGCAAAAAATATCCAAGACGGTTCGCCAGTCGTAGAAATAACAATCTTTTGATAACTACTTTCAACTTCTTTTATAGATTGAACTGCTTCTTTCCAACCATAATGCCACCAGCGTTCTGAATCCCAGGGATTGTGCACCCAATAGTTATGCTGGTAAAAAACAAAGCCAGAAATAATAAATAATAAATAAGAAAGAAGAAAGAACTGTCTATAAATATTCTTCGCTCTTTTCACCGCCTCCACAAATCCGTACGAAATTAAAAATACCAGGGGTGGTAAAATCAATATCAAGCGAGTAGCATGGTTTCCACCATCTCTAGTAACTGCCGCCGGAAGAACACCAATAATTAACCAATATCCTATAAGTAATTTTATCTTCCTTTCAATCCTTGACCTAAAAAACAAAATCACTCCCAAAACCAAAGTGAAAAATTCTACTTTATAAAACTGTCCTATGCCTGTTATTGAATGTCTTGGATTTGGATCACCCTCGACAAATAAAAAATCTGCTGAAAAGGCACGGATATAGTTATTCGTAATTTTCTCACCCCAAAAAGTCAGTTTGTTGTGGAAAAATTTGTCCACAAAACTCGGACTTAAGCCCACAGGAACGCCTCCTTTCACATCTGCGTCAAATTGGCGATTATAGCCGATTTCTGTCTCGCGAGTCGGATCGGAAAAAACACTAATATAACCAAACCTTTGAGATCCACCGCCAAATATGATACTATAAGCGATTGGCGCGCCAACAATCAAACCAGCGATAATTGATTTAAATAACTCTTTTCTCGGCAAAGCTAGAATCCCCTTTCTCCATACAAGAACTAAAAACCCAAACAAAAGTGGTGTGAAAAGTTTTGCCGTACTATAAATCCAAGGAGTAAAAAGCAAAAGCGCCACTGACAGCCACAACCATTTACCGTTTCTAAACGACTCAAAAAAGAAATACAACCCCCAAATTAAAAATGCCAAAAGCATTGTTACTTCAAACGCTGCACGACTGTATTGAATATGCCAAGGCGATATGGCCAAAAAAAAACTTGCCACAATGGCCACCCCCCATCTTCCATTTTCCACAACTCTTCCCCTAGCAACTCCATAACTCAATAACTCGGTAACAAACATATAAATTCCCCAAACGCCCAATATCCCAAAAATCGCTGCGGGTAAACGCACACCAATAGGAGTTATTCCAAAAATTGCAACCGTTGGAACCGCAGAATAAAGGTATAATGGAGTTCTCCATTCAGCCAGTGATTGAAAATGTAAAGGCCAACTGTTTCCCGAATAATCCTTCCCTGTTTTTAAAATTGAGTATGCGTGATAACCAACATCCAGTTCATCTCCAAAGAGAGAGACCGGAACCTTATCAATTCCCCAAATCCTTAATAAAGATGCAATTACTATTATGAAAAACAGTACTACTTGTGATTTTTTATAAAATTTTGCCATTTTTGTCCTGACCAGATAATAAAATTAACAAGGTAATACTTAAACAGTCCATGGTATATTTTACTTGAGGCAATGAGTCTTTTTCTTTGTTGATCTTCTTTTCTATTTCCACTCGCACCGTGATAATGGATAACTTCAGCTTTCGGCAGATAGTAAACCTTTAGATCCTTTTGCCAAACTTTTCTACAATAATCGAAATCCTCAAAATACATAAAATACCGTTCATTCAGCAGCCCAACTTTCTTAAGTGCTTTGGGAGTAATTAGAAAGGCAGCCATTACCAAGGCATCTACCTGAAAAAATTCCGAACCCTCAGGCAAGTATTTTCCAAAAGCTCCTTTCTTTCCGAACCAGAATTCCTTTAACCCTGCCCTCAATGTTGGAAAATTAAAACATGAAGGCTGCGGGCTACCATCGGTATTAAGAAGCTTTGGACCGACAACTCCTGCATCGGAAGTATTTTCCGCAAATTGAACCAACTTTGCAATCGATCCTTTCTTGACAATGGTATCCGAATTTAAAAGTAAAATATAATTGCCTTTTGCAATTTTAATTCCCTGATTATTGGCTATTGAAAAACCGAGATTTACCTTATTCTCGATAACCTTTAATTTTAATTTGTAATTTTTGATTTTAAGTTTTAATTTTTGAATTTCTTCAACCGAGTAATCAGAAGATGCATTGTCCACTATAATTATCTCTATTTTTAAAAAGGAACCTTCGTCAAGTAACGATTTTATGCATTTAAGTGTCAAGTCCCTGGTATTAAAACTTATGATAACTATAGAAACATCCAGCATATTGTCTTTAAACAATTTTTCAGGAAAATCTATTTGGCAAATACTGCAAAGATTGCTTCATCTGAAACTTTGCTTTCTTTTTTTTCTCTCTTTCTCGCTTTGACAATTATTCTTATCTTAAATAAGGACAAAAGTATAATTTTCAGAAATCCAGGATGAGCAGAAACTCTAGTTAGAAGCCCAAACAGGTGTTTTCTAAACAGAATTGGTGATGTTATATTTTTCCAGATAAAAATCAATTGATTCCTTTCTTGAATCTTTTCCCTTTCTTTCTGGGAAATCTTACCGATTGTCGTTTCATGCTTATGATCTACAATTGAGTGAGGCTCCCAAACAAGTCTGTAGCCTCTTTTTAAGGCCCTATAGGAAAGATCTACATCTTCCCAATAAAACGGACTAAAAAGTTTATCATCCATCCCGTATAGTTTCATCCAGAGACTTCTTCTAAAAATCCCGCTTCCCCCATTTACCCAAAAAGTGTCATGAGGCTTTTTTCCTTCTATCGATGAGTGGTTAACAAATCCTCTTTCAAAACTTCCTCTAGCCCATCCGAAACCTCTCTCGTGAAATGAAACGGCAAAGATGTCTCTGTATTTGAAGTGAGTTAGCGCATAACTTAAAAAATCTTTGCGTGGAATAGTATCGCTATTAAGTAAGCAAAGAAACTCACCTTTGGCATTCCTTGCTCCTGTATTAACTGCTGCTGAAAAACCCCTATTTACCCTATGTTTAATTAGTTTTACTTCAGGAAATTCACTCTGTAATAAATTAACACTTTTATCTAAAGAAGCATCATCAATCACAATAATTTCAACGATTTTATTTCTCTTGTAATTTGCCGCCGATATTACCTTTGGCAAATTTCTACGTAATAGTTCCTGTCCATTGTAATTAGGAATTATTATTGTAACACCTTTTCTCATCTATCAACTTTCCTTACTTTGATTAAATGAAGAGTACCACATATAATTTTTTTATCTTCTTCGACTTCAAACCCTACCTTCCTAACAAGTTTGTTTAAAAAATCACCAGAATAGGCATGCAAGTGTGTGCCTTTCCATATTTTACCTTTTCCCTTTGTCCAAAAAAACCAGACAATTTTAAAAACTAAACTTTCAGAGGGAACTAGAAAAATAGCGTATCCACCCTTCTTTAAAAGCCTTTTTATCTCCCCTAAAACCTTTACAGGCTCAAAAACATGTTCTAATACTTCCAGAGCAAAAACAGCATCAAAACTAAAATTCCTGTAAGGAAGTTTATGAGCATCAACTACTCTAAATTGGATCCTTTTTTCCTTTCTCCAATGTTTCTTAGCCCATCTGATTGAAGATTCCAAAACATCAACCGCAATAATTTCCTTTGCACCGCTTCTATCAAGAATAATTTTTGTAAATACCCCATCAGCACAGCCTATATCTAAAATCCTGCCTCTAGTTGGCTCAATAAAATAACCGATCTTTTTGAATCTTCTTTCGTGAACAAACTTTTGAAAGATATTCTTGTCAATATAAATCGACCTGTGATACCAGTCAGGCGGAACAGCTGAATGAAGTCCAACTGCAGTATTTTTCAGAACCATACAATAGTATCTTAAACTTATCGTGCATTTTTTTCCAATTTAAAATTACATGAGTTCAAGATATTTCTCATATTTAAGCTTATGACCAGCCACTTTCCCACTCAGCTCTTATGCATATATCTTTGGAAAATATTTGCCACATAGATGGATTTATAGTACCAATCGGGAGGAACTTCTTTGTGCAACTATGAAGCTCGATTTCTTAAAAATGAACTATATATTACTATTAAAAATACAGTACAAATTGACACTAATTTACCTATTTTAAATGATTTAGGATCATAAATAAACTCCAACATATGAACACCTTTAGGAACCCTTACCGACTGGTATAAGTAGTTTGCTCTAAAAATTTTACCTTCCATTCCGTCGATAAAAACCCTCCAATTAGGATTGTAACTTTCAGAAAGAAACAGCAAAGAATCTTTTTCAGTTTCTAGACCGATTTTAATTCTATTCGGAAAGTATGAGAAATTGCTTATTAAGTATTTTTCTTGACCAGCTTCTATATTACCGATATAATCTTCTAAAATGATGACTTTGTCAGACGTGTTTAAACTAAGCACTTCTTTTACCAAACCTTCACTTGGTACAACTTTATAACTATTTGATATCCACACACGAGGTAAAACATTAGTATTTTCAAACACCTTGATTCTTCCTTCACTAAATACTTCTTTATAACGTGGCTCAGCAATACCATAAGCAAACATCCCCAGCTCAGATATCCCTCCAAATGGATCTTTTTTATAGTCGACTACATACTTTACATTTGCATAGTCAAGAAGGGGAGAATCAAATTTGTGTATCAATCCATACCTACCACTTAGTGAAGATAAGCTCTGGGAATTAACTAATGAAAACCATTCACTGTTTTCCCTTGGATAAATAGAGTCGTACCCTTCCACTGAAGAAAGTTCGTATTGCATAAATAGATTCAGAGGTATTCCGCCCGCTATTCTGTAAAATTCATTTTTACTTTGTAAAAAACTCGTTATTTGTGTCTCGGGAAACACAAACTTACGTGGGGAAAAAGGTGTATTCTTCCAGGCAAACCTCAACATTTCTATAACTGAAAGACACAAGACCAAAACCATAAGAAGATTTTTTAACCCAACGCCAAACACCAAGTTTTTTTTAAACTTTAACCTTATAAAAAATAATAAGGTTGCAAAAATACAAAAAAGGCAAAAGAGGACTAAGGTCGAAGGGATAATATTCTTAAGCGAAACTCTCAAATTAACAACTGTTTGCAACTCCTTATTTTCCCAATAATTCATTTTAATTAAAGCAAAAACAATCCCTGAAAAAACCCCAAAAGAAATTGTCAAAAAGTAAAATACAGTTTTCAAAAGCATTCTCAAGTTCTTGATAAAATTGGAAGAGAACAATTTCTCAAATCCATAAGAGGCAATTATTACCAGACAAAAATCAACTAAGAAAATTATCCTGCTTGCAGAACTAGTTCCCAATCCGGGAAATTTTAACTTAAAAGGTAAAAAGGCCAATGGAGTCGGAAACAGAAAAATTAAAGATAGGAGTAAAAGACTCCAAAAAAAAATCTCGTATTTAAGTTTTTTTTGGAGAAAAGAAAATACAACAAGTACTAAAGTTATACTACCAACAAAAGCAAGGTACTCATGATATCCGAATTTCCCCCAATAATTTCTAGTTACAACATTCCCAAAAAAATCCGGCCATAAAAAGTTCACTACCTTCTCCCAATGCATTATTCCGAAGTAGTACTCACGGATGTATGAATCGTCAAACCTAATAGAAGAAGTAAAAAATTCAAGCGAAGGAAGTATTTGAGGTAAAGATAGTAAAATTCCAACTACCAATGCAAGAAACATATTTAATAAATTTACTAACTTCTTATTTCCGTCCTTTAAGCAAAGATAAAAACCAAAGATAATATAAGTTACTGTCTCGTAAAAAGGAATCTGAAAGTCACCTGCTGTATAGACAAAGAAAAAGACAAAAGAAATCGGAATAATCCAAATAGTTTTTCTGGTTTTTGTTAACTCTAATTCCAAAAGCAAAAGAAGAGGTAGCCAAAGACCCGCATGTCCACCCGTTGCAAACTCCAGCCAAGCAATCATATAACCAGAAAATGCAAATGTTAAACCTCCAAAAACCGAAGCTGTGCTGTTTAGGTTAAGTCTTTTTAAAAACAAGTACATAAAAACACCCGACAAAAAAATCTGCAAAAAAACTAGTATTGTCCAAGATGTAATATCATCAAAGAGTAAGTAAACGAAATTTAAAGGATACAAAACCGCTGAATGCCAAGTTGCCAGAAATGGAGCTCCGGAAAACATATAAGGATTCCACAATGGAACAGATTTACTTCTCCAAGACTTTCCAACAAAACTTCTCCACGGATAAAATTGAGAAAAGGCGTCAGTTATTTCCTGGTTTTTAATAGGCACACCTGATGGATATTCTTCCCAAGTAGTTTCGGTCCAAGGAACATGTGCTGCTACTAATGCATCGGCAGGAAGAGGAACCTTACTCTGTAACAATACCGGGTAAAAAAAGATTAGGCTGACCAACAAAAGAAAAATTATTGGGGAAAATCTGGCTAAATTAGATAAGTTCAAGAACTTTTTCCCTAAATTTCTCATACCCAAAGTGTACACTATCCACTTGTGCTCTTTTGGAAATATCGTGAAGGCGTTTTGGAGAATTAATTAAATTCATCGTTTTATTAATAAGCTCTGATTTACTCTCCCATAAAAAACCATTTTCTTCATCTTTAATAATTTCCCTATGGCCGCCTGCTGAAAAAACCAAAGGCGCTGCTTTTGCAGACATCGCCTCAACAACAGAAATTCCAAAATGCTCAACTTTTTCTGGTTCTTCCTTTTCGTCTATCCCAAAACCCGATGCAGACCAAAAAATTTTTGCCTCGCCATAAAACCCCTTTAATCTCCTAAAATTAGGACTTTCAACAATTTCAATAGGGAAACCCAAAGACTCTTTTTTAATATTTAAAAGGAATTCGCCAACCCCCACATCAACCCCTCCGGCCAAAATTAACTTCCAACCCCCCACTCTCTTCTGACACATTTTTTTAAATGCATCAATCAATACATCCTGCCTTTTGGCCTGTGCCAATTGTGAAAATCTGCCGACATAAATTATCAGATTTTCTTTTCTTTTGGGTTTAAATGCATTCAGATCAACAGGTGGATAAAGAACTATACTTTCGACTCCATATTCTCCATCCACAAACCTTTTAGTAAAGTGCGAGTTGCAAATAATTTTACTAATACGAAAAAATTTCATTTTATTAAGAAGTGACTTGCCATTTACATCTTTGAAAGGAAGTTGGAAGTGTAAGAAATTCTTTCTTGCTCTAAGAAGCGGAATACTTCCGTCCGTTACCCAAAAACAGACCTCATATCCATCCCCTCTTTTGATATCATTAATAAAATTTATCTCTTTTAAGTCAAAACCAAATCTTTCTTCCAGTTTTTTTTTGATTTCTCTATCCTTCCATTCAACATCAACTTTATAACCTTCATCTGAAAGAACCTTAGAAAAAGCCATTGTATAACGTTCACCACCCCCCAATGTGTCTAAATACGGATTGTAAACGGCAGCTTTCATAATTCCTATACAACCTTATACAATACCCAGTTATCATTTTCTATAATCCTTTTCAAATCCTTATCGACACTTCTTTCAATATCTCTACGCAATAATATGTAGTCAATCTCATATTCGTCTAAAATGGTTCTTGAAAACCCGCTTGATATTATCCTCTCAAGATTCTCCCTCATGCCTGTCGTATCAATCCCGTGAGCCTGTATAATACCATCGCCAGAAAAATAAAATTTGGTATCTGTCATAGAAGCCAAATAGGGAGAATACTTATTTAATGAATTTTCAGGATCCGCCAAAATAACATCATTGTAGTTGGTTAGTTTATTAATATTTTCAAAAAAATGTAGGTCACTAGAATTCATAAAATGTCCTGACTTCAGTTCAAACAAATTGTAAAAATGTAAAGCGTCAGAAATAGGCCTGGGTAGAGTTAGAATTACAAATATCGCTACACACAAATATCCTATTATTTTCTTTCTTATTTTGATACAAAATTCTGATAAAAATAGAGATGTAAATAAAGAATAAATTAATCCGGCAACTGCCAAAAAGTTAAAATTATCGTAAAGTCCTGACTTCTGTAAAGTAAAAATTGGTATTAGGGTAAAAATTATGGTGGGCACTAGTAAAAAAAGACTCATCGGCGTACTTAAGTATTTACCTAATCTCAACACCCCGAAAACTCCCAAAACTCTCGTGCCTAAAGTGATAATTATAAAAAGAAGGCTCATTTGAGTATATAAAATCGCCAAGCGGGGAACATTATTGTGTTCTTTAAAAACCTGTTCTTTTAAATGCCACTGCAAATTACTTGCCGTCCCTTGGGCAAAATAATGTCTTGGCCAAGAAAAGGGAACATAAAACAACCCGCCTGCATTCTTATTTGTCGGAAAAAAGACAGTAATGGCAATAATTGACGCTGTTGCCATGGGTATCAACATAACCAATTTTTTCTTCAAAAGGTAATACAAAAATAAAATCGAAAATCCAAAAGCATAAAAAATACCCAAATATACCTTAAAACCAACCAAAACGCCTACTAATACCGACATTAATATTCCTAAAGATAGCTTCATACTTTTCTGCCAGCGAAAAAGTAAAATTAAAGACGCAAGGAATAAAATCTGAGCATAAAGTCTGGGCGGGTTAGTAAAAACCAAAACTGAGTTATCCAATGATGACAGTGTAAAAACTAACTCTCTTTTAAGAATATAATAAACTAGGTATCCGAAATTTCCGGCAAAATAAAAAAGAAAGCTGAAAATTCTTCCGGCAAGTTTCTCCTTGAAAAAAGTAACTCCCACCTGATAAGTTAAAAGACCACCTGATATCGCAAAAAAAAGGGGAAAAGAGTGGAAATAAAGATTTGCAACTGGCAACTTTAACACTCTGACAAATTCCGATACTAGAAGGTCGGAAAAATAGTGATAGTTTTGAATAAGTACACCAGCCATTCCGGGTTCCTCCGGAGGGATGGCATGTTTAATCGAATTAACCAAAGACAAATGAAAAGTCCCGTCAATAAAGTTAATTCCAAAAAAGTAAAGCCCGGTTTGATTAGGTAAGGAGGATGTAAACATGCCCGAAAGAACTACGGGAAGCCCAAGTATGATTATGATCAAAAGAAACTTATCATTAAAAAAAGAAAAGATTCCTTTTTTGAATATCAGGTAATGCCTTCTCAAACTTTTAAGAAAAAAGGTTGCATTGAAAAGAACATAGACATATATAAAATTTCTAAGACCCAAATATCCAAGGACATATAGAACTAAAGACCATAAAGAGATCCCTAAAAACGGGGCAATAATAAACTTTTCCGAGTTTTTGAGAGACTTTTCTTTGGCCAACAAATTTGCTCCAGGTATATAAAAAAAACAAAAAAAATAAATAAAGCTCAATACCAAATAGAATATAAACTGATACCAATCTCTCGCAGCAATCATTTTGTCTTTAACTGCATTTCCCAAAGTTTAGCATATGATAAGAACCTACTGAAAACCTGATAAAGTCCATAAATAACACCCTCTCTGCCATCCAAAAAGGAAGTTTGCCTAATTATCCGGAGCCAAAATTCACGCATTATGGCTGTAGTAAATCTGATCTCGTTCATTTTCGGGTGGCTTGCTTCGTACATCAATCTTGCCTCAATCTCTGACCACTTATTAGTCTTTTCTAGCATTTCTGACAAATTGTCGTGTTTATAGTGCATAAGTGGATTTTCAAGATGATTCATCTTACCCTCATAAACCGGTTCCTCGTGAATTTCCCCTTGCCATTTTTTTAGCTTACTTTTCAAAAATAGCCTTTTGACATAATCGGGCCAAAGCCCGCAATGTTTCATCTCCTTTCCAAAGATAATGTTTTTTCTCGGAATCGCAAATGCACAACAACCATCGTTTCTTTGGATAGAGTGAAGAATTTCCCCTCTTAATTGCGGCGGCACTATTTCATCTGTATCGACATACAAAATCCACTCTCCCCTTGCTACTTTCAAGCCTTTATTCCTCCAATCAGAATATCCGCCTTTCTTGTAAGTAAATACTGCTGCACCATTATTTTTGGCAATTTCTAAAGAAGCATCTTCCGAACCGGTATCGACATAAACCAGATCATCAACCCACTGTAATGAGCTAAGGCAGCCTAAAAGTTTATCGCCAACATTTTTACCAATAACAATTGCACTAATCTTTGCTCGAAATTTTCCGTTCGTCATATAACCACCCCCAGTGTGGATTACCCTTGACACATCAGGATATTTAAGCTGTTACTGCTTCCACGAACCCTTACCAAATCTCCCAAGATAAAAATCCCTTACTCCAAGCTTCTGCCACTTACGTCCGCTATTCAACAACCGTACACTTTCTTTAATTAAAGCTAATTTTGAACGGAAAGGGGCGTATTTTAAACCAATCAACATCCGGTTTCTTGTAATAAAGTAGTCATTAAGTTCACTTCCAATTCCTGAAGATTGTGCAACTTTGTGCCATAAATGTCCTTTTGGCGAATATAGCACTTGCCAACCTTTTCTCTTCATTCTTTGAGACAAATCTACATCCTCAAAATACATAAAGTATTTCTTTTTAAACACACCCACTTCTCTTAACGCTTTTGCTCGCAGAAACACGCAAGCGCCTGTGGCAAAATCGGTTTCCTGAACTTTAGCAAACTGACCCTTATCAACTTTATCTACTCCATGATTGACTCCATAAACGTTTCTCCAATCAATATCCCCCCCAGCGTACCAAATTACTTTTCCAAGTTTATCTTTTTTATACCTTTTTTTATGAAACTCAAATCCCTTAGCAAAATAAATTTTGGGAGAAATTAAACCTGCTTTTGGATACTTTTTAACGCTTGTTAGTAGTCCAGTTACCAACCCTCTATCAACTAAAGTATCATTGTTGAGAAGAAGAATAAAATCTGCCTCATGTTTTAGAGCATGTTTAATTCCGGTGTTATTCCCTGCAGCAAAACCAAGGTTTTCTTTATTTTTTATCAGTTCAGAAGATATTCTTTTTTCTTTTGTAACTCTTTTTAAGACTCTTTCAATTTCCTCTAAAGAACCATCACTTGAGGCATTATCAACAACGATAATTGATAATTGATAATTGATAATTGATAACTCTCTTATTGAATTTAAACACTCAATTGTATCTGAAACTCCATTCCAGTTAAGTATCACAACAAATACCTTATCCATAAGAAATCATCTAAATATTATGTGATGAGTTTGCGACACCGAACCAGTCAGGGTAATTTAAACTTTCTTTTTATTCTATGCTTTAATCCCCCGACTTCTTTTAATAGCGCATTTGATTCCCAATAGTGGAGCTCTCCCTCAGATCGTTTCATCATCTCGACAACCTCTTCAATATCAGCGTGGACAAGTTTAAAACTGTTTAGCTGCCAAACTTTTAAATATTTTACAAACTCAGAGAAAGCCTGAAGCATACTTAAAGTTAGGCCGTGCAATCCATCTTTATATCCTTCGGCTTGAAAGTACCTACTCAAAAATTCACCAACTGGTTTTTTGATTAAGTCTCGCCAATCAAATTCATACTTATCTTTAATAAGTTCTCTTGACTGAATCGATGTATAACGGTTAAGTCTGTCAATAAATTGTTCAACTGTCTGATAGTGATAATGGACAATTGCATTCTTCTCATCTGCCTCCAAATCTAGTCCTTTACCCCGGGTCTCAGGAACACTGTGAATTATTTCGCTCCAGGAAACATACCCCTTTCTAAAAAATCTGATATTGTAATCCGGCCACCAGCCAGAGTATTTAACCCATTTTCCAAAGATTATGTTTTTCCTCGGCAAGCGGTAGTAGTCAGCGGGTATGGACACACCCAAAGTGGCCGAAGGGGCTCTCCGGGTGTGAAATTGTTCATCCGCAATCTCGCCTAAACTTTTTCTTAAACTTGAACTAATTTCTTCATCAGCGTCCAAAATCAATATCCAGTCTCCAGTTGCTTTATTGATTGCGTAATTCCTCGCAGGCTCAACATAGCCAGTTTTTTTATGCTTATAGACTTTCGCACCGTATTTTTTCGCAATCTCAACAGTCCCATCGTCCGAATGCATATCACAAATAACTATCTCATTAGCAAAATTTTTAACCGAAGTCAGCGCACAAGGTAAATTCTTTTCTTCGTTTAATGTATTAATAACCACCGAAATCTTTCCCACTAATCAATTTTAGCACGAAAAAGTATCTACATCACCCAAAAAGTAGTTCTCTTTTACGCTTAGAGATTAGAACAGTAAGTCTTATCGGATTTAATAACTCTTACTAATCTGAACGCTTCCCTTCCATTTTGAAAATATATTTTTTCAATAATTTCCGCCTCACCTTTCTTAATATCCTTATCGGGAAGCCTCTCTGGGGGACCAGCAAAGAGCCTTTTCTCCAAACACCTATCTCTGGGCCAATAAATTGGACGGAAGATATAATTATCATAACCGATACCTTCCCCTAACGAGTCGGGAGAGTCCTGAATCAGTCTTGCTTGTGCTTGATATTTTTCGGGAGAATATTTTTCGTAAAACAAAAAGAACACATAAGGCCCTTGATAACTTGTGTCGACGACAATCTCTCTGTAATTATTTTTAATTGGAGAGATGTACTCAACTAGCTCTTTATACCCACAGTGCCAACCGGAAGGCCCTGCAAACGACCGGTTATTAGAAAAGACATAGTAGCTTGCAAAATAGAAAGCCATAAAGTAAATGAAAACAAGACCCATAATTAAGCCTGTGATTATTCGCGGTAATTTGTTAAGCCGCCTCCATTTATCAGATACTTTTAAAAAGCCAAATGAAGAAATTATAAGAAGAGGAATAAGCATGTTAAGAGACCTTCGCCCCGATGTAAGATCACGAGTTATTGCAGCCGGAATCGGAGCCAAAAGAAGCCATCCTAAAACAAAATATTTATTTCGATTTCTACTTTTGATCAAAGAATATGCTCCGATAAGTAATAAAGGAAGATCGAAAAGATACAGTAATCCCATTCCGTAAATAGATTGACGGGGGTCTTTGGAAACTCCCTCAAAGAACAAAAAAATCAATGAAAAGTGATTCAGATATCTATTGATGGAACCCCAAGTGTTTTCGAGAAGGGCCGTATGAAAAAGATAATAAAAAATACCCGACTGATCCTCTTTTTTAATCTGCTGAACATATTCTTCCGATCTTTTATATCCAAAAATTGTAGTTTTTAGGATTTTCTCTCGATGGCCCTCCGAGAAAAGTGATGATAAAATAGGTAAAATTAAAATCGCGCCAAAGAGAATCCCTAGAACAAAGTTTATTTTTTTCTTTTGGACTTTTTTAAAGAAAAAGATTGTCAGAAAAAGGGAAATCAAAGGCACAAAAAGTCTCTCACCAAAATATGTATAAATTGAAAGCCCAAAGCTAACAAAAGAAAAAATATACCCATATCTCTTTCCCGATACTCCAAGAAAGAATCCTAAAATACCAAGTACTACCAAAAAGTTACTGACAGAAACATCAGCGCCGGCTCTTGTAAATTGTAAATGCCAGGGAGAAATTGAAAGGAAAAGAGAAGAAACTAAGGCAAGATTTCTGTTTTTAAAAAGAAGGTAGGTCACAAAGTACACTAAAACGACGGTCGTACTTCCCAAAAGCGATGGAATAATCCTGACAGCAAACTCGTTCAGTCCCAGGACCTTTATTACTGGTACCATAAGATAGATATATAAAGGAGCCTTATAGTCTCCAACCGACTTGAATTGCAAAGGAAGGTAAGTTCCGTATTCATCGGCTCCGGTTTCTGAAACTGAATATGAATTATAAGCAAACGCCGCCTCGTCCCAATTTAAGCAGCGAAAATCGGATAATTTATAAAAACGCAAAAAGAAAGCTATCAGAAAAATGGTTACTAAAGCTATTTTTGTTCTCATTTCGACAATAATTCCGTACCCATCCTTCTTGGGTAATGATCGTAATAGTCATGAAAAAATCTGAAAAACTCAAAAAGGAAAAATAGAATAAGAACTACGGCAAGGATTTTCTTATTTTCCAAAACTTTTGTAAAACCCAAAACAGCAATATATGAAAGAACCAGAAACAAGGGAATCCGAAGTACCACCCCATAATGAACAGTGTCAAAAACGGCTGGAACTGGAGTGACTAAGAGTAAAAAAATCAAAAAACGTTTTTTTTTACTTAAGTATGAAAGAATTCCAATGATAGTAAGAGGAAGTAGAATCAAAAATATAGGTCCAGTTGAATGAGTACTCTTTACCACATCCAAATCACCCATAAAAAACAGAAATTGTGGATCGTATGACTCAAAATATCTTCTGGAAACCTCAAAAAAGTAAACATTTATTTTATTCATAACTGCTCTTGCTAAAATAGGAGAAATACTTACGACACTCAGTTCACCCCTAAGTGTGTTCACTTCTTCTATTAAACTTTGGCTGGAGGGAGTAATAAATTCAAATTTGATGGGAAAAATCAAAGAAAAATTTCGAACTGTTATCCAAAACCACGGCGAAGTCAAAACTATAACTCCGAATACCAAACTTATAAACAGATTAAATTTCGGCCTTGAAGATTTTGACTTCATTGTTTTCAAAAACAGTAAAAAATTGGTTGTTAAGTCTTCTTATATCGGAGTGCGCATCGCAAATCACAATCTCATCCGCAAAATTTTTAACCGAAGCCAGTGCACGGGTTAAATTTTTCTCCTCGTTTAAAGTATTAACAACAACCGAAATCTTTCCCACAAGATGATTTTATCACTTTAAAAGCCAATCTACACAACTTCAACTTTTTTGGCTTCAAAAACTCTTCTATTGTATAATTCAAGATTCTATGGAAATTAAACCTGGAATTTATAGATGTCCCTATGGTGCAGGTCAGGTGGAAGTTACAGACGAAGTTCCTGACTTAGGAAGAAGACTTGCTGATATTCAGTTAGAGTGCTCAACTTCATATAATGAGTATAGTTGCAAATGTAGAATTGCAGAAGTTCTTGATACTGTTAGGGGAAAAATAAGAAGTAGCAAAAAACCTTAATATATCTTGTAGATTTCGACCTCCTTATTTTCAAATATCTTTTCTATACCCGGTTGTATTCCAGCGGGCTTCGATCCTTGTCCGCGTATCCAATAAATATAGGAAATGTCATTCTTTTCCAAAAAATTCCTTGCCTCAGCTTGATCCAAGGTCAAATAAAAATTCTCAGCTATTACCCTCCTTTGCCTCCAAGGGTAGCCTGTTATTTCCAAATTCACCTCATCTTCCAGGTAAACTGTTTTGCCTGAAAAAGCCGAAACATAAGCTGTTGATTCGTAAAGGTAAAGTGGGCGGGGGGGATTATCAATTGTGGCATCGGCTTTTGCTTTATCAAAAGGCGAAGTCAAAACAATTCCATCCGGCTGCTTCTCCAAAAACTTCAAAGCTTCTAATTCTTCCTTTGAAATCATGGCCGGCGGACGAGAAGGCAAATAATGGTAAGCCAAAGTCGACATGGTGGTTGGAATGGTTAGTAATACCACAATAAGAACCACACCTGCTTTTATTCTACTGTTATAAAACAGTGAAACAGATTTATTCTCAAAATACTCTCCCAAAACCACTCCTGCTAGAACTCCTGAAAACGCCAAAGAATAATACAAAAATTGAATTGTATTCCAAGAATTACCAGATTGAATAAAAAAAAGTGGAACGATAATTCCTAAAAATATTGTACTTATAATAAAAATGTCTACAAAATCTATCTTAGGAAGGTTCCGAACCTTTCTGGAAAACCAAAAAAGACTAATTACTCTTGTTCCGAAATTTCCGATTATAAAGATTGCGAAAGTAAGCGAGTAAGCGGTCAAACCTCTTAGCCAAATACCACCTAGTTTGTAATTCAGCATCGCCTCAGCAAACTTCGGCCAATTAAGCCTGTCCTGAAAACCCATCATCCCTTCCAAAAACCAAAATGGTCGGAAAATGATGCTTTCGCCAACACTTCCTGTCAACGGTGAAAAAATAAGAATAGAAATAATTAAAGATCCGCTAGCAACTTTCATTAAGGTAACTCCTTTTCTCTTAAACATTTGCCAGACTCCGGCTAACAGTAACCCCGCTAAAGACAAAATTCCTGCATAAACCTTTATCTGAACTAAAATTCCGAAAATAAATGTAGCGATTATCATACTTTTATCACTATTTTTTTCACCTCGGAGGGGTCTAAAAAGCCACCTCCGAGGTGTCACTTGTCGACTCCTCGGATGGTGGAAACCCTTGACAAGAACATTAAGACCTATGAATATCAAAAGAACCGAAAAAGCATAAGGAGGATTAATCAAAGTCGAAATTGACTGCTGCGACCAGAATACCGACTCGCCTCCGAGCTTGCCATCTCGCAACAAAGTTAAAATCCAACCAAAGCTCCCGCCGAAGTAGACAAAAAAAGTTGCCCAAAAAGCTTGCAATTTAGATCTCCTCCAAAAATAAACAAATTTGTAAGAAAAAATACCGATAAAAAAAGCCGTTATTGGAGGAAATATTTGAAAGTACAAATTGTGAATTGGAATAAATGTTAACTTATGAATAATAGCCAGCAAGAGATCAAAACCTATATGGTAATTTTTAATTGTTTCGCCGGCAAAAATAGGCATTTCCCAAGATCCTTTGGCTAAAGATCCGGCTAAAGCAATATGCCAAATCCCGTCATGCCCATTTGGTCCCCAAAAACCCATCCTGTACGAATAGGCAATCCCGCTTTTAACCATTGTGAGTGACCATGTCAGGGTACCCAGTAAGATGAGGATTAAGGCCTTTAAATCATCTAGAAAATATGTCTGAAAAAATTTTTTTAGCATCATAAATTAAAGAATTACCCACCAAAAGATATAAAAACCCTGCGTAAGATACCCCGCCCACAAATATCAAGATTATTAAGCCAAGTGTGCCCTCAAAAATTGAAAAACTTCTCAAAAGAAAAATTACTACACCCATAATAAATGAAGCTAAAAATGGCTTTAGAACGGATTCTTTTATAGACCAATCCAGAAATCTTTTTACAAGATAAAAAACGACAATCGAGCTTAAACCAACCAAGCAGTATGCGAAGGCTCCTCCAGCAACCCCGAATCGCCTTGATAAAAAGGGAACCAAAACCCATGTCAGGACTGTCCACATAATCATCAACTTAAACGTCGTTTTAATCCTGCCGACAGAATTTAAAAAATTGGTCAGCTGTGTTGTGACTGCGGCCCAAAAAGAATTAAGAGAAAGCAAGGCTAAAGGAATAAAAGCAGGTGCCCACTTTTGATATTTAGGAATTACACCGATCAGAACCGGGAAAAGGACCACTAATCCCACTAAACTGGGAAATACCAAGACAGAGATAAAAAATATTGAGCGTGACAAACTTTTTGCCAATTCTCTTTTATCATCCTGCATGCGGGAAAAAGCAGGAAATGTCACCTTGGTTACATTGTCCATAAAAAATCGCAAAGGGTATTGAGCCAGTTTTTGAGCAGTCCCCAATATTCCCAAACCATATGATCCCAAAATTCCTCCCAGTACAATCGTCATTCCGTCGTCCTTTACAGTCGCCAGAAAGTTATTAAGTTGATACGGCAAACCAAATTTCAGAAGTCCCCTTAGAGACTTCTTAGACAATGCTATCCCCGGCTTCCAAGGCTGAAGTACATAAATTGAAATTAGACCGATAATCCCCCTTATCAAAACAGAATAAGTAAAACTTGCAATACCAAATCCTCTCCAGGCGAAAAATACAACTGCGACGTTGTAAACCAAGTTCTCTAAAACCTGAGGGATTACAAATTTTCCAAACTCCAAATTTCTCTCAAGAATTATCGATGGAATATTTTTCAGAGAAGCGAGGAAAAAAGAAATGTTTAGAGCATATAAAAGATTGATTGCCTCCTGACTCAATGATTGAGTTTTGGAAAGAAGCGGAGTTATTAAAAAGACAATCCCTACTATTGCTAAAACCAATATCTCCTGAACTGTAAAAACGGTTTTATAATCCGCATTTTGTGGTTTTTCTTTCTTTTGAATTAAAGCCGCACCTAGACCGATGTCCGCAAAATAGGAAAGAAAGTTAATCGTTGCCGAAACAAGAAGAAAGGTACCAAACTCCTGCGGTTCGATGAAAGCCCACAAAAGTCCTTGGGCAATAAAAGAGATAATGTTTAAAATGACAGTTCTCCCGGTTAGAACCGCAATTCCCTTTACTGCCCGATCCTTAACCACCTCAAGAGAAATTTCAGCTGTTGGATCAAAATGCTCTTCAATTTGCTCGACATCTGCCACGATTAGATTTTAACATTTTTTAATTTTTTTACTCCAAAGAGAAATGAAAACAGTCCTGCCCAAGAAATTAATGAGATTATGTTTGATACCGTGCGAATCAGGGTATTGAAAAACTGAGCATAGATAAGATGTTCTCCCTTCCCAACTTGAATCCACATTCTACCCCATTCTTCACCCTCTGGAATAAAGACTTTTGTTTCAATCCCGTCTATAAAAACACGCCAATTTGGGAAGTAAAGAATATTGATTCTGACATCAGCCTCCTTCTTAACATCTATATAAAATTTTGCCCAATAGCTTCCTTGTTCATATTTTGAAACTTCAGCTTTTCCCTGCATAATTTCGACAGGATTGGCTCGTTGCGACTGGGAGGCAACCTTTGCTGTAATGGGAAGATAATCGTAAATTCCCGCTGTTTGTTGAATTCTCCAGGCTTCACCTGAAAATTTTTCTTTATCGGTTACTTTACCAACCCTTTCCGGTCTAAAGTAATTCCAGTTAATAATCAAAAGCAAAAAAACTAAAAAGCCAGACATAAGAAATTGTGGCGGTATCATTAGGTTCCTGATCAAAAACCCCTGACGAAATCTCCATTGGCCGAAAATTCCAGAAATACCACCTGCGACAAACGAAAAACAGAAAGTTGTTAGTGTCAAAAATCTCCAGGGAAATTGAATATAAGAAAGTTGGGGGATTGTCTGATAGATAAAAATCGAGCGCAGATGTGTCATAAATGCAGAAAACCAACCCACCATTAACAAAAAAAGTGTGACGACTGATAATCTATCATTTTTGAATCTCTCAATTAGTTTCCCTTTTGCTCTAACGAGCCGCAGCAACAACACTCCTCCTATAATCAATGAGAGAATCCAATGCAGATGACCTATCTGAAAAGACATCTTATCTTCTGCCTCCACCCAAACCGAAGGTCCATACCCCCAAAAACGAGAAACAAGGAGTTGTCTAATACTTACAAAATGAGCTGTGTACTCGTAGTAACCCACCAACTGACTCTTAATCCAAGTAAACTTATTTTCAAAAGCTGCAGGAAAGGTAAAAAATGCAGACAGACCCAGTGACCATACACCTGAAACAATAAGTTTTGCAATTTTTCTTAACCAGACTGGGTCTTTAAAAATATTCCAAGACCCGGTCTTTACCTGCCATAAGTTGAGTAAAACCCAGATGCCAAAAAAGGGAGTAAAAATTAACACCATAAGATTGTGCGACAAAAGAAGTAGAGAATAGGAAACTGCTAACCAAACAATCCATCTTGCATCTTGCCCATTTTCGTTTCTTATTAACTTGTAACTCAACCATAAAATCAGTGGAAAAAAGACCATTGCCCAAGCTTCGTTCATTGCCCCTCTTACATAAACATCAACAGCATGATAAGGCGCCCAGATGTAGAAAACGGAAGAAATCAGACCTCCGAACCGGCCAAAAAACTCTCTGGCAAAAAAATACATTGTTATTCCTGAAGTTAAAAAAGATAAAAAGAAAAGAGTTTTCGCAGTTTCGGTGAATGCAAATCCCAAAAATCTTATCCCCTGCCCCATCAGATAGGGGAGAGGCGGGTAAAAATTAAAAAGTGGATATCCCAATCCGTAGCCCATGTCCGGAACCCAACGACAGGGAATCTGTCCATCTGAAAAACACTTTTCCATTTGCAGTTGTCTCATCATCTGAAGATCATCATGCATGGGAAAGTATCCAGATTTAAAAAGATCTCGCGAGGAAAGTAAAGAAAAAACTAATATCAAAAGCAAGCTAACCTTATCTTTAAGTTTCATATTCCGGCTTTTAAAACATTATAGCCTGGCAAGAACTACTTTTTAAGTTTCGCTTTGTCGCCAAATAAGCTATAAAGATAATAAATTGAGCATCCTGCAAACAAACTTCTTATTATACTTTTAAATTGGAAAACATCTATATATTTGGACAATATTTCAGAAATTCCAATCGCCTTATTTAAACCTGGATTGATGGGATTGAATAAAGCAAGTGAAAGCGATGGTTCGAAAAGAAAAGTAATAATTAACCAAGAGAAAAGGAGAGTTGCAACCAAAAACAAATATCTAAAATTATTATCCACTAACTCAATTATCAAAAATGGACTTACCCATAAAAACCATTGGGGATGATAATGAGTAAGGCTAAAAATAAGCAAAGTTGTTGCAAGAAAATACTTATCAAGTCCCATCTTTTTTCTGACATAGTAGCTGTAAAAATATAAAAGAGAAAGTCCTAAAACAAAGGGGTAAATTCCTTCAGCACCAGTCATTTTCCAATTCATAAAAAGCATTTTTTGACTTTTGGGAGAAAACAAAACCATTGAGCGAAAAGCTGGTGAAGTTAAATAAGGTGCCACCATCAACAAATATGGAAAAATTCCAAGAAGGATAAATTTTACCCTATTCTTGAAGTTGTCTCCCAAAATAAAGGCTGCAAGAGGAATAAATAATAAAGGATACATTTTATAACTTCCTCCAATCCCCAAAGAAATCATTGCAAAGCTTTTCTTTTTCCTTTGTGCAAAATAAAGCGATAAAACACTAAAAAATGTTGGTAACACATCAAGCTGCCCCACCATAAAGGTCGCATAAAGCGTAACCGGATTTAAAATCCACAAAGCAAAAGCAAGTTTTTTCTTTTTCTCATCATTAAAAAGACCGGCAAGTAAAAACGCTAGACCCAGATCAAAAAAAAGATAGGGAAATTTAAAAAGAAAAAGATGCCAAAAAAGGCTCCTGTAGGAATGTACTTCTCCTAAATTTTCCATCAACCAGGGAATAAAAGCTGGGTCGGTAAAAGGCTTTACCAAAAGTCTGAAAAATCCCAGTGTAAAATAGGTTAGCGGCGGATAAATAAAAATATCGGAAACGCCAAAATTTCTAACCAAAGGGTGTGTTAGGGGTAATGAAGCAAGATGCTCGTAAATATTCAATTTCCCCTGGTATGCAAAAAAGTAGGCAACAAAGGAATGTCCCCACAAATCGGGGTGTAAAGTAATCGGCATAAGGATAGCTCTTATAACAAGTCCAACAATAAGAGGCCAAAACCACCATTTTTTGATTATGTTTTTCATTGAGTCTTTTGAATTTAACACAAGTTTCGTACCTCCATTAATAACATCTTCCTCGAAACTTGTTGCAAGGTATTATCTTTAAAGAAAGATGTTATCTTTTCTTCGATTCATTCCCAATACTTGTATCGGGGAATTCTTGAAATCGCGAATAGCAACCTCGGACGGTAACCCGAAGGGACTCCTCCGAGATAATGTCA
>Ga0155653_120_pt1 | contig 46083 bp, 29 predicted proteins | sample RifCSPlowO2_01_FD_107310 | JGI IMG/M metagenome (GOLD analysis project Ga0155653, IMG submission 107310) | Candidatus Woesebacteria bacterium RIFCSPLOWO2_01_FULL_39_10b
CCTAAAACAGGAAGAATTACTGATATATTCACAAGAGGAAGATTCTTCCGATTCATATCAGGAATACTACCCGGTAGGGCAGCAACTAGCGTAGAGCGTATAGCGTATAGTTACAATCAAAACCAACTAAACGCTAAACGCTATTCACTATTCACTAATCCTTACCTTTCCCTTTCCACAGCCGCCAACCATTTCAATTTTTTTAGAGTAGCGAAAAAACGTCGTGTTTTTGCTCATGCTTTTGTTGCTTTTCTCTTAGTAATATCAATGAATATTTCTTATCTGGCTTTGGGAGTTGGTATTTCAGATGATAGTGAGTATTGGAAAGGTCTTAGTTTAGTAGGACCAAGGGGGGCATTTATAAAAGAAAGTCAGGCAGCAGTTCCAAGGCCGGCAGATTCGATACCTAAGGCAAAGCCGGTTGAACTCGAGGCCAAAAGGACCAGCAATTCAAAGACATTCGTCAATTCTGATGGGTCGATTACCACTAGTTTTTACCAAGGGGCAGTTAACTATCAAGATCAAAACGGAGTTTGGCAGGAAGTGAATATTGTCCCTCAGGAGGCTAATGATGAGCAATTAAAGGGATGGAGGATTGATCAGAATGCCTGGAGGTTTATCTTGGGGCAACCTCAGAATAAAGAAAAAGATGGTTGGGTGGGTGTCGGGAGCGCTGACAATCAGTGGTTCTTCTTCAGGTTACAAAAGGCAAGTTTCCTGCACTCACCCACAAACAGTTGGAAAGATGTGGAGACAGGAATTGACTATAATCGGGCTAACATGTTGTTAAACACCCAAGAATTAACTTTGAATTCGGGTAGAGAGGTTAGTCACGGAAGTAAAATCGAGTGGAATCGTCTTTGGAGTTTAGGCAACGGTGGTCAAATTTCGGCCGGCTGGGGTATTAGTGCCGAAAGATTGAAGGAAGAAATAACACTTGATCAGAAAGCCAGAAACTGGATACTGGATGGTCAGGCACCGGTTTCGCAAAGCGGCACTTATTTCGGTTTTGTTTTTGAAGTTGATTGGGGAAATGTCAGTAAGATAAGAGTAGGTGAAAAAACTTATGGTATCGAAAGCAGTTTTGATGATAATGATAGCCCGGTTGAGCTTCTTTCATCAAAAGATGAATTTTTGGGTTTAATGCCGAAAGATACAGTTTCAGTCAAAGATTCTGATAGTTGGGTTTATCTTAAAAAGTACTTTTGGCAGGAAGCCGGAGGAAAGCACTATCTATTTATGGGTGCGAGGCTTGAGGAGCTATTGACTTTAGCCCCTGGAGATTTGGTTTTTGATCCCACTATCAATAAACAGGTTACTGCCTCAGCAGGTGATGCTGATGAAACAGCCGGTGATACAGCAATTATCGGTCCATACCTGCGAGTTTACAATACCAATTGGTATTCTGGTTGGCAATTTACCAGTATCAATATACCCCAAGCAGCTAAAATTACTGATGCCACTTTTTCCTATAAATTTACAACAACTTCTTATGATGACATGATCGGTAGTTTGTACGGAGAAGACACTGATGATGCAGCCGCATTCACAGCAGGGACTGATAACTACAATATTTCAGGCAGAACTTTAACAACAGCTTCTACAGGTATTAATATTACTGGAGGAGGTACTGATTGGCAGACAGCTTCAGCCACAAGTATTGTCCAGGAGATAGTTGAAAGAGGAGGTTGGAGGCGAAATAATGATGTAGTTTTAATTATTGACGGTACCGGTACAGGAACTGCCAGAATTACTGCTTGGGATGGAAGCACTGCCAACTGCGCTAAATTGGATATTACTTATCATACATATACTGCTTATTCATTTCAAAGGAAAGTCCTTTACGATTCGACCAATGATCGTTATTGGTCTTTTTGGTACGATGGAGATTCGATTGAGGGTTGGTATTCAAACAACGACGGTACTTCCTGGAACGCAGGAACCAACGCCGATATAGCTGTTGATACAATTGATTTTTCTTTGTGGCATATACCTGGTGATACCTATGTCTATATTGCTTATGAGAGTGCTGATGATATTCTAGTTAGCCGAGGGACTTTATCTTCAACTGACATTACCTGGGATACAGCCTACACTGCTTTGAACGGTTCTTCTTCAACTCCTTACCGTTTTACATCAATCTCAAGGGATGGTTCTGGATATCTTCATGTTACTTCTCAATATTTAACTGGCTCAAATTATTATATGCGGGCATCTCGTTGCGGGACTGCTGATGATCCCAATTGCACCTGGACTGAAGTTAATCTTTCCTCGACCTCCAATACAGATAGTAATGTTTATGGACAGGTAGTACCTTTAGGGGCAAGTGGCAGGACTCAAGATATGTATGCATTTTGGATTAGGGGAAGCGCTATTGAAGGTGCTCGTTGGGACAATGATGATAGTGGAGGAAGGTGGGAAAATACCAGCAATCAGGCAGTACCCACCAATGCCGCTGATTCAATTGCAACAGGTATCAGTGGTACGAAGAATAATATAAGTGGAGTGGTTGATGCAAATTATGATATCCATCTGGTTTATGTTGATAGTACCAATGATATTGACTATATAATGTTTGATGAATCAGTTCCTTCCTGGGGATCAGGAGCAAATGTGGCTACAGGCACCTTTGAATATCCGACTATTTCCCGGGATAGCACAACTTCTTATCTTTATGCAATTTATATGGATAATAGTGATGCAAGTGTTGACTATGCTCAGTATACCACTTCTTGGCAGACACCTAGTAGTAATTGGAAAACAACCACCAACGGTAACTTTACGACCTCAAACTATCAAGCGGCCGACAGAATCTTTGCGCACTGGAGCGAAAGTGTAGCTGGAGATTATGGAAATGTGGATTGGGAATACATAATTGTTCCTGAAAAGTTAGCCATCTTTTTAATAATTTTCCCAATTAGCCTGAAATTATATCAGAATAAAAAATCAAAGAAGAAATTATGCTAAAGGAAAGAATTTCTGCCAAAGCGTCATTTTCTCAAAATTTATTTACGGGGTATAAAAGAGTCTGGCGTTATTTATTTCTCTTTTTGGTGTTTATATTAATGAGCTTGCCACTTTTTACCACCTTTAGTGAAATACTGACAAAGATTGTTGAGAAAACGGAAGTTTACCAAGTTTTAGGTAAATATATCGTTCCTTTTGAAATAAGGGCTGTATCCGTTCTAGTAAAACCTCTGGGGATAGAAAGTCTGCCAACAGCCAGTCATCTTTTGATTCGGAAAGCTAATGGATCGGTAACTAGCATCTTTTTTTCCTGGAATTGCCTGGGTTGGCAAAGTTTAATCCTTTTAATACTTACGTTTATTGTCGGTTTAGGGGGGAACCATTCGGTTCTTTCAAAAATTGAGTCGATAATTCTTGGTCTTTCGGGAACATTCTTAATAAATCTAGTTAGAATCAGTTTGGTTGCCGTCGTTGGGTATTTTTTCGGACAGTTATCCGCAACATTAGTTCATGATTACTTAGGAACTATTTTTACCATGGTTTGGTTTTTTTTCTTTTGGTATTTCAGTTATTCTTTTATTCTTTCAGTTCAAGGAGAAAGTCAAAATTAACTGATTTGTAAAGACTTGCCCCGATGGTTTTAAGATTAAGGTATGGGGGAGATAATTTCAGGGGTTTTTGTAGAGGAAAATAGAAATAAAAGCGCGATTGTTATCAGAACTATCACCAAAACAACAATTGTGATAGCTTGTTTTTGAGAGAGAGTGACAGCTTTTTTTGTACTAGTTTGGCTTGTGATATCTTTAGTACTATTTATAGTAGGCGTTTCAAGAATACTTTTATTAATTTGTTGAGGAACTTGAGTAATTAAGATAGCATCTGGGACAGAAGCAGTGGTTGCAGGGACTTCAGCTTTGGCTGGCCTAAAAGGAAAAGGTGGTGAGTCAACAACCGGAAACCTCCTTTGAGGAACTAGTGGATTTTCATTTCTAAACTTGTCTGAATCGGTTTGACTGACAGGAGTTTGTCTTTCTTTTTTAGTTTTTGTATAGGGTGCCGGTTTTGTATCTCTTTGGTAGCGCGAATCAAAAAGCTTATCAAGATCCTCTTTTTTAAAATACCTATGATTACCCGGGGATCTGTAGGCAGCGACTCTTGCTTTTTTCTCCCAACGTCTTAGGGTATCAATAGAAATACCTGAATATTCGGCTGCTTCTCCGATAGCAAGGAGCACATGGTCATTTTTGGTGGTTTGCGTATAGCTTTGTGCTTAAGAGGAAAGATAATTATTAGCCTTCTATTATAATATAATGGATTATATGGAAAAAGATATGGTTCCCAAAGAATCTGAAACGATTGCAGCTAAAAGAGCAGCTAGGCTTGCGGAAAAGATAAGAGAGGGTAAGAATTTTGTGATTCAGAGGACTTGGTGGAGCAATAGCGCTTTTGAAATTTTAGTAATTTTGTCCATTCTGTCTTTAAATTTGTATCAAATAACTCCCTTTTTTGGAACCAGTGCGAAGGATAGTTTTTATTCCGGGCCGGTAATTCCACTTTTGGCAAAACTTATAGAGCTTTTTGGAATATCGCTTTCAGTTTCACTACAGACTGTAAATATTTTTTTCTACAGTTTCTTTCCCTTAACCTTTTATCTGTTTACCAGAAAGATTTCAGGCAGAAAAGCTGTTGCAGTCTTAGCTTCCCTTTTTGTAATTTTACCATTTTATCCCTTTTCTTATGTTAGGGTAGCAGGTAGTCTTGCTGGAGTTGATTCACCTCATATAGCAAGCTTGTCAATAACCCCAATTGCGCTTCTTCTCTTTTTTTCTTTTCTGACCTTAGGAAAGGTAAACTCCTTGATCGGCGCAGCGATTGCATCGGCATTTGTAGCCCTTGTCTCACCCTTTGGATTTATGATCTTTTTGATCTTTGCATTTATCTTAACCTTTTCAGAGATGCTTTTAGGTAGTGGAAGGCTAAAATTGGTAAGAGCTGTGAGTGTTTTTATTTTTGCTGCAGGACTTACTTCTTTTTGGTACAATCCGGTGTTTTTTCTTTGGATTCTTACTGGACCGTTGGGTATTGATATAAGATACACAATGGGAAAACTTATCCCGGTTTCATTTTTCACCTTACCAGTACTTGGGGCTTTTGGTTACCTTCTTTTTGACAGAAAGAGCGATTTGCAAACAGTCTTTTTGGCAAGTTTTTTTACAATTTCTTTTGCACTCATCTCTCTGGCAGGTGGCGGAATTTTTCCCTCTCACCCTTCAAGATATGTGGCTGAACTTGGGATTTCTTTATCCTTTTTGTTAAGTGTCTCTCTAGTTAAACTAGTTGATTATTTAAGTTTGAGAGAGAATAAATTAGGTAAAATTATTTCCCAAAGCACTTTTTCGAAAATGGGATTAATGGGATTATTTATTACGCTGGTTTTGACCATTTTGGTTTATAAAGACAGGTTAAACATGTTTGAAGGTAGTGTTTTGGGGATCTGGGAGGGGATCGATAAAGGAAGTATCTGGCAGGCAAAGGAAAGATATAGTGGCGGTTTGGCATCAGGTCTTGGCTATTTTATCTCACTGATAAGTGTTTTGATTTTGGGAATAGTTGCCAAAAGATCTTTGGGAAATATCAGTAAAAAAAGTGGAGTTTCATGAAAGTTGAAAAAAAGAAAAAGATTGCGATTTTCCATTGCGGATTTATTTATACAGGCGGAGGCGAGAGGATAGTTTTGGAGGAGATTTCCGGCTTAAGAAGGAGGGGTTATAAGGTTGATTGTTTCGTACCTATATATGACCCAACTTTAAGCTATCCTGATATAGTTAAGAATTATCGGATTAAGACTTTTCTTCCTCAATTGCCGAGATTTTTCCCTTTACGGTTTGCGATTCAGATGGTAGCTAGCTGCGTGCTGGCGCCGGCTCTTTCGATAAGATTTAGGAAATATGATCTATTTTTGGGAGCAAACCAACCGGGAGCCTACATGGCTTGGGTCATTTCAAGAGTACTCAGAAAGCCCTATTTTGTCTACTTGAGTCAACCCAACAGAGTTTTACACCCCAGGGATTATGAGGACTGGCAGAATGTGGTGGATTATTATTTTTTGTATAAGATCATAAACAAGTTTGCAAAAAAAGCAGTTTCTTATTTGGACAGAAGGTCAATTACAGAAGGGAAGAACTTGTTTATCAACGGCAGTTTTGTCGCCAGTGAAATTTGCAAAATCTACAAACCCAAAAGTTGGATTGATTGCCCGGGTGGGGTAAGGCCGATAGCAAGGAAAGTTTTGAAAATTGACCGGTACAATGGCAGTGTGAAGATAAATAGCCATAGAGTTAAAAAGCCTTATCTTCTTTTTACATCAAGGCATGAACCATGGAAGCGATTTGACTGGGCGATAGAGGCAACAAATATGGTGATAAAAAGGGTACCTGAAGCTAAACTGGTTATTCCCGGAGCTGAAAACTCCTACACACCCAAGCTTAAATATTTGGCTAGTGAACTAGGAATATCTGATAGAGTTGTTTTTAGCGGAGCTATTAGTCAAAAGTCTCTCTGGCGTCTTTACGAAAATGCTTGTATCTACATTTTTACATCTCCTAAAGAAGATTTGGGTATTGTTGTTGAAGAAGCTCAAGGAGCAGCGGTTCCGATTGTTGCCTGGAATGCTGGAGGGCCAACAGTTACGGTAATTAACGGAAAAACCGGGTTTTTGGTTAACCCCTATGATCTTAAAGAATTATCAGAGAAGATAGTTTCTCTTTTGAAAAATTCGCAAAAAAGGAATGAGATGGGTAAAGTAGCTTGGGAGCATATAAAGAAAAACTTTTCCTGGGGCAGACACCTTGATATATTAGGAAAAGAGTTTAAGAAAGTTATATAATTCTTGCAAATGGCTGCTGAAAGGGAAGGTGTTGTAATTATTCATCCTCCTTCCAAAATGCTTGAGAGAGAGAGAATGGTTCCCCCTCTGGGACCGCTTCAGCTTGCTGCAGATTTAGAAAGTGATGGGTATGAAAAAGTTAGGGTGATTGATGTTGGCGGAGACAAGTTGGATTTAGAACCGCTAATGGAAGCGCAAGCCATCTTGTTGTCTGCTACGACGCCACAGTACTTGGAAGCAAGAGAGATTTGCAGAGCGGTTTTGCAAGAAAGGGGAAAGAAAGGTTTAGAGTACCCGACCCTAGCTGTTGGTGGAGCACATGCAACTTATATGGGATCTTTACTTCTTAAAGATGGTTGGGACTATGTTTGTGTTGGAGAAGGTGATCTGGTCGTAACTCCATTGGTCGAAGGCAGAGTTGCAAGTGGGTTGGTTTTGGGGGGGCAAGTTGGTGATTTGAATACTTTACCTATGCCGGCTTACCACCGTATAGATATTAGTCAGTACAGGCGTTCGCAAGAACATAAACCGACTATTCCAATAATGACTTCTAAAGGTTGTCCCCACGATTGTAGCTTTTGTTCCAACGAAGTTTGGGGAAGGAGAGTTCGTTTTTATAAACCTGATTATGTAGTAGGTCTTATAAAAAAAATCACACAACTCGGAGTTGAACAGGTTGTATTCTACGACGATGATGCCTTGATCAATCCGGGAGAGAGATTGCAGAGGATTTGCAAAGGTATCGAACCATTGGATGTTACCTGGCGATGTAATACGCATGTAAATACGATTGTCAATCCAAGAGCACAAAACCTGGGTGTTCTTGAGATGGTGAGAGATGCTGGTTGTCGGCATATTTCACTGGGTATAGATGGGGTGGATGATGAAAGCCTATCATACTTAAGAAAGGGTACTACTGTAGCCAGATGTAAAGAGGCGGTTAGGTTGGTAAAAGAAGCGGGAAGTTATGTCAAGGTCTTTTTAATTTACATTCCCAGGAGGGGTGATATTTATGCTCAAAAGATGATTGATTTTGTAAAAGATACAGATCCTGATTTTGTGCAAGTATCAGTATTGATACCCATGCCTGGAAGCGATATGTACAGTCATCCTGGGGAGTATGGGCTAAATTTTCGTAAAAGCGAAGTTGATAGATTTTACTATTGCGGACCAAAAGGGGTTTCTGGAGATATTGGCATGTTGGATGAAGAGGATCATCATGCGATTGATTATTTGTACCGTTGGTTGAGTGACTGGAGAGAAAGCAAGCCAGAAATGCCGATTTAAGCCTTCTTTATAAAATCAACTGATCTTTCAGCAACTTTTAAATGACGAAGTGATAACATATCAATCGGAGAAGCCTTAATTTCGCAAACAATTGGGATACCACCTTGAGTTTTTACTAAACTAACCGCCTGACCCAAAAAACCATCTGTTCTCATACTGAAAACTTCCTGTTGCTCCTCGGGACTTGCGATTTGAAAATGTACCTCTTTTGTTACCGGAAGAAGAGGAAGCATTGTTTTTTCCCATTCGTTTGGGTTAATTCCTTGTGATCTGAGGTAGTTTCCAAATTTTCTTTTGCTTAAACAAGACCCTGAAAAGCACGGAGTAGCTCTTGACATTGCCAAATTTCCAAAGTGGTTAGAAAGTATCGGCAAATAAGGAAGGACAATAAATGGTTTTTAGCAAGTTTTGGGGAAGGTAAAAAAATATTAGAAGTCTGTTAGATGGCGGATATAAAAAAGAAGGTAGAATAGTGGTTGAATTCGGCTGGCCGGATTTAGATAATGCCCCCTTTGGTTTCATCGGAGAAGATCTGGGCGCATTCAAAAAGTGCATAGAGTATCATTGCTATTATCCGAAAGCTTGCTAGGGGTCGTAGACCTCGATTTAAACTTCTGCTAAAGTTTAACTTACAATGTTGGGGAGATTGTTTGATAGATTCTTGGGAGGTCAGGAGGAGCTGGATAGAGAAGTTTCTGGGAATGAGGGGGAGAAAGTGAATGAGGAATCAGAGAGGCAAAAAACCAGCCTCCTTGAATTAACATTCGTTTTTGTTTTGGCGATAATTCCTCGACTTTTTTACATTTTTGTTTTTTCAAACCCGAATTTCCCAGGCTGGTATACGGATACCTTTCACCACTGGCAGATTGCCTACCTTTCGAAAGAGATTGGATTTCAGCAGGGGTTTTTAAGACTTTGGGATTTTAAGGGGATGGAATTTTTCTGGGGACTTTTGCATCCTTTGGTTTTGGTTATCCTTTTTTATATTACAGGGTCGATAAGCATTTTAGTTCCAAGACTTCTTTCTGTCTTTGGGGGTTCGATATCAATAGTCTTGTTATTTTGCCTTATTAAACGTTATTTTAATCGTCAAGCTGCTTGGGCAACTGTCATCTTTGCAACTTTTTTCCCGATAACCTTGTTTAGCAATTCCGTGGGTATGCAGGAGGAACTGGCAATGCCTTTTGTCTTGGCAAGTTTTTTGCTTTGGCCGAATACGCCAATTTTGGCAGGTTTTTCCCTTGCCTTAGCTTCTATGGTTAGAGCGGAATATTGGTTATTTGCTTTGGGTTTGGCATTTTCAACATTGTTATCAAGGAAAAATGCTGATAAAGCGATTATTCTTATCGCAAGCTATCTTACTATTATCCTTTTCTATATGAAATATTTGGCCAACTATACAGGAAGCTACATTTACCCAATCAAGTGGAATTTCTTGGCGTCGGTTAAGGGCGAGTGGTTTTTAGACTTGCCGATAGTCGGCGAGAAATTGGTTGCTCAAACGATTTCCCGCGGCATATTTGCCTTTGGGGTATTGGGGGCTTTGGTAACTTTAATAAAAAGGTCAAAACACATGCTTTTGTATCTTTATGGATTTGGAAATATAGTTTTTATCGGTTTTATGGTCGGTTTCGGTTCATATGTTAAGGGCTACATACCCAGGTTTTGGGTAGATAGACTCTATAATTGGCCTTATTTATTCGCGATGATGCTTATCGTGATTGCCCTTTTTTATTATTTGCCTAAACTGGCGGGGAAACTGTCTACGACTGTCTATGTTTTTTCTTGGCTAATTCTATTATTGGGCTTAGTCGTAAGTCAGATTATCTGGAAACCGATTAACTTTTTTATGCAGCCGGTTGAGGCGATTTACAATGGCGAAAAGCTTCAAGCGAAAGAAATTGCTGAGGCTTATCAAGGAGGAGGGATTTTGCTTCCCGAAGATCGGCCTTATATCACTTATTTCTTGGCCCACGACTATCAAATAAAGGGCCGCGACATGGTGGGGCAGATGTTTGACCCTTTTTATTATTTTCCTGACCCAAAAAATCCTTTTAAGAATTGGAACGAAGATAGAAAGAAAGTTATCGATTGGTTAAGAAATGAAGATATTAATTTGATTGCCTTGACGACAGGAAAAGAAACATACTTGGGTTTGTTTGAACGAGAGCCTAAATTATTTGAACAGGTTCCTTCTGAAAAAGTGCTTCTTTATAGAGTAAAATTTTAGGTATCGTGGGTGGGTATAAATTTGATTATGAAAAGAAAGTTTGGGGAGGGGAGACACTTCGCTTAAGTCCTGTCCACTTTCGGGCACCCAGACTTTTTTATGGATTAAGAGCCCTAAGAAGTGTTTCCGGAAGGGTTTTGGATGTTGGTTGTGGAGTGGGAGATATTATTGAAGCGCTATCTTTTTACCGGCCAGACCTTAAACTTTATGGTATTGACATTTCAAAAAAGGCAATAAGTTTAGCCAAACGCAGGGTATACAAGGCGAAGTTTTGCGTCGCGGATGTTCAGAAAATTCCGTATGATGACTCCTTTTTCGACGCAGTTATCTGTTTTGACTTAATAGAGCATGTAAAAAGGCCAAGGAGTGCCCTTTCTGAAATTAGCCGTGTCTTAAAATCGGGTGGGATTTTACAGATCTTTATACCGACTGAGGGCAACATTTTTACACCCGAGGGATTATTGATTAAACTCGGCTGGAAGGGAAAACAAATTTATGGGGGACATCCCCACTGTTTTACCACCAGAAAGGCAAAAGCCATGCTTAAAAACGCCGATTTTTCAATAATTAAATCCTATTGGGGGGATCACTTTGTCCACCAGATTGCTGAAATATCATATTTTAGCCTGCTTTTATTGATGGGTAGAAATTTTCCGTACACGATTGAGGGTTATATAAATTTTGCCAAACCCGGCTTAAGAACCAGTGTTTTAGCGATTCTAAAAGATATCGTCGCAAGCTTATCTTTTATCGAAACAATGAGTTTATTTTGGTTTCCTGGTTTGGGTTTGCACTTAACCTGCTTAAAAAAATGACAGCAAAAGCTAGAAAGACCAAATTTTCCAAGTTGCAGTCAGAATTTTACAATCAACATCCACCTTTAGTGCCTTGGCCGAATCTTTTGGCAAAGTATGGATTATCCCTCCTTTATAAACCGAGAGAAATTTTTTGGAGGAAAGAGCTGGATAGCCTTAAATTGTTGCCTTCACACAAGGTTTGCGATGTTGGCTGCGGTCAGGGAATTTTTTTGGCCAGAATGAATAAAACCTACAAGGTTAAAGGCTATGGCATCGATATTTCTGAAAATTCGATTAAATATGCTTGTGAGAATTTTGAATCCAAAGATTTAGAATTTATAGTTGCTGATGCAACTTACCTTCCGTTTCCTGGTGAGTTTTTTGACTTTGTTGTTTCGTTTGATGCTCTTGAGCATATTGATAAACAGAAAATAGCTATTAAAGAAATGGTCAGGGTTCTAGCGCCCAAAGGGAAAATTCTTATTTATACGATGAACAAAAATTATAAATATACTCTGGACTGGGTTTGGGAAAAGCTGGGATTTGATATTTTTGCTAGAGCTGCCCATAAAAAAGAACTTTTAGTCGATTCCCGAAAAATTAAAAAACAATTAACTACCAAAGGTTGTCGAATAGTAATGTTTAGGCTTTATGACAGCTTTTTTACGCTTCTTACGGATGAATTAATTATGATTGATATTCTAATTTGCAAAAAGTTAAATCTTTTTAGGTATAACAGGCTGGGGAAAGCACTTCTTTCATACTACAATTTCATTTCAAGGCTAATCTTTCCTGTTGCAAATCTGCTTGATTTTCCTTGGTATTTTTTTGGAAAGTCACTTGGTTTTTTAGTTATTGCTGAAAAAAATGAGTAAAAAGAGAAAGTTAAAAATCGCAATTTTTCATCTGGCGTTCTTTTATTCAGGTGGGGGGGAGAAATTGGTACTTGAAGAGATGAAAGGATTGGGTAAGAAAGGACACGAAATTGTCTGTTTCGCTCCGACAGTAGATAGAAGAACGTGTTTTCCAGATGTAATCAAAAAATATCCAATTAAGGATTTTTTTCCCAGTTTATCCAGAATATTTCATAGATTTGAAACTCTGCAGATACTTTTGACCTGTTTATTTTTTCCGTTAATAGTGTACAGATTCCGAAACTTTGACGTAATAATGGGTGCTAACCAACCTGGACCTTGGTTGGCGTATCTTGCTAAGCTTTTTCTTCGCAAACCTTATTTAGTCTATCTTGCCCAGCCTACGAGGATATTACATCCCAGAAAGGTGGATTTAGAGAACGGCGTCTGGGTCAAAAGAAAGTCTTTTTCATTGCCTTTGCTTGTAAAAATATTTAAACCCTTATTTAATTGGGCGGATAAAGCCAGTATTAAAAATGCCGATATAGCTTTAGTTAACGGTAGTTATATGGCAGGTATTTTAAGAAAAGTATATGGTGTAAAACCTGTTATTTGTGCGGCGGGTGCGAACGTTTTGAATGGTTTGGTTAAAAATCGCTGGAGAGGAGATTTGAAAATTAACGGCTTTACGATTGGAAAGCCGTATCTTTTGTTAACCAATAGGCATTTTCCTCAAAAGAAATTTGAGTATGCCATAAACGCAATCCCAGAAGTTATTAAAAACTTTCCCAAAATAAAACTGGTTATTACCGGAAACCCCACAATTTATACGGATTATTTGAAACGTTTATCAAAAAAGCTTAAAGTGGAAAAATCCATTCTTTTTACTGGATATGTCAAGGAAGACGATTTGGAGAAACTCTATCAAAATTCCTGCCTTTATTTATATACCTCACCTGAGGAGGATTTTGGTATGGGTGTTATAGAGGCTATGGGAGCAGGTGTTCCTGTGATAGCCTGGGATAAGGCGGGACCTTCGAAAACCATAATTAATAGTAAAACTGGTTTCCTGGTTAAGCCTTATATTCAGGCAGATTTTACTAGGAAAATTATTTATCTTATTAAAAATAAAAAAAAGAATATCCGGTTTGGGAATAACGCCATAAGACACGTAAAAGCCCATTACACTTATAAAGGTCACCTTGTTGTTTTAGAGAAGGCGATTATTTCAATAGTTTAAGTCTTTGTTCAATAGTCTTAGTGATTTCCTGAATTGAAGGATTGGGGTTGTGGAATTTCTTATTGAGCACTTTCGGAATTAGCTTAAAAAATTCATCTTCGGTGTCGTAATAATAAATTCCAGCCTTGTTGTTGACCGGAAAAATATCGATCATTCCTTGTAATTTCGTTGCCAAGGTTGGTTTAGCGCAAGACGTATATTGATAAATTTTTCCTGGAAATATAGCGTTGGTTGCCGGTGTGATTCTAAAAGGGTTTATACAAATATCTGCTAGATTGATATATTCCACTAAATTCTTGTAATTTACAAAGCCTGTGAAGATTACATTTTTTGAAAGGTTAAGTTTCTCGACTAAGCGGCGCAGTTCTTTTTCTTGTTCGCCGCGACCAACAATTACCAGTTTAAGATTGGGGAGTTTTGGTAAGTGGTTGGACATTTTTTTAATAATTCCGTCCAGACCAGAAAAGCGAAACATTGTTCCGGCAAAGAGAATAACTAAATCTGTTGAACATAGATGATATTTCTTCAGCAACTTCTTTTTTTTGGGAGCAGGATGAAAAAGATCAAAATCAGCTCCTGTTGGAAGATAGAAAGTTGTTTTTGGGTTTGCTCCGAGTTTTAGCGCGTAATTAGTAGTTTGCGGTGTAACGGCAAGGACGCAGTTTGAATATTTGTAGATTATTTTTTCAAGTATGTAGATAGGATATCTAGCAAGCGAGTTGGGTACTAATTCGTGGAGGACATCTAGGAGTCTGAAGAGGACCGGGATTTTATACATATTGCCCCAAAAGAGAGTTTGAATGCCGTTGGTTGGTATAGAGTAGAGGATGATTTTGTCAATTTTTCTTTTTTGAATGACTCTGCCTATTGCGAGAAAATGAGAGACAGATGCAGACAGCCTTGCTAGGTAGGGAATGTTGACAATTCTGGGACGAATTAAAGTAACACCTGCTTTTTTGTTGGCCTTTTTGACATTTTGGTAAACTCCTCCTTTTTTGGTAGAGAAATCGATTACATAAACATTATGACCTCTTGAGGCTAACAGTTCGGGGATAATCTGATATTCATAGACAACTTGATCAATATAATCGGCTTCGTGGACAACCAGAATATTCATCTTCTTAATGTTGCAATATCAAAAATATTAAGTATTATGATTGTAAAGCAGTCTGAGACAAGAATCTATTTGATTATGAAAAATTCGGAGGTAAGTATCATAGACGGCGGTCTTGTTGTTGATGACCGCGGAGTTGTCAGATTTGTAAATGATTTTAATTTTAAGGGCGTAAAAAGATTTTACCAGGTTGATAATTTCAATGCAGATGTTATTAGAGCATTTCATGGCCACCTAAAGGAAAGTAAATATGCTTATGTGCTTAAGGGGTCGGCAATCGTTTGTGTTGTGCCCATCATAAGGATAAAAAAACCTTCCAAACGACTTAATGTTCAACGTTTTGTTCTCTCTGCTAAAAGTCCCAAGATATTATATATCCCTCCGGGTTTTGCCAATGGATTTCGTTTTTTGGAAAACGGCTCCTCGATAATATTTTTTTCAACGAGTAGCTTAGAAGAATCGAAGAGTGATGATTACCGTTTTGATTATGATTACTGGGGAACGAAGATCTGGGAGGTGGAAAATAGATAACCATTTGCCAATATGAAAAAAAGTATTTTGGTTTTGGGTGCATCGGGTATGTTAGGATCAATGGTTTACGATTATCTAAGTAAACATTCCAGGCACAGAGTTGAAGGAACAACAAGACGTAGAACAAAAAAAGACTATAGGCATTTTGATGCCATTAATTTTCTTTATCAAGAGAAGAAGTATCAATTTCTAAAATATTTTAACTATCTCGTCAACTGCATCGGCATTATTAAACCTTATTGCGAAGACAACGATCCTGAGGGTATTTTTCAGGCAATCAGTATTAATGCGCTTTTCCCTTACAGATTATCTCGCTTTTTACAAGGCTCAAAAACCAAAGTTATCCAAATAACCACAGACTGTGTTTATTCAGGGAAAAGCGGCAATTACTATGAAGACTCCCGTCATGACTCGCTTGATGTTTACGGAAAAACCAAAAGTCTCGGAGAAGTAATCGCAAATAATTTTTTAAATATCCGCTGTTCTATCATTGGTTTTGAAAGCGGCAGAAATGTTAGCCTATTAGGTTGGTTTTTAAGTCAAAAAAATGGCGCGCAGCTTAAAGGGTATGCTCATCATAAGTGGAATGGAATAACCACTCTTCAATTCGCCCAGCTTTGTCAAAGTATCATTGACGATAATTCTTTTGACCAATTAAGAAAAACTAATCATGTTTACCATTACCATCCGAATAAAGCAGTTAACAAATTCGAATTGTTAAAAATCTTTGCCGATGTTTTTTGTAAAGATTATGTAATCGAGAAAGTTAGCGACGTTGGTGAACCAATAGATCGCACCTTATCCACGAGATATTCTTTTTTCCAACCAGTCAATAAAATAAGCATGAAAAAGGCGGTGAAAGAGTTGAGAGATTATTCTCAGCGTAGTGACGAACTGTTAGATAACTAAGATGAGGAGAAAAAAATTAGCCTTTATTCTCGGCATCCGCCCCGATCTGATCCGCGCCTCTTTGATGCTTCGCTACCTCAAAGAGGATAAGCTTGTTAAAACTATCTTCATCTGGTCCGGCCAGCACTACTCAGAGAATCTCAAAGATATCTTTATTCAAGAATTAAAAGTACCCCGGCCAGATATTGAACTTGATTGTAATGGTGAAACTGATGCAGAAATTGTCTCAAAATTAATCGTCAATCTTTACCGCGTTCTCAATAGCCTCAAGCCCGACGTGACTGTCTTTTTGGGTGATACTAATACCACCGTTGGCTGTCTTGCTGCAGCCCAACTTAATATCCCCATCGTTCACGTCGAAGGTGGTATGCGCTCATACGATTGGCGCATGCCCGAAGAAAAAAACCGGACGGTTATCGATCATCTTTCAGATTTAATTTATGTTTATCTCGACGAGTATAAAACTCAGGCAGTAAGGGAAGGAATTAATTCTAAAAACATTGTCGTTGTAGGCAATCCTATTGTTGATGTTCTCAATCAGTATTATTACAAAAATATAAAATTCAAACGCTTAGCTTCTCACAGTTTTTTTTCAAGGAGAGGTATTAGCAAAAACAATTATTATCTCATGACCTTCCACCGTCGCGAAAACCTTCAGGACCTAAAAATATTTCAAGCTGTATTAGACCTCTTGTCCCAATTGCCCTACCCGATTTTTTTTCCAGCCAGCTATCGGACCCAAGATATTCTTAAAACTAATAAAATTAGACTCGGTAACCAATTCATTATGGTCGACCCGATTGGCTATCACGATTTTTTAACGCTTTTGGTTAATAGCCGCGCTGTCTTGACTGACTCGGGCACCGTTGTTGAAGAAGCTTGCATTTTGGGTGTCCCATCGCTCCAAATTCGGCATTCAACTGAGCGGCCCCAGACTTACGACGTTGGTTCATCAGTGAAACTAGATCCAGTTAGTCTTAACCATTACCCCCCAAAGGTGATCTTTCAAAAACTTGATCACTTGCGCCGTTGTACCTGGAAACACAACTTTGGTGATGGTAAAACATCCAAAAGGATTGTAAGCGACCTGGTCAAAAAATTGTTAAATGGCCAACTTAAAGGCCATCTGCCGGAAAATTACCATTTTCCGATCAAAAGATCATTTAGAGAGGATAATCTCAAAGTGAAATGGTTATAAATGATCAAAAACGGATTCTGGTCACTGGGGGGGGAGGCTATATTGGTACTCACGTTGTTGGACAACTTCTCGCCAGAAATTACAAGGTCAGGATTTTAGATCCTCTAGTCTTTGGCCAGGGGGTGCTTAAGGATTTGAAAAAAAACAAAAACCTCGAAATCGTCCAAGCCGAAATTGGTGATCTTTATCAACTTTCTTTAGCTCTCAAGGATGTTAATGAAATCATTCACCTTGCTGGCTTGGTTGGCGACCCGGCCTGTGCTCTTGATAAAGATTTCACCATCCGTATGAATATCCTTTCTACAAGAGTTATTAAAGATCTTTCAAAATTATTTAATATCAAAAAATTCATTTTTGCCTCCAGTTGTTCAGTCTACGGCTCTACAAACAAAAAAGCTAATGAGGAAAGCAAGCTCAACCCTATTTCTCTTTATGCCAAAACTAAAATCGACTCCGAGAAGGAACTACTTAACGATGATACCAAAAATTTTCACCCTGTAGTTCTACGCTTAGCAACGGTTTTTGGCCACTCTCGAAGGCAAAGGTTTGATCTCATTGCCAACCTATTTACCGCCCAAGCTCATAACGATGGAGTGCTTACAGTGACTGGGAGCAAGCAGTGGCGTCCTTTTATCCATGCTTCTGACGTTGCCAGGGCCTTTGTCATGATAGTTGAAGCCCCACTTGCAAAGATTGACCGTCAAATTATTAATGTCGGTGATGATAACCTCAATTGCACCATTGCCAACCTCGCCCAACTAATAGCTGGGATTGTTAAAACTAGTAAAAAAGGCCAAAAAGTTCAAATTATTATTCAAGACGACCCAGCTGATCTCAGAAATTACCATGTTTCTTTTGCTAAAATTCATAAAATTTTAGGTTATAAAGCCATGGTTGGTTTAGAGCAGGGTATCAAGGAAATGTACCACAATTTCAAACAAGGAGTTTACAAAGGGCACTATCGTGATCCAATTTACGTTAACTACGAAATGACAAAACTTATGCAAATGAGATACTCCTGCCATGCCAAATCCTAAAAAGAAAATTGCCATCGTCCGTGCCATCGACCTTCGCCTTGTTCAGGCTGAACACGCATCTTGTTTTACCAAACTTAAGCCAATTTACGTTGCCAATTACAACCCAGAAATATCTTTCTATTCCCAAAAAGTCGGTCTGAAATATATTAGTCTGCCTCTTACACCAAGTCTTTATTTTGATCCAGCTTCAATTATCTTTGATAAACCGGTTAATAAGTCATGGCTCTACTTCCAGCGCGATAGGTTCGAAAAAGTCTTAAAAAACATTGACTATTATCAAATCCAAGAGCCTTATTTTATCTATTCAGGCCAAACTGCTGATGTTTCCAAAAAATTCAATCGACCCTTGATCTGTGCGCCCTGGACTAGTTTTCTTCATCCCTCAACCTACATTCCTCCCTACAGTTTCAGTGTCAGAAAAACAATTCGCCAAACCTCTCTCTTTATTGTCCGCAGTAAAAAGGCTGAAAAAGATTACTTAAGTCATTTTAAAATTCCCGATCACAAAAAAGTCCTCATCTATCACGGTATCAACCTTAAGCGTTATTTACCCGCCAAAACTAAAGAGAGTGATCACGTTAAAATCCTCTTTGCTGGTCAACTAACCAAACACAAAGGTATTGATGATCTCTTGGCTATTTTTCCTAAACTGGTCAAAAATTCCAAAAAAGCCATTGAATTAATCATTTGTGGGGGAGGGGAGTACGAAAAAAAAATTCGTCAAATGTCACAAATCTTACCCATCAGTTTTTTAGGTCAAGTATCCAGTATCGATATGCCGTCAGTCTATCGTTGTTGCGATATCTTCTGTGGTCCCAGCAAAGACTGGTATTCTTTTGGCATTAAGCGAACCGAAGAAGGTTTTGGTCTCGTTTTCTTAGAAGCGATGGCCTCAGGTCTTCCTGTTGTTGCCAACGATTGTGGTGCTATCAAGGAAGCAGTTGGAGACGATAATTATCTTAATAAACAAGGTGATCAAAAAGCCTTATACTCTTCATTATTCGAGTTGATTAACAACAAAAAAATAGGGCTGGAAATAGGGCTGAAAAACCGAAAGAGGGTAGAAAAGTTGTTTGATATTAAAAAGCAAGTTTCTCTTGAAGAACAAGCCATTTTAAAATTGGAAAGCTCGAGAATTTAAGTTAGTATTAAATAATGAAGATTCTCAAAACAGTAATCTTTGGTTTTTTTAGATTTGTCTATTTTTTACCTGTTCTCGCAGTACTCATTCTACTCGTTTTGTTATTTGGTCACCCAATTTTAGGACCTGGGTTGCCTGGGAGTGATAATCCAAATTTTATTACTCAAGCTGCCTGGCTTTTCAAATGGTTCCCGAGAATTCCTTTTTGGTATCCGCAAGCAGGCGCCGGAATGTCGTTTACAGCCTCTTATCCAATATTGAACCACCTAATAGTTGTATTACTTGAGAAAATCACAAGTTTTCCAATAGCTGTTGTTTTTAGAGTCTGGTCACTGGTCACAATTATTTTAGCCTCGGTTGGTTTGTATTTTTTGACATTTAAACTAACTAAAAACCAGACAGTTTCAGGTTTGGCTGCAATTTTTTATCTTTTCACACCCATAACATGGATTTTTTTGTTGGTTTGGGGATTTGCAGCTGATCAACTATCTTATATATTCATACCACCAGTTTTAATATTCACCTTTCTTTTTTTGGATAATTACTACCAGAATGGACTGACTTTTAAAACTAAACTCTTTTTTCTATTTCTTGTAGTTTCGTTTTCGATTTTACCCCTGGCACACCCAAATATCTTTGCAGGCCTTTTGATGTTTACCATTATTCTCTTTCTTATTTACCCGCTTTTAAACTATCGCTCTAAAAGCTCGATTGTTAAGCAGATATTACCACTTACTTTAATCTCTGTCATAATTATCTTTCTTTTAACTTTTTTTTGGACTTTCCCTTATCTCCGTTACCAGTCAGCTGTTGCTCGCGGAGCGCCTGTTGTTAAAGCTGAGCTTCACTATCCTAGTTTTATGCATGAATCTGTATATCCGGCGAGTGTTTTTGGATTGACTACCAAAACCGCTAGATATGAAAGCTTAGATGATCCCCCTCAATTCATTAATCATTGGCCCTGGAGAAATGTAACCTTTACCCCAGCAATAAGTAGCTTGGCTTTGATTGGCTTAATTGGCTCCATCTTTTTTAATCGAAAAATCTTAGCGTTTGGGTTGGCGAACTTACTCCCGCTCATTATTGCTGTCTTACCACAAATAACTTTTCATTTAATGAAATTTCCTTTCTCGGGCTATTTTCTCAATTGGAGAGTAGCCATCATCCCTTCCCGCTTTATTATTCCACTTCTTGCTGGATATGGTTGCTTTGTTCTAGCCCGTCTTATCTCTTCCCCCTTAAATCTGCTTTCCCGGAATATAAAACCAGCTTTTCTTAAGCTTTCACTTAAATCTGGCTATTTTTTCCTTTGTACTCTACTAACACTTTCAATCGCAGCAGTAATTCTTTGGAAATTTAAAAACCCGCCCGCTTACCCCAGCTTCCTTATCTCTTACGGCCCAGAGGTATCGGTTCCTAGTGGGATGCTTGATACCAGAAATATCCTGCGGACGAAGGCAGATAATTGCTTTAGTGGTGCTTCTCTTACCGATGTTTTTAAAGAAAATCTTCCTTTATGTCAAAATTATTCTCTTCAAGAAAGGTTCTGGACAAGCGATCTAATTGCTTCCTGCAAGCAGCTTTCTTCTCAAAATCTCATTCTTTCACCAGACCTAATTGAACTCTGCGGCCCGAATCCCGGACCTGAAACAGTGGAAAGAAGTGCTAAAATCTGCAGTCAAAAAAACAAAGATTACCAATATTCAGTAGTCTGTTCAGCAAAAACAGAGAGTCTTTGGAAACAACTCCAATCCTTCAACTTAATCTCTCTTGTTGTTAATAAAGACCTTCTAAACGAAGGTAGGCACATTTTTGGACAGAGCAGAATAATTTTTGAAGAACTACCAAACAGGACAACTTCCAGAGTTAATACCAATAACGGAGGACTAATGATGGTAGAACCATTTTACAACGATATGCCCCAACTCCCTGTTTACTTCAACCAGGGAACTCTTATAAAAAACTTCTGGAATTATCAAATAAACGTTTTTAATGATAAGGCCAGTCCCTGGCCTCAAGATAGTATTGTCTATGAACTATCAAAATATTTCGGTTTGGAATATACGCTCATGCAAGAAAGTGATACCCCCTTTGATAAATACGAGCGTGCTGATTGGGAAAGAATCGACATTTTTGGTGATGAAAGTCAAAGGGTTGGATTGTGGCGGTATAATCAGCCTGCAGGATTATTAAGAGTAACTACAACTCCACTTGTTCTAGTTATTGGTCAAGATAAAGTTGATGGCTATTTCCGGATATTTCACCTCGCCAATTTGGGCACTCTTCCCTTTGAGGAAGGTTTAATTGTTAAGGGTGGGGCGTACGCAGATGCTTTTTCAGCTGAAGAGTTGAAAAAATTTGATGCTGTTGTCTTGGAGGGTTATAGCTATAAAAACCAATCGAAAGGCTGGAAGATTTTAGATGAGTATGTAAAAAAAGGCGGGTCGCTACTTATAAATACAGGCTGGCAGTATTCAAGCGCTGATTGGAAGCTTTCAAAAACTCCTGAGTTTTTCCCGTTAAAGACTCTTGAATGGACCGACGCAGGGATGACCGATAATTATAAGAATGAGAATAGTGCGATAGCCGGAGAGGTGGATATTGAGAAATTTGCTCCATTGATTTATGGCGATAAACCTTGGAGTATTTCTTCTTCAGAAATATCGGATTTGCGTGATTGGGCTAAAGTAGTAATTTCTGCAAATGGAAAACCTTTAATAGCAGGAGGAGAGTATGGATCAGGTAGGATTGTTTGGTTGGGATTTGATCTTCCGGGCCACATCGGAGCTTATAAGGATAATGAAGAGGAGGTAAAGCTTTATAAAAACGTGCTTTCATATCTTTTAGAAGGAAAAGAGGGACGTGATTTATCTGCCGGTTTTAGTAGAAACTATCCTGATAAGTTGGAAATTACTATAAAGGAGCCTTCAAATCAAAAGGCAGCTATCTATTTTAGCGAAGCGTATTATCCTGATTTTAAAGCAAAGCTGGTTAGTGGTAATAAATCTGAAAATCTAAAAGTGTATAAGGCGGGGCCCGGAATGACACTTTTTATTCTTCCGCAAGTTATATCAGGAGCAAAAATAATCTACGAATACAAAACGCCTATTTCTATAATTATTGCCAGGACAATTTCTTTAGCTACATTTGTAGCTCTTATTGTTACTATACTAAGACCGAGTTTATTGCGAAGTCTGATAGGCCGTCTGCTGACCGAAGATGCTAAGAATCTAAAAAAGAAATTCATGGGGAGGCTTTTTGCAAGTAATCATGACGAGGACATAAATTACTGATTATGAATAAAATAATTAAGATTAGTTTGGCTTCATTATTCATAATTTTTGCCATAGCTTTAATTTTTTATATTTATTGGCCATTTGCAGACGGCTTTATAAACCAAAAGAGAACGGTTGGAGATGCATTAATGCATCTGGCTAATGTCATTTCCTTCCAACGTAATCACCCATTTCCCATAATGGCGTGGAAGACTGAGTGGGCAGGATATCCTGTTATTGAGGGTTATCCATGGCTTCATTATTATATTATTCAACCCCTCCTTTCCTTATTTAGTACCCCCGGTCTAGCTATGGATTATTATTCGGCTATCTTTTTATTGGTTTATTATATTCTTAGTTTTTTGCTTTTATTTTATGTATCGAAAAATGCCTTTTTAGCACTATTCTTTAGTCTTGTACTGGTTTATGGAGCCGACTCGCAAATGCCGTTTACTGTGAATGCCTTTATGACCTTTACGGCAAGTATGTTTTTATTACCATTAATTCTTCTTACGACAGGTATTGCCAGACAAAAAAACAGCATGAGGCTTTTTGTCCTGTCTTCAATGATTTTATCCCTTTCTTTTTATTCCCATGGTGCCATGACGGGCATTGTAATATTTCCCACAATTTTTCCATTTTTAATACTTGATAAGTATGGAAAAATATCAAAAGAATCAATTCTTAGAACCCTAAAGTACTTTAGTGTATTTGCACTTCTTTCAAGCGTTCAAATATATCAATTTATTTCTTACAATGCCCAGGGGTACTTGAGGGGTGTTAAACCATTTCCCTTGAGCGATATTCCCGCCCGATTGCAATATTTGTTTTCCTGGCAAAACCCGGTCCTTTTACCACTGGTGCTAATATTCATACCGCTTTTTATTTTTGCGGTAAGAAAAAGCTACTCTCAGATAAAACCTTATCTTTTTTCTTTTATATTTATTTTCTTCATTTTTACATTAATGGTTTTTAATATCACAAGTATGAACCTTGTTCTTCTAGCCGAGAGAATGTTATGGGGATTAAGCCTTGTTTTTTTGTTTTTATTTGCGAAAGTTGTGAGGGAGTTGACAAAATCAGGTTTAAAAAGATCGGTGGTAGCAGGAGCAGTTTTCTTTATTACAACAGCGCTATATCTTTATTTCACTTTGGTTATCAAACCTCCGCATTTGGTCCCCGAAACATTAAGGGCTTACGACCCATATTTATATCATATTGATGAAAAAACAAATAAAGAACAGTTGAGCTTGAAACCTTATGAAATGAAGTATTCAAGTAAATATGACCTCGTATATTCTTACCCACCATTATCATGGGATAAAGGCTTCAATAATTATCGTGCCGATGGTATATCTTATAACATTTATTCTAATTGGAACATCTGGTCATCTAATCCACGTTATAAAGGACGCTTTCCGGCAGCAAAGGGTTTGCCTTTGGAATGGTCAGGTTTGGTTACAGCTTCTGAGTATGGTTTGCTGGGAGAAGCAGGGACTCCAGATGATAGCATTTGGGCAATCAATCAGGTGCTTTTTTTCTTTGATTGGTATGCGATCAGGCATTTTGAAATAGCAGAAATGGATTCGGAACTGGCAGAATATTTGAGAAAAGAGCCCCTAATAACAAGTACAGAAAGAAGTTTGGATCTTATTTATCATAGCATAGACAAAAAGTTTATCGGACCAATTTATACACCCACCAATGCAAAAACCATGGCGGTTGTTTCTCCAAAAATTCAGTACGATAATTTTATAAGGACTCTCTCCTATTCTGAATTTACTTCAAAAAGGTTGATTCCTATCTATTTAGGGTCAAGCTTAAGGTCTATAAATAAGGAAAATCTAAAATATTTCGATAGCGTATTTCTTTATGGGTACAATAATCCGATATTGTCGGGTGGCAAATGGGAACTGCTTGCCGATTATGTAAAAAATGGAGGAAAACTAATTGTTGAAACAGGTCAGAAAGTCGGTGAAACTGAAAGCGTTAACCTGCCGGAAGTCTTTCCAATAAAAACAACGAAAATGACTGTGGTTAGTAAACCCTGGAAGGTTGGGGTTTCCGAAAACGAATTGACGACAGGTATAAACATGGCAGATTTTACGCCATTAAAGACTAAATACTTGCCCTATTCTATATCGGAAGCAAAACCGGAATTTTTGAAAAATTGGGCAAAAGAGGCACTCGGGAAAGACGGAAGCATCGTTTTGGCATTTGGACAGTTGGGGAAGGGCAGTGTGGTTTGGAGCGGATTAAACCTGCCATTTCACGCAATTGATAACAGAAACACCTCCGAAACGCTTATCTTTGCCAATATTCTAGATTGGTTTTTTCCTGAAATAGAAGCTCCAATAACTGACTTTGAACTAAGCCATTCTAAACCAGAAGAAATTATCGTTAAGTCGAGCCAGGGGAAAGGCGTTCTTTTAAAAGAAAATTATAATCCCGGTTGGTGGGCTAAATTGAATGGTAAGAAAGTAAAGATATTCAAAGCTGGACTATTTGAAATGTATATTCCTTTTGCTTCAACGGAAGGTGGGCAGGTGGTCGAGCTTAATTACTACGGTGCTCCAATACACTGGGTGTTGTTTTTAGTTTCCACAACCTCTTTGATAGGTACTTTTATTTACCTGTTTTTTAATAAAAATCCATTGTTATGGATTAATAAGTTGACAAAGTTAAATATAAATATTGATGAGGAAGATAATTAAAGCAAAAATACAAAGAAATTTTTCATGAATAAGCAAAACTTGTTCACAAACTACGTTTATGAGTAGGGATTTTCGAATAGTTAAAAGTTGTAGGATTTGTAAATCAAGCAGGCTTTACAGGTTCTTGGATTTGGGTTCAATGCCGATAGCCAACAATTTTAGGAAAAAAGAGGAGTTGGGTAAAAAAGAACCCAAATATGATTTGGCTTGCGCCTATTGCGAAAACTGTGGTCTTGTCCAACTCAGCAGTGTAGTTAATCCTGAGGTTATGTTTAAGGATTACCTTTATATACCCTCGACCTCGAAAGTTATGATGAATAATTTCACTAGCCTTGTTTATCAGGCGCACTTGGATAAAAATTTGGATGATTCATCAGTTGTTGTTGACATTGGATCAAATGACGGAAGCCTCCTTTCTCTTTTCAAGGCATATGAATGTAGGGTGGTGGGGATTGATCCTGCAGAAAATATTGCTAAAGTGGCCGAACTTAATGGTATTCCAACGGAGACAGCTTTCTTTGATTCGTCTTTGGCAAAAAGAATAAGAAAAAAATATGGTCAGGCAGATGTAGTCACAGCAACAAATGTAATCGCCCATATAGATGATTTATACGAAGTTTTCAAGGGAGTTGATAATTTGTTGGCAAGAGACGGCATTTTCATCACAGAGTTTCCTTATTTAGTTGATCTTATTGATAAATTGGAATTCGATACCATTTATCACGAACACCTTTCTTACTTTGCTTTAAAACCATGGAAGTATATTGCCGAAAAATGCGGATTTGAGATATGCGGTCTACGTCGACTTCAGGTTCATGGGGGTTCAATAAGACTGACTCACAGAAGAAAATCTTCCAAAAACCCCGTTAAAAAGACTTTAGATTATTTCCTGAATATCGAGGAGCAAAAGAAGTTGTCTGACAAAAGGACATATAAGGAATTTTCGCAAAGAGTTAAGGATTTAAAGAAATCTCTAACAAGCTTAATTACCTTTCTAAAACAGGACGGCAATCGGATTGTTGGATACGGCGCGGCCGCAAAGGGAAATGTATTGACCAATTTCTTTAATATAGGAAAAGATAAATTGGATTATATAGTGGATTCGACGCCCTACAAACAGGGTTTGTTTACACCAGGCATGCACATACCGGTTTATGCTGAAAGTCGGCTGCAAAGGGACATGCCCGATTACGCTTTAATATTGGCGTGGAATTTTGCCAACGAGATTATGGAGAAGCAAGGATCTTACAAGGCGAAGGGGGGCAAGTTTATAATTCCAATACCCGAGGTGAGAATTATCTAACATGTGGTTAAAAAAGACTGTTGCGGCAGTTATTCCTGCGGCTGCAAATAAGGACATGATATTTAATGTAATTCAGGAGCTTGATGCAACAAGCTATGTTGATGAGGTTATTGCTGTAGATAATGGTGTGGATGCTGAAACCCTTTCCCAAATTAAAAAAACCCGGGCTAGGTTTGTAAAACAAAAAAAATACGGCTTTGGGCGAGCAATAAAAACCGGAATAAAAAGTACAAAAGCTGACCTAATCATTATTACTGAACCTACAGGAACCTTTAAGGGAGAGGATATTTCTAAACTTTTATCTTATAGTGAGGATTTTGATTGCGTTTTTGGTTCACGAACACACATACCTCTTATCGCTAAAGGTTCGGGAATGACTTTTTTAAGAAGAATTGTTGATGATATATTCGGAAAGATAATTAGTATACTTTTTTTGTCATCCAATCTGACCGACGTTGGCTGTACCTTCCGATTGACCAATCGTAAGGGATGGAGGAAAGTGGCAAAGGAATGCAAAAGCGATGGGGAACTTTTTCTCACCCAGTGGCTTATAGCAGCAGCCAAAAATAGAGTTAGGTTTATTGAGATACCGGTAAATTTTGCTGCATCCAAAGTTGACAGAGAAAAAGAAAGATTGCCTTATCTGGCCATAAGAGGACTTTTAATTTTTTGCTATATTATTAAAACCTGGTTTGTCCATTTAACCTCAAAATCAAACTAGTAAGTTTTTAATCGAGAAGATTTTGCTAAAAAAAACTCCTTTCTTGGGAAATATCCTTGTAACAAGATCAATTAAGTATCCGCCAATAACCGGAATACTATCAAGAGTACCGGCCAAGATTTCGTTAATCTTTAAGTATTTAAAAGCTTGCGAGTTTACGTATTTTGTGACCTTTTTTTTATAACTGTATTGATTTAATACTTCTTCTGTTGTTATAAAATTAATATGGAGATAAGTCTTAGCAAAAATTCTTTTATAAGCTCGTTTAACACGAGGCAGCTGAATACTAACACAAAGACTGGCGATGTTTTGCCAGTTGTTCTTTGTTGCCAATTTTCGGAAGTTTTTAACTTCTTGTCTTAAAGTAAGTGAATTTGGAGCAACAAATATTTTGTTTGCGAGTCTGGGAGTAAGTTTTTTGCACAGCTCTTTATACATTATAAGGGCAAGACCTTCTTTGTGCGGATCTATTTTCCCACCAAGTATAACCAATTGAGCAATTTCTTTTTCATTTAACAGGCAGTCAGCTGCTAAGATTTGAAGATTGTTGTGGGTGTCCAGCAGGTTTTTTGACTTATTATCAAACCAGTAAGCATGAACCAATAGTGCATCAATGTGTAAATTCTTCAATAGCATCTTTCCAAGAGTGAAAACGGATAGATAACTTTTTTTCAGTTTTTTTCGTCAAAAGTCCGCCATGAATTGGTCTTGGAACATAATGGGGTGTTTTAAGGTATTCTTTTACTTGACTTTTTTTAATATCGGCGTTGGGAGCCAGATTTTTAGCTAGGTAGGCTCCAAATTCATATGGCGAGGTCAACGGGTGAGTGGTTACATGGAATGTACCTTCAATTTGCTCAAACGCAACAGAGAAGATTGTATCGGCAAGATCGGGAAGATAAGTGGGAGTAAATTTTTGGTCAGAAAAAAGGGGAAGGCCTTTTTTAACATATTCATTGACTTTATTGACAAAATCCTTGGGGCAGTTTTTATGCCCGAAAGGATAGGAAATTCTTACAAGAGCATATCTTGCTTTGGAATTGGTTAGCATTAGTTCTCCTTGTAGTTTTGTGTAACCATACCAGCTTAAGGGGCCTGGATTATTTGGCGGTACTTGGGTTTCTGAATATGGACCTGGAAAATTGTTTGTACCGGGGAAAACAGCATCAGTTGAAACATGGATCAAGAAAATTTTGTCATCTTCACATATTCTTACCAAATTTTTTACACCCCCTACATTAATAAGCCAGACAGAACCTTTTCTTTCTCCTCTTTGCTTTTCAGCTTCATTTATGTCAGTAAAGGCTGCAAAATTCACAATAACCTTAGGCGAATACTTGCCCAAAAATTTTAATAGGTTTTCTGGCTTTGTAATATCTAATTCATTTCTTGAAGGAGTGAAAAGTTGTTGAAATTTTTCTTTAATGGAGCTTAAGACAGACGATCCGACGAAACCGCCTGCTCCCGCAATCATGGCCGGAGGCAACGAGGGAAGCTCTTTTTTTTGTTTCTGATTTATCATCCTCTTTGTGGTTTCCAGAAGTCTTTTCCAAGGTGATCCCAAGGTAAGCGGTACTCGTCGGGCTTTTTAATATTAAACTCTTGATTGGTTAGATAGACCACCGAAGAGGCAGATGAAGAAATGTTAGCCAATCCATGGGCAACGCCACGGGGTATAAAGAGTAGTTTTGCTTTATGGTTGCCTAGCGTTGTCCTTACAGATGAACCTTTGCTAGGAGAATCTTTTCGAAGGTCAAAAAGTCCGGCAAGAATAATTGATTCTGGTGGAACGAACAAAACATCGTCTTGGTTGAGGTGAAGATGCCAGGCTTTAATAGCTTTTGGCAGTAAAACGGAGTAACTGATTTGCTTTATAACAGTATTCAAGAAAACTCCGGGCTTTAGCCCGGAGATGAATTGAACACTGTTGCGACATTCTCTCTTAGGAGTGAAACCCCGAGTCTGACTCGGGGAGAATGTCATAGAAAAGTTCGGAAAATCAGTCAGGCTAGACTTTTCAGCTAACCTTCCGATTTCAAGGAAGTACCCGTCTTCGGCATTGAATATATTAAGATCTATGATCTTTACCCCATTGATGATGGGCTTTTTTGAATAGTCCTGAACTTTGATTTTTTTGATGAAACGCGTATCGATAGCACTTTTTGATAATGCTTTAATACTCATAAGGGTATGGTTCTTCTGCCGCATCACCTGTTGTGAACCTGTAATAAAGTATACCACAGGCTTCTTGGATGTGGTGATGGGGTAGGCCTTCAAAGCCGGTTCCAAGCGTAAAAAGCTTGACAACCACACCTTGAGGGAAAAGATTGGCTGGGTTTCCAAAAAAATGCATAAGCCTTACGGTTTGGCCCGGACGGATTACAATTCCGATTCTATCACCGGGCATTACCTGTTCGTTCGGCAAACTAAAACTTCTGACTTGATCCAAAGAGTTATATTTATTTCCGCGGTCAGTGTCAATTAAGTGTACAAGTTGTTGCAATAATTCAGCTTGATAACCACCTCGCCCGATAGCGTGTCTTAATGCTTCATTTTCATCAGGTCTTCCGTTATAAATTATTGGAGGGGAGAGATCAAGTGCTTCTTTTTGAGATTCTCGAGAGAGTCGTCCAGAAACGGGAAACCCCGCCTTTAAGCGACCGATAGCTATTGAGAGCTTGATTGAGGCAATGACTTGACTGCGATCCCACCATTTTGTATAAGGAATCCTTTCGTACCTGTCTTTTTTCCAGGGCCTGGACCAAGTTCCCGGGGCTGAAGGACACCAAATCGCAGAAATTGCAGCGTCCTCCTGGCCTATGCGCTCGAGTAAGGGTTTTTCTGCTTCCCGTTCTAGCTCATGCATTTGCTTCAACACCTTTTGTATAAATGGGATCACATCTGCCTCACCAACTTCCATTAACGTTTGCTTTTGGGGTTGTGATATTGCCTTTTGCCAAACCTTTTTTGATAAGAGGTCGAAATAATGTCCTTCTCTTCCTTCGCTAAATTTTATTTCAGCCATAATTTAAAAGTTATTAGTCGACCTCGAGAATACCCCGATGCTTGCATCGGGGATGAATCGAGGCAGATAAAACATCTTTCTTTAGAGATAGAATACCTCGCTACTTGTAGCGAGGAAGATGTTATTAAAGATCTAGAACTAATTTATTTCTGAAAATATGTTCATGAGGTAAAATAGGTCAAAGAAATCGAGAAATGCGGGATTTTAGGTTTCCTTTGGGTTGGTTAAAGATTTTCGTTTTGATGCCGATTTTGGCAAGTGAATACAAAACAAGGATCTTAAAAGTATTAAGAGAGTATTTTACACTATTTTTCAGACTTGCACCCCTTTTTTCTCCTTGATAGTTTGTTTCGACCGGTACCTCAGCAATCTTTATTTTAGCATGTGCCGCTTGTGTAATTAGTTCAAAACTGAAAAGATAGTTATTTGAATTTTCCTCAAAGTTGACTTTTTCAAAGAGTTTTTTTGTATAAACCCTAAATCCTTGGTGGAAATCAGATATTTTTACGCCCAAAACTAGTCTATCGATATAACTTAAGGCCAAAAGAGGCAATACTTTCCAAACATACATACCGCTTTTTAAGGGTTTATAAACTGATGTAAACCTATTACCCATGACAAACTCAAATCCGTCTTTTTGTATTTTTTCCAAAGCAAGCGGAATTGCGGATGGTTTGTATTCGTTGTCTGGATGAATATCCATGATAATATCCGCACCACGGTTCAAAGCAATAGCAACTGCCCTTTTTAAATTTCCACCGTAGCCTAAATTTTTAGGATTTCGATATGCTTTTAAGCCGCTTAGTGTTTTTGCAATCTCGAAAGTTTTATCGCCCGACGCGTCGTCAACAAGGATGCACTCGTCAAAATATTGCTTTGGAAATTCTTCCCAGAATTTTTTAAGTGTTTTTTCAGCCTTGTAGGCGATAAATACAGCAATAATTTTTGCTTTCTTGGTCATTTTCTTGCAGTTGCCAAGCCAATAGGTGATTGTTTTATAACAAAAAGCACAATTTCGATAGCCGTAGATAAAAGACTGACCGGAACAAGTAAGGAAAACAAAAGTAAGTTTTGCGACTTTTTAATGTCATCGGTTGCACCCACATTAATTGTATTTACTAAACTGGCGGTAAAACCCCAGGGAGCGTACTCAAAGGAAAGTACATTTTTAACCTCAATATTCTTAAAACCCGACCTTTTAAGCAAAAGAGCCAGACCCTTATCGGTTAGATGTGCAAGGTGTCTTGGGAGGTCGAGATGGAACCAGTTATTAGCGAATAACTTTGACTCAAGGCAGTTATAGCGAGGAAATTCGATAAATAGTTCCCCTTTGTTATTAAGAAGTTTATACGCTTTTTCCAGATATTTTTGGGGGCGTGGAGTGTGTTCTAAACTTTCCCAAAAGCAAATTGCATCAAATTTTTGGATTGTTTTCCATTTCAAAAAGTCTTTTTTGATGACCTTTTTATTTTTGATTTTAGCCCACGGTGACTCTAGGTTAGTAACTTTGTATCGTGAGGGTAAAGATTCACCAAACTTTCCCTCTCCTGATCCTACATCAAGGACGTTTCCTTCGGAAATTGATTTCATGACCCAGCGAACTCTTCTTTTTTGAAAGATGTCAAAAATGAAATCTTTGTATTTACCCACCAAGTTTGAAGATATCCAATAATTGTTATGATAGTATCTTTCAATAGATTTGGGAGCGGGATAAGTAAAGCCAGTATAACAACTGTTGCAAAAAAATACACTGAATTTACCGTCAATTTTTTTGTATGTTTTTCCCCGCGCACCAGTCCTGCTTTCCAGAACAGTGCGGGGCTCTTTTTTTTGTAGGCAATTGGGACACTGGAAAGACACTGGAGATTTGCGTGAATTTATCGACATGGGATTAATAATTTTATCACTTATGATTGTTCAAGAGTACCACGCATAAGCAAAGCTTGGCCACGCTCAGCGTGGTAAATGCGTGGTACTCTTGAACTTAGTATAAAAAATTCATTAGCTTTAATTTTTAAAAGAAAGCTGCTTCGAGAGCTTATGGTTTAACGCTTGGGGTGGGGGAGGATTGACCAGCGGTTTCTTGCGGCGTTGGAGTTTGTGTAATTACTGCTTCTGGCGGTTCTGCACTCTCAGGAAGATCAAGAGGTGGTTCGAGAACCGTTTTTTCTTCAGGTTGAGGCGGGGTTAAATTTTCTGTTGCTTGGGTCGAGAGTTCTTTCTTTTGAGACTCTATATCTTCAAGTGCTTTGCGGACAATTTCGTAATCTTTGGAATTTTTATCCACCAGAGCCAGAACTAGACTCATTTGATTTATTGCCTGATCAAATTTTTTATCTTCGCGATAGGCAAAAGCCAGGTTATAATGTGTATTAGCAAGGTCATTTTTTGTAAGGACCGATAGCTCCAAAGCTCGGATGGCATTATCAAAATCGCCTGTTCGGTAGTGGATGCCGCCAAGAGCAATTCTTAAGTTTGGATTAAAAGGATCAAGAGCGATTGCCTGGCGAAAAGATTGAATCGCAAAAGTGTCCGCTCCTTTGGCCAAAGAAATTATTGCAGAGTAAGTTCTGGCCAGAAGTTCCCAATTACCTGATCTTAGATTATTGAGAGCCACAGCTGCTTTTGCTTCTGTGATTGCCTGCTGAACAAGTTGGGCTATGACGGTTCTGTCGGCATCTGAAACAGTACTTTTTCTTGCCAAACTATTAGCAAAAGTAAGGTTGATTTGAGAATAGCTTAGATGGTAACGGTCAACCTTAGGATTTAACCTTATTGCTTTTTGCATAAGTGAGTAAGTTTCCTGGGCATTATTTTGAGCCAGGGCGGTGATGGCTTTATTAAATGTGTATTCTGCGTAAATAATTCTTGCTGCCCTAAAGCATACAAATATGCTGACGATAAGGATGGGAAGACTCATCAAGAAAGCCGGTACTTTGGAGCTTAAACTGCCTGAAGTATTATTAGCTTCTTGGCTAGTCAGATTAAGCTTTGTTTGGTAGCTTGGGGTAGAAGAGGCCAAAAGTATAAAAACTAATGATATTAAAAGAAGAGTTGCAGGAAAAAGGATTAAAAGAATCAAAAGTAAAATCAGGGGAAGGGGGCTTTGAGAGGAAAATAAAACTAGGAAGTTAAGTTTTTGATCTTGCCTAACTTTCTTTTTGAAAAAAGATCTGGTATTTCGCAAGACCGATAAGACAAGGAAAATCATACCTGTCATGACCAACATTCCAGCCTCAGTGAGAGCAGTTAAATAGATGGATCTGGCGCTTAAGAATTTTACTACCCAAAGGTTGGTCGTATTATAAGAAAGCGGTCTAAAGCGGTTAAAGGAAGTTAAGTAATTTCCCGGACCGATTCCCAATATTGGGGATTCTTTAAGAGCTTCAACTGCTATATTCCAGTCGACTCTATAAGTTGAAAATTTGGGAGCATTTTCTTTTCCCGGAATAATGTTATAGAAGGATATGATAAGACCTAAGAATATTATTGAAAAGGAAGTTGCGAAAAAAGCTTTTCCTGAGAGCTTTTTTTCCTCAACAATAAAACCAATTGCCAAAGGAACAAGTGTTAAGAGAAAAATTGCTGAAGGAAGGTATCCTCCCTCGGGAGTGAAATTTCGCAAGCGAAAAACTTGGGGAAGCTGGGGAATATTTTCCCAAAAACCGGCAAAAGATAAAAGAGATATTAAGGAATAAGATACTCCCGAAAAAAGTAAAACCTGAATTGCAACCTTTTTTTCTTTTTCAGAAAGTTGGTTTATCAGAAAGAAAAGTAAACTGCCGGTTACGAAAATGGTGGCAGTTCCAGGTAAAAGCAAAGCTTCCATCTTGTTTGGGGTACGCAGAAGTGCGCTCAGAAAGTAGGAAAACGCAATTAGGAAAACCGGCAAATCAAACCTGGATGTGGAAATCTTAAGACTTCCGCTAAGAATAACTTTTAGGGCAAAAGTAAGTAAAAGTAACGATATTCCAAAGACGAGAATGGCAATTTTACCTACCACAAAGGGATTGGGAAATATGGGGAGAACTGTAATTGGCAGTAGAAAGATTATGACGTAAAGGATGTACGTTTGCAGTTTACTTATTAGTTTTTCCATAAGATTTAACTTATCCTAGCAAGTATTTATTAATATTATTTCAAAGTCAAGTATCTTTTATAACAAACCAATATACTATATGTAATAATATATGTTTGTATGTCTTCTGATATATTACTACATTAATTTAATTCAAAACTAAAATATTAAATTGTAACTTTTAACTAGTTTCCAAAGTTAACTACTCCATCGTTGTAAAGCGTTTGCATCTGTTTTTGAGTTAAGACGTAATTAAATATCTTAACTTCGTCGATTTGGCCGTCGAAATACCCACTATCAGAGGGGATTCGTCCAACTGCTAAAGCACCCGGACCGTCTAAATCAATCGTGCCAGCAATTGAGTTGGAGGTTGATTGTAATACACCATCGACATATAAATATTGATTACTTCCGTCGTAAGTACCTGCATAGTGATGCCAACTCGTATCAAGGTTGTTATCCGCAGCAACGTTACGTGAGGTAGCTTCTGATCCTTCCAGTCGAATTCCAAATGTCATATCATCGGTTGAATCATTAAGAAAAAGTTGGTAAGTTCCATTATTAGTCATGTTTCTGTTGACTACCGTTCCGGCAGACGAATAGGTTGTACCGGCAACGTTGCTTTTCACCCAAGCAGAAATTGTGATTGTTCTTACATCTAGACCAGATGGGCTCGTTACTTCGATATAATCATCCGTCCCGTCGAAATCCAAAGAGTAATTTCTTTTTCCGGAGGTGCCGTTATTCCAAGCCTCGGCTGAGTTGCCGGAGCTACATGAGCCGGCTGAGGTGTTGCTACCAGTGGCGCCAATGGTTATGGTTCCGTTATTAGAATGACCTGAGGCATCATAAGCTGTTGTACCGCTACACTCATCAAGTTTCCAATGTCCGACCGGTGCTCCCCGGCTATACTCCCAGGCAATTTGGGCTTGAGTTCTTGCATAATCGTAAATTCTGGCCTCATCCAAAAATCCGTCAAAAGGTTGAGAGTTTCCGGAATTATTAGCATCGCCAAGAACGATATTGTCTGAACTGGCGGAGGCCATAGACGATTCACTACCTGAATTTTCCCTGACAGCGTTTAAGTAAATGATAACGTCAGTACCGTCGTAAACCAAGGTGGCATGATACCAGGTGTTGGCTGAAAGGACAGTGGTACCTTCGATCTGATTGTTGTCAGTATCCCACCAGTTGGCAGCCAGACGGTTATTATCCAATCCCAAATCTAGCCTGGGATTAGAACTAGTGCGTCGCTGGCTGACAAGTACTTGGGACATGGTTGAAGGAGTATCGGGAATGTTGCCGGCATCATGCGAGTAAAACCAGACGCTGAAAGTAAGGCTATTTGTGACAGTGGTACTTGCGATACCTGTATCAATGTCATCGTCTGTCCCGTCCAAGTTTAAGCCGCTTCCGAATTTTCCATTAATCCAGTCGCTTGCTAGCATACTGCCATTAAGAGTTCCTGTGTAACCGCTTCCCGAACGATCATAAACATTGGTAGTACCGCTATTTTCATCAAGCGGAAAAATGGCAATCGGGGGAGTGCAGCTGCCGGAACTTCTGGGTGGGCAAAATTCGTTAGTTTTTGAATAAGTTGGGTTTCCGGAAGAGTCCGTTGAAGTTGCCCCCAAAAGTTGAGAGGAAGCTTTGTTATACTCAACTTTTACCTGGTCAGAAGTAAGTAGCGATCTATAGAACTTGACCTCATCTAAGTCCCCTAAAAATTCGTCTGTACCGTCGGTAGCATTGGTGTCATTAAGATAAAAAGTGGAGGTTGTGGCAAGAGATCCGGTTGCAGAAAGATCAGTATCTTGGGCATCCAGCTTTCCGTCTACATAGAGATAGAGTTTATCAGCAGTTATGTCTCTGACACAAACCAGATGATGCCAGTTAGTGTCATAATAATCAGTGGTTGTGGTTGCTGAATCTTCTGGCCAAGAAGTAGCATCATCATCAATAGCACAGACTATCTGACCAGAAGTATTAAAGTAGATTTGGTATCCTCCTGCACCAGAACCGCCTTTACTGACTAGATATTCACTCGCAGCTGTGGTTGCACCGTCTGATTTCACCCAGGCAGAAATGGCAAAGTCTTCAGAAGCAGCTGGTTCTAAATCAGAATCATCTGTTCCGGTTAATCTTTGATTATCAGCTCCGTTAAAAGCAGCAGCATATTTTCCGTTTGTTGTCCATCTGGTGTTTGCAGATAAGGTTAAATTACTATTACCACCAATTGAATCATTGGCGGTTGTTCCATACATCTCATCAAATTTCCAGAAAGCTACAGCAGAGCCAATCGGACTTCCTGGAGCAGGATGCCCGGCATTCATGTCTTCGATAATTTGTTGCGAGGTTCGGGCGTAGTTGTAGATTTTAACTTCGTCGAGAGAGACTCCAATAGCGTCCGTAGGCGATCCCTCTGACATCCCAAAAAATATATAATCATCTGTCCAGGTCCAGTCACCACTTCCTCCCCAGGTAACTGACTCAATGAGTTTTCCATCGAGGTAATACTCAATTAATTTAGTTGAACCATTAAATGTGATACCAGTGTGGTGCCACTCATTAAGAGAAATCGAGGTACCATAGCCGGCGGTCGTAGCTTGGTTACAGCTTGATCCAGCATTCTGGTAAGGTATATTGACAGACGCACGTACAGTGGTAGCATCTGTTGCTTCAAGAATTAATCCGTGCATGGTTGAGCAAGCGCCGTTGTTAGTAGTAGCAGTCCTTCCAATAATTTCTTGTGACCACCAGTAGGATAAACCAGAAGCATCATCTACTCGAAAAAAGCCAGAGATGGTGAAGCTATTGGCGGTAGAAGAAATATAGTTGTTGGGATTTGATACGTACCCACGAATTGCGGTACTGGATGTTGAATGCAAAAGTTGAGCGCTATTTCCGTATTTTCCATGCGTCCAGCCCCATGTAGAGTCGATGGTTGCCGCATCGGTGTATACAGAGCTAGTGTTATTCAAAGTTGTTCCGCTTCCTTCATCCATTTTCCAATAGCCAACCGGTCCCGGTGCCCAGTTATAAAGAGCCGATACTTCGGAAGGGGAGAGTGCGCGGCTGTAGATGCGGGCATCATCGATTTCGCCATGATAGTCGTTTGATCCGTTGTATTGACCACCCACCTGAAGCGTTACAGTTGAGGGATTAACGTTTCCAATAAGGGAAAGAGTGCCGCTTGTACTTGATTTTGAATCAACGCCGTTAATATAGATTGTTGTGTAAGTAGTATCATCATCGTCGAAAACCGCAATAACATGAAGCCATTGGTTGGTCGTAATTGCCCCAGTATAGACGTCAAATTCATCTGTTCCGTCTGCAACTGCAAATGCGAGACGATCAATCGGATCGTCAAATGTTAATAACCAACCTACATTTACACCCTGACTTGACTTATTGCTTATAATGGCACGATCGGAAGTATAGGAGTCTAAATAAAACCAGGCAGATACAGTAAAATCTTGTCCGTCCGAAAAATCATAGAGAGTCTGATCTCCCATATTAACGTAGTCATCGGTTCCGTCGAAAGATGTTGCTGACCCAAACTTACCGATTGCCTGGGAAGTATTACCATTCCAAGTTCCATTTATTCCGTTTCCGGAAGAATCTGTTGAAGGAGTCGCTGACTCATCCATCTTCCAATATCCAACCAACCCATCAGAAAGGTAGGAATAGTTACGTATACCCAAGGAAGCTCGGCTGCCGCGGCTTTCGGCGTTTTGAATATAATCTGATCTTATTTCATCAGCATTTCTAACGTAGCGGTACAATTTGAATTCATCGATAAATCCTGTGAAGGCGTTGGATGAGCCGTCCCCGTCAATTCCGACATAAAAGGTATCGTTATTTTCCAAACTGTTTGCGGCTTGGATAGATGCATCAGAGGTAATCAATCTTCCGTCAACATATAGTGAAATCGAGGATGAGCCGTTTTTAACTCCGACCAGATGATGCCATTTACTGTCAGCCAAAGAAGTAGTTCCGCAGGCGGAATCCTCAGGAAAAGAAGAATTCTCATCATCGATTCCGAAGCAAGCGTAGCCTGAAGCGTTAAGATAGAGTTTATATCCGCCGTCAGAACCGGTACTTTCAAACTTGGCTGCAATTGTATTTTGGGCAGAAATGGAAGATGGATGTCTGACCCAGGCTTCGATGCTAAATGAATTATTTTGGTTAAAATCAAAATCCGAATCATCCGAGCGGCTAACATAATCTCCGGTCCCGTCAAAATAAAGACATTTTCCCTCCCAACATAAACCCTCTTCCTTCCAGACGGCGTTGGTTATAGTACCGCTGTTATTACTACCTACTGAATCGCTTACAGTTGATCCGTATCCTTCATCAAATTTCCAATAAGTTACTGAACGTGAACCCGTTGCATAGCCCGGAATTTCCAGGGTTTGGTTTTCCGAACTTATATTTCCACCAAATCTTAGGTATTGAAAGATAAGAGTATCAGTTCTTATTAAGTTTTCGGAAGGATTTGTAGTGTAACTTCCGGATTCCAAATGGGCTCGGATGTAATAAAGATCAGTTGAGCCATTAACCGAATATGGTCTCCAGTTGGTTGGGTTAACACTCCAATAAATTGCACCGTCGGAAGTTAAATTAGTTGTCCCATCGGTAAAGCCGGAAATACTTTCCAAATCTGCCCATGAATCACCATCCCAGTATTGCCAGTTTAAGTCTGGTGTAGTTCCGGCCACACCATTAGTTGCCAGATCGATATTGATGCCAGAAAACATGCTATCGCTCCCGATAAAAATATATTCTCCTCGATTGTTGGCATCATCAGCCACAAAATCCAGAGTATAATCGCTGGTTTCGTCAAACAGATATTCAGAAGGATCAGCTGTATTACCACCACCAGCCAAAGTATCAGGATCGGTATCAGTGTTGTAGATTCTAAATTCATCAATAATACCATTAGCTTCACTAGTTCCGCCGGCACCAGAATTTCCAATATAAAGTGTTGTTGGGGATAGTAGTACAGTTGAATCCATATCCGTTCCACTATCAGAATGGGTAGCAGGTTCAACGCCGTTAATGTATATTCTTTGCTGAGTAGCTAGAGCTTCACTATCATCCCATTCTGCTCGAATATGAACCCAGTCATATGCTTGCCAGGAATAATTAGCTGAAGTAATAGAATAAGTTATTGCTGTATTTGCCTGTTCATAACGAAGTTCTAGAGCGTTAGTGGAATGCTTATACAAATTTATTCGGTTATCAGTATCATAATATAATGCAAATATGTCATGTAGGGCGCTATCTGTATGGTTATAGTAAGGTTGATACCAAAACTCTACTGCTGATTTAGCTTTATTGTAGTCAGTTCCGGTTGCAACAGTTACACTTAAATCGGCTGAATCAGCATTACACTCAGCTCCCTTTCCATATTTACCGCCCACAAAATTACAACCACTTTGTGTCACATTTCCTCCAACATCAGTGGTTGTACTTTCTAAGGTCGAAGCCCAGGTTAATTGATCAGCAAAAAAGGCTGCGGCTATTGGTTTGTAGTCAAGGTTGTAATCAACCCCTTCGGTTAAAGCTGATCCCTCCATTGCCACTGAAGTTGGTTTCGTATTCTTGCGATATTTTCCGATTTTCCACATCGGTTTATGCCGGTTAATTAAAGAAACAACACTGTTATCAGCATGGCCAACAACAGATAATTCTCCAGATGAAGGAATACCGGTAAAAGTAGTTGCTGTGGTATCAGTGTAGGAAAACTTGTCCCCTTCAATATAGGCATAGTAAGTAGTTGATCCGCCCCCATCAGGAAAACCAGTGGTGGAGTCTACGGTAAAAGAAGTATCTCCGGCATTTAAAGCCACGTCGTTAACCAAAGTTGAAGCATCATTTCCGGCATCAATATCAATTTGTACCTGATCACCCGAGGCATCGATAGTATAAGTTCTTTCAGCTTCGTTATAATGATCGGCAACAAAACCTGTACTCCAAACAGGTCCTGTAGTTAAAGTACCGTCGTTATTGTTGGTGTCATTTTCGTCATGGGAAACAGTGCCTGTATTTTCATTCATCCGCCAAGCGCTTACAAGTCCTCCCTCTGAGCGAGAAACCTGTTTGAACATGTTTTGGGAAACTTCAGCCGCAGTTCTGGCATCATCAAAAATTCTTACCTCATCAAGGACTCCGTCATAATAAGTGGAATTTCCCCCCATCCTTAAAGCATTGGCGTTTGAGGAGAAGTCGGTTGTTGTCGGCTGATTTCTGACTTCGGAGCCGTTGATGTAATATCTTAAAGTTGTACCGTCTAAAGTAATAGCAACATAACTCCATTGATTAGCGGGAATATTGCCGAAGCTTTTAGGCGAACCAGCCCAGTCAAAGACAAAACCACCACCTGTTTGGATAAGTTCGTATGCATCGGTTTTGGAAATAACCGGGTGGGAAGTAACGATTGAGGAGGCCAGACTTAGACTTTCTGCTTCATTATTGTGGGAAAAAGCTGTGTAGTAAATATTTTTCCCGTCTGTTGCTACTCCCGGCGAAGCAGATTCTCCTCCACCTATGCCTCCACCCGGATCGCCCCGACTGGTCCAACTGGTCATGTTAGCCCCATCAAGATCGGCTTCGGCGGTTAAAAAATCATCTATACTGGCATCGTGCATATAGGCGGCAAAATAGAGTTTGTTGCCTATTATTACCATATCTATGAAGCTATAATCTTTACCTCCATCCGGATCTGACTGATTTACCCAAGCGGAAAAATTAGTACCGTCAAGATCGGAATAGGCAGTGAAGAAATAAGGAGCGTAAGGGGAGGTAGCGTCATTGGTGTAGGTGGCATAGTAAAGTTTTTGACCATCGGATTCTATCCCCACACTGGTTGTTGTCAGGTTTGCAGGTACGCCTCCTGGATTTGTTTGAGTTGTCCAGCCGGAGAAACTTGTACCGTCTAAATTAGAATTAGCTGTACGAAATGCCTCGGTTCCATCACTATGCAGGTAAGCTGCAAAATACATCTTGCTGCCTACAATCACCATATCAATTGAACAACCATCCGCATCACCACAGCCGTCAGGAGCGGTTTGACTTGTCCAGGAAGAAAGGCTTGTTCCGTCAAGATTGGAATTGGCAGTATAAAAACTTTCAGTAACTCCATCTGTTGCCAGAACAGCGTAATAAAGTTTATCTCCGTCCGAGTCCACTGCTACGCTTGTACTGTCACCGATTCCGGCTCCATCAGGATCTGTCTGATTAGTCCAGCTGGCTTGACTTGATCCGTCTAAATTTGAATTGCTGGTTGAGAAACTTTCGGTTGCGTCATCGTGAAGATAGGCTGCGTAGTAAATTTTGTTACCGACAATAGTTATATCCACTCCATCGTTGGCATCGGAAGCATTGGCTCCATCTGGAGCTGTTAAAGCGGAAAAGGAACCAAAACTAGACTCGCTGGAGGCAACGGTATCTGGTTTTACCCAAGCTTCAATCGAGCCGGTATTGGTAAGATCAAGACTATTGGCATCGGCAACATTTATATAATCATTGCTCCCGTCAAATTCAACCCCTGGACTGGCTGGTGCATCATTCCATTCAGAACCAGTAGTAAATTCTAAAATATCTGGATTGGTCAGGTCATTGAAAAAAGATTCTCTTTCGGCCTCTGTATCTAAATCATTTTCCGGTTGGAGCAGAAAATACCATTTAGTGGAGTGAATACCAATAGGAGTGACATTTCCTTCCCGGGCGTGCAGTCTATCGATGGTACCGGAGTAACCAATATCAATTCGCCAGTCTTCGGTTCCTCCTGACTGGTCAAACCAACCAGCTCTTTGAATACCGATAATAGCTGATTGATAGCCGGAAGCGTCAACGGCAGGAAAAGTAGCATAAGTGTTGGTTTCTTCAAAAGTAGCGTCAATAGCAGTGTTTCCTTCGGTGGCGCCATCGCCGTAATAAAGAGTGCCGCTAAAAGCATTATCTTGGATATCTCCATCTATCATCAGAAAATTGTAGCCGTTCTCATTGGCTCCCGGAATGTCTAAGGCCACACCGCTAGTTTTAAAATCAGTAATATTGGAAACATACATACCTTCGGTAGTAAAGGTATAATCTTCGGTTACTGTTAAGGCGGTTGTTCCATCGGTCAAGCAGGCTCCACTCGCAGCGGTATCAAAGCAGCCTTCAACTCTGATTCTTACCCTGAGATTAGAGGACTCTAAAATAGTTGTCTTTCTGGTATTGTGGTATCTAAGCATATATTCAGCAGCAGTTTCGTAGATATAAGGCCCGATAAATTCATAGGTGTTGCTTGGACTAGAATCGTTTTGCGCCCGGTCATAGATCAAAAGATAATCACTCGTATCTCCTTTTTGCATAATCGCCCGGTAGCGGTTGGGGACGTCAACCTGGATAGTTGTCGAGGTGGTTGTAAGTTGAATGCTTGCAGCTTTGGCTTTTTTGCTAGGAAAAAAGCCAAGACGGATACTGGTTAGTAGAATAAGTAAAGCAAGGATCAGGGATAGAATTTTTCTTCTTCTGGTTTTTGTAAAAAATTTAAAGATATGTTTTATACGACTTATCACTTTATTACCTCCTTTAGGGCTTATATTCCTGCTTGCTTGGCGAGCTGAATTATCCACCAATTAAAACTGATATCAAAAGATTCTACCTGACTTAGACCTACAACGAATTCTCCTTCTTTTTGTTCCTTCACAAATATTGTTTGGGAAGTTTCCGAAGTTGGGGTTATAAAGATAAGACTATTGGGAGTTACTTTCGGGTTTTTAATAATTACCTGGATAGATCCGCTGGACAGTTTGGCGCTTCCGGCTGAAGCGGAAGTCTCATAGACGACTCCTTCAAATGTTGCTGAAGAAGTTGCCTCTGGGTCATTTGAAAGAGTAATTTTACCTATTTCGACAGAGGCAAATCTGGCGGAGCCGCTGGCTGAAATTTGGGCAACTTCTTCTCCCTGAGCATTAATTAGGGAGAGAAGTTTACCAAATCCGCTTTCCACCTCCGAGGTGAAATTTCCCGACACCTCGGAGGTGTTTTCTGCCTGCAGGACGAGTCCGGAGGAAGTGATGCTTCCTCCGACCGCCAGATCTCCTGCAATTTGCAGATTACCCTGGGTATCAATTTGAACCAACCCCGCCATAATGTACAGAGGTTGGGAGGCGGATGATTGGATGGAAAGGGGGGCGTTTAGTGTATCAATTGATGTTCCCGCAATCACCTCCGAGGTGATGTTTATGACCAAATCGGATCCTACGACAATAGATTGAGTGACAGACAAAGAATTGATTGCTGCTTTATTGGTAACATATAGATTTTCCAGAGCCAGTTCGTTTAAAGCAGCTGACCCTGTTGAAGTATCGAATTCCCAGGTTGATGTCTGAGATAAAAGTTGCTGATCAGTTTCAACATCTTTCAAAAGATTTTCAATTTCTTCGCGAGTAATACCAGTCAAGCTATTAGTTGCTGCATTTGCAAACTTTGCATCAAGCCCCACGATTTCATTGGCGTAAATTTTTTCAGCTCGCAACTCGCCGGCAATTGAGGCCCCGCTTCTTACTTCTAATTTATCACTGACAACTTCACTGGTTATTAATTTGTCAGTTGTTAGCTCACCAGCAAATGTGCTATTGCCCTGACTGTCAATTTCGGCAACGACTTTGTCATCTTTGCCTTTAACCAATAATTTTCCGAATCCAGAATCTCCAGTACCTCCATTTTCTAAATCTATAATAAGGTCCGACCTTATTAGGGGGGATATTTCAGCGGTTTTTACTGAAGTTGTAACTACTGAAGTTGCAACCAAGTCGGTGATTTCGGCAAAGCCTGCCTTGACATTTTCGCTGACAAAAGAAGTAAAACCCGAAAGTTTATCGATTAAATTTCCTTCTTTGTCTTTAAGTTGATAGAAACCTTGATTTTCCGGATCTTGAGCAAGTTTAATATCACCTGTTGGACTAAGAGAATTATTGGCAATGTGGTAAGTATTATTAACAAAAACCATTATCTGTTCTTTACCTGAATCGGTTGTCCAAGCTTCAAGAGCGGTTCCGATAATCCGGCCGGACTGTGTCGCTTTCATGGCTCTGCCGGGCTGATCGGATGTGGTTAAGAAATCTCCTGAATGAATAGGATCCGAACTTTGCACAATTTTAACAGGTACCCGTCCGGATAGAGCCACAGGCATTGGATGGTCCTTGGGTTCGACAGTACGATAACCGGTTGAAGTGAAATCACCATAATTTTTAGAGACAATTCCGATAATATTCGCTTGGTATTGGTTTGAACTTTTTACAAGTTTGGATACATAACGTTTATACTCTTCGCCCAATAAGTTTCCATATCCGTCGTCCATTCTTGTCTCTACGATTTCGTCACTGGTTGCGACGATATCAGCGTAATCTACATCATTGGCTGTTGGGTAACTTTCCGCATAGTCAACAGCCGGAGCAACGTCACAGTCCCTGAGTTCATAAGGAGTTCCTGAGGTTGGATCAGTTGAGTTTGCCAAACTTGAACAAACAGCTGTTGAGCTTGTTGTGTTGGAAAGACCTGTCCAAGTTACTCCAGCGGTTGTTACATAAAATCTGGTTGTTCCCGAGGCTGAAGCGGTGAGAAGATCTTGAGATTCATCATGATTTATTATCACAGCTGCTTTTCCGAAGGTTGCAGTATTTGAAGTATCAACATGAAGCATTCCGATAGGGGAGGCGGTACCGAGTCCGAGTCTGCCCTCGTCCGTCAATATAGAGGTGGTCGATCCGTCGTTGTCAAAAACAATGTCTCCGGTTCCGTAAGTTTTTAAAGTTAAGTTATTGCTTTCAAAGCTTTCTCCGGCAACTAAAGAAAGCGGTCCGTAAGATTCAATTTGAGACGCTGTTTGATTGCTAAATATTAAATCATAGGCAACTGTCACATCTCCAGCGGATGTGAATGCGTGGGGGACTGCTGACTCAATTTGGGTTTCAGCAACCCTGAATAAGGTTGAGGAATTATCGGTGATATTTAAAAGATTAGTTACATTTCCGCTTGAACCAATATTTATTCTGAAGAGGTCTCCTGTTTTGGTTGTGGATGACCCCGGACTCCAGTCAAAGTATCCAAGTAGTCCGTCAGTTATGGCTGTAGTGTCTGTTGTTACCGACTGAACTTGAAGAAGTGTTCCACTTGATAATCCCGCTGCTGTTGCATCGTCAATCAAAAGTCCTGTTCCTGTTGTTATTCCATCCAAAGACAAATCAACTCCGGTTCCGGTGGTTAGGGTGTTAAAATCCAAGGTCATTGGATTTGTGGTTGTTGCGCCTGAATTAAATGTAAAGGTTGTGGCAACTCCGGTATTACCAAAAGTAATCGTATCGGCAGTGGTTCCTCCTGTACCGATATTTATACTATCCGCTGCCGTTCCGCTTCCGAGATTTATTGTTTTTGTGACGTTGCTTGTAAATAGATTGCCTGTTGTTGAAGTTGCGCCGGCAACCGGAAGGTCAAGCGTAACAGCAGTATTGGTGTTATCGGTATTGACAGTTAAGTAATTATTGGTTGATTCTGAGATAGTTAGGGCTGTTGTCGAATTGTCTATAATATCTAAATCAGTTGCCTGGGTTGCCAGGGATATGGTTGCATCATCAATATCAACAGTTCCTCCAGTGGTGTTTATCACCAAGTTTCCAGCCGGTGTAAGAGAAAGATCTCCTGTTGTTGTTAGTATGGCCTGAGCACCTGTAAAGCTAATATCATCATCAAAACTTACCGCAGTTGCATCTATATCAATTAC
>Ga0155653_126_pt1 | contig 43045 bp, 48 predicted proteins | sample RifCSPlowO2_01_FD_107310 | JGI IMG/M metagenome (GOLD analysis project Ga0155653, IMG submission 107310) | Candidatus Woesebacteria bacterium RIFCSPLOWO2_01_FULL_39_10b
TGATCTTTTTAAAGACGCAGTTGAGGTGGTTTGTCAGTACGATCGAGCTTCAGCCTCGCTTTTGCAAAGGCGTTTATCAATTGGATATGCTAGGGCTGCAAGAATTATTGATCAGCTTGAGGCAGCCGGTGTTGTTGGGCCGGCTGATGCTTCCAAACCCCGCGAAGTGTTGATTTCTGATCCGGCTCAGGTTCTAGGAAGTACTTCAAAAATTACTCAATCATATTAACAAGTTAAGCCAGATGAAAACTATTGGAGAGCTAATTAAAAATAAAAGATTTAAAAAAAAGTATTCAAGGGCGAAGCTTGAAAAAGAAACTAGGATTAAAAAAGAGTTTATAAAGGCATTAGAAGAAGGAAACTGGAAGGATTTACCCGAACAGACAGTGGTAAAAGGCTTTGTAAAAAATATTGCATCTTTTTTAAAAATCGATCAGAAACAAGCATCTGCTCTTTTAAGACGTGATTATCCTTCCAGGGAAGTGAATATAAATCCAAAACAGGTTGTTCAAGAAAAGTCTTTATGGAGTCCAAAAACGACATTTACACTCGGGGTTTTACTAGTTGGTTTTATTGTCTTGGGATATTTGGGTTTTCAATATATAAACTTTATTAGGTCTCCAAGTTTAAAAGTTGATTTACCTAAAGAAGGTGAGATTGTCAAAAAGAAAGACTTAACTGTTTCCGGAAAGACTGATTCTGAAGCAACTCTAAAAGTTAATAATCAACCTGTTCTGGTTGGTAGGGATGGTAGCTTTGCAACCGATATAGAAGTATTTGAAGGAACAAAGGAAGTGGTAATTATTGCCAGATCAAGATTCGGAAAAGAATCTGAGATTCGACTTAAGATAAAACCTGAGTTAAGTGATAAGTAGTAAAGAGTCATAAACTCGAGTTAAACAGCTATATCATGGATGGAGTCCAAAAATTATTAGCGGTTGTTATCGTCTCTCTCACCCTGCTTTTATTGGTTGTTGGACTGCAGGTTATTTTAATTATTGTTGATTTAAGGCGAGCGATAAAAAGATTAAATAGTTTACTTGAGGATTCGATTCTGGGTGGAGGTCTTTTGAGGCCAGAAAAGTTAACGGGGATTTTAGAGTTTTTTGGGAAAAAGAGGAGGATGGAGAAAAGAGGAGAAGGAGAGTTTGGTAGCTGAAAACAAGCCAATACTTCATTTTTTGTAAGTAAACTTTCAGTAAAAGAAATTACATATATGGTTGCACAATAGCTCTATGATTGTTCAAGAGTAGCACGGGTTTTACCCGTGGGTGAATTTAAACGATCACGAACTCGCTGAAGGCGAAGCCGAGGATACCACTGGCTTAAAGCCGTGGTAGTTCATATCGACTATAGGACTGGAATATTGTATAATTCCCGTTAATGGAAAGAAGAGATGTCTTGAAATATTTTCCTGTTTTAGGTCAAGTTCTTGCTGCTAATGATGCCCGTAGTCCTGATCCAAGAAACTGGGATAAACATGGACAGCGTGGGTTGGGTTTAAATATCACTCTTGCGACAGGTGGGCTTGCTGGTTGTATTGTTACTAGACACGGTCCGATCAGAACTCCAGGAGAGGCAGCTAAACCTATGAAAGGTAATCCGGAAGAGGCAGTTTTCCCAATAAATTGGAAGGAGTATTCCCGATCAAACGAAGCTATTGAACGAGTCAAAAGACAGATGGGGATATTCCATGATGAACGGCTTCTTAGCCTTGGTCTTGATAACGCAATTGTAACCGGAAATGTTGTTGTGACTGTTGGCCACTTGAATCCAAATGCATCTGACTTTGTAATTCTAGATGCTACAGATGGTAGTTTAGATGTCCGCGTCCAATCAACAGTGTATAATCGATCCAGAGATGATTTCCCAAACCTTTCTTGGGATCTTGTCTCTGACTTGACAGTAGCAAGAAGTGATAAATTCTTTGATTGGATACCGATCGGAAAAGCACCTAGCACAGGCGAAAAAGTGCTAATCGCCGGTTATAAAGATAAAATCAGTGAGCCATCCACGCATGCGTATTGGGTAACGGGGCCAGCAACTGTTTCTTGGAACAATTTATATCATCTCCAACTTGACCTTGCCAATCCTGAGAGTGATGAGTTGAAGGAGTGGATTTACGGCGGATCTGGTCCTCAAGGTTTCGGTGGCGCAGCAGTGCTATATAACGGCTGGTGGGTGGGAATTTTAACCCATAGTAGTGAAGATAGGAGTTATGTAATTGCTACGAGATTTGATTATTTAGCTAACCCAGAATTAGAACACCATGATTTGGAAGCGTGGAAGGCGCTAACCGGAGGGTATGAAATTGTCTGTCCCAACGGTCAAATTATAAACGGCAGCGAGGTACTTGAGCAATTGGATAGGTGCTTCTTACAATCAACTTCAGAGCCTCGTGTCACAATTGTTCCCAAACCCACGCCCAATCAGTAAATAATATTACAAGTTAGCAACGCATATACGGATCAATCTTCTAAGGCAATCAGGTTATTTTGCATATCACATATTCTTTTAAAAAATTGATAAGCTTTATCTCCCTTCCAGTCGTAAGGTAGAAGTTTAAAAGGGATTTGAGGGTCGTCTTTTAAGATCGAAAGATAAGAAAATATAGCCTGTTCTCTAGTTAATCTTTCGCTTTCCGTTAGACTAATAAAATCGATATATCTTTCATTTAGATCACTGAGTTTGTAAACTCTTTCTAAAAGATCAGGTAGACTCATAATTCCTACACTTCCATCTTTTTGTAATGATGAGACCAAAACTAATTCGTCACCAAGTTTATTTTTATCAACAAACTTTTTTATTAATCCTTTTGGATTGTATGGCGTAATCCAGACACTTTTTTGCAAAAGTCCACAGCCAATTTTCTTCAAGTAATTTCTTAGTTTATCTCTATCGTTATTTCTCTCCACTGGTAAATCGTAGGTAATAATATAGACTCTGTCATCCCAAGTTCTTGTTTCTTGGTATTGCGGGATTATTGATTCGAGTCGTTTCTTACCTTCTTTGGTAATTTGCGGAAGAATTAATTCCTCACTTATTTTTTGTTTGGTTATTTTTATCATACCTTTCTGTTTGAGACGGCGGTAGCTTCTTTTGATCGTTTGATAGTTTAATTCCGAAAGTGTATTAAGTGCTTTTTCATCTGCCTTCCAACCGCGAGAACTGTATCCGGAGGTTGCAAATTCGAAACTAAAATAGATCGAAAGAAGAGCTAGATCGACTGCTGAACCCACTATCCCATCTGTGATTTCTTTAACTTTACCTGCAATTTCTTTTTGTCCCATTTTATTTATCTTTGCAACTTATTTACGCATATACTGATTAATCTTGTCAAGTTAGTAAGTTTTTAGTAAGTTTGTGGTGGTTTTTGAATTAAATTTTTTGATACGGGAACGCTGAATACGGGAGCACAAAGACATGAGGTGGGTGAGAATCATTTCTAAGGTTTAAGAAGTAGGATTTATTTATTCTGGATATGATTTAGCTTTGGCAGTATAATTTGGTGTATGGGAGTAAGTGAGGTTAGAGAAAAATATTTAAGGTTTTTTAAGACAAGTCCGAGAAATCATAAAGAAATTTCTCCGACTCCTTTAGTTTTGAAAAATGACCCAACCACCCTTTTTACTTCTTCAGGAATGCAGCCTCTTGTCCCTTATTTACTGGGAGAACCGCATCCGTCTGGAAGCAAAAGACTTGCCAATTCACAACCTTCGATCCGCCTTCAAGATATTGAAGAGGTTGGAGATAACCGCCATACAACATTTTTTGAGATGCTCGGGAATTGGAGTTTGGGAGACTATTTTAAAAAAGAACAACTTTCCTGGTTTTACGAGTTTTTGACCAAAGAACTTGGACTGGCTCGGGATAAACTTTGGGTTTCTGTTTTCGAGGGAAATAATCAGGTTCCGAAGGATGAAGAGTCATTTAAGATTTGGAAAAAACTCGGAATTCCAGATAAGCGGATTTTCTTCTACGACGCCAAAAAAAATTGGTGGTCGATGACAGGTACTCCAGAGGAAATGCAAGTAGGCCATATAGGTGGGCCAGATTCAGAAGTATTTTATGACTTTGGAGAATGGCGAAAAATTCACGAGAATTCTCCCTTTAAAGATCGAGGGTGCCACCCGAATTGCGACTGTGGACGTTTTTTGGAAATTGGTAATTCCGTTTTTATTCAATATAAAAAAGTTGCGGAGAACAAGCTTGAAGAACTTCCACAGAAAAATGTGGATTTTGGGGGAGGGTTAGAACGGTTTGTTGCTGCAACAAAAGATGATCCAGATATTTTCTTTGGAGATTCCTTTTGGCCAATTATAGAAGTTGTTCAAGATATTTCTGCAGTGAAATTTATCGAAGCTCAGCAAAGTTATCGTATCGTTGCTGATCATATAAAAGCTGCAACCTTCTTAATAGTAAACGGTGTTTTACCTTCTAATAAGCAGCAAGGGTACGTTCTAAGGCGTCTTATTCGTAGAGCGGTGGTGAAGATGAAAAATATTCGTGTACCCGAAGCGTATATGATTAGCACTGACTCGGATTACGAGGGAAGTATTTATGGAGACATTGTTGATGCAGTTTTTACCATCTACTGCGATCTATATTTTCAAAATTCGAATATCAACGATGTTATTAAAATTATAGAGGAAGAAGCAATCAGGTTTTACTCTACACTCGAGAGAGGGGGAAAAGAGCTTGGAAAAGTTGCACCATTTGATTTATATCAAACATATGGCCTGCCGTTAGAAACGATCGAAGAACTTTATAAAGAAAGAGGTCTTAAGTTTGCTCGCAAAGAAATTGAAAAAGAAATAGAAAGACATAAGGAACTTTCGAGATCGACCAGTAAAGGTATGTTTAAAGGAGGGCTAGCCGATCATTCGCCTGAAGTTGTAAGACTTCACACGGCGACACACCTCCTTCTTGCTTCTTTAAGAAAAGTTTTGGGAGACCACGTTGTTCAGAAAGGTCAAAACGTTACCAAAGACCGAGCCAGATTTGATTTTCCCAATCCTGAAAAATTAACCGAGGAGCAGCTTAAGAAAGTAGAAGATATGATAAATGATGTTGTCAAAAAAGATTTACCGGTTAGTTTTTCCATAATGTCCAAAGATGAGGCAGAAAAGACTGGGGCAATTCATGCTTTCAATGAGAAATACTCGGATACAGTGAAGGTATATACAATAGGCCCCACTTCGCCGAAGCTTCGCGGGGCGTTGCCATTCAGCAACGAATTCTGCGGCGGTCCTCATGTTTCCCACACAGGCGAGATTGGGCATGTTAGAATAAAAAAACAGGAAAAGATTGGAACTGGCCTTATTCGGATATATGCTGCTTTAGAGATTTAAATTTTAGATATCCAGGTTCAAAAATTTTTAGTTTTGAGTTCTAATTTTTATATTTTGACCTGCATGTGCAGACCGGGGGTTTTGATTTTTATACTTGCCAATCATGGATATTAAAAAATTTCTGCCTGGTAAAGATGAGAAAGATGATCTTGAATATTATTGGGTTTTAATAATCGAACCTGGTTGGGTGAATGCCGGAATTTGGAGAATTAAGGAAGGGGGAGCTCAGGTGGTTTTCACTGGGCATCAATTTTCTTGGGGATTAGATGAGGAGTTGATTAACGCCACTGATTCGGCTTTATCTTCGGCAGTTCAATCTTTTCCCGGAGACCTTAAAGAACCGGAAAAGACTGTTTTTGCAGTGAATTCTTCCTGGGTTTCTGGGGGCCAGATCAAAGAGGAGTATCTTGAAAAGATAAAAAGGCTTTGTTCCGATTTATCACTCAAACCTGTAGGGTTCGTAATTTTACCGGAGGCGATTGCTCATTACCTGAAATCAGAAGAAGATGTTTCTCTTAACGCAATTCTTTTGGGGATTTATCAGGAGAGCTTGGAGGTTACTCTTTTTAATCTAGGAAAGTTGGTTGGTACAACCATAGTTGCAAGAAGTGTATCTATAGCCGACGATGTAACTGAAGGATTGGTGCGCTTTTCCGAGACAAAATCATTACCTTCTCGGTTTATTGTCTATGATGGAAGAGAAAAGGAATTAGAAGAGGTAAGACAGCTTCTTATCAGCGTAAATTGGGATGAATTCACTAAAATAAAGTTTTTTCATACACCCAAGGTTGAAATAATTGATGCAAGCATAAAAATTTCGGCAGTGTCTTTGGCTGGAGCAGCAGAAATTGCAGGAGTTAAAACACTAGATAAATCCGGAAAAGTAAGGGTGAAGGAAGAAAAAAGAGAGACTGACGATGTTGTAAAAGAAGAAATGGCAGAAAAACTTGGTTTTGCGGTAGGTGAGTCCAATATCGGAAAGGAAGTAAAGGAAGAAGAGAGAAAAGAGGTTATTTCAGCTGCACAGGAAGGTTGGCCAGTTGAAAATATTGGGGCGGTTGGGGTTGGAAAAGAAAAAAAGGGATTGCCTTTAAATATTTTATTTCCAACTTTAGTTGAGAAGTGTAAGGAATTATTAGTTTTTTTAAGTAAATTTAGGTTGGGAGGACAATCAGTTTCAATGGGGAGAAAAGTTTTTATTTTTGGATTAGGCTTTTTATTAATCTTCCTTACCTTAGGATTTTTCCTTTGGTGGTATTATCCTAAAGCCTCGGTTACAATCTATATCTCGCCTAAAACTTTAGAAGAAAGATTGAGTCTGACCCTTGACCCAGATATAAGCGCTTCAGATATTTCTGCAAGAGTTCTAAAAACCAAGGTTTTAGAAACTAAGATTTCTTCTGAAAAGACAAAGGCTACCACTGGAACCAAAACCGTGGGTGAGAAAGCGAAAGGCGAAGCAAGTGTCTACCGGGTTGGGTCGGAGTTAAAAATTGCATCAGGAACATTGATTCATGGGCCCGAAAATCTAAAATTTGTTCTGGATGAAGAGTTGAATTTAGCTAGCGGCAGTGCGGGATCACCGAGCGTTTCTAAGGGAAAGGTTACGGCTCAGGACATCGGTTCACAATATAATTTGGCTACCGGCGGTAGCTTTAAAGTTGGAGATTATTCTTTAGCTGACCTAGAGGCCAAGAACGAATTCTCTTTTTCTGGAGGATCCAGCCGTGAAATAAGTGCTGTTTCTCGAGAAGATCAAGAAGATTTAGAAAAAGACTTGGAAGAGGAAATCTTGGCAAAGGCAAAAGAAGAATTGAGGCAGAAATTGGAAGGCAGCGAGCTTTTGGTAGAAGATTCATTATCGGCAACTGCCTCATATCAGCTTTTTAGCCATAAAGTTGGTGACGAGTCCGAATCTTTAAAGTTGTCATTAATACTTGATACTTCTACCTTTTCAGTTGTCAAGGAAGAGTTGGTAAACCTTTCTGAGAATATTCTCAAAGAAAAAATACCTGAGGGATTTGTCCTAAGAAGTGAACAGGTTGAATTTGAGTTGGAAAGAGAAGATGAAGAAAGCCTTTCTTTTGAAACATTGGTAAGGGCAAACCTACTTCCCAAGGTCGATATAGAGGGGATTGCCAAAAAAATAAGGGGTAAATATCCTTCCTTAGCCAGAGAATATTTAATAAAAGAAATTCCGGGAGTTGTAAGGGTGGAAATCAGAATGAAACCATCTTTACCAGGCCGTTTGAATACCCTTCCCAGAATCGCGAAAAATATTGAAGTTGAAATCGCAGCAGAAAAGTAAACTGAATTTTAGCGTGGGTCAAAAGCTTATTATCAAAATTTGCTCAGTAATAATAGTTGTCTCAGGTGTAATAATTCTTTTTAGTACACTTTACCCCATCCTTTCTTATGAGTGGGAGGCTTCTAGAAAGTATCCAATTCTGATAAGTCCTCTTGTGGATGAAGAAACCGCAAGTTTCAAATTTTCAAAAAAAGATTATACGCGAGCAAGTAACTGGTTTGAGGGGGATAAATCTGCATTTGATTCAACCGATGTATCCTATTTTACACTTACTATTCCTAAACTTAAGATTGAAAACGCGATAGTTACGGTCGGAGGAGACGATTTATCAGAAAGCTTAATTCAGTTTCCGGGAACATCAGTTCCAGGAAAGGTTGGAAACACAGTCATTTTTGGCCACTCGATACTTCCTATTTATTATAATCCGAAAAATTATCTTTCCATATTTTCAACTTTGCCGAATTTAAAAAAGGATGATGAGATTTCTTTAAATTATGACGGCATAACCTATAAATATTTAGTTGAAAATATGTTTGAGGTAAAGGCCAAAGATATTCAAATTCTGGAACAAAACAAAAATTATCCTTATCTGACTCTGGTTACTTGTACCCCACCAGGGCATCCTTTAAAACCAAAAAGACTTATTGTAAGAGCAAGATTAGAACCAATAAAGGCGGAGGCTTTGGTTCGCTAATAAATAAATGAGAATATTGGGAGTCGATTACGGAAGAAAAAAAATAGGTTTGGCTTTGGCAAGCACAAGAATCGCCGAACCTTTTAAAGTGATTCGATATAGGGATTATGAAGAAGCTATTGAGAAATTAAGGCAGGTGGTCCAGGTTGAAAAAGTGGAAAAATTCGTTTTGGGAATTTCAGAAGGAAAGATGGCTGAAGAGACGAGAAAGTTCGCCAGAAGAATTGAAGAAAAGCTTAAAATTCCGATTGTCTTTCAAGACGAAACTTTAACCACCCGAAGATCTCAGGAGCTTTCAATCGAGGCAGGAATCAAAAGAAAAAAGAGGAAAGCTCTGGAGGATGCTTATTCAGCAACCTTAATTCTTCAATCATTTTTGGATTCGATTATGTGATTAGGATTTATTATTTTGCAGGGACTATCTTCTTTTCCTCACTGTATCGATTTTTTCTTTTATTTTTGCAATATCAATTACTTGGTAACCTTCCTCACCGCGACTGTGGCTGTCTAAGAACTCTCGCACCTTATCGGGCGTTGGTTCTAAATTGCGCTTGGCAAAATAATTGGATACGACCTCTTTTGCGATCGGTGTTGCAAAACTTGTAGCTGGCTGGATTTTTAATCTTTCGAAATCTTTTTCATCAACGTAGTAATAAGCGCCTTTTCCACTTTTGTTATAGACCTTATCTCTTTCTTCATCGTAATGAGCAAATCCGACAGGGATGATATTTTCTGACCAGAGACCTTCTTCCTCAAGTCTAGTGATGGCTTCGGATATGTTGGGAATAGCATTCCAGTGAACTGGATTACCGGCAGCAATGAAAAATATTTTCTCGGGAAAGGCATTGGCTAGCACAGTAATATCCCTTAGTCCTTGATAAGCTGTTTCTTCATTTGCATATGCATCGTGAGGTTTTAAAGTAATACTATCGGCTCGAACAATCTTTCTTGTTTGGTATTCGTCAAATAATCTTTTCCACTCCCCTTCTGTTATTCGCCTTCCATCAGGAAGAACATATTTGTCGCCCTCCTTATTAAGTCTCATTGGATTGATTGCATCTTCATTTACTACAACATCAGAGTAAAACATTTCCACAGTAACTTTCCCGATTGTTTGCCAGCTTAGATTTACAAACGTCGCGTCTGATTGGCCTATGAGTTCTTTGAGTTTTTCAGGATCAAGCCGAAACCTAAAGACAGGATTTCCTTTATCGTCCCTTTCGGAACTAAAACTTTGCAGTGAATCCCCTGATAAGTGTTCGGTTTGTGCTTCTTCGAATTCACGACCAAGATATTTACTGGTTTTTTCCATTGATTCGGTAACTTTATCTGCGTGATCTTGGTACATAAGTCTCAGAAAGTGAGCGGCAACAGAAAGTTGTAAATCTTCATCATCCGGAACGTACTTCCTAAGTTCATCAATGGTTAGAGGGGTATTAGTACCGAGCAACTGTGCTAATTTTTCTTCTGTCATAACTGAGAGCCCGTATTTTTCAAGTTTTACGAATGTGTCAGGAGTAAGGTCGATAACCAATGTTTTTGTATTTGGTTTTTTCTTTCGTTCTTTATCCTGATTCTGTTCTGGAGGGGGAGGTGGCTCTTTTCCTGCTGGCTCAGTATCTATAGGTGAGGCAGTGGATCCTTTAAGTGCTAACAAAGCTAACGCAGATGCTGACTTTATAATGAATTCTCTTCTTGTAATCTTTCTTGGAGTTTCTGGTTGATCTTTATGAGTATTTTCGCTAGTCTCGCTCATATCATTAGAATTGTAACATCAGAAGTATTTGGACAGTTTGCAGGCAGAACAGCTTAATTCACTAGTCATACCCTTGAATTCGGATAATAAAAAGAATGAGCAAGAAAAAAAGTAGGAAAAATATATTTAAAATTAGACCGAGGAATGAAAGTGTTTTTTTGATTTTTCCCTTTCTGTACTCTTTTATACCTATTAAGGCAGACAAGATTCCAACCAATGAGAGTATTGGTGAAAAAATAAAGTAGAAAGATGGTTCGAAAATTCCCGAGATTACGGCTCCAAATACGGCAACAATGGAAATTTTCGCATATTTATCTTTAAACTTGTCCATACAGATTTCTTTGCGGACTTAATGATATACGCGTCAAATTTGAATTTACTACAAACAGTAGACTGCTCGTAGTTTACAACTTTTAGAGGTATAAGTATGCGCTCAAAATGTTAAAAAGAGAATCCAAGATGAAGCATTTTTGGTATAAAATATTCAAAGTGAGGTAAAGCCAGCCATTGTTGCAAAAAATTTACTAGAATTGTGTTATACTTTCTCTTATAAAATGTTAAAGAATGTAATTGCTCCGATCCAAGCCTGGCTTTTATCTCAGGGAAGATGTGTTGGGTGTGGAACGCCTTTATCCAAGGGCGAGAAGAAAAAGCACTCCAAAGGTGAAAAGGTAAGCTGTAAATGTGGAAGGATATTTATTTACGACTCTAAAACAAAAAGGTATAGACGTGCATTGCTTTCAGAAGTCTAACTTCAAGATAGTTGATAGCTGACACTAAATATTAGATACTAAGTTCCATGAAGAAAACACTAGTTCTTTTCGTGGGCTTCGGAGTTTTTTTTGTTATCGCGGCTTTGGGAGGTTTTTATTGGTGGAAAGAAAACTCAAAACCAGCGTCAGAGACCGATTCTAAAGTACGTTTTTTAATTCCCAAGGGTAGTTCGGCACAAGAAATAGGAGAAAGTCTTTATAAAAATGGTATTATCCAAAATCCTCTTGCTTTTAAAATATTTGTCCAACTTAAGGGAAAAAGTAAAAGTTTGATGCCTGGGGAATTTACTCTGTCAGGAAGTATGGATCTTTCCGAAATTATCAATGAACTCCTGCGTGGTCCTGATGAAGTTTGGGTCACGATTCCCGAAGGGTTAAGGAGTGAAGAAATAGTTGAAAGATTTATTCAGAGCCTTGAGATGGATAAAGATAAATCAGAGCTTTTTAGAGAGGATTTTTTGCAAAAAACTGAAGGCAGAGAGGGGTACCTTTTTCCTGATACTTATCTTTTTCCTAAAGATGTTGAAGCCAGCAAAGCCGTAAACAAAATGTTACTGACTCTTGAGAGTAAATATGACCAGATCTTTAAGCAAAATAAGGGAAGAGATTGGAAAAAGAGGAGTAAAGAAGAAATTATAATTATGGCTTCAATAATAGAACGAGAAACAAAAGGAAAAGAAGAAAGACCAATTGTTGCCGGAATACTTTGGAAAAGATTGGAGACTCCTGGCTGGTTAATGCAGGTGGATGCTACGAACCAGTATGCTGTTGCCAATAGCGAATGTTCTTCAAAAGTTCGATGTGATAATTGGTGGCGGATTTTGACAAAAGAGGATTTAGAGATCGACTCTTTTTACAATACATATAAATACAAAGCTCTCCCGCCCGCTCCTATTTCTAATCCTGGTTTTTCCTCAATTGAGGCAGCTTTATATCCACAGGAAACTAACTTTTGGTTTTACCTCCATGATCCCGAAGGTGAAATTCATTTTGCCCAAACTTTGCAAGAACATAATAAAAACATTAGGGTATACCTTTACAGATCAGGAAGCTAAAAATTCAAATCTTGACAGGCTGAGATTTCTCTGTATAATCCAGCCTAGGCGTAATTCTTTTTACGCACGTTTTTGTTTTTTTAAAGTAGTAAACCACCAAGTGTGGTTGTTTTTAATGTCCCAAAATTTGAGATTTTAAATTTATCCCGATGGCGTCAAAAAACACACGAAGAAATTTCGGAAAAGAAGAAAAAGTTCTTCCTAAGTTAAGTCTTTCAATCATGCAGACAGAGTCTTGGGCAAAATTTTTAGAAGAGGATATAGAGAAAGAGTTGAAAGAAATTTCCCCCATAGATGACTTTACTGGTAAAAACTGGCAGATAGTTTTGGAAAAACCTGTTTTAGGAAAAGCCAAACTTACTCCCAGAAAAGCTCAGGAAAAAGGGCTCAATTACTCAGTTCCACTTAAAATTTCAGCCACTTTAATTAATAAAAAAACGCAAGAAAAAAAGACTCAGGACGTATTTTTGGGTGATTTACCTCAGATGACCAAACGGGGGACGTTTATTATAAATGGTGTTGAAAGGGTGGTTATTAATCAGATGGTCAGGAGCCCTGGAGTTTACTTTTCGGGCGAATTAGATACTCCTTCCGGCAGAATGCTTTACAAAGCGGAAGTTAGACCAATGAGGGGTTCTTGGCTTGAGTTTGAAGTTGACAGAAATGATGTGATAGCTGCCAGAATTGATCGAAGAAGAAAAGTTATTGCCAGCGCATTTATTCGGGCTGTGGGGATAGATTCCCGAGAGGAGATTCTTAATTTATTTAAAGATGTTGATGATGACAAGCATCACAAGTACATAGTTTCTACTTTAGATAAAGACCCGGCCACAAACCCTGAAGAGGCGCTTCTTGAAATCTATAAAAAGTTAAGACCCGGAGAACCAGCTCTTTTGGATAATGCCAAAGTTCTTTTCCATGGTTTATTCTTTGATCCCAAAAGATATGATTTAGGTAAGGTTGGAAGATTTAAGATAAATAGAAGACTTGGACTTAACCTACCTAATGAAGAACAAAATTGGGTGTTAACAAAACAGGATTTGCTAGCGACAATTACCTACCTTATCAAATTGCAAAACAGCAAAGGAAAGGTTGACGATATTGATCATCTTTCAAACAGAAGATTAAGGCGGGTGGGAGAGTTGGTTTCAGTTAACGCATTTAGAATAGGACTTTTAAGGTTGGAAAGGTCGATTAAAGAGAAAATGAGTCTTATTTCCCCTGATGATAAACCAGTGCCTGCTAACCTTATTAATGCCAGACCTCTTATTGCAGCTATTAATGAATTTTTCCGATCTAACCAATTATCCACCATTCTTGACGATACAAACCTCTTAAGCGAAATCGATAATTTAAGGAGAGTTTCCGTTCTGGGAACGGGAGGGATTAATAGGGAAAGAGCTTCATTTTCAATTCGAGATGTTAACTCGTCTCAGTACGGAAGGATTGATCCAGTAAGGACGCCAGAAGGGCCTAATATTGGACTGGTTACCTATCTGGCTCTTTACGCAAAAATTAATGAATATGGTTTTATTGAAGCGCCTTATAGAAAGGTTCAAAAAGTTAAAAAAGGAGGAAGAACCAAGGCAAAAGTAAGCGATGAAATTGTCTTTCTTACTGCAGACGAGGAAGAGGAATATCATATTACCCATTCTGGTGTAAATATAGATAGTTGGGGTTATATAACTGATGAGAGAGTACCATTCAGGTACCAAGGTACAGTTTCAGAAGGTCTCACTGATTTGATAGATCTAGTGGACGTCAGTTCCAGACAGGTGGTGGGGGCATCATCCTCGCTTATTCCGTTTTTGGCGCATGATGAGGGTAATCGTGCACTTATGGGAGCAAACATGCAGTGCCAAGCTGTGCCTTTGATCAATCCAGAAGCACCGGTTATTGGAACAGGAATGGAAAAGTTTATTGCGGAAGAAATGGGGGGCGTGATTAGGGCTAGACATGACGGCCGGGTTAGCTATGTTGATGCAGATAGGATCGAAATTAAACTTGCCAAAAAGGTAGATGACCAAGATGAACTTTCGGAGGATATAGAGATTCTAGATAACGGGAAAAAGGAAGTTTATAATCTTGTCAAGTTTAAAAGAACTGCAAATTCTACTTGTTATAACCAAAGATCTAAAGTTAGTGTTGGACAAAAAGTTAAAAAAGGCGGTTTATTGGCTGATGGACCAGCGATTGATAACGGAGAATTGGCTTTGGGAAAGAATCTTATTATTGCCTATAGCTCATTTGAGGGATATGGTTTTGAAGATGCAATTTTGATTTCTGAGAAATTGGTGAAAGATGATGTTCTTACCTCCATTCATATTGAAGAATATGAAGCTGATGTCGTGGATACAAAACTTGGGCCAGAAGAGTTAACCCGTGATATTCCGAATGTAGCTGAAACAGACCTTGCCAACTTAGCTGAAGATGGGATTGTTGTTATTGGAGCTGAGATGAGACCCAATGATATTTTAGTGGGAAAGATTGCTCCTAAAGGAGAGACTGAGTTAACTGCTGAAGAAAGGTTGCTTCGGGCAATTTTTGGAGAAAAGGCAAGAGAAGTACGGGATACTTCGCTTCGGGTACCTCATGGCGAGCGGGGAATTGTGATTAATGTTTCAATTTTAGATAGAGGTGAGGGAGATGAACTTGGGCCTGGAGTGCTTAAGAAAGTAATAGTAAAAGTAGCCCAAATTCGAAAAATTACTGTGGGAGATAAAGTTGCCGGAAGGCATGGAAATAAAGGTGTGATTGCAAAAATAATGCCAGTTTCCGATATGCCATATCTTTCTGACGGAACTCCTGTTGATATTATTATTTCTCCATTGAGTGTGTTGGCTCGTATGAATTTGGGACAGCTTTTGGAGGCTCATCTTGGTTGGGCATTGAAACGAAAAGGAGAGAAGGCATGTCTACCCGTATTTGAGAAGATAACAGAAGATGTAATTATAAGTGAACTTAAAAAAGCAGGTTTGCCAGTGAATGGTAAAGTACAACTTTATAATGGAAAGACAGGAGAGCCATTTAAGGAAGAAACAGTTGTTGGGATCGAATATATTCTCAAACTTAAACATATGGTTGAGGATAAAACTCATTCCAGGTCCACTGGTCCTTATTCGTTGGTGACTCAACAACCATTGGGGGGGAAAGCCCAAATGGGAGGCCAAAGGCTTGGGGAGATGGAGGTATGGGCGCTTGAGGCCCACAGAGCTGCATTTAATTTACAAGAGATGCTTACCATTAAGTCAGACGATATTATTGGTCGTGCACGCGCCTTTGAGGCAATTGTTAAAGGAGTTGACATACCCGAAGCGACCATCCCGGAAAGCTTTAGGGTTTTGGTGAAGGAATTAAATTCGCTTTGTTTATCTATTGAGGCTGAAGGTGGTAAATATTCCCATGAAGAAAACGATTATGGAGATATAAAGGCTCAAGAACTTGCTGAAGCAAGTGGAGCAAAAGTGGTGGCCACAAAAGAACTTGTAGATCCTAAAGGTAAGATGGAGGTAGAAGAAGTAATTAGCTAAGTTATCCAATTGTGATTGGAATTTTCTAATATGGAATCGTTAGCGGGGATGAGAGACTTGTCAAATTTAAAAAGTCTGAGAATAAAACTTGCTTCTCCAGAGGAGATCAGAAGTTGGTCTCGTGGCGAGGTGACAAAACCAGAAACGATAAATTATAGAACCCTTAAACCTGAGAAAGACGGGCTTTTTGATGAGAGGATTTTTGGTCCTACAAAAGATTGGGAATGTTATTGTGGTAAATACAAACGAATAAGGTACAAAGGAATTATTTGTGATAAATGTGGAGTTGAAGTGACTCAATCAAAAGTAAGACGTGAAAGGATGGGGCATATAAGTTTAGCCTCTCCAGTTGTCCACGTTTGGTTTTTCAAAGGTGCACCATCCAAAGTCTCTCTCCTTTTGGATGTTGCACCGCGCTCAATTGAACAGGTTATCTATTTAGCTCGATATCTTGTTCTTGAGATTAATGATAAAAAAAGAAAGGAATCGGTCAAGGATTTAGAAAAAATATTTAAGGAAAGAGAAGCGGAAATAGACCAAATCTATAGGGAGAGAAAAAGCGTTTTAGAGAAAAAAGCAGAAGCTGATAAAGAGAAGGCGAAAAAAAGAATCAAAGATAAAGAACAGCTAGCTTTAACTATAAAAGAGATAGAACTTGATTTGAGAAAGAAAGAGGCGGCCTTAGAAAAAGAGGAAAAAAATACTTTGGAAAAAACAAGAGAGCTTTCTAATAATTTAGTAAATCTTGTTAAAAATTTAAAACCCTTGTCTATTCTTACAGAGGAAGAACACGATGAGTTGGTTGGACATTCTGTCTCTTCTTTTTTTACTGCAAAAACGGGAGCTGAAGCAGTATTAGAAGCTCTTGGAAAAATTAATTTAGAAGAACTCAGCGCAAGACTGAGAGGCGATCTTGAAAAGTTAAAGGGACCAAATGCTCGATTTGTTAAACTTGCCAAGAGGTTAAAGATAGCGAATGGAATGAGGAGAGCAAAGATTGATCCTAGCTTTATGATTTTAAAGCTTCTTCCGGTTCTGCCACCTGATCTTCGGCCAATGGTTCAACTGTCTGGTGGAAGATTTGCAACCAGTGATCTTAACGATCTTTATAGAAGAGTGATCAACAGGAACAACCGCCTTAAGCATTTAATTGAATTGGGTGCTCCAGAAATTATACTTAGAAATGAAAAAAGAATGTTGCAAGAATCTGTAGATTCACTTATTGATGCTTCGCAAAGAAAGGCAACCAGAAGAGGAAGAGGAAGGCAACCTTTAAGATCTCTTTCAGATATGCTTAAAGGTAAACAGGGTAGATTTAGACAAAATCTTTTGGGGAAAAGAGTAGACTATTCAGGCAGAAGTGTGATTATTGTTGGGCCAGATCTGAAGTTAAATCAATGTGGTTTGCCTAAAGATATGGCTTTGGAGATGTTTAAGCCCTTTGTACTTCGAGAGATGATAATAAGAGGCATTGCTCCCAATGTCAAGTCAGCTAAAAATATGTTGGAAAGAAAACCACCTGAACTTTTTGACATTCTTGATGAAATTACAGCCAATCATCCGGTTCTTTTGAATCGTGCACCGACCCTCCATAAACTAAGTATTCAGGCTTTTTACCCTGTTCTAATCGAAGGACAGTCAATAAGAATTCACCCCGCAGTCTGTTCAGGATTTAACGCCGATTTTGACGGAGATCAGATGGCGGTTCACGTCCCCCTTTCTGGAAAGGCTTTAAAAGAAGCCAGTGAACTCATGCTTCCCCAGCATAATTTATTAAGACCTGCGGATGGTAGTCCTATAACGACACCAGCCAGTAAAGAAATGGCTTTAGGGGTTTATTACTTTACCAGTATTGACTCAAGGATTGAGGAGTGGTTGAGTATTTTCTCCGATAAAGACGAGGCTATATTGGCTTATCAAAATGAGAAAATAGAGCTGCGGCAGAAGGTAAACGTAAGAATTGACGGAAAAATAGTTGAGACAACAGTGGGCAGAATCTTTTTTAACAATGCTTTACCAGAAAGTTTTGATTTTGTTAATGACGCGATTACTTCTTCAGGGATTAAAGAGCTTTTCAGCAGAGCATACTCAACTGTTGAGAAGGAAAAAGTTGTTCGAATGATTGATTCGATTAAGGATATCGGATTTTTGGGAGGTACCCTTTCAGGGCTCTCATATAGTATCTTTGATTCGAAGATACTTCCTGAGAAAGAAAAAATATTAAAAATTGCTGATAAGGAGGTAGCCAGTCACGAAGCAAATTATGCACAAGGATTGATAACCATGGAGGAGAAGAAAAGATTAATTCAAGAAGTTTGGATTGAAGTGACTGAGGAGTTGGTTGACAGGACCTGGAGTATTATAGAAGAGTCAAACCCCATAAAAATTATTAGTAATGCAAAAGTAGGACGTGTCTCTAGAGATCAGATAAAACAGCTTGCAGCCATAAGAGGTTTGGTAGTTGACCCTTTGGGTAAAATTGTTGAACTTCCAATTAAATCTAATTTCAAGGAAGGACTTTCGGTTTTTGAATATGTTACTTCTTCGCGAGGCTCAAGAAAAGGTTTAACAGATACGGCTCTAAAAACTGCTGACGCTGGTTACTTGACAAGAAGATTGGTGGATGTTGCCCACGATGTTGTTGTTAGAGAGGGAGATTGTGGTGTAAAAAATGGTTTTGTTGTAGTAAAGGGAGAAAGAGAAAAATCTTTCGCTTTAAGGATAAAAAGTAGATTCAGCGCAAAAAATGTAAAGGCAAAAGTTGGTAAAAAAGAGAAAATTGTGCTTATGAAAGGAGCGATGATTGATGAAGAAAAGGCAAGAGTTTTAGAGGAGTTTGGGATTGAAGAGGTAGAAGTTTTCTCGCCACTGATCTGTCTATCTAGGTATGGAGTTTGTGCTAAATGTTATGGTTGGGATTTATCCAACAAGAAGGTGGTTGAAATTGGTACTCCAGTAGGAATTATTGCAGCCCAGTCCATTGGGGAACCGGGAACACAACTTACACTTCGAACCAAACACACAGGTGGAGTTGTTGGAGTTGATGTTACCCAAGGGTTACCTCGTGTTGAGGAGTTAATAGAGGCAAGGACTCCCAAAATGATGGCACCCCTGGCTGAAATTTCAGGAAAGGTAAGAGTTGGCGATAGCGAAGAAGGTTGGAAAGTGGTAATTACTTCGACTCAAACCAAACCGAAAGAGGAGAGGGAATATATTATTCCAAAAACAATCCAACTTAGTGTTTCTGATAAGCAATTTGTTGAATCTGGTACAGCTTTGGCAACTGGAGCTTTGGATATAAGAGAGATTTTATCGATAAAAGGGCTTAGACCTGCCCAGGAATATCTTGTTAATGAAATTCAAAATGTTTATGAAAGTCAAGGTATTCCTATTCATGATAAACATTTTGAAGTGATAGTCAGGAAGATGAGCGATGAGGTAAGGATAGTAACCTCTGGAGATACTCCCCTTCTCCCTGGTGAGCTTACGGATAAGACCACATTCGAAGAAGAAAATGAAAAAGTTCTGGCTGCGGGTGGAGAACCCGCATCTGCTCAGCAGGTGATATTAGGAATTACCAGAAGAGCTTTGTTTACCGAAAGTTGGTTGTCTGCTGCCAGTTTCCAACAGACGACTGATGTTCTTACTGATGCATCTCTTTTAGGAAAGACTGACCGTCTTTTGGGACTTAAAGAGAGTGTTATAATTGGAAGACTTATTCCTGTTACACCTGAAAGAGCTGTCTTGCCTCAAGACTGATCTTTGTAGTAAAATTCACGAGTCTACGATCTGTTTTAGAGTAAAAAAGATATGGTAACCATAAATCAATTAGTCAAAAGAGGAAGGAGAAAGCCTATTAAAAGAGTTAAGAAGGCGGCCTTGAGGCGTTGGTTTAGTGCTAAAAATCAGCGCTTTGGGGAAAGTTCTTCACCAGCCAAGCGTGGTGTTGTACTTCAGGTTAGGACAATGACTCCCAGAAAGCCTAATTCGGCTTTAAGAAAGGTTGCCAGGGTAAGGCTTTCAAATAAACAGGAAATTACCGCTTATATTCCAGGAGAGGGACATGAACTTTCAGAACATTCAATTGTACTGGTACGAGGTGGAACAGTTAAAGACCTGCCTGGAATTAAGTATAAAGTTGTAAGGAACAAATATGATACGACTGGTGTTGTGGGGAGAAAATCATCAAGAAGTAAATACGGAACGAAGAAAGTTGTTCAAGCATCGATTTCTTCGGGTGGGACTGTATCTGAAAAGTCGAATGTTCAGGTAGCAAAAACGTGATTCTTGCTTTGGTGCGAGGAAACTTGCTTGCATTCGAGCATGCTGAAAAATGCCAAGACGAGGTAGTGTAAAACTAAGAAAGATAAATCCAGACCCTGTGTATAAGAACAGGCTAGTTGCAAGACTGGTCAACCGGGCCATGCACAATGGGAAAAAATCCATTACTCAGAAAGAAGTCTATGGGGCTTTTAAGATAATTAAGGAGAAACTTAAAGACGATCCTATAAAGATTTTTTCAAAAGCGCTTGATAATATAAAACCTTCGATGGAAGTTAGGCCCAGGAGAGTAGGGGGTGCAGCTTATCAAATTCCGATTCCGGTTCGAGGTGGGCGTAAGGAATCCTTAGCCATAAGGTGGTTGGTCCAAGAAGCAAGGAAAAGACCCAATTCTGAATATCACACCTTTTCCGAAAAACTTGCGGCTGAGTTGATCGATGCTGCAAATGGAGAGGGACTGACGATTAAAAAGCGTCAGGATGTTGAAAGAATTGCTGAAGCCAACCGTGCCTTTGCTCATTTTAGGTGGTAAAGAAGTTATGTACTACCTTTAAAAGTTGTAAAGTAAACTACAAGTATCTAAACTGCTTGTAGTAAATTCAACACGTCTGACGTGTTTCAAGTAAAATGGGGATCTGCTTCCAGAAGGAAGCGGTTTTTGTATTAGAATGAAAGAGTAGAAGGATGTAAAAAATAATTTCATTCGCTCTCTTTCCTGCTCTTTTACTCTTACACAAGTTTCGCAGACAGGTCTACCCGCGCAGACAGGTTGAATCACCTCCGAGGAATACTTCGCCAAGTACCGTATGGTACCTGGCTTCGCACACCTCGGAGGAGTCCTTTCGGGCTACCGTCCGAGGTGGTTATTAAGGGAAGTGCAAAACTTGTATCTTACCTTATTTTTTATATGGCTGTACAAGAAAAAAGAAAAAAGGCAAGCTTGATAATCAGTCAAACTGAGGATCGTAATTTGCCGTTGGAAAGGATTCGGAATATTGGGATTATTGCCCATATTGATGCTGGAAAAACAACTACAACTGAAAGGATACTTTTTGAAACAGGAAGAACTTATAGATTAGGATCAGTTGATGAAGGGACGACAGCAACTGACTGGATGGAGCAGGAAAGAGAGCGCGGAATAACCATTGTGTCAGCTGCTATAACCACTTTTTGGGAATTGAAGAAAAAGACGGTGGTTGATGAAGGTCGTTACAGAATAAATATTATTGATACTCCGGGGCATATTGATTTTACAGCCGAGGTTGAAAGATCTTTGCGAGTTTTGGACGGAGCCATTATGGTTTTTGATGGAAGAACTGGCGTGGAGAGCCAATCTGAAACTGTCTGGAGACAGGCCGACAGATACAATGTTCCTAGAATCTGTATTTTAAATAAACTAAATCTCATTGGAGCTGATTTTGAAGGAAGTGTCGCCTCAATTCGGGAGCGATTAGGAGCCAATGCATTTCCTATTCAGATTCCCTTGGGCACAGAACACAGTCTTAGAGGTGTTATTGATTTGATAAGGATGAAAGCTCATACTTATCAAGGAGTTGAAGATACAAAACTAAAAGAAGAAGAAATTTCTGAAGAGTTTCTTCAGACTGCCAAAAAGTATCAAACTGAACTGGTTGAAGCTGTAGCTGAATATGATGATAATAGTCTGGAAAAGTACTTAGAAGGAAAAGAGCTTGAAGAAACTGATCTAAAGAGGGCTATAAGAAACGGTGTGATTCAGGGGAAATTTTTCCCCATTTTGGGAGGAGATAATAGAACCGTCTCAGTCCAACTTCTTTTGGACGCGGTTATTGAGTATCTACCGTCTCCTTTAAACATTCCTCCGGTTGAAGGACGAAATCCTAAAACTGGAAAAATTGAAAAGAGAGAAGTTAAAGATACTGAACCTTTTTCTGCTCTTGCCTTTAAAGTAGTGACTGACCCGCATGTGGGAAGGCTTGTTTACCTGAGAATCTATTCAGGTAAGATTCACCCGGGAGAGTTGGTCTATAACGTATCAAAACAAAAACAAGAGCGAATCGGAAAATTGGTTCTTCTCCACGCAGACCAAAGAGAGCTTATTGAAGAGGCTTATGCTGGGGAAATAGTCGCTGCAGTCGGAATTAAGGAGACAACGACTGGAAACACCCTTTCAGCCATCGGACAGCCGATTTTACTCGAGTCAATAACTTTTCCTGATCCCGTTATATCTCTTGCGATCGAGCCGGAGACAAAATCGGACCAGGAAAAAATGGGGATTGCTTTGAGTAAGCTTTCCGATGAAGATCCAACCTTTAAAATTAAGTCAAATATAGAAACAGGACAAACAATTATTTCCGGGATGGGAGAACTTCAGCTTGAAGTGCTAGTTGAGAGAATGCGACGAGAATTTAATATGAACGCCAAGACTGGTTCTCCTCAAGTAGCCTATAAAGAGACGATTAGGAAGGTTGCTCAAGCTGAAGGTAGGTATATAAGACAGACCGGTGGTCGAGGTCAATATGGACATTGTTTTTTAAGAATTGAGCCCTTGGGTAGAGGGGAAGGCTATGTCTGGGAAAACAAAATAAAAGGGGGAGCTATTCCTTCTGAATTTATCCCTTCAATTGAAAAAGGTGTTCGCGAGAAAATGGAAAAGGGAATTTTGGCTGGTTTTCCTTTAACCGATATTAAGGTTGTCGTTTATGATGGTAGCTTTCATGAAGTTGATTCATCGGATATTGCATTTAAAATTGCAGGTTCGTTAGCATTAGAAGAGGCTGCCAAAAAGGCTGAATTGACTCTTCTTGAACCAGTAATGAAAATTGAGGTAACCACTCCTGATGAGTTTATGGGTGATATTATAGGAGATTTGTCTGCCAAACGGGCGCAGATTCAAGCTACAGGGAAAAAAGGGACAATGGCCACTATAAATGCTTTTGCACCTCTTGCAGAATTATCCGGCTATGCAACCAAGCTCAGATCACTTTCCCAAGGAAGAGCATCCTTTTACATGGAGCCGAGCCATTACGAAGAGGTTCCGGTAAATATCAGAGGGACGATTGTTTCCAAAAAGACGGGAAAATCGGAGAGATAAAATTGATTATTGACATTAACGTTTGACTCTCACTATAATACTGCCCAGTGTCGGGCTAGAAGAAAGCCCTTTTTGGTTTGCACATTAGTTGTTGTACAAGATAGATCGGAAGTATAAAATCTTAAAAGAATGGCGGCTAATACTAAGAAAAAATTTGAAAGAACAAAACCCCACATCAATGTTGGAACCATTGGTCATGTAGATCATGGTAAAACCACTTTAACGGCGGCAATTACCAAAGTTCTTTCCAAGCAAAAGGGTAACTCTACTAAGGCTTTGGACTTTTATGAAATTGATAACGCTCCTGAAGAAAAGGAACGGGGTGTAACGATTAATATAACCCACGTTGAATACGAGACAGAAAAACGACACTATGCTCACATTGATGCTCCAGGCCATGCTGATTACATAAAAAACATGATTACTGGAGCAGCACAGATGGATGGAGCCATCTTGGTTATTTCAGCTGCCGATGGACCAATGCCTCAAACCCGAGAGCATGTTATTTTAGCTCGTCAGGTAAATGTCCCTGCTCTAATTGTTTTTCTTAATAAAGTTGATACAGTTGATGACCCCGAAATTATTGATCTTGTGGAAGCAGACGTAAGAGAACTTCTTAAAAAATATGAGTATCCGGGGGATGAGGTTCCAATAATTCGGGGTAGCGCTCTTAAAGCTGATGAAGGGGATAGCGAGGCAGAGAAACAGATTTTAGAGCTTATGAAGAAGGTTGACGAGTATATTCCTGAACCTAAAAGAGACACGGAAAAACCCTTTCTTATGCCTGTTGAAGATGTCTTTTCAATCAAAGGTAGAGGGACTGTGGCAACAGGCAGAGTTGAGCGAGGAGTATTGAAAGTTAATGAGGAGGTTGAAATAGTTGGGCTTAGAGATACTAAGAAAGCAGTGGTGACCGGACTGGAAATGTTCAGGAAAACTCTTGATGAAACTCAAGCCGGAGATAATGTTGGAATTCTTCTTCGGGGAATTGAGAAGGATGAAGTTGAAAGAGGTCAAGTTTTAGCCAAGACTGGCTCAGTTACTCCCCACACCGAGCTTGAAGCCGAAGTTTATATTTTATCTAAAGAAGAGGGTGGAAGACATACACCTTTCTTTTCTGGTTACAAGCCACAATTTTATGTTCGGACAGCTGATGTTACGGGCGAGGTAACTTTGCCAGAAGGAATTGAAATGGTAATGCCAGGAGATAATGCCAAGATGAAGGTAAAACTCATTCAGCCGGTTGCGGTGGAAGAAGGACTTCGTTTTGCGATTCGTGAGGGTGGAAGTACGGTTGGTGCCGGAGTGATTACTAAAATCATTGTTTAGTTTCGCTTACAAGACAGTTTTTTGAGTAAAGCGTTTTGCACTTTGAGAAACCATGGCAGAAACTGGGAGAATTCGCATTAAGCTGAAATCATACGATCATAGAGTAATGGATGAGGCGGTTTTGAAAATATTAGATACTGCCATGGCAACTGGTGCTAAAATTAGAGGGCCTATTCCTCTTCCCATTAAAAGAACTGTTATTTCGGTTTTGAAATCTCCATTTACTTATAAGGATGCTCAGGAACACTTTGAAGTTTTGGTTCACAAACGCCTAATTGATATTTTAAATCCTTCAGCCCGGACAATCGATTCTCTTTCAAATCTTGATCTTCCTGCAGGAGTGTCTATAGAAATTAAAATGTAAATCCTTCTGGCTAGTTGCGCGGTTTAGCTTCTTTTGCTATAATTCCTTCTTAGTGGAGGTGGTTTATCGAGTATTAACCACATAAATTTGCTGGAAGGGCCAAGATTGGGCGCCTCTGGCGCCTTTTTTTATGCTAAATACACTTTTAGGATTAAAGGGAAAAATGAGCCAAACTTTTATGAAAGGAGTGAGAATTCCTGTAACTTTTATAAAAGTAGGTCCATGCGTTGTAACTCAGATCAAAAAAAAGGAAAAAGATGGTTATTGGGCGGTTCAAGTTGGGTTTGGAGAGAGAAAGATTAAGAAGATTACAAAACCATTGAAAGGACATCTCCGCGGGGCGATAGGCGATAAAAAAGCCCCGCTTTTTTTGCGTGAAATAAGGCTTAGAGATGAACCTGAATTCAAGAAAGGGGAAGTAATTAACGCATCTGATGTGTTTGGAAAAGGCGATATTGTGGTGGTAACTGGTATATCCAAGGGTAAAGGTTTTGCCGGTGTTGTAAAGCGTTGGGGCTTTGCCGGCGGTCCTAAAACCCATGGACAGTCGGACAGACTACGAGCTCCTGGCGCAATCGGACAAGGGACAAGTCCAGGCAGAGTTCACAAGGGTAAAAAGATGGCAGGCAGGATGGGTGGGAATACTGTTACTCTCAAAAACTTGTTCGTTATTGATGTTGATAAAGAGAGCGGGGAAGTTAAATTATCCGGTTCTGTTCCAGGCAAGACAGGTGGGCTTTTGAGAATCGAAAAACTTGGTACGAAGAAACTAGAAGAGTTGATTAAGGAAGAAACCCAACGAGTGGTCGAAGCTGAAGTCGTGTCCGATGGAGACAGTAAAAAATCAAATACTGGGAATGTGGAGAATTCTTCTGAAGACAGTGAAAAGAAAGTTTAATTATGACAAAACTAAACGCATATACATTAAAAGGAGTGAAAACAAAGTCAGTTGAGTTCCCCAAAGATTGGCAGGGAAAAGAAAATATGGTTCTTTTGGCGCAGGCAATTCGTGTTTACGAGTGGCAGAGACATCCCGGTTTATCTAAAGTTAAAACCCGCGCTGGAGTTTCTCGCTCAGGTAGAAAGATATACAGGCAAAAGGGAACGGGTTTAGCAAGGCATGGTGATAAAGGCGCGCCGATTTTTGTGGGAGGTGGTGTGGCTCATGGACCAAAAGGAGTAAAGAAAAAACTTAGTTTGCCTAAAAAAATAAAAAGAAAAGCTTTAAAGATAGCATTAACCCTTAAAGCGAAAAAAGGGGAGTTGATAGTTGTTGACAATATTTCAACTCTTAATAAAACTAAAGATGCAGTAAGTTTGATAAAGAAAATCGCTGAAAAAGAAAAGAATTTTAACTCAAGGGCAAAATTTACATTTATCTTATTAGGAGAAAGCAAAGACGCACAATTAGCTTTGAGAAACATAGCCAATCTAAGGACCCTTTTCTTTGAGAACTTAAATGTATACGATGTTTTTTATGGAGGGATTTTAGTTATGGATAAGGGAGTGTTTTATAAGTTGTCTGGTGAAAAGATTGGAAAAAAAAGAGTCATCAAGTCAGGAAAAAAAGCTGAAAGAGCTAAGACGGCAGAGATAAACCTGTTCGAGAAAGAAAAAAAGTAAGGTTATTTAGATTTTAAATAATTGCAATGAAACTTGAACCAATTATTACTGAGAAGAGTTTAAAATTAGCATCAGGAGGCAGATATAGTTTCAGGGTTGCTAGAACTTTAAATAAAAGACAGATAAAAAGGCTTATTGAGGAAGCTTTTGATGTTCATGTAGTTAGTGTTAAAACAATTAAAGAAAAAGGCGAAGTAAAGAAAACTTTCAGAGGAAGGAAAAAGATAATAATGCCAAGCAAAAAGGCAATTGTCAAATTGAAAGATAAAGAAAAGATTGATTTATTTGACCAAGGTAAAAAAGGAAAGGTTGTATGAGAAGATTAAAGTACACTTTAGCTAAAAAATCAGGGCGATCAGGTGGGAAAGTAACCGTTAGACATCAGGGTGGAAGACAAAAAAGATTTCTAAGAGAAATTGATTTTAAGAGAAATAAGAAAAATATTTGGGCAAAAGTTGAATCAATTGAGTATGATCCTAATAGAAATGCGAACATAGCACTTATTTGTTATGAGGACGGTGAAAGAAGGTACATATTAGCAACCAATGGTTTAAAAGAAGGGCAAAGGGTAATCAGTTCGGAATCTGCTCCCATCGAACCTGGAAATAGTTTACCCTTGGCAAAAATTCCTGTAGGGACACAAGTTCATAACTTGGAAATAAGACCTGGTAAGGGTGGACAGTTGGTAAAAGGGGCTGGTGTGTCAGCTCAGGTTCATGGTAAAGAAGAAAGTTATGTTTTGGTAAAATTACCATCCGGTGAAATAAGAAGGTTTAACACTGAGTGTTTTGCCAGCATTGGTCAGGTTTCCAATGCAGAGATAAGAAGTGTGCGTTTAGGAAAGGCAGGGAGAAAAAGAAAAATGGGTATTAGACCGTCTGTCCGGGGAACTGCACAAAACCCACGGTCTCACCCTCACGGAGGTGGAGAAGGAAGAAGCGGGGTGGGTATGAAGTATCCCAAAACACCTTACGGAAAGCCTGCGGTTGGCAAAACCAGAAAAAGGAGAAAGTACTCAGTCGATCTTATTGTAAAATCCAGAAAGAAAGGGCCACATGTTGGTTAGTACATATACTTATTTAACTTGCGTTTGCTATACCCAAAATACTATTTTTAGAGTTGCAAACCATAAGTTTTTTGAACATAGTACAAAGAAAGTAAGTTTATTCTTATACTTTTTTGCACTTTCTACTGTGTTCTTGGAGTGAAAGGTTTATGGCAAGAAGTTCTAAAAAAGGTCCGTATATAGATGAGCACCTTCTCAAGAAGGTGAAGGTTGGTCTTGGAGATAAGGTAAATCCGATAAAAACTTGGGCAAGAGCCAGTCAAATACCACCGGAGTTTGTCGGCAAATATTTTAAGGTTCACAATGGGAAAGTTTTTATTGATGTTTTTGTAGGCGAGGACATGGTTGGCCATAGACTTGGCGAATTTGCCCCAACAAGAACCTTCAGAGGACATGGACAAGTGATAAAAAGAGTTTTGGAGAAAACTTAAACTATGGATGTAAAGGTAGTACAAAAGTTTATAGTAACCTCGCCGAAAAAACTAAGAGAAACGGCAAGGCTGGTAAAAAATCTTGAGCCCAGAGAAGCAGTTGAAAGATTACCTTTTCTCAGAAAGAAGGCAGCATTTTATTTGAGAAAAGTGATATTAACGGCGTTGGCTGACGCAAAACAAAAGGGAATTGGGGAAGAAAAACTTACTTTTAAAGAAATTCAGGTGAACGAGGGTCCCAGGCTTAAAAGATGGAGAGCTGGGGCAAGGGGACGAGCTAAACCCTATAAGAAAAGAACCAGTCATATAAGAGTTATTTTGGTAAGCAAAGCTCAAAAAGCGAGTGGAAAGGCTGTCAAAGTTCAATCCAAGACGGAAAACACTGAAAATCTGAAAAACAAATATCGTCAGAGACGCTCAAAGGTCAGAGACAAAAAACAATAATTCAGGAGGAAGGAATTTGTTATGGGACAAAAAGTAAATCCAATAGGTTTTAGGATAGGCACATTTTTGCCCTGGAAATCTCGTTGGTTTTCAGAAGACTCTAAGTATAAAGACTATCTTTTAGAGGACATAGAGATACGAAGAACATTGATGGAAAAACTAAAAATCGCTGGAATAATTCAGGTTGAGTTGGAAAGATTGCCCAAAAGCCTAGTTGTAATTTTAACAGTTTCAAGACCTGGAGTTGTAATTGGAAGAGGTGGAAGCGGTTTGGAGGAGATTAAGAAAATAATATTAGAGGTGATAGATAGATTCAAGAAAAGCAAAAGTCGTTCTGCTTCCCAAGTATCAGACGGGCAGAGTGGCCAGAGTTTGAAAATTGATTTAAGAGTCAATGAGGTGAGAAACCCAGAGATTTCAGCTCACTTAGTCGCAACCAGAATTGCTTTTGAACTTGAGCGAAGATTTCCCCACAGGCGAGTGGTGAATCGGGCAATGGAAAGAGTTATGCAGGCAGGGGCTGAAGGTGTGAAAATTATTTTATCAGGAAGGATTGCTGGAGCAGATATTGCCAGGGTTGAAAAATATCATCTGGGTTCTGTTCCAACTCAAACCCTAAGAGAGAGAATTGACTATGCGCGTTCAACCGCACTTTTGAAGAGAGGTTGCGTTGGAGTTAAGGTTTACATACATAAAAAAGCGGAAAAGGATTAAAGGAGGGTAATACCCGAAAGGCAAATTATGTTGGAACCAAAAAAAAGAAAATATCGAAAAAGTTTTAGGGGCAGGATGAAAGGAAAGGCTTATCGAGGGTCAAAAATTTCGTTCGGAGAGTTGGGATTGAAAGCTCTGGGTTGTGCTTGGCTATCAAGTCGACAGATTGAGGCAGGCAGACGTGCGCTTACTCACAGTATTAAAAGAGGAGGAAAAGTCTGGATAAGAGTGTTTCCTGATAAACCTGTTTCATCTAGGCCAGCTGGACAGAGAATGGGTGGGGGCAAAGGTGATACAGAAAAATATGTTGCAGTTATTACTCCCGGAAAAATTATTTATGAAGTTGCTGGAATTGAAAATAAGGTGATGAAAAATGCTCTTGAACGAGCGGGGGACAAAATGCCTTTCAAAACAAAGATTGTAAGTAGAAAAGATTAACCTTAATTGCTTATGAAAAAAAAAGATCTTAAAATATTGAGATTGAAAAAGAATGAAGAATTGAAAAGTTTGGGTTATGAGAAGAAGAAAGAGTTGTTGAGAATAGGGGCTGAGGTAAAAGTTGGTAAGGAAAAGAATTTAAAAAAGGTAAAGATGTTGAGGAAAAATATCGCCCAAATTTTGACCTTGATTCGCGAGAAGGAAATTTGGGAAGAAGAAAAAGAAAAGTTCGAAAGAAAAAATAGGATCAATCCCAAAGCGAGAAAAAGACAAAGTTCAAAGGTAAAAAAAAGCTAAGGAACAGACTCGCCAGAAAATTATTGTTGTACTATGAAAACCTTTACAGGAAAAGTGATATCAACGAAGATGCAAAAAACTGCAACAGTATCTGTAGAAAGGATGGTTGTTCATCCGATTTATAAAAAGAGGTTGAAAAGAAGGAAAATTTACCATGTTCATGATCTCTTGGGAGCAAAGGTAGATCAGACTGTAAAGTTTGTTACCAGTAAACCCCATAGTAAAACAAAGAAATGGAAGATAGTTAAAATAGTATCTAAAAGTCATTAAATTTAGCAAATTAAATCTATGTTACAACTGAGATCAGTTCTGAGACCAGCCGACAATTCGGGGGCAAAGAGATTAATGGTGATTGGGATTTCATCTAAAATAGGCAGAACTGCAACTATAGGTGATGTTGTCGTCTGTGTCGTTGATGGAGCTGATCCAAATAGTGCAGTTTCGGATAAGGAGAAAGTTAGAGTGTTGGTGGTTAGAGTTAAAAAAGAAATAAGAAGGAAGGATGGAACCTGTCTTAAGTTTGATGATAATGCTGGGGTTGTTATTAATAAACAGGGCTTACCAGTTGGGACTAGAATATTGGGTCCAGTAGCAAGAGAAATAAAGGAGATTGGTTATACAAAAATTGCATCTTTAGCCAGGGAGGTGGTTTGAGAGAGAATAATGTTAAAGTTTAAAAAAGGCGATACAGTAAAAGTAATTTCAGGAAAAGACAAGGGGCGTGAGGGAGTAATTGAAAAAATTATACCTAAAAAAGCTTCCGCTTTAGTCCCTGATCTTAATATTTATAAAAAACATCTTAAGGGTCAAACCGGACAAAAGGGAGGAATTTATGAAATTTCCCGACCCTTGCCTTTTTCAAAAATTGCTGTCGTTTGTCCAAAATGCAAAAAGGTAACTAGAGTTGGATTTAGATTAATAGCAGGCGTAAAAAAAAGAATTTGCAAAAAATGCAAAAGGGAAATGGATACTAAAAAGTAAGGACGAGTCATACACCTTATTGTCTGACTTAGCTTAAAGTGACCCTGAAAGGCAAGTTTTCTAGATAACTTAATTAAATATGAATAGATTAAAAGAAAAGTACGAAAAAGAAGTGGCTTTGAAACTGTCTCGTGAATATTCTATTAGCAACAAAATGGCTTTGCCTAGACTGGCTAAAGTAGTTGTAAATATGGGTGTAGGAGATGGGGCTAAGGATAAAGATGTTTTAGAACAGGCCAAAAGAGATTTATCAGCAATTACTGGACAACTGTCATCAGAGCGAAAAGCAAAAGTTTCTGTCGCCAGTTTTGGGATTAGACAAGGTGTACCGGTCGGTTTGAAGCTGACTTTAAGAGGCAATAGAATGTATTTCTTTTTAGATAAACTTTTTTCGATAGTACTGCCTCGATTAAGAGATTTTAGAGGCGTTTCCCTTAAAAGTTTTGACAGAGAAGGAAATTACACTTTAGGGATTGAGGATGATACAGTCTTTCCAGAAATAGATCTGTCCAAATCAAAAGGTAGAGGCTTAGAAATATCCATGGTTGTCAGTGGAACTAAAGATCCAGAGAAATCCCGGAGGTTGCTTGAGCTTCTGGGAATGCCTTTCGAGAAACAGGATAAAAGGGCAGGAGAACTGGGGAGTAAAAGTAGTTAACTCACACTCTCTTTGCTCTTTCAGTCTTAAAAATTACGTATATGGCAAAGAAATCTAAAGAAGTCAGGGAAGGAAAAAAATTAAGATATAAAACACGTTATACCAATAGGTGTAATTTATGCGGAAGACCGAGAGGTTTCATGAGAAAGTTTGGGTTGTGTCGGTTGTGTTTTAGAGAATACGCTCATAAAGGTGAGATACCTGGAGTTAAAAAAGCAAGTTGGTAGGAGAAAATAAGACCTACAAGTCTTAGTATTTAATACGTCTTATGAATTATCCGGAAGGCGATTTTTTGATAAAAATTAAAAACGCGTGTTTAGCCAAGAAAAAAACTTTGGAGGCTAAAGGAGGTAAATTGGTTTACGAGCTTGCCAAAATTTTGGAAAGAGAAGGTTTTTTGAGTGGTGTGGGAAAAAAAGACGGGAAATTATTGATTCAAATTGGTTACAAAAAGAAAGAACCTGTCCTTCTAAATATTCGCTTGGTTTCTAAACCGGGGTTAAGAGTGTATAAAAATGTGAGGGAATTGGGAAAAATTAAAGGTCCTTCGTTTTTTATTATCTCAACTCCCCAAGGAATTATGACATCTAAAGATGCAATTAGGAAGCGTTTAGGTGGAGAAGTAATTGCGGAAATATTATAAGCTTTATGAGTAGAGTAGGGAAATTACCAATTGAGATTCCAGAAGGTGTGAGAGTAACTGTTAAGGATGACGTGCTTAAAATCTCTGGTTCTAAAGGAAGTTTAGAGAAAAAACTTATCCAGGGTGTAAGTCTAAATATAGAGGAAGGTAAAATTTCTTTGGTTAAAAAGGGAAGTCTATCCAAAGCAAGCTTTGGGACTATGAGAGCCCTTATTGCCAATATGGCCGTGGGAGTATCGAAGGGATGGGGTAAGACTCTGGAGTTGGTAGGCGCTGGTTATAAAGCTGAACTTTCAGGTAATACTTTAACTTTGATGGTCGGTTATTCCCATCCTGTCAAGATAGAGGCACCGGAAGGGATTAGTTTTAAAATTGAAAAAACCGATATAACTGTTGAAGGAATTGACAAAGAAGTTGTTGGCCAAACTGCGGCAAAGATAAGGGCTGTTCGGCCGCCCGAACCATATAAAGGTAAAGGCATTAAGTATAAAGATGAAGTTGTGAGAAGAAAAGCGGGTAAAACAGCTAAGGCTCAAACTTAAACTTGATTCTAATTTCGATAATTATTATGGAAAAAATTGAAAAAAGAAAACTTAGAAAGAAAAGAATAAGGAGGAAGGTTTTTGGAGAAACTATCCGTCCCAGGTTTTCTGTCTTTCGTTCTAATAAGTATATATATGCCCAATTAATTGACGACGACAAGGGAGTAACTTTGGTTTCAGAATCCGATTTGGAGTTTAAGTCATCTTCTCTTTCCAGTCTTTCTAAAAAGGAACTGGCTTATAAAGTGGGAGAGTCACTTGCTAAAAAAGCTTTAAAGAAAAAAATAAAAAAGGTAGTTTTTGACCGCGGTGGGTATAAATATCACGGAAGAGTAAAAGCTCTTGCAGAAGGAGCTAGGAAGGGAGGTTTAGAATTTTAATGCAGGAAGTCTCTTTGCAAAAAGAACTTATTGAGACTGTTGTTCAGATTAAAAGGATTTCCAAAAAGACCAAGGGAGGAAACACCATTCGTTTTTCTTCACTTGTAGTCGTAGGAGATAAAAATGGACGTGTGGGGGTGGGTTTGTCTAAAGCTTCAGATGTATCCAGTGCAATAAGAAAGGCTATTGAATCTGCCAAAAGAAGGATGTTTTTGGCCCCCCTAAAGGGTACAAGCATACCTTTTTCAATTGAGGAAAAATTTTCGGCAGCCAAAGTTTTATTAAAACCTGCTCCTCCTGGTTCTGGATTAATTGCTGGTGGGGCAATGCGGGTTGTTCTTGAGGCAGCCGGAATAAGAGATGCTGTTGGGAAAACCTTGGGTACGACAAACAAAGCATCCAACGTTTACGCAACTTTAAAAGCTTTAAAGACAATAGCAGAGATATCTAGAAGAAAGGAGAAGTAAATGGTAGATTTGCCAAAAATTATTTCCAGAGGTAAGAAGCGGAGGGGGAGAGGTTATGGTAGTGGTAAAGGAGGACATACTGTCGGACGTGGACAAAAAGGTCAAAAATCGAGAAAGAAGATAGGAATCATTTTCGAAGGGGTCAAGATGAAAAAATCTCTAATCAAAAGATTGCCTTTGAGAAGAGGTAAGGGTAAGTTGAAGGCAAAAGCTAAACCCTTAATTGTAAACCTGGACCTTCTTAATTTACTGTCGGAGGGGAGTAGGGTAAATATAAATTCCCTGGTTGCTTTTGGAATTGTAAATGCTAGACAAGCAGAGATGTTTGGCGTTAAAGTTTTGGGAGGCGGAAGTATTGAGAAGAAATTAATAGTTGAACTTCCAATTTCAAAATCAGGAAGTAGAAAGATTGAGAAAGCTGGAGGAACGGTTATTACTAAAAGTCAAACATAAATGTCTGACTAGGAAAGTGGGCAGTCAGGCAAATACCCAGAAAGAGATTCAAAATCATATATTTGTGTTTTATCAAATCACACAATTTTTCTCAAGAGTCTTAAAGTCAACTGAAATAAGGCGTAAGTTGGTAATTACTGGAGTGATACTTATCATTTATAGACTGATTGCTCACATTCCCGCAGCTGGAATTGATATAAGCTCTCTACAAGCTCTTTTTCTGGGAAGCCCGCTTTTATCACTGCTGGATGTATTTTCAGGAGGAACATTGGCCAACTTTTCAATCATGGCTCTAGGGCTTACGCCTTATATAAATGCATCAATCATAATTCAACTTTTAACCTATGTTATCCCCGGGTTAGAGGAGCTTTCCAAGGAAGGAGAATATGGACAGGAAAAAATAAATCAATATACGAGAATTCTTACAATTCCCTTATCAGCTATGCAAGCTTTTGGTATGTATACTCTTTTAAGAACGCAGACTGTGATTGGTAGTTTAAACTCTATCTCCCTTCTTGCCTTAATATTGGCAATGACAGCTGGTTCTATGTTGGCAGTTTGGCTTGGAGATCTTATTACCCAGTATGGTTTAACCAACGGAGTTTCCTTTTTGATATTTGCGGGAATTGTTGCAAGGCTGCCCATTTCCCTGGGACAGTCTTTTTCTGTTATTAATACAGAAGATTTTTTGAAAATTTTGGTCTTTTTGGCGTTAGCAGTGCTTATTGTAGGACTAATTGTGTTTATGAATGAAGCGGTGAGACAAATTCCGGTTAATTATGCTAAGCGTGTGGGAAGGATGGGACTTTCATCTTCTTATATACCCTTGAGGCTTAATCAGGCAGGAGTCATACCCATTATTTTTGCTGTGTCTTTGGTTTTACTACCTTCATTAGCCACCCAGTTTCTTACAGGTCTAGGAAACTCTAAGTTAGCCAATCTTGCAACTACTCTTTCTACCCTTTTCAACCCAACCTCTTTTCTCTATAATCTAGTTTACTTCCTTTTAGTTGTTGGTTTCACTTACTTTTATACATCTATCGTTTTTAACCCAGAAAGAATTTCGGAGAACCTTCAGAAAAGCGGAGGTTTTATTCCTGGAATTCGTCCGGGAACCCAGACAATAAAATATCTTAAGAATGTTTTAAATAGAATTACCTTGGTCGGAGCGCTGTTTTTAGGACTGATCGCAATTCTTCCTTCTTTCTTCCAAAACACAATTGGCGTGGCTAACTTAGCAATTGGAGGAACGGGGATACTCATTGTTGTCTCGGTTGTTTTAGATGTTGCTCGGGAACTTGAAGCGCAGCTTGTAATGAAAAGATACGAATCTTTTTTGAGATGAGAGTTATGATACTTTCAATCATAGGACCACCAGCTTCAGGAAAGGGAACTCAGGCTGAAATGCTTGCTGAAAAGTACAGTCTTTACGATGTGAGCACAGGGCAGATACTCAGAGATATGCAGGTAAAAATGCCCGAGTTAAAAGAGATTATGAACCAGGGACTTCTGGTTCCGGATGAAATTACCATGAATGTTTTTAAAAAGCATATGGAAGAGGGAAAAATATTTGATAACTTTATTCTTGACGGATCTCCGAGAACTGTTTATCAATATCGGGTGATTTTGGACTGGCTTGAGGCTAAAAAGAAGAAAATGGACAACATAATATTTCTTGGTATAGATAGAAGTGTTGCAATTAAGAGAATATCCTCACGAAGGCAGGATAAAATTACAAACAAATTTTATAATCTGATAACCAATCCACCCCCCCAAAGCATTGATCCAAACAATTTGATAATAAGGAATGATGACAGACCTGAAGTTGTTTTGGGGCGTTTTGAGGAATATCAAAGGTTAACAAAACCTTTGATAGAGGTAATTGAAAAGGATGGAATTTTGATGAGAATTGACGGGAATCGTCCAATTGAAATAATTTTTGCAGATATTGTTGGACACCTCGAAAAGAGAAATGGCAAAGATAAAAATTAAAACCCCTGAAGAATTGAAGAAAATGTTTGAGGGGGGGAGAAAGTTGGCAAAAGTAAAAGCACGGTTAAAAGAGGCAGTTAGGGAAGGGATAAGGGCTTCGGAAATTGATCTTTTGGCTGAAAAATTGATTCTTGGCGAAGGTGGTTTTCCTTCTTTTAAGATGGTTCCCAACTACAGTTGGTCGACCTGTGTGAATGTGAATGATGGGGTAGTTCACGGTATCCCCAGAAAAGAAATTGTCTTTAAAAAAGGAGATCTAGTTAGTGTCGATCTGGGAATATTTTACGAAGGGTTTCATTCAGACAGCTCGTTTAGTTTGGGAATTGATGAAGATGGGTTTCTTAAGAAATTTATTTCATTGGGAGAAAGAACTCTTCGTTTGGCGATAAAAAAAGTTGAGTCGGGAAATAGAATTTATGATATTTCTAGAGTTATTGAGACTAGTATAAAAAAAGAAGGATACTCTCCGATTCGAGCCCTGGTTGGGCATGGTATTGGAAAAGATTTGCACGAGGAACCACAAATTCCTTGTTTTACCTCTGGAAAAAGGACTGATTCTCCTAAAATTCCAGTCGGAGTAACTTTGGCAATTGAAGTAATGTACACAGAAGGAAGCGGAGAAATTGAAATCGGAAATGATGGATGGACAATTAAGACCCGTGATGGTAAAATAGCAGCACTTTTTGAAGAAACTGTTGCGTTAACTGAAACTGGGTCTGTGGTATTGACAGGCTGATTTTTCAATAAGCTAATCTCAGATTAGCTGTTTTTTAATGAGGAATGGGATATGAAAAAGGAAGAATCAATTAGGATAAATGGAATTGTCAAAGAAGCCTTACCCAATACCATGTTTAGAGTTGAACTGGAAGACGGAAGGATTGTCTTGGCAACTCTTAGAGGCATTTTAAGAAGAAGGTATGTAAGGATTTTTCCAGGGGATAATGTTGGGGTGGAAATGACCAAGTACGATCAAGAAAGAGGAAGGATTATTCAGAAATACAGAAAGTAGGGCAAGTGTTTATGAAGGTGGGTTCATCAGTTAAAAAAAGATGCAAAGATTGTAAAATTGTCAAGAGAAAAAGGACACTTTTTGTTATTTGTAAAAATCCGAAACATAAGCAAAGGCAGGGTTAGAGCGTAAACAACGGCTTATATGACACGAATAGCAGGAATCGAATTAAATGATAAGGCAAGAATATCTTATGCCCTAACGACTTTTAAGGGTATAGGTTGGTCGTTGTCCAAAAAAATATTAGATTCATTAAAGATAGATCATTCTAAAAGAGTTTCTGAACTAAGCCAAAAGGATATTGCTAAAATCATTGGTGTTTTGGATGAACAAATAATTGAGGGTGAATTGATAAGAAAAGTGAGAAACGATATGGCTAGATTAAAATCAATTAGCTCTTATAGAGGGTTAAGACATCTGAGAAGTTTACCCGTTCGTGGACAAAGAACCAGAAGTAATGCTCGGACAAAAAGAGGTAAAAGAAAAACAGTTGGGGCATTTAGAAAAGAGGCGTTGGGAAAAATGCAGCAACAGAAGGCAAAAAAAGAAGAGTAAATATTCTTGTTTAAACTTATGACCAAACAAAGGAAATCAGAAAGAAAACCCAAAACTTCCAGGGTTCCAATTGTTGAGACAGGGAAAGTATATATTTCTGCCTCATTTAATAATACGTTAATAACAGTTACTGATAATGACGGAAAAGTTGTTGCATGGGGCTCTTCAGGTCTCTCTGGTTTTAAGGGTACCAGAAAATCAACACCGTTTGCTGCAAGCACATCGGTGGATAAGGTGATTAAAAATGCTAAAGAAAAATTTGGGTTGAGAGAAGTCGAAGTCTATATAAAGGGTCCAGGGCCAGGAAGGGATGCTGCCCTTCGGGCAATTAGAGCTGGGGGTATTAGAATTGCTCTCATTGCTGATTTAACGCCAATCCCTCACAACGGTCCAAGACCGAAAAAGAAAAAAAGAACATAGAAAATTCTATGATGGTAACAATCGAATTAAATTGATTTATTAAAACCCGCTTGCAAAGGAGAGAATACTTATCCTGAGCGAGCAGGAGTGTGTTGAAACATGGCTAGATACGTAGGACCAAAAGACAAATTGTCAAGAAGGGAGGGTTTTGATCTTTTTGCCAAGGGATCCAAACTTACCAGACTCACTGTTCCACCCGGTGTTCATGGACCCAGAGGAACAAGAAGAGAATCCCAATATGCAAGACAATTGAGAGAGAAACAAAAGGTAAAAAGGCTTTATGGAGTTATGGAAAAGCAATTTAAACGTTACGTGGGATTAGCATTAGCATCTAAAGGCAATACTGGTGAGGAATTGGTGTCTCTGCTGGAAAGAAGGTTGGATAATATTGTTTTTAGGCTCGGTTTTGCACCGACCAGACCGGCAGCTAGACAGCTTGTTTCCCACAAGCACGTATTGGTTGATGGAAAAAAGGTAAATATCTCTTCTTACAAGTTGAGTTCTGGCGAGGTAATTTCCTTATCTTCTCGGGCTTTGGACATTCCTGCAAGCAAGAGACTTTTGGAGAATGAAGATGTTAAAGTGCCATCCTGGTTGGAAAGAAAAGGAGCTATTGGTAAAGTGGTAAGAGTCCCCAAGAGAGAGGACGTTTTTGAACCAATATCTGAACAAGACATAGTGGAATTTTATTCTAGATAAACTTTGTCTATGCCCAAAATACTATTTGAACTATTAGGAATAACGGCACAAACACGTAAGCTTTAAAACTTACGAATTACAAGGGGTCTACAGGCTTGTAGTGAGTTCAGGTATAGGGTATATCTAGAAGTTGAAGTAAAGTTTCAGACATTTAAAAGGAGGTGAAGAGTTTATGAGCCAAGTAATATTTGAAATTAAAGAGGAAGAAAAAAAGGATGATTATTCAAAATTTGTTATTGCGCCGCTTGAGCAGGGTTATGGGAATACTCTGGGTAACTCCTTAAGAAGAGTACTTTTGTCAAGTTTACCTGGTGCTGTTGTAACTTCTGTCAAGATTTCCGGTATCAAACATCAATTTTCAACTTTAAAGGGAATGCGGGAGGATTTAGTTGAGTTTTTACTAAATCTTAAAAAGGTACGTTTTTCTTATGATGGTGAAAAGGCTGTTAAAGCAAGTCTTTCTGTCGAGGGAGCAAAAGAGGTAAAGGCTAAGGATATAGTAGTAGAGGCGGTGGTTAAGATAGCTAATCCGGATTTGAGTTTAGCTTATCTAAACAAAGGATCTAAGCTTGATGTCAAGATGCAGATTGAATCTGGAGTTGGTTATTCACCTTCTGAGGAGAGAAAAACTGATGAAATTGGAGTAATCCCTTTAGATGCATCTTTTTCATCAATCACTAAAGTGAATTATAAGGTTGAGGAGACTCGTGTAGGGCGTTTGACCAACTATGACAAGCTTATCTTAGAAATTTGGACAGATGGCACAATTGATCCACGGAACGCCTTGGTTAAGGGAGCCAATATTTTGGTTGACTATTATAATCAAATTATTTCTCCTAAAGAAATCGTCAAGGAGAAAAAGGAGGAAAAGGACAATTTGGGTTTCGTTGGCAAGCTTTCGGTCGAAGAAATTGGCCTTCCTACGAGGGTGGCAAATGCTCTAGTAAAAGCAGGTTATGAGACGGTTGAGGACTTGGTGAATGCCAGAAGAAGTGATTTGATCAAGGTAAGAAACTTGGGAGCAAAGTCAGTAAAAATAATTGAGGCTGCTTTGGGGGAGAGGAACTTGGGTCTTAGAAAGGAGCAGGGGTGAAAAAGAAAATAGAGGGCAGGAAGTTTTCCAGGAGTCTTAAGGCAAGAAGAGCGCTTTTCCGATCACTGTCAAAGGCTTTGATTGAGAGTGGGTCAATTACAACGACCAGGCAAAAAGCAAAAGCGATACAGGCTGATATCGACAAATTTATAAACTTGGCAAAGAAGGGAGCTCTTGCCCAAAAACGTCAGCTTTATTCTCTTTTTGCCAATGACAGAAAAGCTACTCAGGCGCTTTTTACCATTGTTAAATCCAATTTCGGATTGAGAAAGGGGGGGTATACAAGAATAGTAAATTTACCCCCAAGGCTTGGAGATAGAGCGCAAATGGCTAGGCTTGAGTGGGTTGAGGAAGTGTCGAAAGAGAAGAAGAAATCGATGGATAAGGATAAGAAAAGTGCTATTGAGAAAAAAGGTAGCAAGACCCTTACCAAGAAAGTGAAAGGCAAGTTAACAAAAGGAGTAAAGGTTAAAAATAAATTTAAGAAAAAGTAATATGCGGACTTACCAACCAAAGGCAAAAGAGGTCAAAAGAAAGTGGCATCTCATTGATGCAAAAGGAGAAATCCTCGGGCGAATGGCAACGAAGATTGCAACTTTACTAACAGGAAAACATAAACCAAGTTATGCCAATCATATGGATATGGGTGATTATGTTGTGATTGTAAATGCATCTCAGGTTGAAGTCACCGGTAGAAAAAGAAAGCAAAAGGTCTACAGAAAACATTCAGGATATCCGGGCGGTTTTAAGGAGGTCAAGTTTGAAAAGCTTATTGAAGAGCGTCCGGAAAGAGTTGTCCAACATGCAGTTAGCGGAATGTTGCCTAAAAATCGTTTACATAAGAAAAGGATGGTGAGATTAAAAGTATTTGCCGAAAGTAAACATCAATATCAAGATAAGTTTAAAAGTAAGAATTAACTAGGTTTTTAACCTGCCACTTTTTTGAACTAAACTAAAAAAAGCATGCCAAAAAAGAAAAAAATCAATTATATTTATGCGGTTGGGAGACGAAGAACAGCTTCAGCTAGAGTTCGTTTGTTTAAGGGTAAAGGTGTTAGTACTGTTAACGGAAGGCCAATAGAAGAATACTTTCCGGGGGCGATTCCAAAAGACATTTGGAGTAAGCCGTTTAAGGTTTTGGATGTCTTTGATAAATACTTTGTTAGCGTAAAGGTTGTTGGGGGAGGGAAAATAGGACAACTTGAGGCTGTTGCCCACGGTATTGCCAAAACCTTAAGTTTACTAAATAGGGATAAGTTTAGAAAACCCTTGAAAGCTGTTGGGCTTTTGACCCGAGACGCTCGAATTCGAGAACGCCGAAAAATCGGTATGGGTGGGAAGGCCCGACGTGAGAAACAATCTCCTAAGAGGTAAATTTACTAAACTCCACTTTACTGGATTTTTGTGATGAAAATGTTAAAATTCCCTTTAATGGAAGAAATTAATCCGATTCAAGCCAGTGTTTTAATTGCGCTTCTTTTTAAGCCCAAGGCTCGTTTTAGGGATCTAAATACTTTAGGAATTACAACAGATCACTTTAATTTCCATGTTAAAAGGCTCCTGAAAGTTGGTTTGATTGAAAAAACAGAAGGACTATATCAGTTAAGTCAAAAGGGTAAACAATTTGCTGGTCTTATTGATACCGGTAAGGCCGTGTTAGAGAAACAGGCAAAAATTGGAGTTATAGTTTGTTCTATGAAGAAAGTGAAGGGAGTTACGAAGTATCTTGTCCAAAGACGTCTAAAACAGCCTTTTTATGAATACAATGGTTTTGTCAGTGGAAAGATTCGCTGGGGTGAAACCGCAAACAAGGCGGCACACAGAGAGCTGAGTGAGGAAACGAATTTGAAAGGTGATTTAAACTTAATTGGAATTGAACATAAGATGGATTATTCAAAGGATAAAATTTTACTTGATGACAAATTCTTTTTTATCTACAAAGCTACTAGTTTGAAAGGAAGATTAAATAGGGATTTCAAGGAGGGAGAGAATGTTTGGCTAACTGGGGAAGAAATTATTAAGTTGCCCAGATTGTTTGATGACATGAGGCAGATTTTGGAAATGAGCAAGAAAAAACACCTGGTTTTTGTTGAGAATAAGTTTTTCGTATCTGGATTTTAATGATGTGATTAAGATTAATTATTTGTAGTATAAACATCTCTTTCGGCCATATATTGGGTTATGTTGTTTAGATATTCGATTGCCTTCTTTAGTCCCAACACCTTTTTCTCATTTCTAGTATGGCATTTTTAAGCTTTTCTAGCCCATTTAATTAAGTTAATTCTTGAATGTGAATCATTTAAGGATGGACATTCCAAATCTGCGAGGTTTTGAGAGGATTTCAGAACTATTATTAGCCCATGGTAGAGATTTTGTGCGGAGATAGGGAAATAGGTGTTGTAATTGGATTACCTAGCGTTCCTAAGATTCATATAGCGGAAAGTATAAGAAGATTTGTAGACACTCAGGGTTAATGGAGTAAATAAATCGGAGTCGTAAAAGATGTAAATTAGGTTGGATCTGGGAGACGACATGGTTATAGGACCGGCCCCCTGGCTTCATTTATAGACCAAGCATAGTAGAACTCAACCAAAGGATGGAATTTAACCAAGCTTTAGATGGATTCAACCGGGCAATTGTTGAAAAAAACAAAACGGTGGCATACCCAGACGATACGAGGATTATTTTTAGCCCTTTTTATCTTTTATTGAAAATAACCCCTTTTTCGTAGATAATTAAACGCTTTTATGCTAGAAAGAATATTAGGAGAAACAGAAAGGAGGTTAGAAGTGCCCAAAGACGCATTTATTTTTGCTGCTAGTCCCCCAACTGCAGGGAAAACGACACAAGCGATATTTTTAGTAGAAACGACTAAGGCGAGGTTAATTAGAGGTAAAGATATTGTACCTGAGCTGTCCCATGTTTTGGGTACTAATCGAAAATTGATTCCAGATGCTACATTTTTGCCTATCTTAGGAGAGACTCTAGATAAATTAACAGCAAGTCGAGTAGTTTTAGATAATATTCCTAGAACGAGGGCACAGGCAGAAATAGTTAAAGAATGGGGAAAGGATAATCGGGTTGCGTTGCATCTTATAAAACTAGATCTTTCTGAAGAAGAGGCGGTTGAAAGAGTTCGAGAAAGAAGAATTTGTCCCCGTTGTGGAGAGTCGTATCATCCTTTTCTCAAGCCTCCTACAGAAGTTGGTATCTGTGATAGGGATAGAACTAGACTTATACAAAAGCAAGGGGATGATCCTAACCTAGCTAGAAAGGGGTTTAGGCATAACCAACAGCTAGAGGCTACAATTTTACAAGTTTTTGAAGGCGTTGCAACTATTCATCAAGTGCCTGCCTCAGGGACTGTTTACGATACAGCAAGAAGATTGTTTACAAGGCTTTCTCCACACATCTTTTATAGGGGTGAAATGGCAGGTGGCTATTTTAAATTACGTGGCGTTTTGGATGAACAAGGCTTCGGACACATTTTTATTTCAGGAATGCCAGTATTTATGTATGACGGAAGAGCGTTGATGAAGGACTTCGATATATTAGTACCAGATGATGAGATAGAACCTGTTGCTAAAATCTTAGGTCTTGAAGTTGGAGTAAAAGATAGTTCTGTT
>Ga0155653_103_pt7 | contig 29954 bp, 29 predicted proteins | sample RifCSPlowO2_01_FD_107310 | JGI IMG/M metagenome (GOLD analysis project Ga0155653, IMG submission 107310) | Candidatus Woesebacteria bacterium RIFCSPLOWO2_01_FULL_39_10b
GCTGTCGTTTAAGTAAGGCCAAGGTTATCAAATATTCTCATCTTAATTTTAAAAACTTGGAAGATAAGATCAAAACACTAAACTTATCAAAACAGTCAAAGGCAAAAACTCTGATCGTAACCGACGGAGTTTTTAGTATGGATGGGGATATTGCACCCCTTCCCAATCTGGTCGAACTTGCAAAGAAGTATGATTGTCTACTTATGGTTGATGATGCACACGGAGAAGGTGTCTTGGGGAAAAACGGAAGAGGCATTGTTGATCACTTTAAACTTCACGGAAAAGTAGATATAGAAGTTGGGACACTGAGTAAAGCTTTTGCTGTTGTCGGCGGATACGTTGCAGGGAAAAAGATTATCATTGATCTGTTAAAACAACACGCCCGTCCTTTTCTATTCTCTTCAGCTCTTACTTCGGCAGATACTGCAGCTGCCTGTACAGCGGTTGAAATTCTCACAAGATCAGACAACCTGGTTAAAAAACTTTGGGAAAATACTTTCTATTTTAAAGAAAAACTGATTCAGCTTGGCTTTGACATAGGAAAAAGCCAAACTCCAATTATTCCAATCATGCTTGGAGATGTTAAACTAGCAAAAGAGTTTAGTAAAAAACTTTTTGACAAAGGAATTTTTGCCATAGCCATCGGATTCCCGACTGTTGCAATGGATAAAGCAAGAATAAGACTAATAATAAGCGCAATGCATAAAAGAAACGATTTAGAAAAAACCTCAAAGATCTTTCGAGAAGTTGGAAAAACCTTTGAAGTAATTTGAATAACATATGGAGACAGTTCTAGTTACAGGCGCAAATGGAGAAATAGGACACGTTCTCCTTCCGGCTTTAGCCAAAACTCAAAAGTTTGAAGTGGCTGCAATTGATCAAAATAATTTAGATGAAGCTCTTATACCTTTTGTAAAAACTTTTAAGAAGGGTTCAATCCTAAACAAAAAATTACTTAACTTTCTTCTTTCTAAACAAAAGGTTAAAATTGTCTTTCATCTTGCAGCCATCCTCTCAACGTTAGCTGAACGCAACCCCGAAAAAGCCCATATAGTAAATGTTAACGGCACATCAACTTTACTTGAATTTTTAAACAAAAAGGCCGCAAAAGAAAAACACCCAATCAAGTTTATTTTTCCTTCAACAATTGCCGTTTACGGATTGCCTAATTTAGAAACTAAAAATAAATCAGGTGACTTAAAAGAGGATCAATATAATTCACCGATCACAATGTATGGAATAAATAAACTCTATTGTGAGTACTTAGGTATTTACTACTCCAGTAATTACCAATTGTTAAACACCAACATAAAAAAGTACATCGACTTCCGTTGCCTTAGATTTCCGGGATTAATCAGCGCTTTGACTATTCCGACAGGTGGAACTAGTGATTACGCACCCGAAATGATTCATTCAGCCGCAAAAGGGGAGATGTATGAATCATTTGTCAGACCGGATACAACTTTACCTTTTATGGTAATGCCAGATGCGGTAAAAGCCTTAATTCAATTATCTGACGCGCCCAAAGAAAACTTAAGCCAAAATGTTTATAACGTTACCTCTTTCAGCACAACTGCCCAACAAATTGAAGAAATTATAAAAAAAGTATTCCCTGAATCGGAAGTTCATTATAAGCCTGACCCTGCCCGCCAAAAAATTGTTGACTCCTGGCCAGCAGCAATTAATGACTCCACTGCTCAAACCGACTGGGGATGGAAAGCTGATTATGATATGGAAAAAGCTTTCTCCGAATATCTAATTCCTGAAATCCAAAACCGCTACAAATCTTAACTCACCCTCTTCCAAGCCCTACTCTACACTTATAAATTCATTTCAACATAACAAATCTCTGTGAAGTATGTTAGTCTCACACCCTGCCTCTTAAAACCATTGCATCGATTATGCGTTTGAGTGCAAGTAAATAAGCTGCCTGGCGGAAGGAGACGTTTCTCTCGTTCTTAATCTTGTAAGCCTCGTTAAATGCCCTATCCATAATTTCTTTTAATTCATCAAATACTCTTTCTTTTTTCCAATAATATCCATGAAGATTTTGCACCCACTCAAAACAGCTAACTGTTACACCGCCTGCATTGCACAATACATCCGGCAAAATATCGATACCTTTTTTAAGTAATATCTCCTCAGCCCCAGGAGTTGTCGGGCCATTTGCTAACTCTAAAACCGCTTTAGCTTTAACGTTTTTTGCGTTTTTCTCATCTATTGCGTTTTCTAATGCAGCAGGAACTAAAATATCGACTTCTAAAGCCAAAAGTTCCTCATTAGTCAAAAATTTTATATTCGACTCTCCGCTTGCATAAATCTTCTGAAATGAACCATACTTTTCCTTTAATTTTTGCACTCTTGACAAGGCCAGGCCTTGTTCGTTAAATAAAGCGCCGCTTGAGTCTGAAACCGCAACAACTTTGCAACCAGCATCAATCACAAATTTGGAAAACCAATAACCCACATTGCCAAACCCCTGCACAGCAATCTTTATTTTTCCGCTTGCCCTGCGAAGCCTTGGCAAAGCGGTTTTTTTTACTTCCTTAGTTTTTAAGTATCTATCAAGAATGTAAAATCCACCCAATCCTGTTGCCTCAGTTCTTCCTTCTGAACCACCCAACTCGATTGGTTTTCCGGTAAATGTGGCTGGGGCATGGTAGCCAACTTTCTTCTCATATGCATCAAGCATCCAAGCCATCTCCCGCTCAGAAGTATTTACATCAGGAGCCGGAATATCTTTCCATGGACCGATGTAAGGAGTTAGGAATTCTGCGTATTTTTTAGAAAGTCTTTCCAGCTCGTCCTCTGACAACTCGCTTGGATTAACTTTGACTCCGCCTTTTGCACCACCATAGGGGATCCCAACAACAGCGCATTTTATCGTCATCCAGATAGATAAAGCTTTTACTTCATCTTCGGAAACTTGTGGATGGAACCGGATCCCTCCCTTGAAAGGCCCCCTGGCATCATTGTGTTGGGAACGGTAAGCCATAAAGGTCTCACCTTTTCCGGAATCCATCTTCACCTTTAATCTTCTCTTAAGAAGTTTTTGGGGCTTTTTTAACTTATCCAGAACCTTTTCCAGTCCTTTTTTATCAGAATAGTCTTTGGCTAAAAGGATAGATACTTCATCCATCTGCCTCTTGGCATTTTCAAATGCTGAACTCATACAAAACCCAATTATAATTAGGCTTTGTAATTTTAGCAATTATTTGTAAAATTAAGACAATGATGAATTCTTTTCTTGAACTTATATCTTTAGCATTCCTGGGAAGCATGGCCGGACTCATCGGGGGAGTCATTTTTCTTGTTAAAAAGGATTGGGCAAGAAAGTTGTCAAAACTGGCTGTTCCTTTCGCGTCTGGGGTGCTTCTTTCAGTATCAATCCTCCATCTCATACCCGAAGCTGAGGAATTAATTGGTGAAATCAGCTATCTTTATGTACTTTTGGCATTTCTGGTTTCATTTATCTTTGAACAGTTTTTTACCACCCTTCATCACCATGAAGATAGAAAGTCAACAATTCTAAAAACGACGGTTCCTTTAGTTATTGTGGGAGACACCATCCATAATTTTATTGACGGCGTTGCAATTGCAGCCGCCTACTTAAACGATCCTGCGTTTGGACTGATTGTAGCCTTGGCAACTTTCTTTCATGAAACACCCCATGAGATTGGTGATTTCGGAGTTTTGATCTCATCTGGCTGGTCACGAAGCAAAACCTTCATTGCCAACGCACTTTCAGCTTCCGCCACCTTCCCCGGAGCGCTCTTCGTCTTTTTCTTCAACCAGGACATTAATAATAGCTTAGGTTTACTTCTGGCTGTATCTGCCGGAGTCTTTCTCTATCTGGGCGCTTCCGACTTTCTGCCTGAGATAGGGGAAGAAAAAAATAAAATGAGGGTTTGGAAACAAACATTGCTTGTTGTTGCCGGGGCAGGAGTTATGTATTTTCTTACCTTTTTAACCCCAGAACCTTAATCAATTTCGCCTTTTAAGTAAGCTTTACGCTGCCTCTCGGGAAATTTTTCAATTGCGTACCTAAGCATTATTCTGGGCATTTTTTTATAATATTTTTTGAGAAACTTTTCCTCGGCAGATAAATCCCTATTTCCAATTTCCCTAAGCATCCAACCAACTGCTTTGTGGATTAAATCATGCTTATCTTGCAAGAGTATCTCAGAAATTTTCAAGGCATCTTTATAATCTTTTTCCTTAATGAACTTATATGTTACCATAATAGCAATCCTTCTTTTCCATAAATTATTTGACTTGGCAAACTGATAAAGAATATCGCGAGGAGACTTCGAAAGACTAAAATATCCCCCAACTATTTCCGGAGCCGAGCCATCAACCAAATCCCAGTTGTTAATACCAGACAGGTTTTCAAGATAAAAATGGTAAATTGCCCTTTTTTTCTTTATATCAGCCTTTTCGAATCTTTGTTTTAAAATCATTACCGCAACAATCCTCTCTTCGTGAATCTTTGAAGCCAGCAATTTTTCTAAATCAGAAAATCCCAAATCAGGATTTTTTCGGGCAATGTTTCTTGTTTCCTCAGTTTTTAATCCTAAAAATTTATCTCCCTCAGCATATTCTCCAAAACCTGTTTTAAAAAATTTCTGAAGTGCCCTCTTCTTTTCAGATCTTTCAAACTTCCTTAAATCTTTTCTCAATTTTTCAAGATCACTCACGACTTTCCCCTTTTTTGATATCAACCTTTATGCCCATTTTACTCCATTTTCGAACGCTAAAAAAATTATTAAAACTCTTATTAAAACCAGGGTGTATCAAGTATCAAATCCTAATATCCTGAGGTGGCGTACCTGTTCCACCCCAAGGGTGGAAAGCTTCCATTTTAAAAATTAATTAGTAGGAGAAGCAAAACTACCATCTAGCGATCGCCATGACGTTTGACTCATTTTTTTTGCCCAATCTTTATTTTTAATTTTACCAACATAGACTTCTACAATTAATCTTGGAGTAATTACTCCCTCTTTATCCCTATCAAACTCAACATATTCAATTACGTGTGCAGCTATATAATCATCCGCAATTTTTAGCTCTTCTCTGAGTATCCTTAAAATTGCTTTATTTAAATCTTCACCAGGACGGATTTTATCCATAAAGAGCAATGATGAAGAACTATCACCTGCATAGGTATAAAACTCGAATGATTCTTGATCAAATTCAAAGATTAAGGGTTTTATAAAGACTTTTTTATCTTTATGGTTTTTAATGTCAAAATAACTCTCATTGATAATTTTTAAATCTTTGTGGTAATACTCATAAAATTTGGTAGGAACAAGTTTCTTCTCAAACATTCCCGAAAACATCTTCAAGTTCGGAGCAACTATAAAGCTCAACTCTTCCAGCTCTTGTTCTGGTATTTCCTTTTTATATATAAAACCTAACAAGTAGGGGTTAATAATAGCAACAGAACCCGTCCGGGTAACGGCATAATAATGTTTTGTCTTCTGGTAGAAAAAAACTGGTTTTAGATTAAAACGAGCGAGAGATTTATTTGTTTCCTTGTTTTGCTCTCCAATTTCTTCAACAATAAGTTCTGGATCTTTTGGGATAAAGCAACCATAGTTCTGACTGAAAAGTTTATAATCCGTTCGTGAAAACCACAACACTCTTCTTATGGCATTGAAAGTAACACTATCTTCAGGGTGTATCAAAAGCTTTGCAGTAAGCGGAAAAGTCTGGCCTTCTAATACTTCCTCCTCCAGTAGTGTGATATCTGAAGAGTAACCCATATTATTTGATAATGAAGCTTGGTTATTACTACTCTGAATCACACTTATCATCCACGCATCTCTTAGCTCTAATAATAGTTGTTGAAAATCCCGTACTGCGTCCTGGCTAACTTTTGAAAGAATATAATAGGCTACTTTCGGCTTTGGCCCTTCCATAACATCCTTCCCTTCCTCAATTCTAGCATTTTTGGAATTCAATGGCCAACAAAGAGCTGTTTCAGCTCACTTGCGGATAGTGACGTTTATTGAATGTTGCCCGTTTCTGTCCTAAAAAACTGTTAATTAGACCATTGTGATCATGTGATCACTGGAGTGATACGAACTCATTTGTTGACACTCCGGTTACCCACCTCCGGCGTGTTCATTGTAGACACGTCAGTATATTATAGTTTTTGTCATTAACTATTCGAACGTTAAGTGTTTAATTTGGTCCAATCTTCTCTGATAACCAACTTGGTCACTTATGAATTTTATTAACCTGTTTTTCTTTCCACCAAACATCTTCAATATAAAATCAGTATTTATAAAAAGGTGAGGATAGCTTCCCGAATAAGAAGAAAATGAACTCCATTTATAAAGGTTAAGTTCTTCTGCTTCCTGCAAAACATAGCTTGTTAAGGGATTTAAGTGGATATAACGCTGTACATGGATAAGCTGTTCATTCTTTTATAACCAAAAACGTTTTTGAAAATTGGTATGGCACTGACTCCTCGATTAAAAACATGGTAAAACTCGTAAGTAATAATTGAAATTTGACGACGTGGCATATACACCAAGCGTATTACTTAAATACTCATGTGTCAATTCAGTACACACCGGAGGTGAGTTGTCCCTCAGACAATTAATTTAAAGTTTATTAGTTTTTAGCCAGAGTGCCAATTGCTCGTAATGAATTGTCCCTTTGTTCTGCTTTGCATCTCTTTTTGCTCTCCACTCTTTAGAAAACATACTCAAGGGTCTTGATTCACCTGGCGGAATCAAGACTTTGTCGAATTCTCCAGCATCGTTCGCTCCGTCTTCCCAAATCCTATCTGCCAAAGTAAATCCTCCGTCCACATAACTAAATACTTTTGGCTCAACCATTCCGGGTTCTATATACGCAAGAGATTGCCTAAATTCTGCATTCCTATTTTCAACTCCTTCCATCAATTTTAATATGTTTTTAATTCCCAAAGTATCTAATGCAAAATGCACGAAAGTTTTTGGGAATCCCCCCAAAACACTGATAAAAATACCAGAATCTTCAACAATTAATGGTTTTTTCAATTGCTGAAATGCCTGAACTGCTTTTTCAACGACAATTTTTTCCGGATCTTCCTCTCTGGGTTCAATAATATTAAGTTTTTGCCCAACAACACTAAACCCAAGTTCATTCAAAGCTATGTTAGCATGTAAAATCTTCAAGGGGTTTCCAGTTACAAAATTGATTGTGATTTTGTTTTTCTTATTACTCATATTTTTCCTTCAGTTTGAAATAAATCCAAGCTACTGGATAGCCTTTTGCCAAATCCTTTACAAACCACTTTGTGTATTCAGTAATAAATTCCTCAGGAGTTTTATCTTGCCAACCTAAAGCAATCTGAGCCAAATCTTCCATTGTTGCAGTTTCAAATGGTCTAGTATCAACCTTAAGTATTTCAGCAGAAGCGAAGATTTTAAGAACACCAATTCTAGGTCCGTATGTTAAGTCAACTAATTTTGAATCTGCAATCTTAGAAATCCACTGTGGGCTTCTTGGTCTTTATTCTAAAGTTTTTCTACCAGAGAGAATATCGGGAACAGCATCTTTGTAAAATTTAATTTGAGGCCTAATTTCAGCTCCCATATTACTTTCTAAGCTAGGCTAATAGTAACACCATGAAGCTAAATTTTCAATGTGTGAGGAGTTTTTGCGTCAACCGCACCTTTCTGTAAATTATCGGATATTTTGAAAGTGAATTTTTATAAAACCATGTGGTAAAGGATGATTATAGATATTTCAAATTTTGACAAAAATTTGGTTAGTCGACTGAAAAATTTTTAATATTTTGATGAGCCTAAAAAATTGCTTTTGTTGTATTGAAAAACTCGTATTTATTCCCTATTTACGGGCTAAATCGCTATACATATGGCAACGTTTCCATTTTTTCCCACTTCCACACGGACATGGATCGTTGCGACCAAGTTTCTTAGCAGTTTTTGTCTGTGAGTTGATTGCAGGTTGTGGAAAGGTGGACTTGCCTACCGAAATGTCTCTCGGAGATCCAATTTTTGCTGTAAGCTTTTTTCCCATCGGAGCAAGACCGATTTGATCCAGTTTGTCAACATTAGTTCTCGCCTGTTCAAGTGGAATTTCAGACTGAGGCATACGAGCGACCCCAATCCTGAATATCCTTTTGGACAATTCAGCATCAATCTTGCCGATTAATCCTTCAAAAGCATTAAATGCCTCGTTTTTAAATTCAACTAAAGGATCTCTTTGTCCATATGCACGAAGACGCACCCCTTCCCGAAGCCCATCAATATAGTCAATATGCTCTATCCAATGATGGTCTATTGAACCTAAATAAGCAAATCTTTCAACTTGTAGCTTCACTTCTCCTAAATCTTTTTCTCTAGTTGCATAAATATCCTCAATTATTTTAATTAAAAATTTTCTAATTCTCTGACCAGCTAAAGAAAAATCCTTTTGCCCCTTTAATTTTCGGGCCTCTTTCCTGACTTTCTCCTTGCTTTCCTCATCAAAAGGAACAATATCCAATAAATTTACAATAATCTTTTCTTCATCAATTTTCCCTGAATCGGTATCTGAGGAAATTAATATGATTCTCTCTATCTGGTTTATTAATTTTTCTAAAATTTCCTGTTTAAGATTTTTAGACTTAAGAACTTGCCGCCTTAGTTTATAAATAATTTCCCTTTGCTGATTAACTACATCATCATATTCAACAAGATGTTTTCTTGCGTCAAAATTAAAACCTTCAACCTTTACTTGAGCCTGTTCTATAGAACGAGAAATCAGTTTATTTTCGATCGGTTGATCCTCTGGCAATTTAAGCCTGTCCATAATAGAAGAAATCTGCTCTCCTCCAAAAATCCTCATCAAATCATCTTCAAGTGATAAATAAAAACGGGATGAGCCGGTATCTCCCTGACGTCCTGATCGACCTCGAAGCTGATTATCAATTCTTCTGGATTCATGCCTTTCAGTTCCGATTATGTGAAGCCCTCCGGCTTTAATAACTTTGTTATGAGCTTCCACCCACTTTTTATAGTCCGGAGTTTTTTTATGCTTTTCTCGATCCATTCCGGGAGGACAATCTGGCGAAGTTCCCCCCAAAACAATATCAACTCCGCGACCAGCCATATTGGTTGCAACAGTCACGGTTCCCGGTTTTCCTGCTTCTGCGATAATTATTGCCTCTTTTTCATGACTTTTGGCGTTAAGAACGTTGTGAGGAATTTTTTTGCGCTTAAGAAATGCACTTATTATTTCGTTTTTCTCAATCGATGTCGTACCCACAAGAATTGGTTGTCCCTTTTTTCTCCTTTCATCAATTTCTGCCACCACCGCCCCATATTTCGCCCGAACCGTCTTATAAATTACATCGGAATTGTCTTCCCGAATCATTGATTTGTGGGTAGGAATAACAACCACATCAAGCTTATAAATTTTTTTGAACTCCTCTGCCTCAGTTGCTGCTGTTCCTGTCATTCCTGACAAAACTTCATACATCCTGAAATAATTCTGGAAAGAAATTGTTGCCAAGGTTTTACTTTCCTGCTGAATGGCAACGCCTTCCTTAGCTTCAACAGCCTGATGAAGTCCGTCACTCCAACGTCGACCAAACATAAGCCTTCCTGTAAACTCATCAACTATTATTACCTTGTCATCTTTTACCACGTAATCCCGATCCCTGAGATACAAAGTTTTGGCTCGAAGAGCATTTTCAATGTGATGAATTGAGTCATAATCTTTTTCATATAAATTCTCAATCCCCAGAATTTTTTCAACTCGGGTGATGCCATGTTCAGTTAAAGTTGCACTTTTGAATTTTTCATCTATGGTAAAATCTGTATCCGGATTTAATTTCTCGATTAAGCCTGAGAATTTATAGTATTTATCTGTAGCTTCCGTATCAGGAGCTGAAATTATTAAAGGAGTCCTGGCTTCATCAATTAAAACCGAATCAACCTCATCAACAATGGCAAAATTATGTCCGCGCTGGACCATTTCTTCTAAAGCCTGTACCATATTATCCCGAAGATAATCGAAACCAAATTCATTATTGGTACCGTAGGTAATATCAGCCAGATAAGCTTCCCTTCTTTCTGCTGGCCGTAGATGAGAAAGCCTCTCATCGCCGTGACTTTTGTCCTCATAGGAAGAATCATAAATAAACGACTTCATCTCCTGAATAATTGAGCCTACAGAGAGTCCTAAAAGATTAAAAATCGGGGCATTCCAGCCAGCATCTCTTCGGGCAAGATAATCGTTGACAGTTATAAGGTGAGCCCCTTTACCTGTTAAGGCATGCAGGTAAAGGGGTAAAACTGCTGATAAAGTTTTTCCCTCGCCTGTTTTTTGCTCAGCAACTTTTCCCTCAAAAAGGGCAATTGCAGCCATTATTTGAACATCATATGGCCTTAAACCAATTGCCCTCCAGGAAGCTTCTCGTACTAAGGCGAAAGCCTCGGGAAGCAAATCTTCTAAATCTTCACCTTTAGCAATTCGCCCCTTGAATCTTTCTGTCTTTTTGGCGAAATCTTTGTCTTTTAGTTTTTTAGCCTCTTTTTCAAAAGAATTTACCTTTTGAACAATCTTAGAAAGCCTATCCAGCTCTTTCTGATTTAGGTCAAGAAGTTTTGAAAATAAACCTTTAAACATAAAACACATTTTAGCAAATGATGGGCCTGAGTGATACCGCACAATTTGTAAAGTTGTAAACCGGAGTATTTTGGGTATAAACTAATCTTAGTAATGAATCGGGGAATTATAGCTTCAGTTTTGGTGATTTTAGCCTTTTTTGTATTTTTGCTATTGAGATACTCTATCCTAAAACCTTCACTTTACTCTTCTGAAAAACTTTCTACTTCAAGTGCCACAATCACACCTTTACCATTACCACTCGCAACTTACAACCCACAACCTACAACTAACCCCAACCTCCCCCTTCTTTACCAGGGTGTGGAATGGGGAGAACAAATAGTTGACGTCATCCGCTTCAGAAACGAAGATAATACATTTGTAGAAAAACCAGGACATTCGATAGATTCAAAAAATCTGTCTTATCCTACAGACGTAATTAAATATTACAAAAACGAATTATCCAAAAAGGACTGGAAAGAAACATGGTCCGCAGGAGGACCAACGGGCGAGTCTTACGGTTACCAAAAGAAAGACATGTATTTTCAATTTGGAGTTCAAAAGGTACCAGAGAAGGAATACCTCTTTTTTGTTGAATACAGTCAATAAACAATTACAGAATCTGCCCCTTTAAAGCTTGCATGAAGTGTGGTCTCTCCTGACAAAGTTCCTTCTATGTCACCCATCTGAAAACCTGATTTCTGTGTAGAAAATAAACAAATCAAATCTTTCAACTTATCTTTGTTTACATCAAGCCGAAGGGGTACACATTTAAGAAAACTCTCTTCATTCCCTGTTCTTCCAAAGCGAAGTGAGTAGGTAACAACATTCTCAATATCAAAAGTTGACGAAGATAAAATTGCAACAGGTATAGGAAGACGGCTTTTACGAAATATAAAATTTCTTTGTACAAACGGCAAAATGTCTATATGTATTTGTTGAGAAAACTCGATTTCATCCTGTGGGTCAGAAATATAATTAAAAAAATATTCATTCTCTGCTCTGCCTGAAGAAATATCTCCCTCAAAAAGATTAAAGTCAACATTCGCATCTGTATCGCTTGCATGAACAAAAAAGCTGTATTCTTCGCCTGCTTCGCCAATTAATTCGACTTTGTATTCATCTTGCCCAGGGGTCAAAATCAGTACTATATAAACCCCCGATCCAGAAGGCGGAGGAGGATTTTCGTCCGTCGGATCGTCGTACGCATCTTCAAAGTAATAGAAAGAGTTGGGAATCTCCTCGACAGCGCTTGAAGTTGACGGATCAAACCTTGTTCGCCTTCCCTCACTATCTGTTACTAAAATTTGACTAGGAGCTAAAGACGTAACTTCAAAACTGCTAAAATCACTGGCTGTTTTTTGGTAATTTCTTGCAGCAAGAGCATTATTGCCATAGGCGGGGTCATCTAATGCTGTGCGATTGTAGGCAGGATCATTTATAAGAAAAGTGTCATTCTGTATACCGGTCGCAACAACCCAATGTTCCCTACTCGGAACTCGCAGAATTACTGGCTTTTCCGCTTCTATCTGACCTTTGACACTTTCACTGTTGTAGTCTGAGGGTCCGATATAAACTATTTTTTGAGAAGAGAAGTTTTTATTTGACTGAGAGGAATAAATTCCTGCAGCACTCCATTTAATATTTCCTTGTGAATAACCTAGACTAGCACATTTATCTCCCATACATATCTCATCCCTCTTAAAATAATTATTTACAGTTTCTGGAGTCGTTGGATTGCCAAAGGGGTCCCTGTCAACTCCATAGTATTTCAACACCATGGCAACAGAACTTACTGCAAGCCGCATTGTCTTATCGCACTCCCACACCACAAACTCTGTTTATTTCCCGAATCGTACTCTTGAGCCCCCCATAGCAAATCCGTCTGTTAAAAAAGTGGAACATTTAATTGCTTACCCTCTTCTACCTTACAACCCAATGCGAATAAGTTTAAAAAGTATTTTTGATTATTCTCCGCTCCCTCCCAAAGATAAAAGGGTAGTCCTGAAACAGAAAGGTAACCCGAGCCGAAACTGCCTTCTGCAAGTATAGTTCTGAAATAATCCGACTGAAGTAGACCTATTTCCCCGTCCGTCTCAACTCCTTGTAAATCTGGATCAATTGAAAAACCTATAAAATCCAGCTCTTCAAATCCGTAAGCCACACTTTGCAAAGAAGAAGTATTAATCGGATTAAAATAGGAGTGATGAATAGGTTCGACTGAGCCGAATGGTCCATCGGTAACTTGAGTGTCGATAGGATCAGAAGATGATCCGGACGGATGAAAATCTATAAGTTCATTTGGAAAACTATCGGATATGCTAAGTGTTGAAAAAAGAGTATTATAACGAACTCCGCTAGCGGCAGATTCGCCATCTCCGCTAATATAAACAACGCCTCCGGCTTGGATAAATGCAACCAGCTCATCTACTTCTCCTAAGCTTAAGGAATTCCGAATCATTCCGGCAAAAAATACATCTACCACTCTTCTCCCGCCGGAAACAAGACTTCCCGCTGATATTGTATTTACAAACGGCTTCAAGTCAATTGTGCACTTGACAATTCCTTCTGATCCAAAATTTGAAGATGTAAGAAGTGAATTTCTCAAAGTTTCGGCATAATCTTCTTCATAAAGATCACTGGGAATAAAACCGGACAAAGGAGCCGGGTTTCGGGGCGAAGAAAAACCAGACACCCGGATTACAGCTGAAGATTGAGCTTTTATGGGGTTGAGAGCCCCCAAGTCTTAAACAAAAGACTGTGATTGCAAAGAGCAAAACCCTGAAAAAAACAGTCTTTGGCCAGCCGCTCATTTTATTCAATGGCTTAAAAACCCTCCCGGTAGATATGGTCCTAACCACTTATGCTAACTATAGCAGACAAACATAATATTTGCCTCAGGATAGACAACATCAACCTTATCAAAAATTTTCTCAAGTTTGTCTTTAAACTTCATGGCCTCACTTCTTTTTTCACCAAAGTAGAGCCTGTTGAAAACGATGATACCTTTATGAGCAATTGCTCTTTTTAGTTTTTGAATAAAATCTTCAGATTCGAATTTCTTTGGAAATTCATCCCCGATATAAAGATCAACAAGAATTAATTCAAACTTTTGGCTTTTGAGTTTTGGCTTTTGACTTACATACCCATAGGCATCATCAATTACAATCCTTAAATCCTTTTTCTTAAGTCCTAAATATTTTTCTCCCAAACCAACCATTATTGGGTCTAAATCAACTCCAGTAATTTCCGCCTCAGGATAATATTTTTTTACAATTTCGACTATTGACCCGCCTCCAAGCCCTAGAACCAGGCAAGTTTTAACTTTTGCCTGCCCAGTAGCGAGCTTTCTTTGCTTTGGGGACTTTTGATTTCTGACTTCTTTTAAAGCCTTCTTCCAAACATTTTTAATGATTCCGCCGGATTGAGTTAAACCTCCGACTTGAATATGAACTCCAAAAGCCAAACTTTTGACCACGCTTATCTTCCCATTAATGGGCGACTCAACTTCTTGCAATATCTTTGTTCCTGATAAAAAATCGGCAATTTTCACCATTCTCCCTCACGGCAGGCATGTACAAGCACACCCTTCAGAGGATCGTTAAATCTTGTACGCCTGCGCCTGAAGATTATAAAGTCTTGCGTATTTACCGTTTGCTCTCATCAACTCATGGTGAGTTCCCTCCTCTATTATTCTCCCCTCATGCATAACAAAAATCCTATCAGCGATCCTGACTGTCGAAAATCTCTGGGTTACAAATATTAAAATTTTGTCTCTGGTTATCTTGACCAGCTCTTTAAATATTTTTTCCTCTGCTTCTGGATCAACATTGCTTGTGGGTTCATCTAAAATTAATGTTTGAGCATCTTTCCTGAAAAGCACTCTTGATATTCCAAACCTTTGGTATTGACCAAGTGACGGTCTGACCCCTTTCTCAAACTCAGGAGTAATGGGATTATCGTATTTTAAAGGAAGACTTTCTATGAATTTGTCAATTCCTGTCTTTTGAGCTGCCTTTTTTATCTCATCCAAACTTCCTAATCTAGCAGTATCACCATAACCTATCGCCTCTTTGGCAGAAAAAGGATAAATTTCAAACTCTTGGAAAAGAACAGCCAGTTTTTCTCTTAATTCACTTATATCAGTCTCTTCAAGATCAACACCATTAACCAAAATTTTTCCTTTCTGGGGTTGATAAAACCTTCCCAGAAGCTTAATTAATGTTGACTTTCCTGCTCCATTTTCACCAACCAGAGCGATTTTTTCACCCTGATTTATCTTAAAATCAGCACTTTTTACTATCCACTTATTACTCCGAGGGTATTTGAACCAGACATTTTCAAATTCGATACTAGATTTCCTTTTACCCGCTAGCTGGATGCTTTTTTTGTGTCCCTTCAATTCAGGTTCTAAATTCAAAAACCAAATTAAGTCGGCAACATAAATATAATTCTCGTATATCTCAAGAAACGAAGAAACCAAACCTGATAAATTTTGTTCAGCATTCCTTAATGATCTTAAATAAAACTGAAGAGAGCCAATTGTTATTTTTCCAACAATCACCCAAAAGACTAAAAGAACCGAAAATGCAAAATCATAAATGGTTAAGGGTAAAGAACTAATAAAACTGTAAAGCTCTCTTTTCTTATGTAAACTAGTCTGTTTGGATAAAATTTCATTAATAAGAACTCCCATTTTTTCTTTCAGATGATTTGAAATCCTAAGTATCTTCATCTCCATGAAATTGCGGTTTCTGGTTAAGTAATGACCAATCCATCCCCAAACGCGATATTTTGGAGCTAATTCCCCATTTAGTTCATACTCCTTTTTAATAAACTTCGAATCAATCAGAAAACTGGGAATAGAAACAACAAATATTCCCACTGAAACGAGAGGATGGATCAGAAGTAAAACTCCAGCCGAAGATATGAAACCAACCAGATAGTTAGGAATGTCAGATAATGGCATCATCAAACCCCAGGCGCGCTGGCCTGACTCTCTTTCTATCTTGTCGAGCTTATCCCTAAAATCGGGATCTTCAATTGTTGCTAAATCAAGTTCTGAAATTTTTGAGCCCATTAATATATCAAGCTCGCCATCAAAATATCTTGAAAGAGTTCTTCTTAGAAATCCATTTAGACCGCCTAAAGAACTTCTTAAAAGAGAAAGTAAAGCAAGTAATCCAGTAAATACGATAGCTGAGTAAAAAAGAGGCTGCCAGTTTGGATTCCCCGCTGCCTTAACTAAATTATCAATTATCAATTTTTCCAGATAGAAAGTAGGAACAGAAGATAAACCCCAAATTGCGTTGAGAACAAAAACAGCAATTAAAAGTCTGGGTTTAACTTTGAACGCAATTTTTGTTACTTCCTTTAAAGTAAAACTAATCTGGCCCAAACGGTCAAAGGTTAGTTTAGGTTTTGTTAGTTTTGATTTAATATTCTTCTTAATTACCATAACATTATAAATTGTAACATTTTCTTCCAGCCAAAATTTACTCCGTATTTTAATCAACGCTCCTTCATAGTTTTAGCGATAGGTAGATTTACTTCGGTAGTTATTCGGATTACAATTGATCAGTATGGATAATGCTCCACTTGCCGAAAAAATAAGGCCCAAAAAATTATCCGAATTTGTTGGACAAGAACATCTTGTTGGAAAGGAGGGAATTATCAGAAAACTCCTTGCCTCACCGAAGTCTTTGGACGGAGGCGGGTTTCCTTCCCTCATTCTCTGGGGCCCTCCGGGTTCGGGAAAAACAACTTTAGCAAGAATAATTGCAAACGGATTAAAAAGAGAATTTTTCGAATTTTCAGCAGTCAATACATCTACTAAAGATGTTCAAAAAGTAATTAAATCAGCACAAATCCGCGAAATCGACAGTCAGCAACTAAGACTAACAATTAAGACACAAGGAAGTCAAAGAAAAAAACCTAACGTTATAAAAAAAACAGCGCCTATTATATTTATAGACGAAATTCACAGATTCAATAAAGCCCAGCAGGATAAATTACTTCCCCATGTTGAAAAAGGAGAAATAATTTTAATCGGTGCAACCACCGAAAATCCTTCCTTTGAAATCATCGGACCCTTGATGAGTCGCTGTCGAGTGCTTGTTTTAGAACAACTTAAAGAAAAAGAGCTAAAAAAAATAGCAAAAAGAGGATTGAAAGAATTAAATCTTGATATTGACAAAAAAGCTTTAAGCTTTCTGCTTTCGGCTAGTAATGGCGACGCTCGAGTTCTTCTTAATGTCTTGGAAATTGCTTCAAATTTAATTCACTCCCGGAGTGGTGTTGCAGCACACTCCGGGAGTGTATGTCTAGAGGATGTTGAACAAGCGCTCCAGCATCGTCAACTCACTTTCGACAAGCAAGGTGAAGAGTTTTACAACATAATTAGCTCATATATTAAGAGTTTGAGAGCTAGTAATGTTGATGCAGCCCTCTATTATTTGGCGCGTATGGTCGAAGCCGGCCAAGACCCCCTCTATATTGCAAGACGGATGGTTGTATTCGCCTCCGAAGATGTGGCCTCTCCTACTGCATTAGTGGTAGCCAACGCAGTCTTTCAAGCCTGTCAGCAAATCGGCTACCCTGAATGTCAGGAAAATTTAGCTGCAGGGACAGTTTATTTAGCTCAAACCAAGAAAGACAGGTCGGCATATGAAGCCTATATGAGAGCATTAGAAGATGTTAAAAAATACGGCAACCTCCCCACACCTCTCAAAATCAGAAACGCTCCGACTAAATTGATGAAGGAATTGGAATACGGAAAGGGCTACGAGAAATATACTAAAGAAGATTTATTACCTGAAAAGTTAAAGGGCAAAAAATACTGGAAATAATATCATTATAAATAAGCTATAATTTGCGTGTGGATATAGTAATAAAAACAGCAGACAGCAAAGACTGGCAGCTCATTCAAAAACTTAATAACCAAGTTTTTATCAACGACAAAGAAAACGACGATGACCTTGATATGGATTGGCCTTCTTCTGAAAAAGGAGTCAGTTATTACAAAAAATTGGCAAATGGTAAATACGGAAAATGTTTTATTGCATATTTAGGAAAAATACCAGTTGGATATGCCGCTTTAGCAATAAAAGACTTCGGCTACCGCAAGAGTAAATACGTAGAGATTGAAAACATAGGAGTTAACCCAGAGTATCGTTCACAAGGAATAGGCCAAAAACTAATAGACTCCACTATCAAATGGGCAAAAGAGCAAAAAGCCACTAAGCTATATGTTTCTGCGTACTGGAAAAATAAAAGAGCTATAAACTTTTACAAAAAGAACGGTTTTTACGAGTCAGGGCTTGAATTAGATAAAAAAATATAAACCTTATGAAAAGTGTTGTAATTTGTGGAAGTAGAAAATTTAAGAAAGAGAGGTTTTTAAATGTGAAAGGGGGTGATAAAAATGAAATTACCCAAAATTGTTTTTTCAAAATATGATTATCCTTCAAAACTTCTTTTGATTGGAAACGAAGATGTCTGGAATAATTTTTGTGCAGTTGTTGAGGATCTGACGCCCGAGCAAATGTCTTATAAACACTCTGGCATAAAGCAAAGGAGTATTGCCGAAATAGTTAATCATGCCCTTGATTGCCAAAACAGTTTTTATACGAAAAGCCTTGTTCTTGGAAAAAAATATGAGGAATTGAAAATGTCCTTACCGAAAACTGCAAAAAAAGCTCAAAAAAGTATTGTTGAAGTCTATAAGAGGACTTTGGAAATTTGGGAGAAACTTGATAAAAAAGATTTTCAGAAAGAGATCAAAACCGAATGGGGTCAGGTTTTGACGGGCGAGCTTGCATTATTCCAGTCAGTTACTCATACAGCTTACCATCTAAGTGAAATTTGTTTTTTGAGAGGATTGGGAGGATTTCCCACAAATGTGATGGGCTAACTGATTTATGAAACTGAACTTAATAAAAACAATCAAAATTATTCCAACTACACCCTTTGATTTTGATTCGACTTTCCATAAACCAGACCACTTCACAAGTGGTGATAATGCTTACGAAAAAGGAATAAGATGGCAAACTTGGCTTTGGCAGAATAAGACCCTAGGTCTCAAATTCGTAAATTTAGGAAGCGTGCAAAAACCTAGAATCCAAGTTGAAATCTTTTATACCGGTAAACTGCCCAAATCATTTATTGATACCTTAATTGAGGAAATTAAATACAGATATAACCTGAACCTAGACTTAACTGACTTTTACAAACAATTTGAGAAGGATAAAGTTCTTCAACCAATTATTAAAAAACTATACGGAATGAGACCAGGACACCCCAGCTCCCTATATGAATACCTAATAATTGGAATTGTTTTATAAAACGCAACAGTCAAAAGGTCTATTCAAATGTTCAGAGCTTTACTTGAAAACTACGGAACAAAACTTGAGTACGATAAGAAAGAACTCTGGTGCTTCTGGAAACAAGGCAGTCTCTCAAAAGTAAGCGAACAGGAATTACGAAACTTAAAAGTAGGATATAGAGCCAAGTCTATCAAAAAAATTGATGACTATTTTGAAAAAGGAGTTATTGATGAAATGGATTTGAGAAAAAAAGACAGGCAAACACAAATGGAAGAATTACTTAAACTTTATGGAGTTGGGCCTGCAACAGTTTGGTATTTACTTTTTGACGTATTTCATCATTGGGACTTTTTTAATCATATTTCTCCTTGGGAACAAAAGATTTACTCCAAAGTCTTTTTTGACCAAGACCCAGAAAATCCAGTACCCGTCAAGAAATTACTCAAGCATTTTAATAAGTATGGTAAATACAAACAACTGGCAGTTCACTATATCTGGGAAGATTTATTGTGGACCCGCCTGCATTTGCAAAAGCTATGCGATAGCGGGCAGGAAAGAAAAAATAAAAACATACCTTGGTTGGAAAAATTAATTAGGTCATAAGAGAACTCACTGCCTGAAAAACTGAAAGATAAAAAAATACATTGAAGTGTTAGTTCTCAGAATATACAGCTACTCTTTTCCCGAGAGATATAATGGCACCAATACCAAGTTCTGGGGCGTAACGAACTCCTATTTCTCCATCTCCGCCCACACGTACAACTTGGTCGGTATCACCGAATTTTTTTTCCCCTCCTGACTCGAATACTACTCTCACTTTAGTTCCTGGCTGTAAATTTTTTGTTTCCTCACCAACCGTAAGAATTGTAAACTCCTTACCACCTCGTCCCATAAATCTAGCCTGAAGTATACTCCACCTAAATTTAATTAACAAGACGTAAATTCAAAACTCACTCTACCAATACTTGTTGATCACTACGAAGATTGACCTTGTTTATCAACTTTTACACCCACTCCCTCCCAGGGTTTTACTAAAATTCGTCTCATAAAACCTCCTCTCGGATTCGGAGACACTCCTAAGTCCATCTTTAACAAACCATCATCACTCACCTGTACCTTTGCTATCACTTTTCCACCATCAACTCTAACTCTTACTGTTCCACTCCATTTTCTCTCAGTCATATTTTCAAATTCTTCTGAATTCTAGCGAAAATTCCCAACTCTGTAAATTAAACCAAACCACTTCGGAAGTGGAAAAACAAAAGGTAGAAAAATTTCACTTTCGTCCCACTTTCCCTATAAAACCTCCAGTTCCCACCTTCAAACCCAATCGGGTCATAGTTCCCCTTGCTCTCACTGCTTTACGACCCCACGCTAAGCAAACTTCAGCATCCCGACAGCCTCCTGTAATAAATTCCATAGCAACTTCCTCATTACTTCCTTTTAGACTACAACACACAGTGTGGATTCATACAGTATCTTTCCCCTGCATCCTCTATGCTCATTTCTTTATCACATCCTTTCCCATCCATTTACGTAAAACTTCAGGAATGGTAACCGACCCGTCTTCTTGCTGATAATTTTCTAAAATCGCTAAGATCGGACGCTGTGAAAATGCAGTACCATTTAACATATGAACAAACTTTCTTTCACCTCTATCCTCATATTTAATGTGCAACCTTCTCGCTTGAAAATCAGTGGTAGTAGAAGTTGAAGTCAATTCCCGATATTTTCCCTCCCCCGGAAACCATCCTTCAAGGTCATATTTCCGAGCCATAGGAAATCCTAAATCACCCGAACACATCTTACTTACTTGATAAGGAATACCTAATTTTCGCAAGAACTTTTCCTCGAGCGAAAGCAAGTATTCATGCTCTCGATCCGACTCGTCTTCAGTTGTAAAAGAAAACATTTCAGTCTTATTAAACTGATGCACTCGAAAAGCACCTTTTGTGTCTTTCCCATATGAACCCGCTTCACGCCGGAAACAAGTTGAATAACCAATATATCTTTTAGGAAGTTCATCTTTTTTTAAAACTTCAACTGAATGAAGCGGTCCGATTGACTGCTCACTAGTTCCCACCAAAACAAGGTTATCTTTATCTAAAACATACATCTCATCTATTCCGCCATGTTCTATATAACCCATTGACTTCATCGAACCTTCTTTTATAATCACTGGAGGAATTATTGGAGTAAATCCTTCTTTAATTAATTCGGCAAATGCAAATTGGGTTAATGCAAACTCAAGTAACACTCCATCTCCTTTTAGATAAAAAAACCGAGTACCAGAAACTACCGAACCAGAATCTGTGTCAATGATTCCTAAGCTTTCACCCAATACCCAATGAGGCTTTGGGTCAAAATTAAATTTTCTTGGTTCACCCCATTTTCTAATAACTTCATTTTCGGATTCATCTTTGCCGACTTTTACATCATCAGAAGGTAAGTTTGGAATTTGATAAAGTGCTTCCGTAAACTGATCTTCAACTTTTATTCTTTTATGTTCGAGTTTTTTTAATACTTCTCTGATTCTTTTTCCTTCCTCGATATTTTTATCCTTAGCGAATTTATTTTTATCAACCCGAAGTTCTCCAATTTCTTTTAATAAAGTACGCCTTATTTCATCAAGTTCCAAAACTTTATCAACAATTTTTGGATCCAACTGCTTATCCGCCACTCTCTTTTTAACTTTATCTTTATTTTCGCGAATAAACTGAATGTCTAACATATCTTTGATGATAAGAAACTTATAAGACTTATCACTTTAAACCTTTTTACTATAATCCTAACTCTTCTGATATTCCCTGCAAAGCAGAAAGTGCAATTTCGATAAATTCCCTCAAAGGAATTCCTAATCGAGGTGTACATTTCTCGATCTGCTTTCTATCAACGCCCGCGGCAAATGACGGAGAGTTCCATTTTTTCAATACAGAGTCCGTAGTAACCGAGGCAAGCTTTTTGTCTGGTTTAACCAGGGTAACTGCAACAATTAAACCAGTCAGCTCATCACAACAATAAAGCGCCCATCCCATTTTTTCTCTCGGTTCTGGTACCCCCTCAACATAACCCCAAGCATGAGAAATGATAGCTTCTTTTATATCTGATTCCGCATCAATTTTCTCCAGCCATTTAATAACTTCTTTTGTGTGTTTATTTTTGGGGTCGTCCTTGGTTTCTTCATAATCTGCATCATGTAAAAGCCCGACAATCCTCCACTTCTCCTCATCATCAGCAAATCTTTTGGCTAAGGAACCCATCACAGCTTCAACAGCGTAACAGTGACGCCTCAGATTCTCATTCTTCATATGCTTATGAAGAAGTTCTAGTGCCTGATCTCTTTTCATAAATACCTCACCGCCTTTCAAAATGAATGTCCTGTGTAATAATCATTTCCTTCATTCATATAGCTTCTGGTAACTAAAACAACCCCTTCGAATAGTTTCGTCGTTTGGCGAACCTTCAAGCCAGATATTTCCTAAATATTTACAGATATACCTATTATTTTTGGCTAGTTTATTTAAAAAAAGTAAGGCCAAAACGGCAAATATCATAAAAAATGGTATCACCAGTACAAAATAAATTAAATCGAAATTATTTTTTTGACTTTTCTTTTTTTTCTTTCTTAGCATTTTTTGCGCCGCAAAGTTGGGAAAAGAATAACTTCTTTTATCGACCAGCTGTTTGTAAAAAACATTACTAATCTATCAATTCCTATCCCAACTCCTCCAAGTGGTGGCATTCCATACTCCATTGCCTCAATAAAATCCTCATCAACCTGTTGTGCTTCTTCTCTGTCCTTCCTGACAATCTTCACATCAGTTTCGAATCGTGCTCTTTGCTCCATCGGGTCGGTAAGCTCACTCCAACCATCGCAAATTTCCTTTCCTCCAATGTAACCTTCAAAACGCTCAACCCAGCCTTCTTTATCGCTACGATCTTTAGATAAGGGACTTACATCCTTCGGATAACCAATAATCCATGTTGGATCAATAAGTTTATTCGTAACCTCATGTTCAAAAATTAGATAGATCAGCTGTCCCTTAGTCTCACCGCCGACAATTTCTATACGCTTTTCACGGCAATAATTCTCTAAAGCTTTTTCAGTCTCTGTGAGAACATCCAGACCGAGGTTAATTTTAATAGCACTAACCATCTCAATTCTTGGCCAACTTTTTCCAATATTTATTTTTCTACCTCCAACCGTCATTTTCAATTCACCGAAAATTTCTTTAGCCAAATGTTTAAACAATCCCTCAGTCACATCCATAATCCGCTGGTAGTCAGCATACGACTCATAATACTCAACCATCGTAAACTCGGGATTGTGAGACTGATCAATACCTTCATTTCTGAAATCTTTGCAAATTTCGTAAACTTTTTCGTAACCGCCAATTACTAGGCGTTTTAAGTAAAGCTCATCGGCAATCCTCAGGTAAAAATCGCTGTCGAGTGCGTTGTGGTAAGTAGTAAAAGGTTTTGCGTTAGCTCCGCCGTAAAGAGGTTGCAACGTGGGAGTTTCAACTTCCCAAAAACCTAAACCGTCCAGATATCTGCGAAGCTCGCGTACCAGCCTTGTTCTGACATTAAATCTCTCTCTGACCTCGGGATTAAACAAAAGATCCAAATATCTTTTCCTGTACCTATCCTCAATATCTTTCAACCCGTACCAACTTGAAGGAAGGGGACGAATGGATTTTGTGAGAAGTTGGAAGTCGGAAACGTCAACTGTAATTTCCCCTGCGGAAGTTTTGGTTACTTTTCCTTTTGCATACAAAAAATCACCAATGTCTAAATATTTAAGAAATTTGAAATCTTCTATCAAATTATCTTTCTGAAACCAAAGCTGAATTTGACCCGTTTCATCCTTTAAATCAGCAAAAACAACATTCCCGTGTTCCCTCCAACCAATTATTCTCCCAGCAACCTCAACAGTCTTTCCTTTAAAACTCCTCGCTTTTCCAATCGCTTTCGGTTCTCCTTTAACTTTAGAGGGGTAGGGATTAATTCCTAACTCACGCAGTTTCTCAACTTTCTGAAGTCTAATTTTTCTAATTTCCTGAAGTTTATTCTTTGCCATCATTTTGTTTGGCTTAAGTTTAACAAACTCGAAGCGAACAGTAAATTAGACCGCTCTTAAATTCATCCAATCGAGACTATTTCGTAGATTATTTTTCCAGCAGGAGCTTCAACTTCAACCTTTTCTCCAATCTTTTTACCAATTAACGCCTTTCCCAAAGGAGAAGTGTGGGATATTTTTTTTCCGGCTGGATCCGCTTCCCATTCGCCAACGATATAAAAAACATGTTCCTTCCTACCAGTCCTCAGGGTAACTTTGGTTCCCACAGAAACAGCATTTTTACTGGAACTGGCAACAACTTGGGCATTTCTAAACACGTACTCGATCTCAGATATCCTTCCGTCAAGAAACTCTAGATCGTTCTTTGCACTATGATAATCACTATTTTCAGTAAGATCTCCCTGAGTCCTCGCATCAGAAAGCCTCTCCACAAGTTCCGGCCTTTTAACATTTTTTAACTCCTCAAGTTCTTTCTTTAATTCTTCTAAACCTTCTTTTGTTATTTGTATTTTTTTCATATTTTTATTCTGAATTCTGCACCTTGGTTAAGGAAAAATCAGTTATCAGTCTACAATGTTAATATTACCAAAACTAAAAAAACTCCCTCAATCATGGGAAAGTGATTTAACTTAACCTCCCCACGAGCTTACCCAACCTTGATATCTTGGGTAAAAAAAGAAAATGAGGGAGTAAATGACATATTTTTTAATTTGATTTAAAAGGATTTTAGAGACTTTGTAATAAAATGTCAATACAGACTAATATCATCTTTGGACGCCCTTAAACCAAGGTTCCTACAAGGATTGTAAAATAGCAGCACTATAAGCTAAAATATACCAATCTTTTTTGAATTTACCAGGCGCTGTAGTCTAGAGGCTTAGGACATTGGGTTCTCATCCCAAAAACCCGGGTTCAAATCCCGGCAGCGTCACCCAAGGCTAAATTTTCCAACTTTACAATTTTTCTATCAAATCCGAGGCTAGAAAAGTTCGAATCAATTTTGGGTGTTATCGGTTTTCTTTACAGCTTTCTTGGAAATAACCCAATAGGTTGTAGATCCTGCACCCATTTTTTCTAAAACTTTTATATCCTCTAGTCTCTTTAATTTTGCCTGTGCTGTACGCTTAGGTACTTCCAGGATATCGGTAACATCTGAACTTGTGATTTACCCCTTTGTTACCACAAAATCCACAATTTTTAACTCATCTTGATCTAAAACATTTCTGACTGCATGCAGGTCGCCTACAACTGACAAGTGCCTTCCACCCTTGGGGTGGAATAGGTATGCCACCTCAGGGTAATATTGCATATGCCATCTGAATATGTCACCTGTTAGGTCAACTAGTCCTGTCCGGTAAAATGGGTGTACATATAAATTCATTAATAACACTAGTTCATTTAAACAAAACAGTTTCAAATTCCTTCAGACTCTTCTTCTTTAAAAAATTTGCAATCTTGACCGGCTCTGAAGAATAACCTAATTTCTCAACCAACCCTCTTAAGTTTAACTCTTTTCCAAACATCAGACCCATTTTCTTAAAACTCCCTTTTTCATTCCTCTGCCTTTGCCTTTCCCTTGCACAATTAAATACATCTCTAACTGATAATCCGTAAAAAAGAAAGGGGACAAGAATAATATTATCCAAATTAATATTCTCAAAACTCAGTACATTTTTTACTATTCTTCCTATTCCCTCTCCCCATTTATTTGTAATTTGGGAACCTGCTCCAGGAAAAATAACCACCACTTCACCATTCACAAGTTTATGAGCAGCTTTTTTAAGACTTCCTTGATTGAGTCTGATTATATCTTTTTCAGACAGATTTTCACTTCTGTACAGGGCATTTACAGGGCTGAATAAATCCCTCAAACCTCTAATTGGACTGTCAACTGCATATCTTTTTGGCATTATCGGAATAAAATTTTTCTTAAAATTTTTACCAAAATGATAGGCTGTTTTGATAACAATCACACTAACGTCACTTCTTTGAAGGATGGACGGAATAATAAAAGGTTCAATAGTAAACTCATGACTTCCAAATAGTAAGACACCTTTCTTTTTACTCTTAATCCAAGTTTCCTCTTTTCCTTCTCTGTCAATATTTATCCCAATGTTGTCTAAAAAAAATTTAGATGCGTTTTGTAAGCCGTAAGATTCAATGTCCTTGTCCATCTGGAAAAATTTTTCCAATAAGGGGTAAATTCCGTAAAATCTAGAATCCAGATGATAAACTAGATTAATGAGCGTATTTTTACTTCTCAGATCATCCCAGCTATCTAGTGCCTTAGAAAGACCTCCCTCTTTTAGAGATTTATGTATTTCACCAATAAAATTCATTATTTTCATTTCAGTCTAATCGATTTTAACAAATTTTCCTCCCAGATTTTAACTGAAAACATATAGTGAAGTTTTTCTCTTAAGCCACTAAAAAAGGAGAACTCTGTCTAAATTTTACACTTTTTAAACTCCTGGAGCTAACAGGTTTTCTCTTAAGAACCACTTCCAAAACCTCATCATAATTACTAACAAAGACAAATCTTATATCTTTTTTAGTTTTTTCCGGCACTTCCTCTAGATCTTTTTTGTTGTCTCTGGGCAAAACGATTGTTTTTAGCCCGGCACGATGGGCGGCAATAACCTTTTCTTTTACCCCTCCTATCTCAAGAACTCTTCCTCTCAAGGTTATTTCCCCAGTCATGCCAACATCTCTTCTTGTCGGAACGCCAGTAAGTGCAGAAACCAAAGCTGTTGTTATCGCAATTCCTGCTGATGGGCCATCTTTCGGAACTGCTCCCTCCGGCACATGGATATGAACATCAATCTTTCTGCCAAAATTATTTTCCTGTCCCAATTCTCTCCAATGAGACTTTGCCCAGGTAAAGGCAGCCTTAGCTGATTCTTTCATCACACTACCTAATTGCCCAGTTAAGGTGAGCTTACCTTTACCAGGCATAAGAGCCACTTCGATAAAAAGAATCTCTCCTCCTGCTGCGGTAACCGAAAGCCCGGTTGCCATACCAATTTCATCCTTTTTTTCGGCAATTAGTGAAGAAAACTTCTGCGGTCCCAAAAACTTCCTAATTTCATCAACCCCAATCGACTCTTTCCATTTTTTCTTTTCAGCAACCAGTCTCGCAATTTTCCTACAAACTGTTGCCAAATTACGCTCCAAATTCCTTACTCCAGCTTCCCTTGTATATCTTTCAATTATCTCGTTGATTGCTTTCTCAGAAATTTTAAGTCCCCGGTTTTCAATACCATGAAGTTTGACTTGCTTGGGCCAGAGAAATTCCTTTGCTATATTGTATTTTTCCTCCTGAGTATATCCGGGAAAAGTAATTATCTCCATTCTGTCCCTTAAGGCTGGGGGTATTTCTTCTACTACATTCCCGGTACAAATAAACATCACTTGTGATAGATCAAACGCGACTTCTAAATAGTGGTCTGAAAATTCTCGATTTTGCTCTGGATCGAGAGCCTCAAGAAGAGCTGATGATGGATCACCTCTAAAATCAACTCCCAATTTATCAATCTCGTCCAACATAAATACAGGATTTTTGGTTCCTGCGTTCTTTATACCTTGAATAATTCTTCCAGGAAGTGCTCCAACATAAGTACGTCTGTGGCCTCTTATCTCGGCTTCATCTCTTATTCCACCCAATGACATCCTGACAAACTTTCTTCCCAAGGCCCTTGCTATTGATTTTCCAATAGAAGTTTTACCAACTCCTGGAGGACCTATAAAACAAAGAATTGTCGACTGAGAATCTGACGTCTCCTTTTCCTTTTGGGTCTTTTGCCTTTTTTTACCCTTAGATTCACTTTTAACTTTCATAACTGCCAGGTATTCAATTATTCTTTCCTTCACCTTTTCCAAACCGAAATGATCATCTTCTAAAACTTTTGCGGCATTTTTGATTGAAACGTTATTGGGAGTAACTGCCCCCCAAGGCATTTCTGTTAGCCAATCTAGGTAATTTCTGATGTACCCGCCTTCAGGGTTGTGAGGAGAAAGTTGGCTTAACCTTTTCAACTCTTTATTGGCTTTTTCCAGCACTTCTTTAGGCATTTTTGACTCTTTTATCTTTCTTTTGTATTCCTTTAGCTCTTCATTAGATAAATCCCCTTCGTCAATCTCACCCAATTCTTCCTCAATAGTTTTCTTCTTTTCCCTAAGCATCGCCTTTCTCATCTGATCTTCAAACCTCCTTTGCGTCTTTGAGGAAATTGTCTTTTCAAGCTCAAGCACATTAATCTCATGAAGTAAATAGTGATGTACCCTAAGAAGCCTCTTTTTAATTGGAAGTGTCTCCAAAAGGTCTTGTTTTTTCCTTGTATCAACCTCTAAAATAGAAGCAATTTTATCAGCCAGTTCAGAGGCGCTAACTTTCCCCGAAACCAATCTCATTACAGTCATTATTTCTGCCTGTTTACCTAAGTTTATTGCCTTTTTAAACAGTTCCTCGATCTTGTTACTAAGAGCAGTTATTTCAGGAGATTCATTTTTCTCTTCTAAAATTTCTTCAACCTTTCCCAAAAGAAAATCTTCGTTTTCGACAAGATCTAAAAGTCTTATCCTAGATTTTCCCCGAACTACTGCATGAATTTCACCCTCTGTTGACATCATCTGGGTAATCGTACCAATGGTTCCCACTTTATATAGGTCCTCAAAGCCGGGATTCGGAGTCCGGGCATCTTTTTGTGTAAGTATCCCAACTATCTTATCTTCCTGGAAAGAAAAGTTTACCGCTGCTACACTTTTTTTTCTTCCAAAGGAAAGAACAGCGTCAGTGTGGGGAAATACGACTGAACCGCGAATTGCAACAATTGGAATTTTTCTAATATTATTTTGTTTATTTTCTTCCATTAACAACTTGCGATCAAAAAGCTAACATTAGCAGTCTAGTTCTTAAAGTGCTAATTGTCAAGTGTCTACTTTTTGAGAAGCTTAAACAGATGGAGCTTTTCTACACCAACTGCCGTTATTATTCCTAAGACAGCTCCACCTAAAATGTCTAAAAAATAGTGAACGTTTCCCAACATTCTTCCTGTTCCTACCAGAACAGCAAGGATTAGAAAATAGTTTCCAACTTTCTTATTGTGTAACCAAATACTGACAGCCAAACTAAATGCGACAGCTGCGTGGTTGGAAGGAAAAGAACCACCCGAAGGAGTTGTTAAAGTTAAAGGCATTGCGCCATTTACTTCAAAGGGTCTGGGAGAGGGAAATAAACTTTTGATCATTGTTGAAAGTGTCCAGGCAATTAGCATGGCTAATATTGTATGCAGGACCTGTTCCTTTCTCATTCTGCCATCGATGACCCAAAGAATGATCAGTCCTGCAAACATAAACCAGATTAAAAAACTTGCTAAAAAGATGGTTATATTTGAAAAAAGAATTTGATTCATTTTAATCGTGTATGACAATTCGTGTTCCGGGATTTAAACTATCAGAACTAACCATCGACTTACCCTCAGGTAAAACTGGTCCTGTCCAAAAATAAAGCTCTTTGGCAATTTCAGTCGGTAGGTTGACACAACCATGGCTTCGAGGAGTTCCAAAATTGCTATGCCAATAAGTTCCATGTAGTCCATAACCCCGCCAGCCTGGAATATCTTCATTCTCAAAATACATTACATAAGGTACGTTGGGAAGATTGTAATAATTATTCCCAGATCCTCCCTCCATTCTTGTTGCTCTCAATTTAATCCAAATTCTAAACTCTCCAGCCGGTGTTTTCCACCAAGGAAGACCTGTTGAAACTAAACTTTGCAAAAAAAGTTTATCACCTTCCCAGGCATAGAGTTTTTGGTCAGAAAGGTCAACCTCAATCCAGCGCTCTTCGTTTGCAACTCCTAAAATGTCTATATTTTCATTATCGAAAGCAAGTTTGGGGATCGGAATCTGTCGACCTTCAAAATATGCTAGGGTCTTTG
>Ga0155653_105_pt8 | contig 29943 bp, 26 predicted proteins | sample RifCSPlowO2_01_FD_107310 | JGI IMG/M metagenome (GOLD analysis project Ga0155653, IMG submission 107310) | Candidatus Woesebacteria bacterium RIFCSPLOWO2_01_FULL_39_10b
ATGAAAAACTTACTAATAAAGTTAAAAATCTTGTTAACGACAAAAACTTTCCCTTACCTAACTACGACAAAGTTAGAAATACATGGGAGAAAGCTCAAAACGAAATTGTATCAACAATTGAAAATTTCATACCACAAAAAGGAAAAGCAATTAAAAGCATTGCAATCTATCCAACATTATTTGGTACAAACACTTCATTTAATATACCAAAATCTTACCCGGCTGATTTTTCTCTTTGGCTTCGGGAGGATCAAGACATTCATGCAATCACGGAAGCACTTATTAGTTCACTTACAAGAACCGATTTAACTAAAAAATTCGATGGAACATGGAGCGAATCAGAACTTTTAACCGACTGGTTACTAACTGAATCAATTCTTGCCAAGGTACTAAAAAAATACCAAGCAAAAACCAACTGGACCCCAACAATAAAACAAGTCCGATATAAACAAAAAGCAAAACTTATAAAAGTCTCAGAGGATTTCTACAAAAAACTGGGTATCTCACAAAGCCAAAAAATATTCTCTCTTAACGGCAAAATGCCAGAAATTTATGGCAAGACAGCTAAATATTTAAGTCAGCGTGAAAGAGAAATTCTGACGCTTTTAATTAGAAAAAGTGGGGAAGTAGCAAGCTATGACGAAATTGCAGAAATAATTTTTGCAAGCGAAGAAGCTTACAGTTTATATACAATCTCAAAAACCATGCAAAGACTGCGGGATAAACTCGAGATAAATGGGGTTTCCAGTAACTGCCTTCAAACCCAAAGAGGGAAAGGGTATATTTTTAAAAGTTAGCACTTAACAACCACCCACTTCTCCCTGCTTTTTCTTGGCTTTGCCTCGACCCTGCTTTCTCTTTTTTTCCGCCAGTTCGAATAAAGCTATTTTCAGACCACACCTATTTTTGCTGAGACGAAGGTTTATAAACTCTACGCGCCCGGCCTAAAAAAACCCTCTCTCCTCCTTCCCGAAAACGGACCATACCGAGAAAATTATCATCTGGGTTATTTGGCAATCTAGTAACAGGTTTTAAAGAATAAGTACTCTCCACCTTGTCACCAAGTCCACTCTTGCGAACAGTTCGAGGATTAAGTACTGTTTCGCCGACAGGTACTTTACATGCTTTAACTTCCTCTAACTCTTCAACTGCTTTTAAAAAATCATCATAAGAGCCAAATTCTCGAGCCATGTTAAATCACCCCCTTCTAAAAAAAACGAATTTTCAACATTATCCTATAAGATGGAATAATTATCTTGACCGGAGTTTGACCAAGCTGAGCTTGGTTCAACTACATACTGATCTTGCCTGCCCAAGGCAAAGTAAAAATAAACTAAGGTGTAGTCGTGGGTTTGGGAGTGGGCGTTGGTGTAACGCTAATCTTTAATTTGCTAGTGGGCGTTGCACTTGGAGTAGATATTTTATCTTTAGCCTCTTCCTCTTCAACTTTTCGAGCATATTGATTGGAAATCCAACCTTCCTTTCCCTGCTCATAGGCAATCTTAAACCAACCTGTTCTTTCATCAATGGCAAGTAAGTCATAAATCTCTCCCGGCATAACTTTAGCAATTTCCTCTCCCAACGTTGATGGTTCCTTTCTTACTCTTAAAAATCCTGTAGAGGTTGATAGTATTTCTACTTTAGGACCTTCTTTCTTTCCCTTTTCTTCAGGCAACTCCGCAGGCTCTTCTTCCTTTTCTTCCTCCTTTTTAGCCAATTGAACCAAAGCGGTTAATTTATAGCCTGCATGGGTTTTAACTTTGACATATCTTTCAAAATAACCGCTGGTGCTTAAGACCAGCGTGTGCTCTCCGGGAAGGATATCAGTAATTTTATGAGGGGTAATATACCTTTGGCTCCCGTCAAGCGAAAGTTGAGCCGAATCCGGAATAGATAAGACAATCAAACTTGCCTCATCTTTACCCTCCTTCTCAAAAGAGATCATCTCTCCTGAAGATGTTTCATCTAACTCTCCAAAAGCCCTTTTTACTACTGTCTCTATTCCAGTGATCAAATTTACCTTTGTTTCATAAAAAGCCAAAGGCTTCTCAAATGATTCAGGTACCAGTTTAAGAGTAATTTCACCGGGATTTCTCGTCTCCCTATATGGCGTTCTTCCTACCTGTACAGCCTCAATAAAAACACTGGAAGGGGGGTTCGTTTCAATGTAAATTCCAGCTACTTTGGGTTTAAGATAACCAATAAGAAAAAAGCTAAAGCCTATAATTAAAATAATTAATAAAAAGACCAAAGCAAAAAGTCTAACTTTTCTCACGAGAGCCAAGTTTAGCAAAAAAGTTTGCTCCTGACAACTTGACTCATCCTTATTAAATTATCAGTTAGCAGTCAAACTGCCGGAGTGCTAAACCTTCGGGCCGGCAGCTATAGTAAAAAAGGTTGCTGATCCGGGGTTTCTGGCCAGAAGGAAGTGAGAAAAGTGGTTAATTTAATAAGAAAAGATCCTATAAGGTCGCTTTTTGCCTTGCCAAAAAAGATAACAGTCAAAGCAAAAAGTAAATCCATTACTGAATTTGAACAGTCAAACCTCTAGAGAGTCTTAGTTAGAGTATTGTCTTTAATTTCTTTTGGAGTAAAATGAAAAGTATCTCCTGATCCGGTGGCGAAGTGGAAACGCGGGTGTCTGCAAAACATCTATGCGCGGGTTCAATTCCCGCCCGGATCTCCAAGTCTCTAAAATTTGCCTTTTTATCTTCAATTTGCTAGAATACTCTTTATAGGTCTCGCAAAGTGCGAGGCTTTTTTGGTGGCTTTAAGTTTCTTTAGCCACACCCACTCCTCACTGGGAAAACGTGAGGGATATGGTACACCTTCCTATTAATCTGTTTACACGACATCGTCTTGATTTACGTTTGGTAAAAAGGCGAGAAGATTCTAATTCCCCCATCATACCCAACCTCAGTACAGTCTTACGAACAAGAAGTGGGAACAAAATCTCAAGGTTCTTTAGACATGTTTTCGAACATAAGAAGATAAAAAAACTTATTGGCACAAACTTAGCCTTAATGATATTTACAGCAAACCTGATTGATACAAGTACAGATAAAAGCTTCAATAACGAGGAAATCAATTTAAGAGAGGTTCCTCTTATTCTGACAACGGAAAAAACTGTTCAATACCCTCTTAAAGAGATAAAAATTTCCCAAGGATACAAATTCTATCATCCAGGAATAGATTTTGACGGAATCACTGGAGATGAAGTTTACCCGATTATGAACGGAAGGGTCAGAGAAATAAATTATTCAAAACTGGCTTATGGCAATGCTGTTTTAATCGACCATGAAGGCAATTTTTCCTCTCTTTATGCCCATTTATCCCAAATCGATGTAAAACCAGGCCAAGAACTTAGTAAGTCAGACACCATCGGAAATGTCGGTTCAACTGGTTTTGCCTCTGGAGATCATCTGCATTTAGAAATCCATAAAAACGGAAAACCTATCGACCCCTTAACCGTTCTTCCTTAAACATACTTATCAGACTTCCCCACTAGGAGCGTATTGGATTACATATATTCATCTAAATCTATCTTCGGTAATTCGCTAAATAACTTTGTTATCTTCAGTTTTCTTACCCACTTATTAAGATAACCCTCATCTAGATTTTCCTTTTGTATCTGATATATAAATGCAGCATCTACTAAATGTTCTTCTATTCTAGATTGTTTATACCAAGTGAGTTTATTAAGGATCGTATCTTCGGCAGTTGCGATTGACATAAATCGATCTAAAAGTTTGACCTTTTTTCTTCTGGCAAAACGGCTTTCATCAAATGCGTTATTTTTTAATAACCAGAAATCAAGCTTTAGTGTTGTAGGAAGGTGGACAATATTAAACAAATCTTTTTTTCAATCGCCTCCTTTATACTATCCGTTTGTATAAGATACTCGAAAGATAATTCCCTAAAGGCTTTGAGAACCCTGAGAATATCTTTGTTTTGCAGTTCGACAACAAAGTCTATATCACGGGAAGCATGGGGTCTTGCGTAATAGATAACACCCCAACTACCAGTAATCATAAGGAAGTTATTGACTTAAGAAGTTGTGCTTGATCCGTTTCTAGCATTAGTCTGATTTTTACCTTCTTTGTTAACTCTTCTTACAAGTTCTGACCACTCCATTGCAATTCTTACTTTCCTATCACCAGACACTTTTGCACACTGTTTCGATAAAAAAGAGATGTTTTTTGCATGTTACCTAGTATTAATCTGACTGACAGTTTAGCACAATAAAGGTTATATTAAAGAAGGAATTGGGTACTTAAATTAGTCTCTGCTCGAACAATGGAAGGATTATCAAAAAGTGGGCTGGGCAACAACGGATCTGGGACACGCTGTATGTACAAGAGGTCAGATAAATTTTTTTCTTAATCTGAAATAGGTTTTATCATTTCGGTATAAACCTTTTTGTTACGCACAAATCACCTTCTGGTAAAACAAGAAGAAGCTAAAGTTTAGTAATCCATCCCTCCCATAGCTGGATTAGGAGCCGCTTTCTTTTCTTCAGGTATATCGGTAATAAGCCCTTCTGTTGTTAACACCATCATGGCAACTGAGGCTGCATTTTGAAGCGCAGAACGGGTTACTTTTAAAGGATCCAAAATTCCAAACTTGGTCATCGAACCAAAAGACCCAGTTAACGCATTAAACCCAAAATCAGACGTCTTTGATTCCTGGATCTTTCTTAATACAAATCCATCATCTTCACCCGAGTTTTTAGCCAGCCAGCGGACTGGCTGCTCCAAAGCCACTTCTACAATATCAACTCCTACTTGCTCATCATCACTTTCAACTTTAAGTGTATCAAGCGCCTTTCTGGCTCTAAGTAAGGCCACTCCCCCCCCAGGCAAAATTCCTTCCTCAATTGCCGCTTTAGTTGCGCCAACTGCATCTTTCACTCTTTCCTTTTTCTCATTCAACTCAATCTCTGTCGCTGCACCCACATTAACTTGAGCAACACCGCCGGAAAGCTTGGCTAAACGCTCTTCCAACTTCTCTTTGTCAAAATCTGAATCTGTATCTGCAATTTGTCTTTTCAGAAGGGCTATTCTTGTTTTTATCTTGGCCTTATCACCTTTACCCCCAATAATTCTGGCGTTATCCTTGTCCGCCCAAACTTTATCAGCTTGTCCCAAGTCAGCTATATCAATCGACTCAAAAGTTCGCCCAGCATCCTCACTAACAACAACGCCTCCTGTTAAGACTGAAATATCTTCAAGCATCTCTTTCCTTCTGTCACCAAATCCGGGAGCTTTAATCGCAAGGACATTAAAAGAACCTTTAAGTTTATTAACAACCAGTGTGGCTAGCGCTTCTCCTTCAACCTCGTCAGCAATAATAACTAAAGTCTTGGAAACCTTAACAAACTTTTCCAAAAAGGGCAAAAGTTCTTGAACCGAAGAAATTTTCTTATCGGTAAGTAAAATATAAGGATCTTCAACTTCTGCCTCCATTTTTTCAGGATTGGTAACAAAATAAGGAGACACATACCCGTGGTCAAATTCCATACCCTCCTTGTATTCAATATCAATGGTTAACCCCTTCCCTTCTTCAACCGTTACCACTCCGTCGCGCCCGACCTTATCTAAAGCTTCAGCTATTTTGGCTCCAATGGCAGAGTCCCCGGCTGAGATTGTAGCCACCTGTTCAATCTCCTCTCTTACCCTGATCGGCTTTGAAATTTTCTGAAGTTCTTTGACAACAGCCTCAACCGCCTTCTCAATACCCCTTTTTATAATCATTGGGTTGGCACCGGCTGTAATATTTTTCATTCCGGCTGAGGTTATGCTTTGAGCCAGAAGTGTGGCTGTAGTTGTACCGTCACCGGCTGCGTCATTGGTTTTGTCTGCGGCTTCTTTTACTAATTGCGCACCCATATTTTCAAACGGATCCTGAAGTTCGATATCTTTGGCAACAGAAACTCCGTCATGAACTATGTTTGGAGCTCCCCATTTCTTATCTAAAGCAATGTTTCTGCCCTTGGGTCCCAAGGTTGTAACCACAGCCTTTGAAACAATGTCAATACCCCTCATTAGGGCTTGTCTTGCTTCGTCTGAAAATTTCAGTTGTTTGGCCATAATACCTCAATCTACCACGGCGAGTATATCATCAAATTTTGCAAAAAGGTACTCGAGCCCGTCAATTTTTACCTCACTAGCCCCCCATTTTTTATAAATTACAATATCACCTTTCTTTGCCGGACTTTTTCTTTTTGCGCCCGAATCTGTAACCTCATCATCACTAACAGCAATAACCCGACCTTTTTGGGGTTTTTCACTTGCAGACTCAGGAAGATAAATGCCTGCTGAAGTTTTCCCCTCTTTTTCTAATGGCTCAAGTAAAAGATAGCCTGGGGTTGGTTTTATATTTAACTTCTTTTTTGCCACAATGTTTTTTAACCTATATTTTTAGCATTCAGTTTCTGCGAGTGCTATTTTAATAAAGCAAACCACTCTTTGTCAAGAGGAGAATAAACTACTTCAACCAAGTTGCGAACTATTCCTCCTGCCTACGCAGGCAGGACGGACAAGTCTGCTCACTCCTTCGCCAACCGTCTGGTACCTGGCCTCACTTCATTCCAACTGAGCTGGGTTTTCGGAAAGTTGGAATGAAACTAGAAATTCGTTAACTATCTATTAAACGTTTGATATTTACTCAAGATAGTTCTAATCTCCTGCGAGGCAGCTTCGAGTTTTTTGGGTGTTACGCCTCCAACTAAAACCTTTTCAAAAACTTTGCTTACTTGAGAGTTTATTCCCATCTCTCCATCAAAAGTTTCATCAGCCAAAAACCAGCTTTTGGCATTGGGGGCAAGAGCAACTACTGATCCGAAAATCAAATCTTTGACATAAAAATTTGCCGAGTCAAGTCTAGGGGAAAGTTTTTTCAATCCTCTAGAAAGCTTAATATTTTCATTAAGTTTCTCAAGTGATTCTTTTTTCGATAAATACTGTAAAAACCTCCAGGAGTTTTCTCTATTTACACTTTTCTCCCAGACAGATTGAACCCAATATGTTGCATACGAATAATCGGGATCTTGAGGTGCGTCCTTGGGAAGTTGTGGAAGTCGGACTGTTTTAAATTTAAGTTCTGGGTTGGTCTTGATTATTTTAAATGCGCTTCGTAAAGGACCGAAATACATAGCAACTCTTCCATCTGCAAAACCATCAGTTGAAGAGGGCAAAGTTTCGTTCCAAACACCCATCTTGGAAAAAGATCCAAAAAAGGAAAGCGCATCCTGAGCTAATTTTCCTATTGGATTTTTCAGATCCGTCTTGTTTTGTAAAAGCATTAAGGCAACAACTTCTTGCCAATGGTCAATATTTCCGGAAAACCCGATCGCGGCTCCAGATTGAACGATCTCTCTCCCCCTACCGAAAATTGTCAGGCTGCCTTTCCTGGAAGGATCAACCAGGTTTATGAAATCATCCCAGGTTCTTGGCGGAACTTTAGCTGCTGACAAAAAGATATTCTCATTGATAAAAAGAGTTAAAGCATCATATTCCAAGGGAATTCCTACAATTGCTCCGTTTAAAGTTAAATCAGAAGTAATAATTGGATGGAAAGTCTGTTCAAATTCCTTCTTTTCCATAATAGAAGGAGGAAGCTTGGCCAACTGGCTTGCAAACATCAAAGGCCAGCTGTTGTGAATTTCAAAAATATCAGGCCCTCTATTTTCTATCAAAGAATTTGTCAATTTTTCTCTATAATCCGCTTCGGATTGTTTGATATAAGTTATTCTTATGCCTGGATTTTCTTTTTCGTATGCAGAGACAAGAGGCACTATTTCTGTCTCATCAATAGTTAAACCCCACCAGACTATTTCCCCTTTTTTGCCAAAAAAAACTTCTTTTTTACCTCTGAGCCTAAACGTAAGAATAAAAAGAAGCGTAAATATTAATATGAAGATCAAGACAAATAATTTTTTTTTAGATGAAAACTTTGAAAATATCAGTTGAAAGAAAGCTGTTAATCTTTCTGACAAAGAAATTCCAATCTTTACATTACTTTCATCTGAATGAGAAACTTGTTGCGAAAAACCATCCTGGCCTGATGTCTCGGTTTTATCCATAATACTACTTAGCAAGACAGTCACCAAAGTCTGAAATCTTACCTTTATCTTTTTTCAATTCTAGTATACAGTAGCCGTTAGAAAATGAAAGAGAAATTACTTTTTAAAAAATATCCCAAAATTAGAATATTTATTGTATTTATTGCCACCCTCCCTCTTTTCTTCCTTTCATTTTTTTACCTCTTATATGAGGATAGAATTCTTCCAAACATCGAGTTTGCAGGATACAAAGTTTCTGGAAAAACCCGCATGGAAGCTGAAAAGTACCTTAAAGAAAACGTAAATGAGCCGGAGAAACTAATTCTAATAACGAACGATAAAAAATTTGACTTACTTTTAAGAGAAATTAACTTTAGTTTTGACTTTCAAGCTTCGGTAGATAGTGCCTACCAGGCAAAAAAAAACAGAGGGCTTATCAAAAATTTTATTAATCTTCCATTTTCAATTCTTAATAAAAAGGAGTTACCTCTAATTATTAATTTTAATAATCAAAGTCTTGAAGAATATTTATCTATTATTTCAAACCAGCTTGGTAAAGAACCTGTATATCCTAAAGCAACCTTCGAAGAAAATACAGTTTTTCTGAATAAAGGCAGTCCAGGAGAAAAAGTAGAAACGCTTAAATTAAAAAAGGAAATCGTAAAACGTTTATCCACAGCTAACTATACACCCGTCTTTATCCCCTTAAGAACAATTGACCCTAGGCTTTCAGATACAGAAGTGGAGGTTTTAAAGGAAAGGGCTGAAAAATTAATTGGTAAGAGTCTTACCTTCAATTATGAAGTTTACAATCTTTTGATTAAAGAAAAGGAGATATTTAGCTTTCTTAAAATTAATGATTACCAAGATGAAGAGATTAAAAAAATTATTGGAAAAACCTCTTCTCAAATAAATAGAGATCCGCAAAATGCTGTGTTCAGATTCGAAGGAGAAAAAGTCAAAGAATTCCAAGCGGCCAAAGAAGGGGTTAGGGTTGACACAGAAAAACTAGAGGAGCTTATTAAATTAAATATTGATAAACTGGAGAAAAGTGAAGAAAAAAATCTAAATTTAACCATACCTGTAAAAACTGCTTCTCCTTTAATTACTTTAGATGAAGTAAACAATCTTGGAATAAGAGAGTTGATTGGAAAGGGAAGTTCAAAATTCAAAGGTTCAATTGCCTCCAGAATCCACAATATTAAACTTGCCTCCTCAAAATTTAATGGAGTTTTAATCGCTCCGGAAGAAACTTTCTCTTTTAACCAAACTTTGGGAGATGTTTCCACTTTTACTGGCTATAAACAAGCGTATATTATCAAAGACGGACAAACCATTCTTGGCGATGGAGGCGGAGTCTGTCAAGTTTCAACTACCCTTTTTAGAGCTGCACTAGATGCAGGTCTCCCCATAACAGAAAGAAGACCGCACTCCTACAGGGTTAGTTACTATGAGCAAGACTCAGCCCCAGGGCTTGACGCAACCATCTACTCCCCAACCACTGACCTTAAATTTAAAAACGATTTTTCTAGACACCTTCTTATTCAAACAATATTTGAGGAAAAAACCCTAACTTTAACTTTTGAAATTTATGGAAGTAAAGACGGAAGAATAAGTAAAGTTACAAAACCAACCATAACTGATATTGTCCCTCCACCTGAAGACCAATACATAGATGACCCGACACTCCCCCTGGGGCAAATCAAACAGATAGATTATAAGGCTTGGGGAGCGAAAGTAAAATTTGATTACAGAGTTGAAAAGGATGGTAAAACAATTTTTGAAAAAACATTTTACTCCATTTACCAACCCTGGCAAGCAAAATTTCTTCGGGGAACAGGTCCTGTAATTTAGACAAGTAACGAAAATTATAATAACACCATCATTATGATCATTAAAAACAAAAATGAGATAACAGTTTGCGAAATTATAGAAGCTCTGGAAAAGGGCGGATTGGTGATTATGCCGACCGAAACCCTATACGGCGCGATGGTTGATGCAACCAACCCTAAAGCAGTCAAAAAACTAACCGAGTATAAAAATCGCCCCTTCGGTAAACCTTTTTCCGTTGCTGTTTCCAATCAAAAGATGGCCGAGGAATATGTCGTTCTCAACAAAACCGCAAGAAACCTTTACAAAACCTTTTTACCTGGTCCTGTCACTATCATTTCTAAGGGAAAGCACGAGGTTGCACAAGGAATTGAATCAGAAACAGGAACTCTTGGTATACGCATTCCTGATTATCCACTAATTTTAGAAGTCATTGAAAAAATGGGAAAGCCAATCACGGCTACATCCGCAAATGCAGCCTATCAAAAAAGGCCTTATAAAATTTCCGACATTTTGAAAAATATCTCTGACAAACAAAAGAAGTTAATCCATTTAATAGTCGACGCCGGTGAACTTCCCCATAACGAATCGTCAACGGTTATAGACACAACAATTGACGACCCGGCAATACTAAGACAAGGAGATATAAAACTGAAAGATAAAAACGAACTGTTATCTCGCAGTGAAGAGGCAACACAAAATATCGGAAAAGAACTTTGGCAGAAATACGAAAACTATCTAGGTAAAAGAGTTATCATCTTTGCTTTGGAAGGGCCAATGGGAGCTGGAAAAACTATTTTTACAAAAGGGCTGGCTCTGGCAATGGGAATAAAGGAAGAAGTGGTATCCCCCACCTACGATTTAGAACTTTCTTATCAGTCATCAGTTACCAGTCATCAATTAGTCCACATCGACGCCTGGAGGATGCAGACAGCTGATGAGTTAGAAAGCCTGGGTTTTGAAAATTTAATCAAAGACAAAAGGATTGTTGTTTCCATCGAATGGGCTGAGAAAGTTAGTGATGTCATAAGAAGATACGACGAAGAAGCAATAATAGTTTGGGTAAAAATTGCCTACGGAAAAGCTGAAAATGAGCGTCTAATTTCCTGGAGAATTTTGTAGATAATTCAAACTTCAAAATTAAAAATGCAAAATAACAATCTAAAATTAAAAATTCTAGCTATAGATACCTCTTGCGATGAAACAGCAGCAGCAGTAACCCAGGGAACGAAAGTGCTCTCTAATATTATCTGGTCACAGGCGTCCCTTCACGCAAACTGGGGAGGAATCGTCCCTTCGTTAGCCCAAAGACAGCATAATGAAAGAATTGGCTTTGTCATAAACAAAGCTCTCCAAAAATCCAAAATCCAAACATCGGGCATCAATGCTATTGCTGTGACTTGCGGACCCGGACTGGGTATTGCACTAGGAGTTGGCATAGAAAAAGCAAAGGGAATCGCCCGATTACACAATTTACCGCTCATTCCAATAAATCATGTAGAAGGTCATCTACTTAGTCCTTTTGCTAGGAAGAATACAAAGTATGAAGTTAGAAATTCGAAAAAATTGCAAAATCCTTCCTTTCCAGCTTTAGGACTGGTTGTCTCGGGGGGAACCACAGAGCTAATACTTATCAATAAAATCGGGAATTATAGAATTATGGCTCAAACATTGGATGACGCTTTAGGAGAGGCGCTTGACAAAGCCGCAAGGATGTTGGGTTTAGGTTATCCGGGCGGAGCCATTTTGGAAAAAATTGCCAAAGAAGGAAAGCCCTTTTCCTATAAACTTCCCATCCCAATGCTTGGCCGGGAAAAAGAAAAAAAGTTCAGCTACTCCGGTCTTAAAACAGCTCTTTACAAACTTATTGAAAAAGAAAAGCCTATTGATAGAAAAAAAATACAAAATTTAGCTTCCTCCTACCAGAACATCGCTTTTGAACACCTAATAAGAATTACTAAGATTGTTGTAAAAGAAGATGAAAAAATTAAAAGTTTATTAGTCGGCGGCGGGGTTGCCAACAACAATGAATTAAGAAAAAGACTAAGAAAAATGTCTAAAGAATTGGGCCTAATAATTTACTTTCCCTATACAAAAAAACTTTGTGGTGATAACGCTGCTATGATAGGAGTCGCGGCATATTTTAAATATCTTGAAGGAAAATTTGTTCAAATAAAGCGCCTTAATGCGGTCGACAGACTCCCTCGGGCAAAAATTGATAACCCCTTCTTAAACCTCCTGGGACGGGAAAATACCTCCGAACCTTGATCAATAAAAAAGCCAATTTATCCTTTTTATATTCAAATCTGTTTGTTTGCAAACGTGAAGTGTTGGGAAGTATTTGAGTATCTATTTTTAACCCAATTCTTTTTTTTTGATTTAAGCGGTGGTGTCCACTAAACCTTCCTAGATTGTCTATAAATTCATTAAGTAACTTAGCTCAGTTTCTTTTTATCCGAAATAGTTACTCTCTCTGCAAAAAGCAAGTTTGGTGCTAAAATATGGAACATGGACAAGTTTTACGACCACCAAAACTACGAAAAAGGAATTTATAAACTCTGGGAGAAGTCGGGTGCATTTTCTCCCAAAAAACCCACAACTCACAACCAACAACCTTTTACTATTATTATGCCGCCTCCCAACGCCAATGAAAATCTTCACATCGGTCACGCAAGATTTATAACCGTTGAGGATATCTTAACCCGCTACCATAGAATGAAAGGTAATCCCACTTTATGGCTTCCGGGAGCAGACCATGCGGGCATAGAAACCCAATATGTATTTGAGAAAAAGTTAAAAGAAAAAGGAAAAAGCCGTTCTGACTACGACAGAGATACCCTATACAAAATGATCTGGGAATATGTTCTGGAAAACGAAAAAAATATGGAAAGTCAACTTAGAGCTCTGGGTGCATCCTGTGACTGGACCAGAAACAAATTTACCCTTGACCCGAAAATTGTAAAAATTGTTTATAAAACTTTCAAAAAACTCTATGATGATGGGCTTGTCTATCGGGGCGAAAGAATAGTCAACTATTGCCCAAAATGCGGAACCAGTTTTTCTCAGCTTGAAGTAAATTATCTTGAGCGGGAGGACAACTTTTACTACCTGGACTACGGAACGGTAATTATTGCAACAACCCGTCCGGAAACAATTTTCGCAGACACAGCGGTTGCCGTTAACCCCAAAGACGCAAGGTACAAAAATTTGATCGGAAAAAAAGCAGTTCTTCCTATTGTTGGACGAGAGCTTACCATAATTGCCGATGCCTTGGTTGATCCGGAGTTCGGAACAGGCGCCCTGAAGATAACTCCCGGACATGATCCGACTGATTTTGAAATAGGAGAAAAACATAAACTTGCCAAAATATCAGTAATTGACGAAAAGGGGGAAATGATAAATACACCGCCAAAGTATATAGGGATTCTATCTGAAGTGGCGCGGGAAGAAATTACAAAAGACCTGGAACAGGAAAAAAAGGTTAAAAAAATCGAAAAGATTCATCACACGGTCGGAGTTTGTTATAAACATAAAACCCCCATTGAACCCCTTTTGTCAAAACAATGGTTTATAAAAATAAAGCCCTTAACAAAACTTGCACTGACTGCAATTAACGATAAAAGGGTAAAGATAGTTACCAAAAAATACGAGAAAGTTGCCAGAAACTGGCTTAAAAATCTAAAAGACTGGAACATCAGCCGGCAAATTGTCTGGGGAATAAGAATTCCAGCCTGGAGGTGTAATAAATGTTTTGAATGGACGATAACTGAAGGCAAACAACCTGATTCTTGTAAAAACTGTGGCTGTCAGAAATTAACTCAAGACCCTGACACCTTTGACACCTGGTTTTCCTCAGGACAATGGCCGTTCGCCACTCTTTTGACTGGCTCAGAAACAAGTCTTAAAAATTCTACTCCAGCGGCTAAGGGGTTAAAATTAGCAATCGATGTTCCTGCAACAGAGGACTTTGAATATTTTTATCCAACCTCTGTATTGGAAACCGCTTACGATATTTTGGTTTTTTGGGTTTTAAGAATGATAATGCTTGGTCTTTATGCAACCGGAGAAGTACCGTTTAAAGAGATTCTTCTTCATGGACTTGTTCGCGATCAATACGGAGAAAAGATAAGCAAATCCAAAGGAAATGTGATTGATCCCCTAATTATGAGTCAAAAATATGGCGCTGATGCTGTAAGGATGAGTCTTATTTGGGGAACTCTGGTTGAAAACGATATTGCTCTATCCGAGGATAATATTAAAGGACAAAGAAACTTCGCCAATAAAGTTTGGAATGTTGCCAGGTTTATCTTGCAAAACAAATTGGAAGTGCCCAATGTTAAATCACAACCTTTTAATGAAGACGATAAGTGGATTATAAAAGAGCTCAAAACACTAATCAAGAAAGTTACCAGATCCCTGGATAAATACCGTCTTAATGAAGCGGCGGAAGACATTTACAATTTTATCTGGAATAAGTTTGCCAACAATTATTTGGAAAAAACCAAATCCCGCAGAAATGAGACACAAAAGACATTAGAATATGTGCTTCGAGAATCCCTCAAACTCCTTCATCCCTTTATGCCCTTTGTAACTGAGGCAATCTGGCAGAAAGATCTGGCAAAAGACAGAAACGATTTATTAATTAATTCCTCCTGGCCCAAATAACTCTACCAAACCTTAAAAGATTCAATTATTTTCTCTGCCTGTTCAGGATGGGTACTTATTGAATAGGTATAAATACCGTTGTCAAAGATAACTATCGCCCTGGGATCCCTATTTTTGCTGTCGATTGCTTGATAATCCAACCTCTTGGCCTCATGTCCGGAAACATTAATTTTTACCTCTTTGATAAGACTAGCTAAACCACTTTCGTTCATCTGTTCCTTAACTTTATCTACTTCATCTTCCCGCCTACCCCGACTAACACCAACAGCCACTCTTTTCGCCCGCGTAAGTTCGTTTTCTTCAAACCTGACAAAACTTAAGTAACCCTCTTCATTTTTGACTTCTTTTTTTAATAAATGCTGGGGAACTAAGAGAGAATACCTAAATTTTTCATTCTTATACTCCTTCCAGATAACCTCATTAGTTTCAAGCTTGGGTAAAGTGTCACCAGAGTTCTTCTTCAAAGATTTGAATCTACCAAGTTTTAAAAAAAGATAAAAAGCAAAAATCGCTAGTAAGATAACTGTGAGAAAAAGTAAAAAAAATATTTTCTTCTTTTTTAATTTTTTCTTTTTCATTTAAGTTACTCACTGGGTAAAGGCATTTTTTTAGCTAAACGGCGTTGTTGAGGTTTTTGAGCATTTTCTAATACTTCTACTTCAGGTTCTTTTAATCTCTCAACTCTTTCACTCGTCTGGATATCTATTGGTTTTTCTCCTTCCTTTGCAACCAAACGCCCGGCTCTTTCTTCTACACTTTTAGCTGCAGCTTTCTTGCCTCTTGTTTCCATTATAGTCTTCACATCTCCCAAGCGAGTACTCCTATCATAGGCGTGTTCAACTGGTAGAGCTTCTTCATACTCTTCTTCCATATGTTGACGAACTTTTTCGCCTGCCCCTGGTGCTCTTAATATACCCTCAGCAATCGCTTTTTCTATTGGACTTGGTTCACCCAGCTCTTCTGGCACAGCAAAAGAGGGTTCGTACTCTGGTGCTTTTTTGAGATGAGAAGCGGCTTCTTTGCGTTCTTTAATCCTCTCCCCAAGCACTTGGCTTGCAGCCGATCCAATTCTTCCCGCTCCTTCTGCTGCTGTTTTAACCGCTTCTCCGGCAACCTTACCCGGGCTTATTCCCTCTGATCGTGCTTTTCCTTTCCCCTTTCGTTCTTCTTGCTTAGCTTTTTCCCCCTTCGCCAGTTCAGACGCACTGATTGGTTCTGCTCTTTCTGTTCCTCTCTGCGCAGGCACTTGTCGGGACTGTCTTCTTCCTTCAGCTCTTGCTGCTTTTTTTGCCGCCTCTTGAGCCTGGTAGTCAGCAATCTCTTTACCTCTTTTTTCTCCACTTTCTGCAAGCTGCTCACCGACCCATCCCGAAGCGCGTCTCATACTACCAGCTATTGTCTCAGTTAAACCCGCTTCCTCTCTTTTTCTTTCTATCCTAGCTAAAACTTCTTGTTTTTCAGCTTCTTTTCTTACTTTTTCTTCAGCTTTTTCTTGCACGGCTTCCGCAACTGCCTGCCTTGCCCTATCTATCCCTTCCCGACCACCTTTGCCTTGAGATACCAACTCTTCAGCCTCTTTAAGAAGTCTTTCTGCATCGACAATTCTTCCGGCCTCAGCTGCCCGTCCTATCAAACCTTGACCCTGCCATTCAGTTAATTTACTAAATCTATCTCCGGAAATTACCTTTCTAACAACCCCAACTGTTTCTCCACCCACATCCGCCAATCCTCCAATTCCTTGGGCCCCTAGTTTACTAGCCTCAACTGCTCCTTTACCTAAGACTGCAGCTCCAACAACAGCTACTTTTGCAACCTCTTTCGCCACCGCCTTAGTGACCGGGTGGGTGGCAAAATCTTTAGTTAGACCAACTGCTTCTCCAGCAATCAAACCGCTCCCATAAACTGTGTAAACCGCCGCAGTAACCGCATCTTCTAAAACCTGCCCAAGAACTTTGGCTATAGCTTTTGTTGCTCCTGCACCCATGCCCAAAGTCGCGTAAAAGGTAGCCAAAGAAGTGTCCATTTTGGAAGTATCTATTCCGAGGTTTCTGGCTGCTCTTTCGATATCTTTGGCCAAGCTCGGATACTCTTTCTTAAAGATCTGATATTCTAAAAAAGGCAAAAGTTCATCACGAAGATCATCGGACAAACCTTCCCCGGTAAATCTTCCTTGTTGATTAAATCCAGGAGGAATACTCAGTTTGTCATAGGGGGGTTCGTCTAAATCGTAGCCAAACTCTGGTCTTATGTCTCTTGGGATAACCGCCCAAATCGTTTGGGCAACTTCCAATTGGCCTCCTCTTCCCAATTTATTCCAACCTAAACCAGAAACAGGAACGTACTCTCGGCCAAGCCTTCTTGCTTCTTTTCTCTTACTTGAAGTTTCTTTCAACTGAGCTTCTAATATTAATCCCAAAGCTTCTTTCTGTCTTTCATCTATGATGTCGAGAAGGCGCAATTCTTCTAAAGCCTGAGCTTTTTCTCTTGCTGATAAAGCCGGATTAGAGACTCTTTCAATCAAGTTAAAAGGGTCATTATACTTTTTTCCTAAATTTTCTATTCTTTCATCTATCTTGGTCCTAATTTCAGCCACAACCTCAGCTTTTCCTCTTGGATATTCTCCCTCAAATAAAGATACTCCCCAATCTCCAAAATCTTCCCGGAATCTTAAGATTCCGCCCCCGGCTGCGTATATGGGCCAACGTTCTTCAATCTCTCTTTTTTGTGCTTTTAAACTTTCAATTTCCCCAGCAATTTTTTCTCTCACCTCTTCTAATTCTTTCAATTTTCCTTCTCTATATCTGACTCTCTCCTGCTCTACCAACTGCCTTATTCTTTGTTCCTCTCCGTCTACGGTTTTTGCTTGTAGCGCTTGTTTCTCCAAAACTTCTGCCAATCCAGAGTTGATTTTTCTTAATTCTTCAATTGCTTCCCGTCTTTCTTCTAAAGATAAAGATGGGTTTCCGATTCGTTCTACCAATTCCTGAGCGCGTGTCCCTTGAGCTTTTTCTTCTTTGCCAACTAAAGGATTTGCTCCTGTCTCTCTTTTTGCTATTCTTTCCCAAAGAGGAGATTTATCTTCGGCTTGCTTTCCTTCTAAAGTTATACCTTGTTCTCCCCATATCCTTCGGAAAGCCTCATCCCTATCGATATCACCGACATTGCGGATTTCAGTTCTCGGATCCATCCAAACTTCTTCTAACTGACCCGGAGTTCCTACAAACAGTCCTCCCAAAAACAACTCTTGATATTCAGGCGGAATCTCTTTAAAAAATTGGCCTGCGGTTGGATCAATTATCTCATTCCTACCCTGATCTCTCATGTACACATGTCTAGTGATTACATGCTCGCCATCAATAATACTTTCAATATCAGTAACTACGGATATTAAATTTTTCCCAAAATGTCTACTTAAGGCTTCTGCAACCCGTTTTGAAGCAAAAATCTTACATCCTCCTTTTAATTCAGAGTCATCTAGTAAATCCCAATCTTGCCCTGAAGATTTGGAGATTACTTCTATTAAATCCTGTCTATATCTTCTTGCTTCCTCTTTTTCTCCACCGATAAGTGCTGATTCTATATCTGTCCGGGAAACAGTGTCTGTACCTGAAACAGCTGGAGTCTGCAACCATTCCGTCCCTGCCACAGGAATGGGGTGATCCAAAACATCAGTTGCCACTTCACCAGTCTGACCTCCTAACACTTGATGTTCTGTCGCTGATTGACTCGGTCCTTTTCCTGGAGTTTGACTATTTGACATCGGTTTTCCTCTTGCAGTAGTTCCTCTACCTCCACCTCCGCTTCCTTTTTCCTCTTCAGAACCAGGTTTATCTTTTCTCTGCATTTGATCTGGTTTATCTTCTCTCACAAATCCGAATACTTCTTCCTCAATCTCAGCACCGGGGAAAAACTTTTTAACCATTTCCGGGTCAACGCTGTCAAAACGAGTCAAACGGACAGTTTTTCCCTCATCATTTTGTAACCTGCCAAAAAAACTTCCGTTTCCTGCCTTAAGTAACTGGAGTTCGCTTCCATCAGCAAGTTTCCTTTTTGCCAACACCCTAAAATCTTGCTCGCTTGCCTTTTTCTCTTCTACTATCGCAGTGCCGCTCCTGGCAAAAAAAAGGTCTCTCCGAACCAAGTCATCAATTTCGTCTGGTTTTAAATCAGCATTTTCTTGACGGAGCTCAATCTCCCTGGCTTTTCTCCAAACATAAGTACCTGGGGAGTAGTTAGTGCTGGGACCGAATAACATTTCTTCTGTCCGATTAAGAATCTCTAAATCTGATAAAGCTAGACCTTTTTCCTTATTTACTCTCTCAATTTCTTCTGCTACTTTTGCCCGCAATAAGATTACATCTCCCTCTCCCATTTTTCCCATCTCCTCTGGAGTAGGTACTTGAATGTTAGCCCTTCTTAGGGCTTCTTGAAGAACCCCTTGAATTGCGTCTTCTTCTTTATCTTTTTTTTTAGGTTCTAAACTCCCCTTCTCTTGAGGTAGTTTTGATTCTTCTGCTTCCACTGTTATTTCTAATTTATCAAATAAATCTGGTCTTTTTTTTGTCTTTAAAAATCTATAACCAGGTTCCACAAGTTCCGTTAAGCTTACCCCCCCGGTTCCTTTGCTATGGAGTACCTTAGTGTCGTGTCATCCCCGTAAGTTATATCACAAGTATCCCCTGGAATCCCTATCATAAACGTCGGGGTTCCCAACTCCTTCGAAGTTCTGAGAATCTTTGCTTCCACATCTTGAGATAAACCTAATTTACTTAGCTTTTCGACCAATTCCTTATCTTGTTCACTTTGTTCTCCTCCTTCCATATCTCATTTATTGTATCATGTTGAAAATTTTAAGACGCGCTTCAGAATTCCCCCTGCTAAGCAGGGGGTTGAATGAAGCAAGGCTAGAAGCCAACGCCTGTGGCGATATCTATAAAAAGATGCCCTTAAGCTTGATGTGCTTGAGGAGGCTTCACTATGAAAAAATGAAGTAACAAGTTAAAGTTTTCTTCAACACATTCGATATACCTAATATTCGTACAATACCAGATTAAAATATTTGAAGATTTATTTATTAGTCCTTTTTTCTTCAGACTTTTCTTGAGGTGCTTTTCCCTCCTTTGCAGCTTCAGTAGAAGCTTCCTTTTCCGCCTCTTTCCCCTCTTCTTTCACTTCTGGCTTTTCCTCTTTTACCTCTTCCTCTTTTCTTAATGGTTCAATTTTTACAATAATTTGTTCGCTATCAGTATTAATTTCAACTTTCTTAACATCCACTGAAATATCCTTAACTTGAACCAGATCATCAACTTTTACAAGGCCAGTTAAATCAATTTCAAATTTATCAGGAAGGTTGGCGGGGAAAGCTTCAACCCCAATCTCGTCAATATGTTGAACCACCGTTCCCAATCCTTGTTTTTCTGCCGGCGCCTCACCAACAAGTTCAATAGGCACATCAGCAGTAACTTTTTCTTTAAGGTTAACCTGAAGAAAGTCTGTATGGATTGGTTTATCTTTTACTGGATCCAGCTGAACTTTGTGAATAAGAACAGGAAATTTTTTAGCAGACAACATCAGTTCAACTAAGTTGGTTTCACCTGCCTTTGAGTAAATTTTTTCAAAATCAGCTAAATTGACCTGTACTGCTTGAGATTTAACACTCTTACCATAGATATTGGCAGGAAGGATTCCCTCCCGACGCAACCTTTTTACTTTTCTTCCAAAAAGCTTTCTTTTTTCTGCCTTTAAATTAAGTTTGTCCATTTTTTATTCCTTCCAGTGCAAACTTGAAAAAAAATCTTTGATTAACACTGTATTATATCCGTACAAGCTTTCTCTGGTCAAGCTTAAGTTTGTTTTATCCCCAACTCTTAACTTACTCGAAACCTTTAAATTCAGTTCAACTGGTGTTTCATCATTCCCGGCTTGCTTTCTCCAAAATATTTTGTATTCGCCTTCTTTATCAAAGATTAGAGAAGTACTTCCCTCCCAGCTAAACTTTAATGCCTTGGTTTCCTGTGGCAAAAGTTCTAAAAAAAACCCCACTTCTTTAAAACCGCCACTTGCAAAGACATTTTTTGGCAAAAAACTTTTCGCCTCGCCAACAACTTCAATCTGTCCAAAACCACTGTCAGGATTAACAAAAAGTCTAAAGTAGCCTTGATATCCTTTATCACTTTTATTTTCAAGAAAAAGAAAAAAGGTTCTTTTGATAAGCCTTTCTTCCAGAGAAACTGATAATTGAAATTCTCTATTAATCTTTCTACTACCGGCCCCGCCCAGGTTGGTCTCTATAAAACTTACAAAATCAGAGTAACAATTATCATTACAGCTAAGAGTTTTCATTCCACCATCCCAATTAAGATCTGATAAATATTTATGGGCGTTTTGGTTATGCAAGAAAACCTGGATATGTTTTTCTTCAAGACTTTTTTCAACAAGCTTAAGAAAAACTACTTTCTTTTGAAAACTTAATTTCTTTATTTTGTCAAAAAAAGTCTCTAGTAAATCAGAGGCCAGTGTAGATTCTAAGTCTTTAGGATAGTCATCAAATGAAGTGGTATTAATATTATCCAAGTTGATAGGTTCCACTTCGTGACGGTCAACCCGCTCAAAAACATCTTTAATAAAAGACAGGTCAAGTGCGATAACTCCATCAACAGACTGATCAAGACTTTTGTCCAAAAACCACTCAGCTTTTGATGCAGAGACAGAAAAATTAGGATCTATGCCCGACTCTTTCAGGTACCAGTTTTTTGGGTCCTTGTATTTTAAAGATAAAGGCGCCTCCACAATCCCCTTTATCTTTTGATCAGCATATTCTGTCGGGTAAACTCTGAAGCTCTCAAGCCTTCCTTGGAAAAAATTTACAAGGCCAAAAGATTCAATTAATCCCCCAGAAGGTGTTTGTAAGTTATTATTCTGCAATAAAACCAAGTAAGTTTTGGTGTTTTGCTGTCCTAAGAGATTTGGAAGCTCAGCAACAATTTTTCTGATGGATAAAACTTTTTCTCTCCCAACAGGAAAACGAATAAGATTAATAACTTTGCCCCCTCCTTGTCCTGTCCTTTGGCTAAAAACTTCCGTTTCTGTATCAAGAAAGCCGAGTTCTTTATATAAATTTTCCATCTTGAGGCCTATAAGACGAGATTTATTAGCCAGTTGATAGTCTTTAGCTTGGACTGATAAATCGAAAGTTTGTGCGGTTTCCAAACCTATATCTAGAGTATCTATTCCGATGATTGAAAAGTCTTTTAATAACAGGGAAAAGTCTTTAGCCGATTTGTAAAGACTTCCAAGATAGGGAATTTCTTCAAATATTTCCAAACTATTTCTTGAAATACTGCTCATAATATAGCTAACTTCAAAAAGTTTTTGGGAAAACACCAAATTTCCTTTTTCCAGAGATCTTCTGGAAATAAACAAAGTCGACAAAGAAATTAAAAGGAAGATAAGTGGAAAGAGAGCTAAAAAGACAGCTGTAGTAAGCAGTTTCAACTTTACCGACTTAACTTGTTTCAATCTTTTTCCTAAAGAAAAATTTTCTAATAATCTGATTTGCTGCCTTCCGAAAACTAAACTTTTAATCTTCAAAGACTTGGCGGGTTTTCTTGTTTTTAATTTATTGCTGATGTCATCCAAAATTTTCTTAAAAATATCCTCAGGACTACTTTCTAGAACAATTGTCTTGTCAACTTCAGGCACTACCGTTTTTTTACTTTGGATGAAAAAATCTGTCTTTGGGAGTGAATAAATTTTTTTTAATTGACTTAACAAACTTTTCCCTTCTAAAGGCGTTGAAATTAAAGCAGTTTTCTTTCCGTAAGCACTTAAAGAAAACAGTTTTTTAATTACCTCTTCAGAAACTTTTTCCTCCGATAAAAGAAAAATATTATTTTCGAATATATCACCTTCTTGTCTGCCAATAATAATTTTTTTTAAATTTTCTTCAAATTCATCCCTTAAAATTGCCAGATAAATAATTCCTGATGCAAAGCTTTTGTTATTTAAAACATTTTTTTCTACTTCTAAGAAAAACTTATAAGTCTCTTTATTATGCTGATAGGGAAGAATAAAAAGCGTCTTACACTTATTTTTTTCTGCCAACTCAATTGTCAAGGCAATCTTTTCCCCAAGAGTTTCTGGTTTTTCGCCGGAAAGGAAAAAGAAAATAAGATAATCAAATTTTATGAAGTCTAATTTTTCTTTTTCTTGAGGAGATATTACCTTAAAATTTTTCAATTTTTCATTAACCCGTTTAGGAAAACCCTTGCTAACTAGAATTGAAAGACAATTTTTTTTTCCAAGAAGGTTTACTAGTCTAAAAATTATTTCACTTTTGTCAGCAACGATTCCTACATTAAAAAAATTCATCTGGTTGTCATTGGAAAAAGAAGCGGCCATATTGAAAATATAATTCAATTGTAACTTGATTTATTCAAATAAAAAGAAGGTTGAACAAATTTTTTTCAAGTGCCGGGCTATGAGATAATTCAATGACGTGAAATACTACAGGTTTTCATTGATTTCTTGATTAACCAATTTATCAGCCAACTTATTTTTTTCCCTACTAATAAAGTTAAAAGTAACTCCCTCGATACTTTCCAAATGAGACTTAATCTTTCTGACAAGAAATTTTAAACTCTTGCTTTTAACTCTATATAAACCATTCATTTGTCTTACCACCAGCTCAGAATCAAGAAAAAAATCCACTTTTGTCTTTTGGGAAAAAAATTTCTCTTTATTTTTCTTAAGCCATTGGCTTGCCAGAAGAAGTGCCGAATACTCTGCTTCATTATTGGTCCTAATTCCTAAATATTTTGTCTCACTCAAAAAAACTCTTCCCCCATCAATTAGCACAAAAGCTCCTGCTGCGGGGCCCGGGTTTCCTCTGGCTCCACCATCTGTATAAATTTTTATATGCCTGTCCATAAACAACCCCCAAAAGAAAAAAAGAAGATAAGTATATTATTGGGGTTTAATCACAAGATATCTATCTTTTCCCTCACCAATAGATTCTGTTTTTACCTCGCTTTGGCCTGCTAAGGTTAAGTGGACAATTCTTCTTTGGGAAGAAGAGAGATTGTACAAAGACTCCTGCCTACCAGTTTCTTTCACTCTTTCTGCAGTTCTTAGGGCCAGTTGTTCCAAACGCTCCTTTTCCTTTTCCCTCCAATCAGAAGTATTTACCACTATTCTCTTCCACTCTCCTAACTTTTGTCTCACCATCATAGCAATAAGCGTTTGGATGGCATCAAGCGTTCTCCCTCTATTACCAATAACCAGACCTGCTTCTGAAGTATTAATATCAACAGTAATTGAACCTTCCTCATCCGGAATCACAACAACCTTAGCATCAACAGTCATTAAATCCAAAATACTTTCGCTTATCTTCTTTGTTAACTTCAGAGACTCTTTTTTCTCTTCTTTGGAAGTATCTTTTTTACTTGTCTTTACCATTAGCGTCTGATTTTACCAAGTTTAAAGCCTTAAGCAAAGATTCTAAACTCTTTATTTCCAATGCCCTTGCCTGCTGATAGGCCTGAAGAAGAGAAAACACCAACCAATACAAAGCTAGTCCCGAGGCAAATCTCATACCAATTAAAATTGTAAAAATTGGAAAAGTATAAGTCATTGAACGTTGCATAGCAACTTGGAAATCATCTGATGTCTCAGGTGTTTTTTTAGCAACCCTTGCTTCAAGTCCACCTTGTCTAGAAATAAGAAGTGATGAAATCAGCTGTGCAAAAGCAGACATAAAAAGAATAGGTCCAGGTAATTTCAAAGAACCTATATTGAAACTGTCAGGTTTGGTTATATCAAGATACAGAAAATTCGTATTTAGCGTCTCACTCTGATCAAATTTTAAAGGATTATAAAGAAGTTTATTTACGTTGGCTGTAATTTCCCCGGCACCCGAAATTGTTTTTGTAAAAACATTAAAAAAGGCAATCAAAACCACTATTTGTAAAAGATAGGGTAAACATCCAGCTCCAGGATTTATTCCCTTTTGTTTATAGAAGTCAGCTTGGGCCTGAGTAAATTTCAATTTGTCTTTAGCATGTTTTTTCTTGAGCTTCTCTAAATCATAAGAATATTTTTTCATTCTTTGCATCGACTCCATATAGGGTTTGGTAAGTGGGTTAAGTGCAAATCTTAAAAAAATGCTAAAACCTATAATTGCCAATCCCATGTTGTTTCCCAATATTCGGTAAAAAAAGATAAGGCCATTGATCAAGGGTTGAGTTAATAAAAGAGTAAAGATGTTCATAAAGCTATTTTACAGGAACTGGGTCAAAACCTTGAGGAGAAAAGGGGTTACATCTCCAAAATCTCTTGATAAACAAAAAGTTTCCTCTGAAAAAGCCGTGAATTTCAACTGCATCTTTAAAATATTGGCTGCAGGAAGGACAAAAACGACACCCGCCTACAAAAACAACCATAAATAATCTGGAAAATATATTCTTGTAAATTATTAAGAAAAAAGCGGTTATCTTTGCAAATATTTTTTCCATGACTATTTAAAATTATTATTAAAAGATGTTTTTTCCAAAAAAGATTTAACTTCTTTTACTACTTCTTCAGTCGTCTTTATCAAAATACTTCTCTTTGTTAGAAAAACCAAATCGTATCCTTCCGGTGCCTTTTTCAGATTAATCCTTAGCGCATCTGTTATTGCCCTTTTTATCCTGTTTCTATTAACAGCCAGTTTAGATATTTTATTGGAAACAACAACTGCAAACTTGGAAACACCACTATCACTTCTTTTTAAAACAGCAACTCCAAAATTTTCGCTTTGATAAATCTTACCTTCTTTTTTAACTTTTTCTATACCAAAGGGCGTTTCAATTTTATGAGCGAAGGAAAGCGCCATATTCAGCTAGTCAATCTTTTTCTCCCCTTAAGTCTTCTTCTTTTTATTACTCTCCTTCCCTCCTTCGAACTATTTCTTATTCTAAATCCATGCACCTTTTTTCTTTTTCTTTTGCTGGGTTGATAAGTTCGCTTAGGCATAATTCGATTTTTAATCAATTTTTAAATCTACTTTGTAGTTTACAGACATTTTATTTTTATTGCAAACTTTTCCTTTGTACTTTTTCGGGGTTGACGAAATGTGGATAACTTTGTAAATAGTACAAAGACATCGTGCATGGGTGTAACCCAAGCTTCTTGCCCAAATCAACTGTGCACTTTACACTAGGTAACCTTATGATTGATAAAACATCTCTTTGGCATGACATTTTAGAAAGCATTAAAGTTTCAGTTTCAACACCAATTTTTAACACTTGGTTTGGTCAAACTCACTTGGCAAGTTTGAAGAAAAATGAAAAAAGATACCAGGTTGAAATCGGCTGCTCTTCTGGTTTCATTAAATCAACTATTGAAACAAGATATTTTGGACTAATTCAGAATGTTTTGACCAAAACTCTAAATCTTCCCTGCGATATATCTTTCGTAGTAAAAGAAAATCGGAGTAGAAAGCCAGTCGAAGAGACTACCCCAACACCTCTTTTTGAAAAAGTAACTAATCTAAATAACGCGTTTATCAAATCAGGTCTAAGGTTGGGTTTTACTTTTGATAATTTTGCCGTATCTTCCTCAAACCAACTGGCTCATGCTGCAGCTGAGGCGGTTTCTAATCAACCCGGTGCCGCCTATAACCCTTTGTTCATTTGGGGAGGGGTGGGAGTGGGAAAAACCCATCTGATGAACGCTGTGGGGTATTCATTAATTGACAAACAAAAAGAAACGAAAATAATCTCTTGCACTGGAGAGCAGTTTACCAATGATATAGTTGAGGGGATAAGAAACAGATCAACCTCAAGTGTAAGAGAAAAGTATAGAAAGCTAAAGATTCTTCTTATCGACGACATCCAATTTATTGCAGGAAAAGATGCCGTCCAGGAAGAGTTTTTCCATACCTTCAATGCTTTAGTCATTTCAGGTGCTCAGATAATAATGACTTCTGATAAACCTCCAACGGAAATCTCCAAACTCGAAGAAAGGCTAAGAAGTCGCTTCGAAGCGGGATTAATTGTTGATATTGCTCCGCCTGACTTCGAACTAAGATGCGCCATTGTTCAAATAAAAACCCAGGAAAGAGACATAAGTTTACCGATGGATTTTGTTCAAATTATAGCCGGTAATGTAGAGTCGGCCAGAAAAATCGAAGGATTTTTGGTTAAGCTGTCATCAGAAATTAAACATAAAAAACTCGATATAACACAAGAGTTAATTTTGTCTCTTTTAGGTAAAGAAGTAAAAAGTAACAATGTCATCAAAACAACACCCGCAAGAGTAATCTCCGCTACCTCAAAACATTTTTCAATAGGGAAAAGAGTGCTTCTGGGAAGTTCACGCACAAGAAAAATAGCCAGACCCAGACAAATACTAATGTATCTTCTAAGAACCCAGCTTGGGTTTCCTCTTCAGGAAGTCGGGGATATTGTCGGAGGTCGTGACCATACAACAGTAATACACGCTGTGGATAAAATTACCCAGCTTGTTTCAACTGATGTGCAAATTCGTGAGGATATAAGGGGGATAAAAAACATGCTTTGAGAATACTATTTAAGAAGAAGTTCACTTATCCACAAAAGATGTTGATTTATCCACATCTTTATCCACATTTTACCTTACTTGGTACCAACAGTTTATCTCAGGCTTAATTAAAACCAGTAATCCACTTATCAACAACCCCTACTACTAAAACTACTATTTAAAAAAAGGAAATTAGAAAGTAATGGAAATTGCTAATTGGAAATTATTTTTATATACTCTGAAAAATGAAACTCTTAGTTTTACAAGAAGATTTGTCAAAAGCTTTAAATCTAGCTTCGCGCTTTACTAATGCAAAGATTCAATTGCCAATTTTATCTAATATACTTTTGAAAACTCAGGACAGTAAACTAAATGTATCCGCAACCAACCTTGAAAGTTCAATATCTTTAAATATTGGCGCAAAAATTGAAAGCGGTGGTGATATTACTGTACCTGCTCGGGTGATCAACGATTTAGTGTCAAATTTGAATAAGGGCCAACTGAGTTTAGAGACTGACAAGGAAAAGTTATTAATAAAAAATAATGGGTTTGAATCCTATATATCTGGATTAAATTCAGCAGATTTTCCCAGTGTTCCGACAAAAGCTGGAAAAGGAAGCGTAATTTTTCCAGAAGATAAATTTTTAGACGCATTATCTAAAGTACTTTTTGCTGCTTCTTCTGACGACACAAGACCGGTTTTAACAGGTATTTTATTGATATTAGATAAAGAGAGCTTAGTTATGGTCGCAACAGACGGTTTTAGATTATCTCAGAAAAAGATTAATTTGGAGAAAAGTTTAAAAGATGGGATAAGAGTGATTATTCCCAAGAATTTTCTGAGTGAATTGGTTAGAGTTGTTGCTGGAAAGGATATTAGTTTTAGTTTTAATAAAGATGAAAATCAGGTTGTTTTTGCAACCTCTTTCTGCTGCTTGGCTTCCAGGATAATTGAGGGTGAGTTTCCTGATTTTGAAAAAATAATCCCCAAAGCTTTTAAAATAAAGGTTAAAGCTGATAAAGAGGAGCTTCTTCAAGCAGTTAAATTAGCTTCTGTTTTTGCCAGAGATTCAGCCAATGTTGTTAAACTTCTGATAGGGGAGGGATTTATTCAATTTTCTGCTGAAAGTAGTAAGTATGGTAGTCAGGAAACTAAAGTTGATGCTAAAATCGAAGGTGAAGAGGTCAAGGGTTTTCTTACTGCTTTCAATTTTCGTTTCTTGGAAGATTTGTTAAATTCATTTGAGGGAGATGAAGTGGAAATTGAATTGTCAGAACCCAATAGTCCGGTTTCATTTATAAACAGTAAAGACTCCGATTTTCTTCATATTATAATGCCAGTCAGACTTCAGGGTTAAGGATTTTTAATCGCAGGAAGATAGAGTTGTACCCTATTTGCACTGGAATCGAGAATGTTAATGCTTCCTTCCAAAAGGAAAACTGGTTGCAGGTTTTTACTGGAAGGTGAATCTAACAAATATGATAATTTTATTTGGTCAATTTCTATACTCCTGATTTTTCCAACTTTGATTTCTGATAGATTTATTCTGTCGTTAAATAGGTTAACAATTTTTGCATTTTCTAGATCATTTAAGACATCTTCATAATTTTTAATTGCATACTTTTCGTTTGTGTTTACTACACCCTTCAAATGAATTACTTCAAGATTGAAAACCGACCCATCAGGTAGAAGTTGAACGAAAATTAAAGGTTTTGACGGCAGTAAAGTGAGTATTTCATAATCTGAATTTTTATAGGTAAAATTAAGTTGGTAAACTTCTGCTTCAGTTTGAGTAGTCTTTTGAAAACCTTCGCTAATAGGGTTTACTTTAAGATAATCAATTGAAGAGAATTTAATTTCTTCCTGCTGCACTATTTTATTTTGGGATAAGATAGATTTTACTGTTTCAATAAGCGACTCTAGACTTAATTTTTTATTAGTTACTTCAGGAGGTTCTGGTGTGTTTAAGCCGTATTTGATTGTGCCCGTCGACGGCGTAATGAAAAGAAATTTTTTCGATGTAGACCAGATAAATTTAGTGCCTTCTCTTACATCGTTTACAATCAGAGGCTCTTCAGGGAATTGTAGATTTGTTGCTATTTGTTTAGCATCAGAGTCTTTTATTGTTTCAGAAGAAACTCCTAGTAGGCCTAATTCAGCTGGGAAATTGAAGTCTTCTTTTTTTATAGACATTGAAACAGGCAGTTTACCTGAAATGAAGTTTGGAATTGACGGTTCAGGTAATTGTTTCGAGTAAGGTAGTCCTGGGGTAATGTTAAGCGACTCCCTTTGGACACTCAAAAATCCATAAACGAATATTCCAAGTAGAGATATTCCGATTAAGAAATAGATTATTTTTTTTCTGTCCATTTTCTAATTAATTTTACCAGCTTGTGTTACAACTTGCAGTCGATGTACAACTTCTAGGGACATTATTGGGTATATAACTAGTCCACATATAAGGTGGATTGTTAGGATAGCTTGGGTTTGAGAAATCTGTGTATCTAAACCTGTAATGTAAATGAGGTCCTGTTGTACAACTTCCTGTATTGCCGCTTATTCCTATTACATCTCCCACTCTAACGGTTGTACCTGTAGACACACTTGTTGCTTCGAGATGTGAATATTCACTGAAAAACTCTCTACCTTCACAAGTTGAAACTACATGAACCTGATTACCTTCGCAAGAATCATACAAGATTCGTACAACACCCGTGTGAGTTGTAAAGGTAGGTCTTCCGGAAGCACCAATATCAATTGCTTCCATGGTGTGGTGACTGTATCCTCCGGGTGTGTAGGCGCCTTGTGTTACGTAGCCACTAGATAATGGCCAACCAGAGGGGCAATT
>Ga0155653_103_pt4 | contig 29689 bp, 31 predicted proteins | sample RifCSPlowO2_01_FD_107310 | JGI IMG/M metagenome (GOLD analysis project Ga0155653, IMG submission 107310) | Candidatus Woesebacteria bacterium RIFCSPLOWO2_01_FULL_39_10b
AGAATTAATAAAACCAACACAGCTGGACCAAGAAGCCAGAAATACTCCAATGTTCTGTCTAAAAAAGGTATAAAAGGGTCAAAAGGTGTCTTAAACAGATGAGATAGTGGATAAACATAATCTTTATTTCTTAATGCGATCATATGGAAGTTGGGTCCAAGTTTTAAAATGTTATACATTCCCAAGGCAATCAGATAGGTAAAAGTAAATAGGAAGATTAATATTGATAATCTATTGAATCTCTCTTTCCATCTCTTCGGCCAATTATGAAAAACTAAAATACTCGGCATTAAAGCAGTAAAAAAGATAGCTGGAGATTTGGTTAATAAGGCACCTCCCAATGAAAATCCTGCAAGCATTGCACTATCCAAACGTATCTTCTTAACAGTGATAATTGCAAAAATTAAAGCCCAGATTCCAAAAAAAGAAAGCATAGAATCAACCAAAGCCAAACGATCAAAAAAAAGACTAAAAGGTGAAATCGCATATAAAAAAGAAGAAATTAAAGCCTGTTTTTTATTTTCAAAAAGAAGGTAAGTTAATATGAAAGTTCCAGTCAGAGTACCTAATCCGGTCAAAAGTGAAACTAATCTTCCCGCAAAAAGGGGGTTAGAAATAATCTTTAAAAAAGGAATTACCATCCACATAAAAAGAGGTTGTTTACCGTCAGATAAAGGAAGGAATCTTAAAGTTGGTTCAGCCCTCATTACCTGAGCCCATCTTATATAAATTGCTTCATCGCCAAATACTGGCAGAAAAGTTAACCTGAAAATTCGAAGAAAAAAACCTATAAAAATAATCCCCACCAATATAAAAAAAGTATTTCTCCAATTTTCCAGATAATTTCTTAAATTGTTTCTGTGAGGCTCATCTTTCTTTTTCATAATCTTTTTAGATGTGTTTGGTATATCTATACAACCCTTTTGTATCATTTATCTTCACTCTTATTATCTGATTTAACATTTCCTTTGATTCGAGAATATAACATACCACCCCGCCACCCTTACTTTTGCTTATATCCTTGTCATTCCAACTAACCTCAACTTCTTTTATCTTGGCCCCCATTTTCTTTAAAATATGCAAAAGCTCAACATCATATGAAGTTACCTTCCAACCCCTCACTTCTTCCTCCTTGTTGAGAACTCCAAGCTTGGAAAAGGCCTTCATAACCAACTTTCTATTAAACAGTTTAAAACCGCACTGGGTGTCATTGATTTCAGATAAAATCATAAATTTTCTAAGTTTCATGAAAACAACCGCCCCTATTTTTCGATACAAAGGAAAATTTTTTCTCCCCAAGCCTCTTGAACCAATAACAACATTGCTTACTTTTATTAAGGGGAGTAGTTTATCTATTTCACCAATAGGTGTAGATTGATCCATATCGCTAAATAAGACAAAAGTGCCTTTAGAAACTTTGATCCCAGACCATAAGGCTGAAGGTTTACCTGCGTGAGAGTTTTCCAATAGTTTAAAATTCCTCCAATTTTTGATTTCCTTTCTGGCCAATTCTCTACTTTCATCTGTACTCCCGTCATCAGAAACAATTACCTCCCAGGAAAAATCTTTTGCCTTTAAAAAACTGCGAACTTCAGATAACACCCCTCTTTTCAGATTAGCTTCTTCGTTATAGCAAGGAATTACTATAGTTAAAAAGATATTTTTCATTAATTTGTAAAGCCGAACATGGGGTCAGTCAGGTTTGAATTTTCCCCAGAACAACTATATTCAACGTTCTCTTTAGTATAACGCGTATAGTCAGGATAGATTAAACCTATCGCACCAAACGTCTTATCCACCGGAAATATTTCTTTTAATGGAAATACAATTGTATATACAGGACTACCGCTTTCTGGTCTATTTACATGCATCTCTTGCAAAAAGAAAAGATAACGATACCCTAAATCATATCCGGGATTGGTTATATACGAGACAGCTACACAAGGAAAACTTCTAGTTTGAAAATCTCTTTTAATTTCAGTAACAACCGCCTTCCTGTATAAATAACCGCTTTTATTAATATTTAGACTGAAAAATTTATTAAAATTGAAAAATCCAAAAAAAACCAAACTTGCTATTGTTAAACTTTTGTACTTTTTTTTTGTAAAAAAGTAAGAAAGGCCAATGGTTAGTAATAAAATCCAAATGAAAATTGTTCCATTCAAATAATATTCAGAAAGTATTTTTGAATACAAAGAAAAAAAACCGATATAAAAAATAAGCCATAGAGATAAAAGTGTAGCATGTCTTATGGCAATTAAGCCCTTAACAAAAAGAATTACAAACAATAAAATTAGAAGATAAAAAGTTGTTTCGTAAGATACTATCTCAAACGAACCCCAGATAAATCCCGAGGCATCTTTAGATAAAAGGTGAATGACCTGTCTGAATTTTTCATATCCTGATATGATATCGTATTGATCAGTTGTCAAGGACAAAAAAAGAGATTTTGTCTGTACAAAGTTATGTCTCGATTCAAAAACTATTAAAGGCAAACTAAAAATAAAAATAAATAGCAATCCTTTAGAAAGCTCTTTTAGAGATACTCTTTTTCCGGACAGATAGGAGACAATTGGGATAAGGGGAACTAAAAGAATAAGAGCCATATTTATATGCCAAATTAAACCAAGCAAAACTCCCAAAATTATAAAACCTTCTTTTTGTCTATTTTTCAGAAGCTGGTTTAATCCATAAAAGTACCAGCAAGTCCAAACAATTACCGGCATTGTCGGCACAACTTCCCGGTCGTTGAAAACTGTATAAAATGAAGTAGCAAACAAAAATGACGCAATTAAGCCCTCTCTTTCTCCAAATATCTTTTTAAAAACATAATAAAAGCTAAAGATGCTGAATAATCCAAGAGTTGTAATCGCTACCGTTCCTGCTATTGGATCCATGTCAAAAACAAGGTAAAAAGGTATTAGAAAATAATAATAAATTGGTCCAATAAAAATTCCCTGAGTTGAAGTTTCCTGGCCAATAAGCCTTAAGTGTTTATTGATAACAACATCCTTGACAAACCAGCTGGCTAAATCCTGATCATGGCCGTATAAAAAAAGCTCCTCCAGTTTATAAATTCTAAGAAAAAAACCTAAAACCAAAATACTAATGAATATAAATTTACCGCTTTTGAGAAATTTTTTAATTTTAATATCAAAAATTCGCATTTTTCGTTTTAAGTTTAAAGACGCTTTCGTCTCTGAACAGTTATTTGTCCAAACTTCTCCTCTTTCTCAACCATAGCAATTCCTTTTTGTCTCTCAAGCCAAGCTTGAAGTCTTTCTGGATGAGGAGGATCTTCCTCATAGAGGGTATAAAGAAGTGGTACTTTCTCATCAACCTGTCCGCAAAGGTCGCGACCGCACTTTTTACTTCCCTGCCATAAAAAAAGATAGTCGTAAGAATATGGGATTACGGGCGGAACATAAACATCAACGTTGAAATTACCCCGATCTTTTACGTCGCCAAATACCCAACCAACTCCCTTTAATTGATCCTCCAAGACAATCGGTCTTTCGTGGGGTTCATCAGCCGATAAATATCTCCCAATATAAGGGGCGTTTAATTTAATAAACTGGTACAAAAAGATTAACACAACAAACCTTCCAACTTTCGTATGTGCTAGTTCCGCCAGTCCAATCGAAAAAAGTAGTATAAATGGCAAAAAATATCCGCTTAGATAATAGTCATAGATGTTTCCGAAGTTGCCTTGAAAAAGTAAATAACCCAGCATGGGAATTATTAAAAAGATGGAAAAAAACTTTAGCATCCCGACTTTTAAATATTTCCTCCTAACAATAAATGTAGAAAGCACGAATGAAGTAAAGACTAAAGTTTTCAAACTCTGTCCTATAAAAAATTTATTCGGAAGAGCGAAAAAAAATTTGAGCCTTTCTTCAAAAACAAATTTGCCAAATCCCCGAAAGGCTCTCTCGTCAATAAAAAGTTTATAAAGGTTTTCAAAGAGGATATTCTCGTGCAAAAAATTAAAGACAATTTGGGGGATAAACGTAATAAAAAAAGTACTCAAGGCAAGTATAAATGTTTTCGACCTTAACAAATTTTGAAGATATCTCTTGTATTTAAAATCACTCCAATAGATCCAAATGACAAATACCAAGACGCTGGGAATGTAAAAAACTGCGCTTGCAGCTTCCAATTGAAGAGATAAACCCACCGTCAAAGCAACTATTAACCACCTTCCAAGCTGTAAATTTTCCGGGCCGGGGACAATTCTCTTGCTCGCATCCCTATTTGCCACTATTTTCCACATCGCATATAAAAGAATCACCGAAGTCAAAAGAATTGGATTTGGGTTAGAAAGCCATCTTGAATGAGTAAAAATGTAAAAAGAAAATCCCCCAATTGTAGCTGCAATTAATCCTCCTGCTTTTGAATGCATCTCCTGACCCAAAAGATAAAGGATAAAAAGTGCTATAACTGATAAAAATGACAAAAATACCGCGGGATAAACAGGACTGCCCCCGCCAATTAAATATAAAGGGGCAATCAGAAGGTAGTAAAATGGTCCTAAATAAATACCCATTAGCCCTGTAACTGGACCTATCAGAAAAAAGTCCCGATTGTACCAAAATCTCCAGATAACCAATGCGTCCCTACCCTGATCATAATAAAAACCCAACAAATCCTCGGCTCTGTATACTCGAATAAATAAAGCCAATGACAATATCGCAGTAAGTAGCAGATAGAATGGTAAATGGTATTTGATCTCCTGTAATACTGATTTACTTATAACATTAAAATAACTCATATACCTAAAATTTTACCACGTACTTTGGTATAATTGATAATAATTAAACAGTAAATCAAACATGAATAATAAGGATCAAATAAAAAAATATTAATTCAAAGAAAAAAAATTATAAGAAGACTTGAGAAGATAGATAAAATTTTTCAAGAAGATAAGGAAAATGAGGAAGTCTGGGCGGGACATGCATCAACTCGTTTCCAAATGGCTGACTCAGATCAACTTGTACTTAAGAATCATCTTACAATGATTGAAGAAGAACTTAAAAAACTCAAGGTATAAAGAAAAATAACATCTTCCCGTCATAAATGACGGGGTTAATAACCACCTCAGATGGTAGCCCGAAGGGACTCCTCGGAGGTGGATTAAGCCTTGTCTTACGCAGATAGACCTGTCTGCGAAACTTGTAATCTCATTGAAGTGGATCTATATTTACCTATTCATCTTTGCATACATACGGCAGATCTTTAGAACCTTTTTAACTGCTTCATTAAAGGGCAATCCTTCCACTTTCGCTCCTGACGCCCAAATATGCCCCCCTCCTCCCAGTTCTAAAGCTATCTTTGAAGTGTCAAATCCTGTTCTTGATCGGAAACTTATTGACAAAATCCCTTTTTCCTGCTCAACAGCTATAAATCCGAAGTCAGTTCCATGCACAATTTGAGTAAAATAACTGGCTGCTGTTTCTTTGGCGTTTTCAGGCTTTCCCATTTTCTCATAATCTTTGTAGGAAATCGCGGACCAGACAAACTTATATTTTTTATCAATCTGCAACTTAGAAAGTACTACACCCCAAAACTTGACTAATTCAGAGGGATTACTTCGAAAAATATGAAAAATTGCCTGATCCTTATTAGCACCTTTCTCAGTCAATAGTTTGATAGCTTCAAAAGTACTTGGAGTTGTATTGGCGTAACGAAAGGCTCCAGTATCTCCAACAATAGCAGCCATTAAACAAGCTGCACAATCAGCATCTATTTCGATTTCCCAATCGACAAAAATCTTCAAAAGCATTTCACCGACAGAAGAAGCGTTCTTGTCTACCAGATTGACACCCGAATAAAAAGTATTTGTTTCGTGATGATCTATATTTATTATGGGTAACTTTGGGATAACCGACTTTTTATCTCCTGAAACCATCTCCCAACTGGAAGAATCAAAGACAATAAACAAATCATAAATGGAAAAATTAAATGAAGAAAAGACAATGTTAGTTTTTATTTCAGTGAAATCCTTTAGATAGTTTACATTTTCATAAAGCCTTTCACTTGGACAAATAATTTCAACCTTCTTTACCATTCTTTTTAAAACTTTATACATCGCCAAACAACTTCCAATCGCATCAGGATCAGGACCTCTGTGGCAGTTAAGCAAAATTTTTTTTGCTTTTTTTATTTCTTCTAAAATTACTGTTGATTCTTTGTAGTTCATACAATATACAGTTTCACAGGGAGGGTACCTTTAAATCTCCGTGTGAACCAACTTATAAATTGTCACTTCTACAACCCGCCACTCTCCTTCAATTCTACTCCAGCCAAAATTTGCAACTTCGGCCTTTGGGTTACGGGTTGGATCGCATTGTTCTTGCAGAAGCTCGCAAATTACAAAAAGCTGGTTTGCAATCGTTTCCTCAGCTCGTAAAGGATCAATATCAACCACTTTCGCCTCTTCCTTCTCTAAAAAATATTGATACCCATCCTCATAATTCCTTTCAGCAATCACAGCTAAGTTAAACATCTTACCCATCGCTTTTTCTCGAATCAAATCAGAAACATTAATTGCCCTCTGCATCTGATAATTGGGTTCATATCTTATCGGTGTATTAATAATATTCGCAACTGAAAGTAGTATTATGCCTGCTGTTAATAGAATTTTTGCACCGTCAGCAAATTTCGTATAAACAATCTGCGACAGACCAGCAATCAAAAGAAAGGGAGCGGGAAATAAAAAGCCAAAATAATGATCATAAATATGCTGTTTATAAACACTCATTCCTAAAATCCCAATAAAAATCCAAAAAACGAGAATTATGAATCCCGAAATAAATCTTGCCTCTTCATTCTTTATGTTTTTGATATTCAGATTGGCCAAAATTGAGAATATTTTTTTGAGTTTAATACCTATAAAACAAATTGCTGTAAGGAGTAAAACCAAGGCAGTATATTTACCAATTATTAAATGCTTTCCAGAAACAATTCTTGTAACAAAACTATCCTTAAAAATTGGCCATGTATTTGGAAACCCTCTCCAAGCTTTTAATGAGATCGTGGACTGACGCTCAGTAAAAAATAGCTTCATTGAATTAAAGTTGCGCCAATAGTGTCGAGCATCGAAGATTACCAAAGGCGACATGAGAAATGCAAAAAAAACAACAGCAAGAAAAGAATATTTAATTAATTTCCCTGTCTCAGATTTCGTATTTCGGATTTCAAATAACGTAAGCGTCCAAAAAATACCAAGTGTTGGCAGTAAAAGAAGTCCTAAATAATGAGACTGGAGCACAAACGCCATTGAAACTCCAACAACAATTAACCATTTAAATTCTTGCCTAAACCATACCTTCCAAATTCCAAGTATCGAAAGCAATGCAAAAAAAGGCATTATGTTTGGATTCCAGGACGATTTTGAGTAAGTAATTACAACCGGCGAAATAGAATATAAAAAGGCTGCAATTAATGCTCCGACACATGGTACCCTTTTCGGAAGTTTGGAAGTATTAAAGTTATCTCCAAACCACAAGCGTGCAACATACCAAACAAGAAATATTGTTACAGCACCAAGAAGTGCAACCATTATTGCAGGGCCTACCGGATTAAATCCTGCCAAAAGTAACGCAGGCGCCATCATATAGTAATAAAGAGGTCCCAAGTACATATCCCCTATCGAAGTCCTCGGCCCGATTAAAATCGGATCAAAATCAACAAGAAGTCTTCGAACAATGATTGCATCCCTCCCCTCATCCCCAAGAAATGTCATATAATCGGCTATCTTATAAAGTCGTAAGAACGCTCCTAGTAATAAAATTAAAATTAGAAGATAAAACTCTTTCCTGTTATTAAAAATCCACCTACGAATAACCGATAATTGATGACTAATGACTATCTTAACTTTTTCCATAATTTAAGTAAGTCGCTAAAACTTTTAAAAATTACCTCAAAATCTACACCAGTCTGATGTCCGTGTTTCCGAGGAAAATGATGTATCCCAACCTGGTCAATTCTAAAACCAGCACTTTTTGCTTTTGCCAATAGTTCCGGCGAAATCATACCTCCCCTTGTCGATTCAAGACGTGGAATCTTATCAATAACCTCTTTTTTGACTAGTTTAAAAGAGCAGTCAACATCAGAAACATTTATCTTAAGAAGAATATTGACCAAGAATGTCCAGCCCCAGCCAAATAACTTCCTAAGCAGCGAATCTTTCCGGTCAAGCCTATATCCTATCACCACTTGGGCTTCATCGGTCTTTTCAAATAATTTATTAATTTCTGAAAAATCAAACTGCCCATCAGCATCGGTTGTTGCGATCCAAGAATATTTCGCTGCATAAAGACCGCTCCTTAAAGCCTCGCCGTATCCCTTGTTAAAAGAATGATTTATAAGTTTAACTCTCTTATCCTCCTCAGTTAACCTCTTGCCAATCTCAGGGGTTTTATCCTTTGAGCCGTCGTTTACAATAATAATTTCCCACTTCTTGGCAATTTTCCTCAATATTTTCTTAGCATCCCGAACTGTTTTCTCAATATTTTCCTCTTCATCATATGCTGGGAAAAAAACCGAAATTTCCTTTATCTTTTTCTTCATGCTCAAATTCTAACATGAATATGGAAATATCTTCTACAAAAAAGTTAGTAATAACTAATCTTCTTGTAAGAAACTTCCAGTCGTTATATCATTTTTCCAAATGGGGAAAAAATTAAGAGGCATTTTACCAATTTTAACTTTTAGTCTTCTACCTTCCTTTCTTATTTGGCTACCATTTTTTCTCCGTCTGACAACGTTCTGGAAAATACCACTTCCGCAAGAGGGTATGGCGACAATCGTGGCCAACTATGACGGACCTCTATTTATTGTTGTTGCCAAAACTTTCTATAATCCTGAATTAGTTGGAAATTTTGCATTTAACTTACCTACCCAATATTATGCTGCCCACTTCCCTTTGTTTCCGCTCCTAATAAGACTTTTTGGCGGAATAATAGGTTTTCCCTATGCAATGCTCGGGGTAACCCTTACTTCATCAATCCTCGCAACTTACTTCTTCCGCAAATTCATAAAAGATTATGTACCCCAAAAAGAAGTTCTTTGGATAATCCTTATCTTTTCCATTTTTCCCGCACGCTGGCTGATTGTCCGTTCAGTAGGGTCACCTGAACCTCTATTTATCGCCGAAATCATCGCTTCAGTTTATTATTTTAAACATAAAAAATATCTCAAAGCAGGAATCTGGGGAAGTTTAGCTCAATTAACTAAATCTCCCGGAATTTTGTTATTTATCGCATATTTCCTTTACTTTACTTTTCCCAAATTTAAAAAAGCCGCAACCACCTCACTCTCAAAATGCTTTAACCGCAGCGACTTAAATAATTATTTTTCAATCTTTTTAATTCCTCTATCTTTTTTAGGGTTATCTATTCTTTATAAACTTCAACTGAATGATTTTCTTGCCTACTTCCATTCAGGTGACAATATTCATCTTTTCTTTCCGCCTTTCCAGATATTTAATTTCAGTCAAGCCTGGGTTGGAACGTTTTGGCTTGAGGAAGTTATTTTTGTTTACCTTTTGGGAGCATTAGGTTTCATGAAGCTTACCAAAAATAAAGAATACGAATTAGCTTGGTTTGTAGGAATATTTTTTGCATCAGTCCTTTTTGTTTCTCACAGAGACTTAATAAGATACACTCTTCCGATTGTTCCATTCTTATTTGCCGCTTTCTCAAAAGAAGTCGTTTCAAAAGAATTTAAAATTGCAATCTTTATCCTTCTTCTACCAATCTATCTTTTTTCACTCGCCTACATTTCCCAAAATGTAATGCCCGTCTCTGACTGGGCACCGCTTCTTTAACTCTGTTAAGTTAGTTCGCTTTCCACGACTGTTGTACGAAAATATCCCCCAACGATTGGAAAAATTATTCCTAAAACTTAAATCCTCACAAGTTTCGCAGACAGGTCTACCTGCGTAAGACAAGGCTTAAACCACCTCCGTGGTGGTTATTAAGGGAAGTGCGAAACTTGTGAACCTGAGAGATTTTGAGAGGTATAACCCAGTATCTTTAAATACATGACCCCAGATATTTCACCTGCAAGAATTTGGCGTATAAAAGCAACTAGACTAGAAGGCAGTAATTGTGGTATTTGTGGAACGCTTCATTTTCCTGTAAGAGAAGTCTGTCCTGATTGTCCTCCCCCTGTCAAAATTGGCACAGTTGGAAAAGGAAGGACAACTAATCCGCAACCAAAGTCTTGGCCTACAACTTAATTGCCTCAGTCAGGAGAAAGTTGAGATCTGATTTACAAAAGAGGGGATTTGTGGCTATATTTCGCCCTAAAAGCTGAATGTATTTATTATAACCTTTTGCTACATCTTTCATACCAATTCTAAAATTATCCTTATTTTCCATCATTTTCTGAATTCCCATGAATTTAAAATCCTGCAACTTATAACTTGAGAAACATTTCATTTTCGAATATATTTTGGGTAATTTTATCCAAAATACCTCAACCCTAACGTCAACTATATCCAAAAACATAAAAGGCTTTGGTCTAACTGGAATAATATCTGGCGTTTTTCCATTAACTACGTAATCGGTAAATACCTCCTGCTGCAAAATTCGTAAAATTGCCATTTCTCTTGAATCCCTTTTTCTCGAAAATCCCATGGGAATGGTTATTGATCCGAAGGGCTTACCAAGTTCAATTCTTGGCGTTGAGACATCCTTCCCAACTAAAATTTTCTCCTGACTATTCCAAGGAGTTATCATTAGCCCTGTCCCCACTCTTCGCGTTACTCCTTCCTTAATATACGAAAGTACCCGATAGAGAGTGGCGGCAGAGGTTCGAAAACTGGGTGGCATTTTTGTGTAAAGTTTCTCAAAAGGAATATTATGTTCCGCCAAGTGCGACAAAAATTCTAAGGCTTCTGTTAATTTATTATTCGGACCAGCAGCCTTGACAATGTTCCATCTATCCAAAATCCTTTGATAATTTGCGTAGGAAACCGGAATTCCATACCTGTGAATCTTGAAAACCTCATCAACAGACCCACATTTTAAATACTCGGAAACTAACCATTTATTAAACTCGTATTCTGAACCCTTTGGAAAAGTCATATTTTTAGGGTATAGGGTTATTAATTTTCTTTGCTCCTCGAAGTTTCCAGCTCTTCCAAATTACCATATTGTACATAAAGTAGTTATAGGGAAGAACAAGGAAAAGTATTATAAATGGAAGTGCAAGTTGGCGATAGGCTACACCAAAAAGAATATCGGAAAGACTTCCAAAAACAATTTGAATAACCAAAGCTCCTGCCGAAGTCATATTGAATTGCAAAAATTTATACATAAGTTTTTGCAAACCAGTGATTTTCTCTGACTTAAACGTCCAAATATTGTTAAAAATAAAATTATTAATAATTGCTAGCTCAGTTGAAAAACCCCAAGCCAAAGGACCCGGAAACTGCCTTTTCGTAAAAAGCAATAAGGTTGATGCGTTGACTAAATACCCAATAAATCCTACTGTAGCAAATTTTAAAAATTTTGCTTTATCTTTTATTCCTAAAATAATTGCTACTTTAAAAGTAGAAATCATTTCTCTAGTATCAAACTTTGATTTTTCCTTAGTCCGGGGTACAAATTCCAAAGGAACTTCTTTAACATTCTTTGCGTTTTTAACACTTTGATAAAGTAAATCAACCTTGTAAGCAAAACGCTTAGGCTCCATAATGCTATCCAGGTCAATCTGATCCAGCACTCCCTTAACCTTGGTCAAACGAAAACCAGTAGTCAGATCATGAAGCCTAGGTTTTAAAAGAACCAGACGGATAAAAAGATTGCCGGTAAAACTTACGAATTTTCTAAAAAATGCCCATTCTTTTGGAATCGATCCCCCAGTAATATAACGCGATCCAATTACATAATCTGCTCCATTAAGATATGCCTCGACCATTGGTTTAACAAATCTTGGTGGGTGTTGACCGTCAGCATCCATTTCCATAACCGCATCTGCTTTCAACTTACTCATAGCGTATTTGAATCCGGCTATATAATCTGCACCCAATCCTGCCTTTTTTTTGACTAGAAGATGTAATCTTTTGAATTTTCTTTGCTTTTCCTGAACAACCTTAGCGGTTCCATCAGGAGAATTTGCGTCAACTACAAGAAGATGCATATCGGCATTAGTAATTTTGGCAAACTCTTTACCCACTAATTCTTCGATCATCGGACCAATATTTTCAGCCTCGTTAAAAGTGGGCATTACTATTACTACCTTTTCCATCACCTAATCGTAACAGATAAATCAGAAAGAAAACAACTACTCAGTGCAAAGGTAACTACTGGGCACTTCTTTGCCGGTTAAAGTAAGGGATCTGTGATTGATTTCTAGATGACACAAGTTCCGCAGACAGGTCTACCTGCGCAGACAGGTATCCCAGCTAAGCTGGGTATTCGCAAATGCTTGAAATAAAATCCATCTCCATATTGCTTTCCACTTAAATAATATATATTAATTAAGTATGACTAAAATTTCTAGAATACCTTTAAGACCTGATGTTTGGGAAAGAATATTTGATATATTCATAGGAACTTTAGCCGATTTAAAAGATAAGAAAAAATTGGAAGCTTTTATTAATGACTTTTTCTCCCCAACAGAAAAGATTATGTACGCGAAACGACTCGCACTCGTAGTCTTACTTGCCAAAGGTCACGATTATCAAAGTATCAGACAAATTCTTAAAATCAGCCCGCCTACAATTGCCAAGATGAGTTTGAAAGTAAAATACGAAGGAAAAGGTTTGTTTCCTGTTATAGAAGATATTTTGAGAAAACAGGCAGCACAGATAATTTGGAAAGAAATTGAAGGTCTATTAGATATTCCCACCAAAGGCTCTTTAAAATCGCCTGAACGATTTAAAAGAAATATTTTTAGAGAGCAAATGATTAGAGAGATTAAAAGTGAGTTTTAAATACTTAATTAATATATATTAATTAAGTAAAAATCGTTGTTTATTTTCAGGTTTTATTAAAATCAAAGATCTGTTTTAGTTGTTTTAGTTTTACGTTAGTCAAATTCCTTAAGACTATTCATAGCGAATAGCCTCGATTGGGGAAAGTTTGGCAGCTCTTCTGGCTGGGAAAACTCCGAAAAAAATCCCGATTGCCGAAGAAACCATAAAAGTTATAGCCACGGCAAGAAGATTAATTGAAGCAGGGAAAAACTGTCTGACTCCAAGAACAATCAGAAAAGCAAAAATCAAGCCTAAAATTCCGCCAGAAAGAGAAAGAAGCACAGATTCTGTTAGAAACTGCATTAAAATATCGTTTTGGGTGGCTCCAACAGCACGCCTAATTCCGACCTCCTTTGTCCTTTCAGTAACAGTTGCATACATAATATTCATTATCCCGATTCCTCCGACAATAAGTGAAATAGAACCAATTGCAACTAAAACGCCGTTTACTATTGTAAATATCTGATTGACAGTCGATAAAATCTCAGTTTGTTCTGTAACCGTAAAATCATCTTCCTTATACCTTTTCAATAAAATCTCTTCAGCCTGTTTTTTTACTTCTTCAACACTATCTTCATCGGTAGTGCCAAGATAAATAGTAAAAAAGGTTTTATCTGGATTTAACGTCCCAAATGTAGTTCTATAAGGGATAATCACCGCATTATCTTGTTCCCGATCGCCCTTCTTTTTGGCTACCCCAATAACCTTGAATCTTTGATCACCAATTCGAACTGTTTTACCAATTGCGTCTCCTGGAGCACTATAAAGCCCATCGGCTAAGTTATAACCCAAAACTCCCTTTTTAGTCCTCCCCGAAACATCTCCTTTCAAAAAAAATTCACCAGCCAATATTTCCAAACTTAATATTTTAAATAACTCTTCGTTTGTCCCCATCACATAACCCAATTCTCGCTCACCATCTGATTCAACGACACTGCTTTTCATAAATAAGGGGACTATATAATCTGCTTCATTAATTCTTGACAAACTTTCCAAATCTTTTTCATCAAATTTTGCCCCGCCTGCAAAACCGGCACCGAAGTTTCCGATTCCTCCACCTTCTTCACTTGAAGAAATATTTCCCGGAAAAATAATTATTAAGTTAGCTCCCAAACTCTCAAACTGCTCTTTTATGTAGTTTTTGAGTCCTAAGCCCAAGGCTATTAAAAGTATGACAGACAAGACCCCAATCGTTATGCCCAAAGATGTTAAAAACGTCCTTACCTTACTTCTTTTAAAATCCTCAATAGCTGATTTTATTAAATGAACATATCCGTTTTGAAGTTTCATAGCTTTTATACCCAAAATACTTTAATTTGGGTTATTAGAAAATGGCATATATGAAACATGGGTAGCGCTTGTTCCCCCTAAATTAATTACAAATACTTTTCTACGATTTGGCCATCTTTTATATATATTTTTCTTCTTGTCCTTTTAGCGACATCCTTTTCGTGAGTTACCAATATAACTGTCACATTAAACTCTTTATTTAAATTTTCTAAAATGCCCAATATTTCATTACCTGTTTTTGTATCTAAATTTCCTGTTGGTTCGTCGGCAAGTACAATCTTTGGCTTCATCATAAGAGCCCTGGCAATTGCTACTCTCTGCTGTTGACCACCTGAAATCTTATTAGGAAAAAAATTTCTTCTATCCCATATTCCAAACTTGTTAAGCAGTTCACTCGCCCTATCTCGAAAGTTAAAATCAAGGCTTTCTTTTGCATATTTTGTCGGAAGTAAAATATTTTCATAGACGGTAAATCTGTTAAGCAAATTAAAGGACTGGAAGATAAATCCCACTGCCCTATTTCTAATTTTTGATAATTCTTTATCGGAAAGTTTTGAAACATTCTTACCATCCATAAAAATTTTCCCGCTGCTGGGATGTTCTAAAAGTCCGATCAGATACATTAAGGTAGATTTACCACTACCTGAAGAACCCAAAATGCTGACGTATTCTTTATCTTTTATCTCTAAGTTGATTCCACGCACCGCTTTTACCTCTTCATCACCCAAAAAGTAGGATTTGCAAACATCCTGAAGCCTAATCATAATTTTAATCAAAGACGGTCTGTCCTTCCGAAATATTCCCGATAACTTCAACTCTTTCTTCACCTTCCACCCCGGTTTCAATATAAACCTTATTATTCTTTTTTCCTAAGCGAAGAAACTTTCCCTTGCTATCGAACTTTATAAACTTAGGAGGAACGTATAAAACATCATCCTTCTGTCTGAGAATAAATTTCGCATCACCATTCATACCAATCCTATATCTATTTGTATCGAAATTGTCTTTCAAGAATTTAACTTTTATTTTGTAAACTGTGCCTGTCTCACCTGCCTTTGGAGTATAACTTATAAAATCAATCTCCCCTTCTAGTTTTTCATCAGGCAATGAATCCAAAACAATTACCACATTTTGACCTAATAATAAATCAACTACCTCACTCTGATCAGCCGAAACATCAAAATATAAAGTCTTTGGATTAATAATCTCGAACTGAGTTTCTGTATAAATAACGTTGACTCCTGAAAAAGGATGAGCTACATACGTCACTAAACCACTAAAAGGAGAAATCAAAGTTGAATTTTTCAAGTTATCGAGAGCCTGAATCAGCGCTTCGTAAGCTTTATCTTTGGCAACTTCAGCTACTGTCCTTACCTCTTTTTGAGTAAAAGTCTCATCAGAGTTATGGTTTTTAACATCATCGTGAATCTTTTGAACTGTGGCTTCCGCCGATCGAAGATCAGCCCTTGCCCTCTGATATGCGGCGTTTAGATAAATTGTATCTAGCTTTGAAAGAGCCTGACCCTCTTTAGCCCAATCCCCCTCTTTTACTCCAACCCAGGCAATTTTTCCTGATGTTGGAAAAGTAAACTTGACGTATTCGTCGGCATCAATCTCTCCGGAAAGAACCAGCTCCTGTAATACGCTACCTTTTTTAATCTGGGTTGATTCAATTTTTTCTTCCTTCCCTGAAAACGCAAATTTCCAAACACCAAAACCAATCAAGGTGATTATGAATAATAAAGATAAAAGCTTTTTTTTGCCCAAAATTCTTCCAAAAATGTTTTTCTTTTTCTTTTCCATTAGTCGATCAACAGCTCTAAATCATATCAGAATTTCTATATTACACAAGTTCCAGACATCTATTTCATTATTTTGACTTGAGACCAACCAGACAAGCAAATCTACCTACGTCTCCTTTTTCGGTTTTTGAATCGCGATAATGGGAAAAAAATCTTTTGTCTTTAGCAGTATCAATTTTACTTATAATAATGTTCTCCTCTTTTGTTCCGGCTTGAATGAGTTGGTCTTTATTAAATGAAACTATATCAATTGCATACAAATTATTTCTCTTCTTTTCTAAATACGGCAACCATTTTGGATCAAACTTTTGCTCAGGATTCTCTTTAATATAAGAGTCTTTTTTTGACAGACGGACCAAAATAACAAACCAGGTTTTCCGGCTTAGACTTATACTGTTTACTTAAACTTTTTACTGCTTTTCCGGAAATATTAAGATCAGTATTCCTCCATCCCGAGTGGATAAGTTCCAGAACTTTTTTAAAAACTCTTCTCTATTTTTTATTACCTTCTTTTTATCACCAAATTTAAAACTCATGTTTCCATCAGAGACAGTAGAAAAAGCGCACTCTAAATCGGGAAACTTTTTTATTCTTCGAATTTGATACATCTATTCACCTCCCGTAAATCCTAAAAACTTTTTGGACAAATCGACATTGGCGAAATGAAGAGTCCATTCATTCCAAATTTTGTAAGCAAATATTATACCCCAAATCAACTTGAGGTAGTTTTTGTAAGTCTTATAAGCCTTTTTCTCTGATTTCAATTTGAAAAGAAGAAGCGTATAAGTCATTATCAAAGGCTCCAAAAAGTTCTGAAAATAAAAAAACACAAGCTCATTTCGTGTCAAGAAAAACAATATTTGGCCGACAGCCCTATATATAAATAGTATTACCACTGTATTTTTGATTCTAAAACGAAGTCCTAAAAACATCATGAAAAAGTAGGAGTAAAAGTCAGCAAGTTTATCAATCATTTGGTAGGGGTACTCACCCATTCCCAATGACCGTAGAATGTCACCATCTACAACATCCAAAAAATAATTCGACCAAGAAGCATAAAAGGGAAATTTTAAAAGAAAGGTCGGAATAAGAAACTTTAAAAATACAACGAATAAAACGGGAAGATTCTGCATACAATTAGTATATAAGAAAACAATAAATGACTTCTAGCAAGGAGTCAGGTTATTTAAAGCGGTAATCAACTCGAATATTCAAGATAAAGTTTCTCTCTGTCGCGTTCTAGTCTATCAAGTTGGATTTTAATATTTTGTGCCGCTTTTTGCACCTCTGGTTTAAGATTAAAATCCAAAACATTATTCACCTCTGCCCATTGAGTAAGAAGCTGCTTTCTTCGATTATCAAGTGCTTTTCTAATATATTGAAATTGGGTATGCCTTGGAAATTGATGCCATTCAGGATAATTTGCCAAGTATGATGGATCATATTCACCCATCTCAATTGCTTCTTGGAAAGATAAAATATTTGTTGCAGCTTTTGTTGCAGATACCTTCAATTTCTCACTAAATTCACTTTCTTCAAATTTCATTAAGTGAATTATATAACAATTATTCGAAAAATTATGTGTAATCCCTAGGTATAGGCACATTCCACTTTCTGGGTGGAAAGTCTTTGCAACGAGCGAACCGTATATACTGTGTTAGGCGAGGGTGAACGAGGTAGAGCGAAAGCGCAGCGCCCCCTTGAGTTCAAAAATATTTTTTATAAACCCTTATTCAGAAAAATAATCAAGCAATTCCTCAACTATTTTAGGTGTGGGTTGAATTGCGTTGATCCTTTTATCTACCAAGCCCTTACTGAAAATGCGCTCTTGATATTCATTCATACCATTAAGCCACTTACTCATATTTCCATATCCTTCGTTTTTCATCCGGTGCTCGTTTCTTTTTCTCAATTCATCTAGGCTCAAATTGAGTTGAATAATCTTAAAATCAAGATTCCTGGCATCAATTAGATCTTGATCAGAGAAATAGTCAGTATTAGTAAAGAAGAGTATGTTTTCAGATTTTAAGATTTGCTTGATTATTTTTGGTGCTAATACATTATACTTCCTTTTAGTATTTTCTGGAAAAGCACCATCATTGATTTTTGTCAACTCTTCATCAATCTCTCTTATATTATAGTCGGTATTTTTGCGTAGATAACGTATTATTGTTGTTTTTCCAGAAAGTGATGTACCGATTATAATTGCTTTCATTTATTATTATTTTATGAAAAATATTTTTTGAATTTCGCCTAACGTTTACGTATAACTGATGTTGGGCAATTTTACAATCTTATTTTACTACAAAATTGCCCAATATGAGCCGAGGCTCTGCAAGAGCCGAGCCAGATATACGCTGTTATCGGACCTGAGCGAGGTACGAGCGAAAATGCAATGTGGTCGAAGCGAAGCGAAGAAGTAGAAAACAATTTATAAATAACTGTTCGCTATTTACCCTTCAGTAGGAGTACTCCCAGTTTCGGGTGGAGCTACTTCTCTGGGGAATATCTCGCCAGAGTTATGTTCTCTAAGCACAGGAATTTCATTACCTTCTTCGTCATAAACCCAAGTAGGAGCACCTCTATGTAAACCACCTTCTGAATCTGCAAAAAAACCGGAGAGCCTAATTACTCGTCTTGGTTGCCCCTTGTCTTCCGGTGTATCCGAAGCACCAGTTTGCGATGGATCAAGTTCGTTCATATTTAAAGCCTATATTATCACCTCTGCCTAAAAAAAGCAAGTTGGTAAAAGTAAATTGCGAACTCCTTTAATCAAATAAAGTGTTTTCTATTTCTGATAACTAAAGTTTATACGAATTGTTATTCAGATAAACACTCTATAGTTGATTTTATAGTCTTTATCTTTTAGAATTACTTTCATCCTATTCTACAAAAACTTATGCTATTACGCAAACTTGATGAATACATGAGTCTTAGAAACTACAGCCGTAGAACAATTAAGGCTTATACAAATTGTGCCAAAGCTTTATACTCTAATTTTAAAAAACCGCTAGATGAGATTAGTGAACAAGAATTCAAAAATTTCCTAAACAAATTACACCAGAAAAATTATTCTCCTTATACCATCAATTTATTCCACGCCACACTCAAACTTGTTTTTGAAAAAATTTACTTAACTCCTTTTAGATTTAATCTTCCTTATGCAAAAAGGGTAAGTAAACTTCCAGTCGTACTATCCAGAAAAGAAATCAAAAAACTTCTGGACAAAACTATAAACCCAAAACATAAACTTCTCATCGCTCTTACCTATGGGGCAGGACTTAGAGTTAGCGAAGTAATCAATTTAAAAGTTAAAGATGTTGATCTTGATGAACTCATAATTCATCTTAAACAAGCTAAAGGTGGGAAAGATCGAATTACGGTTATTTCTGAAAAGTTAAAAACTGATATCCAGAATTTAATTGCAGGGAAAAACCCAAACGACTTTGTTTTTGAAAGCGAGCGCGGCGGCAAGTTGACAACAAGAACAGCACAAAAAGTATTTTCAAATGTCCTGAAGAAAGCCGGAGTTAAAAAGCCAGCAACTTTTCATTCACTCCGCCACTCTTTTGCCACCCATCTTTTAGAAAATGGTATCGATGTCAGATATGTTCAAGAACTTTTGGGTCATTCCAATATTAGAACTACACAGGTATATACTAAAGTAACCAATCCAAAGCTCAAAAGGATCAAAAGTCCATTATGAAACACTATGAAAGTTGATATTTTGACACTTTTTCCAGAAATGTTTAAGGGGCCGTTTGATGAATCGATCCTTAAGCGGGCTCGGGAAAAAAGTTTAGTTGAAATAAATGTTCACGACTTAAGAGGTTGGGCAAAAGACAAACACAAAATGGTTGATGATAGACCATTTGGAGGTGGACCAGGTATGGTTTTGATGGTTGAACCAATTTATCGCGCCTTGAAGGCGCTCAAGTTAAAAGTTAAAAGTGAAAAATTAAAAGTTATTCTTTTAGATGCTGCTGGTAAAACTTTCAACCAAAAAGAAGCGGAAAAACTTTCAAAATATGACCACCTTATATTAATCGCTGGGCATTATAAAGGGATTGACCAAAGAGTAAAAGAACACCTAATAGACGCAGAAGTCTCGATTGGAGATTATGTTTTGACTGGCGGAGAGATTCCAGCAATGGTTGTTGTCGACGCCGTCGTTAGGCTAATCCCTGAAGTCATAGGCAAATCCGAATCATTGAAAAAAGAGTCCTTCTCGGATTATGGAGTTACTGGTGTCCCACGATTGTTAGGATCTCCCCTCTATACAAGACCGGAAAATTTTAAAGGTTGGAAGGTGCCAGAAGTTCTTCTTTCCGGAAACCACAAAGAAATTGAGAAATGGAGACTCAAAAAATCCCTTGAAAAAACTAGAAAGTTTCGTCCTGATCTTTTACTGGAAAAGCGCTAACAACAAATCTTTTTGTATCTAAAAAGCCGCTACAAGTATAAAGTGTGAGCCGAGAATCTTCGGTTTGACTTAAGATTTCGGTATTATCGGGACCAACCTCTTGAGTGTGTTCAACTACAAACTTTTCTTTCCTACCATTGTCGAAAGTAATGATAATTTTCTGTCCTGGCTTTGCTTTGGTAAGCGGCCCCAATAAGCTTGACCAATTGTGGCTATATAAAATACTATTCCCAACTTCTCCCGGTATTCCTGAAGAAGAAAGATATGAAATCCCTTTTGTCGTTGCCTGCCATCTTCCTTTTATAATCTCTGCTTCATAAATAGGAAGGTTAATTTTTAAATCTTTTATTTCAAGAAAAACCGGCCTTATACTTTTTTCTTGTCCGCCGTTATTTAAAAACTCTTCAACATTTTCAAATTTTAATCTTTCAGGATTTACTCTTTCCCAAAGAAAGAAGGCTGAAATAATCAAAAACGACGACCCAACAATCATCAATAAGTTGGAAATTAATCTAGTCATGAAGGATTTAATAGACCGGTCTTTTGAATTTACGAAGGAATATCCCTAATCCCAAAAAAATTAGTCCTGCAAGAAAAACAAACAACAAGTATATGCTACCCCCCGTTGAGGCAAGAACATTTGAATTCGAGGCAGCTAAAGCCAGAACCTGCCCACCAGAATTTCCAGACGAACTAGTTGAGGACCCTCCACGGCAAGCATATTCACTGTTTTTAGCCATGTAAGGTTCGTCTACTAGTCCCCATGGCATACCACTCGGAACAAATACCCAGCCTAAATTATTAAGAGTGTCGATTTCTTCCTGACTTAACGAACTTATTTTCCACCAGTTAGTTTGAATTCCAGATCCATCCTCTGCACAAAAACACTGAATTAAAGTCGTATCTGTTACCGAATATACCGAATCGCTTCCGGAATAAATCTTGGTATCTCCGACTATTCCGTGCGTCCCATTATTATAGGAAACTATTAAACTCCCTTGAGGATTGGAGCAAGCAGGAAAACTTGGAACTGTTTGTGCATCTACTGGGAATCTTGAACTACAGAAAAAGCCAAAGAGCACGAGAATAATAAACAATACTTTTAGCTTTGAACTCATAATGAATAATCATAACATTATAGGGTGGTCAAATCAAGTTTGTGAAAATAATCTGATATAACATTCGCTGCTTCCCGGGGTCTCCCATCATTTTCCCAAAGTCTCGTACTACCCCCAAAACTAGTCCAGTAATTTACACCAATAAGACTTTCTGATTTAGAAATCATAGTTAGCGTTTTCTTCACCCATTCAGCTTGAGTTACCTCGTTCATATTTCCGTGGATATCTAAAATTGGCGCGCCAAACTCTCCTAAAACTACTCTTCCACCACTTCTTTCTGAAATATCGTTAATATCCTTCAACAACTGCTTAGAATCTTTAACATAGTGGTCAATGACAACAATTCCGCCTAGAAGCTTTGTCGTTTCTTTATTCATAACAAGTTTTACAACATCACCGTTCATTGGCATAAAGTTTGATCGGACATTCTTTCCAATTCTTCTGAAAGATTTGGAGGTAACTTTATATTCTTCAATTAAGAATGACCGAAAGTTGTTTACATCATCTGTTTTTCTAGGATCTCCTGGGCCCCCATTTTCACACTCTGTACAAGCACTAAAAACGTCACCATTTTCAAAAAGCTCCCCATTCGTGAGTATAAATTCCTGAATCATTTTAGTGTGTTCATCCCTTGATATTTTCTTATAGTTAAACCAGCCCTCCCATCCCGATAAGTTTCCCCTGAACCAAACTTTCAAATTGTATTTTCTTGCAGCAGTGATCCATCGCTTTAAAAACGGTAAAAATTCCTTATCATAAGGCGTACCAACTGCCAAGTGAGTTGCACCAGTTCCTGAAATAAGCCTGACTTGATCATCAATTGTTTGATCAAATGAAGTATCTTTCAACTTCTCTCTGGCCAAATCCCTCGAATATTTAACAGTGTCGATAGACTTAATTTCCCAACTCCTTTTTTTAGTATCCAACTTGCTAGAAATGTCTTTATCTGAGATTGTCAAATAGAGAATCCCCAAGATAGAAACAAATATAAAAATTGTTACTAAAAATTTAGATCGTATGGTCATTTTTGTTTTCCAAAAACAGGTTTTGTATTAAGGGTAGATAAGAAAGCCTCGTCTAATTCATATATATCAGCAAAAGGATAACTTTCAACCAATCTGTATTTTTCAAATCCGCTGTTTCTACTTACAGATTTCCAAACCAAATCATTATCGTCATGCGATCGCATAACTATCCAACGCGCCCACCTATCTGGTGAGGCTAACCCAGATTCCCAATACGCACCCGTTCCCTCGTGAATGAACCTCTTCATTGAGAGGCCCGAAGAAAAAATAATCGCATCATGCGACGCGGCTGAAATTAAAATAAACCCTTGTTTTCCAATCGTGTTTTCTTTTAACCAATCCGAAACTTCGGATACATTCTTTTGGCTTGACCCCACCCGTGCATCGTCAATCGTTACAGCATCAAAGTTTGCGAAGGCAAAAAAAAGAACGAAAGAGGTCAAACCTACAATGACTATTCTAAGGGATTTCAACCTTTGGACTAAATAACCCATAAAGATAGCAATTGAAGGAGCAAGCATTGAACCGTATCGTACGTTAAACCAGGTGTTTCCGGATATTCCCTGAATAAAAAGAACCGAGTGTCCTAAAACCAATGCCAGCACATTAAAAACTAAAGGAGCAAGAAGGGCTATACACGCCAAACGGACCGATCCCTTCACCTTTTTATCTAAAAGAAGCAAAACCACTCCAACTAAACCCAGGATAGGAATTAATGTATAGGAATTATAAAAAAGGGCATAGAGATAAATCTGAAAAGATAAAAAAATATTTCCTTTTGTTGGGAGATTTCCTGCACTTTCAAGCTGAAGCTGCTGGTAACGGGCCGAAAACGGACCAAAGACAAAATAAAAAGGATCTTTAAAAATGATAAGATTCCAGAGGAACCAAAGCGCAATACCGACTCCCCCCAAAGTTAAGAAAAAAATTAAAGTTCCTTCAAAAACCTTAAATCCTTTTTTGACCAATGTATAAGTTCCAACCAAGACCGAAGCGACAAAAAGAAGAAACCAACCATCATAACGAACTAAAGTTGAAAGCATAATGAAAAAAGAAGCCTTAATAATGTCTAAAATTTTCTCGTCTTTAAACCAAGAAGTTAGATAATAAACTCCAGCCGTCATAGTCGCAAGCAAAAGAAGTTCCGTCATTGCTGTTGATTGAAGATAAAGAATATTTGTGTTTGCCATAAAAACAAATACACCAAAAATTCTTCCAAAAAGTCCGACCTCAATCTTTTTAAGAAAAAGAAAGACAAGATAACCTGTAACTACAAATGAAAGCATCGAAACTATACTTCCCGATAAACCCGAATGCCACATAAAATCACTCCAAATTGTCGGGATCATCAGGACGTGAGGAAGTGGAAGCCAGACAGAACCAAGCTGAGCAAGTCCAGGCTTTAGTCCTTCAACAACTCTTCGTCCTATATCAAGATGGGATCTGGCGTCGTTATAAGCCAGTCCAAGTCCGTTCAGGTAATAATAGACAAAAGAAAAAACAGAAACGGCAGTTAATACGAAAATAATCAAGGCGGAAGCATGCCTCTCAAACCAATTCTGAATATTGGCCAAAGTCTGCCTTTGAATACTAAAACTCAATATAAAACTCGGCATTCTCATATTAGGATTCCTTTCTAGCTTTCAAATACATATAGGCAATCTGTCCGCTCATGACAAAAATTATCGAACAAGAAACTATGTAATAGTATTGGGGAGCGGTTACATAATCATTCGCAAAAGTTTGGTAAATGAAAGATTTAGATTTATTTGCCATCAAAAACTCCCAGTTTCTCAAATAGGTATAGTGTTCTTTTCTTCCAGATACTTTTTCCAAAGCAACCGCCTCAACCTTCGGTGGAACTCTATTTGTAGTTAGTGCACCCAACGTATTTACAGAAACCGAATAGGTAGTCAAAACCAAGAATATAATCAGGAAAAATATTTTTCTTTTAAACTCTGTCAAAGCTATTGCTAAAAATATCGACATCACAGCATAAGCAGGAATTAAATATCTAGATCCGAAAGCCCATCCTCCCCAAAAATCTCCCCACATGGCATAAAGAAAAACATTTGAACCAAGCAGCGCCAGTAACAGTGAAGTAAAACCCGGACGCTTTTTATAAAGATAGCTTATTCCAAAGATTCCAACTAAAATAACCGGAGTAAACCAAAGTACCCCTCTTTCGTTGCTAATTAAATGAATGTAGAGTGAACTAAGCATATTTCGAGTTTTGAAAAACCCGATAGAGGTTTTGTCTCCAGAGTCAGGAGTTTCAACCACCTCTTGGCCCGCTCTTCTTAAGATATCTTCCCTAAATAAAGGATTGCCGTTTTCATCAAAATCTTTTACGGACCTTACGTTTCCAGCTAACTGCAGTGGATTACCGTAAGACACTTTATGCACCCACAAAAAAAGTGATACTGGTATTAGGATCGTAACAAAACTAACTAGACCTAATATTTTAATATTTAATCTAATAGTATTACCTATATCCTCAATCGGAAACACTCTACCAAGAGCATATAAGCCTATCGGTAGAAACAAGAAAAAGTTTGGATAATCTACTATTAGAGAGCCAACGACCAAAAACCATACAAAAAATAATGGCAATATCCCTTTCCACTTGAGCAGTAAATAAACACTTAAAAGCATCAAAAAAACAGTTACATTATGTTGATATAGAGTGACAGCATAAGCAAAGGCCGGAGTCCCAAAAAGAAAGATTAATGCTGCTAGTGAAGAAGCAATAGGATTTGCACCCAGCTTTTTAGCAATCGACCTGACTAAAAGGGCATTTGCAATTGCAAAAAGACCAATTATCGCAAAGCTCCCAACTTGTGATGCGTCAAAATATTTTCCGATAATATATCCCGGAATCGTAAGAAGCGACACGCCTGGATCGAACAAAGATACGTATCTTCCGTCCTGATAACCTAAATCAGGAATAACGAATTTTGCAACCGGTAAAGAAAATTGGAAGGATTTATCTTCGATAATTGAATAGGTCAATGCAAATCTTCCCCTCTCGGGAGATAATTCGAGCGGTCCTTCTTCCTTCAAATCGCTTGAGTTGAGTGTCTCGTAAGTTGGGTTCCCTCCGATTCCCCGCAAAGAAAGTATCAAGACAAAAGCACAAAACGCTAAAAATAAAAAGTTAACAATTATTTTCTTCATATTATTTCGTTGAATCTGCCGTAAACCAAGCTAATTTATAGTTTCTTAATACTACCGAGAAAAAAGGTTTACAAAAAACGTTTAAAAGTGAGACATAAGATACGCCAAGAGGATTTCTTGTGAACTCCTTTAATATACTTCTCAAATAGGAAATCTTTGGTCTTTTCAGCTCTTCCTCGACTAAATTCCCGAAATACTTTTTTAATTCCATCGAAACCACTTTCGGTTCAGATCTTAAAACTTGTCTTAAGTAATCTTTAACACTTTTCGGAAGTTTGTAATAAACGATTGCGTCGTCGCAATATCTAAAGCCCAAAGATAATTTCTTACATTGAAAATAGATGTATGCGTCTTCGTTTATTATTTTTGGAAATGATATTGATTTTGCAAAATCTCTCTTTAGCGCCATACACGATCCTGTACAACCGAAGACATTGTTTCCATTTTTATAAACCTTTCTTGATTCGTAAAAGACTTCAAAAGTAGAGTACACCGCTTTTTCAAACAGAGACCTGGGAGGATATGGCATGGAATTTCCCCCAACCAAGCTAATTTTTGAGTTACTACTCATGGGGAAAACAAGATTTGTTATAACCTGGGAATTAGCTAAACGAATGTCTGCGTCAAACAGTAATAAAATGTCGCCTTTCATTTCCCTAAAAATTTGCTTAAGTCTAAAAGTTTTACCCATTCTCCTTCTTCCAACTCTTGTCTTGATGAGCTTATTTTTAATCATTTTTGCACGTTTTACAGTATTATCTGTGCTCCCATCGCAGTAAACAAGAATTTCCTCTAACTTCCAGCCCCTTCGCTCCTGAGAAATGACATCAAGTAATATATTCTGAATATTATTTCCTTCGTTGTAAGCAGGAATACCTATTGATAATTTTATTATTTTACTTTTCATAATTAATAATGAAATTTCTGAAAACCGATAATTTGGCAGGTCTTCCGGAAAAAATTAAACGACGTTAATTTAAAACCTCTGAAGAGGATCTTTCTAGTCTTAAAATTGTTTTAAAAAATGACCCACACTCTTCGACCGACTCATCCCACGAATATCCTTTTGCAAATTTCCTTGCTTTTTTAGACATATATTTACTAAGTTTTGAATCTGTTGCTACTAGTAATAGTTCCGAATATTTTGTGATGTCAAAAGGTTCAGTCTTCAGGGAAACTTTATCGTTCAACCATGACGATTCTGGCAAATCAAAACAAACGATCGGAAGACTTCCAGCCAACGCTTCCAAAGTCCAAAGACACATTTCATCGTGTCTTGAAGGAAATGCAACAAATAGAGCCTCTGACATTAATCTTCGTTTTTTAGCACCATAGGCAGAACCAACCATTTTGACCTTTTCACTTAGGCCTAACATCTCGATAAGGTTCCTAATTTTAGACTCATCTGATCCGTGGCCGGCAATAACAAGAGGGTAATTGATTTTATCAGCTACTTTTGAATAAGATTTAAGGAGTAGATCGATTCCCTTTTGGGCGATATCAAAGCGACCGAGAAAGAGTATGTGTTTTGGTTTTTTGTGTTTTATTTTGAAATATTCTTCACCTACGCCTTCGGGAATAATTTTATAAATTATGTTGGGATTAAGAAATTTTGCCTTTGCACTATCGACGTCCGAATAAGGCATTATGTATTTATAAAAGCGCATGCCAAACTTTTCAATCCAGTGAAAGGGTAAGTGGTATTTTTTGGAGAATTCTTTAGCGTTAAACATCGAGGGCAGAACAACTACTGGAGTTTTTGTAAAAAGTGGACTAAAAAGGGTCGAAATTGGTGAAGTGAAGCATTCAATTACAATATCTCCAGATAACTTTCTCACCATAAAAGGCAAGGCAAATATATAGAAAAAATTATTTAGTCTAATAAATCGACTGCCTAGTCCTATGTGTTTATAAACAACTCCAGCCTCTGTTCGATCTTTATAACCAGGATATCTTGAACATATTGAGGTAACCTTATGTCCCCTTTTAACCAATCTCCTAGCCACTTCATATGTCGCCCTTGCCTGTCCGGCATTAAGGAGCGGATTTCTAATATCATCAAAGTCTAAAAATGAGATCTCTAATTTTTTCATAATAGTTAACTTATGCATTCGGACATGTTAATCTCAATTCCTTAGAAGAGTCGTAGGGAGAATATAATGGGTTGTAATTCTTTTTATTTGTAGTCAAGAAAGATATTCTATTTAGTAATGTCTCCAAAAGCCATAGGGTGGTTAAAACAGGCTTATCTATAAAAGCCAGAAAAATGTGTTTCAGCAGTAAGCTTGTTGGAGGATTATATTCTTTGTCTACAACTTCTTTTGGAAAATAATTTTTAAGTGATTCGATTCCACTTAAAAATTTTCTAGCTTGTTTTCTTCTGTCAATAACGTTGTTGACGTTATTTTTATAGACTTTTGCATTTCTTTGTATAACCAACTTAAGACCTAATTCCTTGAGTCTGAGGTAAACATAAGAATCCTCAGGCACATCTTTCGGCCATTCCAGAAAATTTGCAAACCTTCTTGAAAGTGCTTTCATTGCATGTCCACCAGTACAGTATAAGTTATCTCCGCCCCTCCACTCATCAAAAAGCTTACTTTTAATTTCACCGCCACGATTCATAATTTCTTGATAAAGGTTTACAGGATTTGTGCTTAATGATGTTCCTACAGTCATCCCCAGGTTTTTCAAGCGATTGTTAATAAATGGTTTAACTAATTCACCAATTGTTATCTCATTAAAGGGAAGTGTATCTGCCTCTATTATCACCAATATTTGACCTTTAAAAAGATTTAGTATTTGATTCTGGCATATTTGCTGGCCTAATCTTTCTTTTCTGTTAATAAAACGAATTTTTGGGTTTCGGAAAGACTTTATTATTTTTACAGTTTTATCCGTGCTTCCATCAGAAATAACCACAATTTCCAAAAGATGAAAGTTTTTTTGCTTTTGGGCAAGTAGCTTTTCAAGAAGTGTTTTTATATTTGCTTCTTCATTGTAGGCAGGAATACCGATTGTCACTGTTGGTCTTTTTCTCACTTTATTATTGCCTTTTTTGCGGATTGGGCCATTTCCCAAGTTTTAGATGTAACCGCCTTGTCCTTTCTGGGAAAAATTCGTACAAGAGCGTTAAAGATAATTGCTAGTAAGAAATATAAAGGACTTTTTAGAAACATTTTTGTCATTCCGGCAATTTTGTACTTTATTGGAATTTTGTATTCTTTATTAATATCTCCTCCGAGATACCTCATCAGAGATTTACGTCTGTGGAAAATTGCTCTGCTTGCTAAAGACCAAAAGTCATATAAAGTTTCAGGCGCCCGATATAAAACTTTCGCATCATAAACGTATTTGAATTTTCCGAATTTTTTTGCGGACATATAAAGATAACCCGAATCAGTATTCAACCCCGATGGATATCTTATCCTTTGGACCACTTCCTTTCTTAAGGCAGTGGCTGCACCTTGTAAATTGTGTATATTATCTCCACCGTTTACATGAATTCTTGACTCAATCCAAAGTCTATCCGAAGCGGCGCAAATTTTTCCAATAAAAAAGTCGGACTCAACCGGTTCTTGGTGAAAAACCGCGATAGCGAGAGACGGGTCTTCAAAAACCGAAACTATCTTCTTAAAAGCATTGTTTTCAGCCACAATGATGTCCGCATCCAAGGTGATAAGAATATCGCTTTTGTTCATTTTATAAATCTCATTAAGCCTTGCCATTTTCCCTTTCCGCTTACCGTCTTCTATAACTTCGATTTTCTTATGCTTTCTTGCCATATTTCTTCCAAGTTGAGCAGTGTTATCCGTGCACCCATCGCAAACAATCAGAATCTTTTCGATCACGAAATTATTGCCTCT
>Ga0155653_107_pt2 | contig 27841 bp, 26 predicted proteins | sample RifCSPlowO2_01_FD_107310 | JGI IMG/M metagenome (GOLD analysis project Ga0155653, IMG submission 107310) | Candidatus Woesebacteria bacterium RIFCSPLOWO2_01_FULL_39_10b
ATCAAAATTGCCGTCTGGGCGTTTTTAACAATCTACCTGATCTTTGCTGGAGTCGTGGTTAGGCAGGTTAAACTGATGACAGAAACTTTGGAAGTAGGTTTTGAAAAAGGAATTAGGTTCATAGCTTTATTTCATCTAATCGTTGCTTTTAGCGTTTTTGCCCTAGCGCTTATCATCCTTTGATCTTTCTTTCAGACTTATAATATCAGGAAAAATATGTTATTTGACACATCCTGCGCCAAGCTGATTCACAACCCAACCTCAAGGCTAATTGAAACTGAGGTAATTGTAGATAAGGATCAGTTTAAAGAATCCCTTTTTTTAATTTTGTCTTTGGGAATTAAGTTTGACAGGGAATATGGCCTGGAGAAAATAATTCAGGATTTTAAGGCAGTTTATTATGCGGACAAAAACCTTCCTGCTTCTTCTTTAAAAGGCAGTATTCAAAAGATATGTGAAAAGTATTCCAAGGTTTATCAAGATCTTGAAATAGTGGCATTGAGTCTTATTGATGGAACTTCCCATTTTGTCGCGATTTCTGGATGTGTGTTTCTTTGTAGGGGGGAAACTTATTCGGAAATCATACCAGCCAGAAAAAATAAGCTTTCCTTTGCCTCAGGCCCTATTAAACCTGGCGACCTTTTAATTCTTGGAACAGAATCTTTTTCCAAGGCGAAAGACGCTTTTCTTAAAAGAGAGTTTCTACAAAGAACTCCTCAGCAAATTGCAGATAACCTTTCTTCTTATCTAACCGGAAAAGAAGATGTTGGAGCTTTATTAATAAGGGTAGAGGAAAATGGGCAGAAAGTTAGTCAGCTTGGAGAATCAAAAGGAGTTACTCCAAAAAGAGCCCTTGATAAACTTTTTTCTTTTTTTGATCAAAAAAAACTATATGCAGGAAAAAAAGAAAATCTCTCTAATGATAAAACTAGGGTGGCAGTTTCGGTTGGGGTAATACTTTTAACCACTTTAGTCGTAAGTATTTTTTTTGGTATCAGACAAAAAAAGATCAGGGAATATGAGCTTACCTATAGGCCAAAATTAGAAGAAATTGAGCACAAGCTTAAAGAGGGGGAAGAGATTTTGGCAATCAATCCTCAAAGGGCAAGAGGGCTTTTTCTTGAGGGCAAAGTAAAACTCCAAAAGCTGGTATCCGAAGGGATTGAAGATCAAAGGCTTGCCGAGTTGCAAAAACGTGTTAAGGAGAAACAGGCCAAGGTTCTGGGTGAATATGAAGAGGCATCAATCCTTTTTCTTGATTTGTCTTTATTAAGTAGTGGATTTAAGGGGAACTTTATTTCTTCTTCCAATGAGGAAGTGTTTGTTCTGGATAGTCAAGGAGAGAAGGTTGTCGGAATTTCAATTAGCAGTAAAAGAAGTGAGGTAATTGCTGGACCTGAGCAGATTGATGATCCTTTGGCTTTAGCAAGTTATTCGGACAGGGTTTTTATAGTTAATTCCAAAGGGGTTTTTGAAGTTGGGGAAAATTTTGATAAGATGATCGATCCGAACTGGAAAGACAGGGTTTTGGCTTTTGCCTATGCTGGTAACTTTTACACTTTGGACAAAGATTCCTCAAAAATTTTTAGATATCAGGGAATTGAATCTGGCTTTTCATCCGGATCTGAGTGGCTTTCAGAGAATCAGGAAGTTGATCTGGTAGATTCAGTCTCCTGGGCAATCGATGGATCGATTTGGGTTTTGGAGAAGAACGGGAAAATAGATAAGTTTTCTTTGGGAAATAAAGAGAGCTTTACTGTTTCTGGAGCCTACCCTGAGCTTTTGCAGGTAAACGCTATTTATACCAACGATGAACTGAAATACATTTATGTGTTGGACAATGCAGGCGGTAGGGTTGTGGTTCTTGACAAAAACGGTGCTTATAAGGCTCAATATATCTCGTCCGACATAAAAGGTGCTATTAACCTTATTGTTTCCGAAAAAGAGGGAAAGATAATTCTTCTTACTGGAGAAAAGTTGTTAGCCTTGGATTTAAGGCATTTATGAAATTAAATATTTCATCCATTTCTGTGGAGACGGCGGGAGTCGAACCCGCGTCCGAAAAAGTTACCTAAAAACTTCTACAAGCTTAGTTATCTTTAAAATTTCCTCCAGACTAAAAAATTAACCAAAAAATCTAGAGTAAGACTTAACTTTCTTAAGCAAGATACTTTAAGTCAAAAGCAACTAGCCGCACCTCAACTGGTTTACACCTATCTGATTCGGTTGAGAATCAAATCAACAGATGCTGTTTAAGCGTTTGCGTAAACAGGAGTATAACTTTTGTTAGCTTTTATTTTTTTGACTCTTTTTACAAGTTTTAGTCAAACTCGGCTTGCAGTTTTTAAAGTACGCTTTCCGTCGAAACCTTTACATCCCCATTTTCAAGTTTTTACAATTTTCTTTGTTTGAGCTCAGCTTCAATTTCTTTTTCTATATCTCGTTTTTTAATAGCCTCTTTTTTTTCAAACTTGCGTTTAGCTTTGGCTAAAGCTATTTCAGCTTTGATTAAGCGCCCCTTAGTATACAGGGAAAGTGGTATCAAAGTCAATTTTTTTGCCTTGATTTTGGACTTGATGGAAATAATTTCTTTTTTGTGAAGAAGAAGTTTTATTATTCTTCTCGAATTATAGTCTTTTTTACCCTCTCCCGGAACATTGGTGTTAATTAGGTAAATTTCGTCACCGATTATTTTTGCAAAGGATTGAGTTAGGTCGACATTTCCACGCCTTATTGCTTTTACCTCAGCTCCCTGAAGCGCAATGCCAACCTCAAACCTTTCAATTAGCTTGTAATTAAACTTGGCTTTTTTATTTATAACTTTCATACTTAAGTTATGCCCATTTTACTCCATTTTGCATTTTGTGAATAACTAAAATGGGCACATACCCATACCTTAAAAAGTAGTAAATTAGATGGGTATATATTTTAACCTTAAATGGGCTTTATTGATATCTTTTTCCCCAAAAAATGTCTTGAATGCGGAAAAGAGGAAGTTTATCTTTGCCGGAGTTGTATTGAAAAGGTTGCCTTCTTAAAACAGGTTTGTATTAGGTGCGAAAGGCCGTCAATTGACGGTATGACCCATGTGAAGTGTCAGAAAAAACTGGATTTGGATAGATGTTTCTCTTTATGGGTTTATCAGGGCGTTATAAGAAAAGCGATAGTAAAATTGAAGTATAAATTCGCCTACGAAATTTCCCTTGAGTTAGCCAACCACTTTGTCCACTTTCTTGGAAAGAAAGATATTATTTTCCCCCAAAATGTAATATTAACCCCCATTCCCCTGCATAGAAGAAGAAAAAATTGGCGGGGTTTCAATCAGGCTGAGGAAATGGGGAAAATAGTTTCAGAAAGGTTGGGTTGGAAATTTTATCCAGATATTTTGCTTAGAAAAAAACTGAATTTTCCTCAGACAGAACTTAAGGAAGATCAACGCAAAGGAAATATCAGAGGCGTTTTTTGTTTAAATCCCCGATACGATATTCAAAATACTTTAAATACAATACTTATTTTTGATGATGTTTTGACAACAGGTGCAACTCTTAAAGAAGCCGGAAAGGTACTTAAGAGGAATGGGGCAAGAAAAGTTTTGGGTTTAACTATGGCAAGATGAACTGACTGTCTTGGGTCTGTCGGAGCTCGCTATGGTGAAGGATGGCGGTGAGGGTGGGATTCGAACCCACGGTAACCTTGCGGTTACTCACGATCTCCAATCGTGTGCACTAGGCCAACTATGCGACCTCACCTTGTGCGCCAATTATAACAGACTTTCCTGAGTTCCCGAATCTAAAGCTTTCTTCAGCCTTATCTAAAACTTTCCTTTCCCCTGAATGCAAAAGTTTTTTCCTGGCTTCATCATAGACCAGCCATTCAACTTTCGAAGTTTCCGACCCAAAACCTTCTGGTAAATCTTTCTGCCACTCCATCAAATAAAAAGTTACAAATTTTGTAATAAGCCTTTCTTTGATCTTATAAAAATACCTTTCACTCCCAATTTTCTTGATAATTTTAGCCTTAACACCAGCTTCTTCTTGCACTTCTCTTAGTGCTGCATCCTGTATTTCCTTTTCAGTTGCCTTTCTTTCCCCTCTGGCTAAAGCCCCTGGTTTTTTACCACCATATTCATCATCCAACCAGCCTTTGGGAAACCGCCAATAACTTTTGGGGTAAATTTTACTTGGGGACGACTTCGTAACCAGCCACAAAACTCTTTTTTTCCTGCTCTTTTCTTCTTTTGCTTTTTTAAAAACCACTCCTCCTGCTGAAAACTCTCTGGAAGTACTCCTATCGGAGAAGTCACTTAGTTTTTCTTGTTTTTTATTTCTTTTCTCCACTTTTTGTACATTTTTCTAGCTTGTTTGAGCATAATCTTTTCCCTTTTAGATGAAACTTTCTTTACCGCCTGGGCATATTCAAGCCAAAGACATTCTGGAAAACCAACACACTCTTTTGAAAAAAATCTTAATTTCATAAAATAATAAAGATACCTTTGCGGCAGTATCTTGCCATTTAGGGTTGTTACTCCACCAGCTCTTCCAACCTCATTAATCACCTTAGTGGTCATTGCCCCCTTTTCTGCAATCATCCTTAAAGCGGCTCTGACTGAAGATTCTCCTTTTCTGACTGTAACCTTGGGCATTTCCCATCTATCCTCTTCTGGGTTTTTCACTAAAAACCAAGATTCTTTACGTCCGTGTTTACCACCTTTGAAAAGTACCGCCACAGAAACAAGGATCAAGCTTTTGTCAATATTCATGCGGAGGAGGTGGGATTCGAACCCACGTGCCCCTTGCGGAGCGAGGTTTAGCAAACCTCTGCCATCGACCCCTAGGCGACTCCTCCAGTACGATAATTATATACTTGACAGACTTATATTTACAATCTTCAAAGATCGGGACTTTGTCAGAAAGTGTAAACGGAGATGGCGAAAAACTTGTAGAGACTTTGGGATAATGTATAATGATTTTAATATGGCTGATCAGCTGGCTAGCGATCAAAAAAAGCCTGAAAGTGTTGTCAAAGAAAACGTAACTATCCAACCTCAACCAACAGTTAGGTTTGAACCCGAGAAAGAACTTTTTGGCTGGAAAGCTGCGTCACGGCCGTTTAAAAAGAAAGACAGGGACTTTTGGGTAAGACTGGTGACTATTGCTGGTGTCTTTGCAGTTATCCTTTTTCTTATCGAAGGCACGATGCCTGTTGTTTTGATGATTTCTTTACTCTTTCTTTTTTATGTACTCTCTACTGTGGAACCGGAAGAAATTGAATATAAAATTACCAATAAAGGAATTAAAATTGCAGATAAAAGAATCGATTGGGATTTACTTACCAGGTTTTGGTTTACTAAAAGGGGAGAAAGCGAGCTTTTAGTTGTGGGAACATTGGGCCTAAGCGGAAGACTGGAACTGATTATTAATGAATCTGATAAAGATAAAATTAGAAAAACACTTCTTAATTTTCTTCCTGAAGAAGAAATGGCCCCTACTAACATGGATAAAATGTCTGGATGGCTTACCAGCAAACTTTCTGGAAATTAGTTAAGCTTCAGTAACTAATATTGTATAATTCAGCCAAGTATATCAATTGACCCTTATAGTTTACAGGCTGCTGAATTTTTGGATATTAAACAGAGCCAGAATATTTGCCCTTGTAGCTCAACGGACAGAGCGCTGGTTTGCGGAACCAAAGATGTCAGTTCAATTCTGACCAGGGGCACTAAGGTGGAATGCTGGAGTGGACAAACAGGCTGGTCTCGAAAACCATGCGAGGCGATAAGTCTCACGGGGGTTCGAATCCCTCTTCCACCGCAGACAAACAAGCTTAACTGTTGAGGTAGGCGAACTGTTCAGCATAAGGTGAGGTGTCCGAGTGGTTTAAGGAGAAGGTCTTGAAAACCTTTGTCGCGTTAATGTGACCGTGGGTTCGAATCCCACCCTCACCGCCATCCTTCACCAAATCTGCTGACTGGCTGCACGACATGTATTACGTCATTGCATTCGCGAGTACCCCGACCTTTAGGCCTAAATAGTTTATTCATTTCACAACCTTCCCCTGTTTACTTCGAGGTATAATTGGACAAAATGAGCGGAGCTATAAAATTATCAGTAGTTGTTCCTGCTTTTAACGAGGAGAAAAATATCCCTCATTTCTATCGTGAATTAACTGGGGTTCTTAATAAATCTGGTTTGTCATACGAAACTATCTTTGTTGACAATGACTTTTTTGACTAAACGTTTTCTACCCTTAGGAAAGTTAACAAAAAAGATAAAAACCAAGATGGTAAATATGGCTACTCCCAGCAACAATTTAGAGAAACCCGTAAACAGACTTCAGTTTGATTACGAGTTGCTTAACTCCGAGAATTTTTCCAACCCCAACAGCTATCTTAATACTAACGAAGAGTGGAGAGAGATTAAAAAGTACTTCTTAGAAAATATACTTAAAAACGTAAAAATACTGGAGTTGGGCTCTGGAGGTGGTTTTTTCGGAAACTGGTTAGTTCAATCAGGTTACAAGGAGGTAGTTGTTTCTGACCTAAGCGAGGTAGCTTTAAAGAAAATTACAGAGTCTTTCCCTAAGTTAAAAAGAGTACAACTTGATGCTCGTGACTTTAAAACAAATAAAAAGTTTGACGTGGTTGTATCGCTTGACTTGATGGAGCACATTTCGGACGTAGAAAAACACATTCGATCTGTAAGAAGAGCCCTAAAAAGGAGGGGGATTTATATTATCAAAACTCCCAATAAGTTGTGGGAGATTGCCTTTTATAAATATTGGTTATATAGAAATAATAAAAAAGGGATAAGATTTTGGGAGAAGGCTCACGTTTCCATAATGTTCAAAAATGAACTTAGGAACAGGCTCCTGCGAGCTGGATTTTTGAAAGTGGATTTCTTAAGACAATCTGGATTGACTAGGGCTCAAGAAAAAAAAGTGAAGAATTCTTTTGGAAATAAAATCTCTCAACTACTGATAGCGGGAATAAATTCTTTATTAAGAATATTACCTTTGTCATTGGGCATTCAGTTTATAGTAATTGCGTATAAGCACTAAGGGCTTTAAGGTCGTCGATTTTATATAAATGTTATTATACTCAGATTAGTTTGGAATTATGGCGAAGAGAGTGCAAATATCAATAATAGTACCTGCTTATAATGAGGAAGAAAATATCAAGCTTCTTTACAAGAAGATAAAAAAGGTTTTTGTGAGTTACAGGTACAATTATGAAGTAATTGTTGTTGACGATGGTTCTGAGGACGACACCTTAAGAATTCTTAAGGAAATTAAAAGAAATAACAAAGAGCTTAGAGTAATCAGTTTCAGAAGAAATTTCGGACAGACTGCGGCGTTCGCAGCTGGGTTTGACTATGCCAAAGGAGATTTTATTTTAACACTTGACGCTGACTTACAGAATGACACACGGGATATCCCCAAACTTTTAGAAAGACTAAAAGAGGGTTACGACGTTGTTTCAGGCTGGAGAAAAATAAGAAAGGACAACTTTTGGACTAAAGTGCTTCCGTCTAAAATTGCCAATTGGTTAATTTCAAGAATTTCGGGAGTTAATTTACATGACTATGGTTGCAGTTTAAAGGCTTATAGAAAAGAAATTTTGAGAGATATTAAACTTTATGGAGAGATGCACCGGTTTATTCCTGCAATTGCGGCTTCGGTCGGGGCAAGGATAGCTGAGATAGAGGTTTCCCATCATGAACGAAAGCATGGGAGTTCAAAATATGGTTTAGACAGAACAATGAAAGTTATTCTGGATCTTTTGGTTGTGAAGTTTATACTATCATATCAGTTCAGGCCAATTCAGCTTTTCGGGAAAATTGGATTTATGATTACTTCCTTAGGTAGTTCAATCTTTGTAGTGCTTGTTTTAGAACGGTTTTTTGGGCATCAGCCGTTGTCTTCTAAACCACTTTTTATGATATCCATTTTTTTAATTTTGGTTGGGATTCAGTTTGTAACGATTGGGTTACTAGCTGAGATTATGGTCAGGATTTATTACGAGGCTCGTAATAGACCTCCTTATTACATAAAAGAGATTATCTGATGAAAATACTTTTCATTAACTGTGAATACCCCCCGGTTGGTGGAGGAGGAGGAGTTGGTAATAAAATTCTGGCCAAGGAACTTGCAAAAAACCATGAAGTTGATATTTTAACTTCAGGTGATCAAGATACTCCCTACTACTCAAAAGAGGGTAATGTTGAAATTTTCAGGGTAAGAAGTTTTTTAAGAGAATCAAGATGGTCGTCAGGAATTATATCTTTAAGTTTTTTTTGCATATCGGCGTTTGTTAAAGGGTTTAGCCTTGTTAAGAAAAATAAATACAACATTGTGCACTCTTTTTTTGCTTTACCTTCTGGGTTAGTGGGAGTTGCCCTTTCTAAAATATTTAGGATACCTCATGTTTTAACAATTGTGGGCGGAGAAATATATGATCCGACCAGGTCTATTTCGCCCGACAGAAACAGACTAACTAAGTTGGCTGTTAGGAATGTAATAAATTTATCAGATCGAGTAACTTCGATTTCTAACGATATAAAAGTTAGAGCTAGACTTTTGGGGATTTCTTCAGAGAAAGAAATATTTGTAATTCCCCTCGGATTTGAACCCCCACCCTACAAAATTTCATATAAAAAAAGAACCTCTAAAGAATATACGCTTATTACAATTGCCCGATTAGTTGAGAGAAAAGGAATTCAATATTTGATAAAAGCGATGGCGAGGTTAAAGGACAAAAGGATTAGACTTGTAATTGTTGGCGATGGTCCAGAGAAAGAAAAGTTGATTAGTCTTTCCACAAAATTAAATGTTACTGATAGAGTAAAGTTTGTTGGATTTATCACTGGAAAGCCGAAATATAAACTCTTATCCTCAGCCGATTGTTTTGTTTCTACCTCTTTGCATGAAGGTTTAGGTTTAGTTTTTTTTGAAGCAATGTATTGTGGATTGCCAATTCTAGCTACTAATGTCGGTGGGCAAACCGATTTCCTTGAGGATGGCAAAACTGGTTTTTTGGTAAGACCGGAAAGACCCAGAGAACTTGCAGACGTAATTCTCAAGCTCCAAAATGATGGGACATTAGTTAAAGAAATATCTATTTACAATAGAAAGAAAGTTAAGACTTATTATATAAGTAAAATTTCAGGCGGATACAAAAAAATTTACAAATATTTGTATGGATACTAACTTTAGATTTTCGAACTTACAACGGGAATATTATCATAGGCAGGCCAAAGATTATGATGGTAGGAGGTTTTGGAAGCTATATTGTCGTCAGAATAGAAATCACATAAAAAAGATCGAGAAGGTTTTGGAAATAGTAAAAAAAGAGCACCCAAAGTCAATTTTAGAAGTTGGCACTGGAACAGGGATCCATGCAGAGTGGTTTCTGAGAAATTATGAAAATAATAAGTTTAACTTCACCGGAGTTGATTTATCGCCCGACATGCTTTCGGTTGCAAAAAAGAGATTACAATATTTTATTGATAAGGGAAAGGCTAAACTGAAAGTTGCAAATGCGTTGTCTTTACCTTTTAAAAATGAGGCGTTTGATTTTGTATTTTGTGTAGCGACAATTCATCATTTAGAATATCCAGAAACCGGGATTAGGGAGATGGTTAGAGTTTTGAAATCGGGACACAAGTTGGTTGTAGTTGAACCAAATAGGCTTTTCCCCTTAAATCTTTACGCTGGTTTGACTAATCCTATAGAACGGAATGTACTTAAGCTTTCAAAAAATAACTTGTATCTGTGGGGAAAGAAGTATTTAGATAAAGTAAAAGTAGAAAATTTGTTGTATACGCCTCCCTATCCAGCTGCGTTTAAGGGGGTATTTGATAGGTTAGATTTGCTTTTTTCTAAAGTTCCTCTTTTAAACAATTTTTCTATAATGTTATTTATGTCAGGAGAAAAAACTTCCAGATGAATAGAAATTCCTTATTAGCTTTGGGGATATTAATAACTGTTTATGTTAGTTTCTTCACCTTGCTTTCCTTCAGAAGGCACGACGGACTTAAATCCTACATGAATGATTTGGGTAACGTGGATCAATCTATTTATAACACCATAAAAGGTAGATTTATGGTTATGACAAATTGTTATTCTTGTAACAGTGATCAGATTAACAGGCTTGGAGGACACGCAAATTTTATTCTACTTCTTTTTGTGCCGTTTTACTTTGTCTTACCTGATCCGAAAATTCTTTTGTTTACACAAACTTTATTAATATCTTTGGGGGCTTTGCCACTTTATCTTCTGGGGAAACGCTTATTTAAAAAAAGCACATGGTTGCCCTTAGTTGGACCTTTTATTTATTTAATTAACCCCATGGTGCACGATGTAAATTTGTACGATTTCCATACAATTGCAGTCGCCATGCCGCTTATTATTTTTGCTTTTTATTTTATGTATGTTAAAAGATATCGTCTATTTTCCCTTTTTGCAATTCTGGTTGCACTGACTAACGAAGACATGTCTTTGATTGTTTTTATGTTTGGACTGTATATGGTGTTTAAACAAAAGGAGTGGAAAAGAGGATTTATTGTTTCAGCCTTATCTTTATCTTATTTTTTTCTTCTTATCCAAATAATAATGCCATTTTTTGCTAAAGGAATTGTTATAAATCCTGTCGCCTACAGATATACCTATTTGGGTGAGAGTGTTTTGGAAATTATGCAAACGTTAATTACTAAACCTTGGATCGTTGGAACCTCTCTATTAAGTATGGACCGAGTAGTTTATGTTATATGGCTTTTTGGGAGTGCTTTTTTCCTGCCAGTATTAAGTCTCGAAGTATTTTTTTTATCTTTACCCTCGCTCTTTATTAATTTATTAAGTGAGAATTCTGCTATGCATTATCCTTTTTTCTTTTATTATTCCGCCCCCATTCTTCCCTTTTTATTTTTGGCAACAATTTTTTCTTTACTAAAGATTAAAAAACTTATTCCTAACAGCCTTTCTTTTGTTTGTCTTGGACTACTTCTCATATTAACTTTAATGAGTATTAAAATCAGTCCCGCTCCGTACTCATCGAGAACATCTATTGCTGATTATAGCGTTTCAGAGCATTCGAGAAAAATTTTTAAAATCAAAAATATCATTCCCAGTGATGCTTCTCTTTCTGTTCAAAATAATCTAGGGGCGCATTTATCGCAGAGGGAAAAAGTTTATACATTTCCCTATAAAGCTAGAGAGAGTGACTATGTGTTGGTTGACGTCAACGACCCATATGATGGATTTTCTAACATAGGTCCAGACTTTATATTTCTTACTCAACTTGAATTTGAGAACTACTATGAACAGATACTTTCTTTGTTTGAGAATCCTGATTATGGAGTTATCTACTTTACAGAAGACGGGTTCCTTCTTTTCAAAAAAGGTTATAATAAAGATCAAAACGAGAGCGCGGAGCAGACATTTTTTAATAATTTTGAAGCGATAAAAAGAAGATATAAAAAGGTTCAGATATATCAATAGTTTGTTTGATAGGTATATATCGATCCTGATTCGTTTTTAAAAATTCTATTTAGGAACAAGTATTTGGGGAAGTCAATACCCTTATTAGTTACTAGAACATAGCTTATATAATTTTGTTTTAAAAATTCTTTTGCTTTGTTTTCCGTAAAACTTCCTTTATAGAGTTTTTCTATGTTTTTCTTTTTTTCCGAAGCATTCGGGGTTTGATAATTATGGCCGAAATAAACACTGTTGTTTGTATGGGCCGGGAGAAGGTTGCCAAAAAGATAGTCGTCGGTGATTAAACCACTCCCTTTCGGAGTATTTGTCCTAAGGAATGTAAAAATTTGATACTCTTTTTCGTTAATAAAGCTCCACTCCGAGGGTGTGTAAAGACCTGTCGCGATTGTCAATCGCGTAAGTATTATTAATATATTTGAAATCGGAAGAATCAAAAACAAGGCTCTTTTGACATAAATTTCTTTTACTCTAAGTCTAGAGGAGATGTCCGCAAGATTATTGAAACATATCAAAACTGCAGGAAAGAAGAGGGCCCGCAGATAATATCTCCCAAACCCAAATGGCAGGTAAGACAAAAAAACACTCACAAAAAACCAGATATTCAAAAAAACTTTTGACTTATTCCAGCTTTTTTTGAGAAAAAATTGTAGCAATAACAAAGGAGAAAGTATTCCGTAGCCAAGGACCAGAAGTACCGGATTTGGAGTATTCAAGTTTGGGGTGAGAACGTTATTAAATTCGCTTCCGCTTCTAAGATAGAGTGAATATAAGATTCCAAAAGGTAGAGTTGAGAAGATCAATAATAAGATATGGATAAATATAGATCTTTTTTTAGATTTTGAAAATGAATAAAGAGAGTAAAAAGCACAAATAAGATAAAGGCTTAAAAGATAAAAAGGGTAAAAGAATGTAAAAAGTATGCTGGATATTCCAGAGGCAATTGTGAGTTTTATGGAATTGTCTTTAATTGCCAAAAAGAATAGGACTAAAGATGAAAGATAAAAAGAAATTGCAATAGCCTCATGTGCTCTTTGAAAGGTGCTTGTAAAGGTAAAGGGAGTCATGTATAAATCAGGTACAGTTACTTTTGAAAAAAATATCCAACCAAGCCCTCCAGCCAAGCATACTAAGAAGGTTGTTGCTAAAGCTGACTTTTTGTTCTTCAGAAAAACCCTCGAGCTTTTATAGATAATGAAAAGAAGAAAAAAACCAGCAAAGGTGGTAGCGAGATTAAAAATTAGAAATGGTTCCAACTTAGGAAAAATATTTCCCAAGAGAGTGTAAAAAGGGTAAAACACAACTGATTTATGGGGTTGGGTTGTATATGCATTCTGAAAATAAAAACCATTTTCTTGTGACCAACGAATTGCTGCTACATATACATTGATATCCCAGGGATCAAACCAGGAAACTTGACCAAGATAGACTTTGTTAGGTGGAGTTTTAAAATAAGGGTAAAAGGTTGGGAAGCTGTAAAGAAATATTATTAAGAGGAAAAAAAATGGCAACTTAAATTTGTTTGTCAACTTATTACCCTTTTTCATACTGAAGATTCTAATTGTATCTGTTTCTGTTTACCAGAGTAATTTCGCTTACTCGAATTTGCAATTCTCATAAGTGATCTTGTCTGACTACAAACAAGTTTGATCCCCTATTCTACTATCTATCACAAGTTTCACAAACAGGTCTGCCTTCGCAAGACAAGCTTAAATCACCTCCGAAGATTCCCTTCGGGCCATCGTCCGAGGTTGCTATTCGCGATTTCAAGAATTCCCCGATACAAGTATTGGGAATGAATCGAAGAAAAGATAACATCTTTCTTTAGAGATAATACCTTGCAACAAGTTTCGAGGAAGATGTTATTAATGGAGGTACGAAACTTGTATCTATAATAATTGCAAATTAAAGTAAAATGAGTAAAAAAGAAATAGTCCATGAGTTTCTTCAGGAAAAATTCAATTACAAGTAAGAAAACTTTTGTATTTTTAGTCTTGTTATTTTGCCTTTTTTTCCTAAAAGGGGTTGTCTCTTTGGACCCGGATTTTGGTTGGCATTTGGCAACTGGCCAAATCATTTTAGAGAAAGGGATTCCCAGGACTGACCCCTTTTCCTTTACAATGCCCTCCTACCCTTACATTGATCATGCCTGGCTTTCAGATACCTTTATTGCTTTTTTATACCCCAAAGTCAAAATGTTCGGATTAGCAGCAATAGCCTTATTTTTAACTGTTTTAAGCTTTCTCTTTGTCCACTCTCTTGAGACAATCGAACCTAAAAAGGCTCTTAGTGGAAAATCCTCTTTTGCCAATCTTTTTCCTGCTTCAAATAGAATTTTTGCTTTGTTTACCAGTATCTCTTTCCTTTTTTCACTAACCATTTTATTACCCTTTATCCTTATTCGGACACAGATTATAACTTGGTTTTTTTGGTCAATCTTAATTCGGGTCTTGCTGGATAAAAAATTGTGGGGAAAATATAAAGTTTTCTTACCGGCCTTTTTCCTTTTGTGGGCAAATCTTCATGGAGGCTTTTTTTTAGGACTTGTGGCAGTTTTGATTGTTATTGTGGTAAAAAGCTGGAATGAGAAGAAAATACATTTCCAGGACTTTGTCTTGATCACTCTTTCAATATTGGCAACTTTGATCAATCCCTACAAAGGGGGATTATGGAAAGAATTATTTCTTACTCTGACCAGCAAGCTTTTGAGAACAGAGATATCCGAGTGGTTACCAATTTTTTTGAACCCTGATTTGATGGTTGTTTTCTTACTCACCTTATCGCTTTTTTTTATCTTTAAGTACAGAAAAAAATATTTTCCCGAAGAAGTGGTTTTATATTTTTTTATGTTAAGTCAGGCAATTCTATCAGTAAAACATATTCCTTTATGGGTTTTTCTGGCCATGCCTCTGACAACCAAGGGGTTTAGATTTTTACTGCTTGAAGCAAAGAAATATAAGTATGGGCGGAAGAGATTTGAAAAGCTCTATCTTTGGACTTGGATGTTTTCTTTGACAATATTTATTCTTCAAACCATTTTGTTAGTTACCACCATAGACAATCTAAGTGAGAAAAAGTTTTATCCCAGCAGAGCCTTGACCTATCTTAGAGAAAACTCCTTTGGCGGGGAAATGTTTTCTGAATATGGATGGGGAGGGTATTTAATATGGAAGTACCCAGAGAAAAAAGTTTTTATTGATGGCAGGATGGCTGTTTGGAGGTGGAAGGCACCTTTAGAAGAGGAAAGCAATGTATTTGAAAACTATATAAAAATTATTAGGGGAGATATTAACTATGAAGAAATATTTAAAAAATATGATATCAGGCTAGTCCTTTGGCCCAGACCTAAAAGAGGGAGTTTTTCCGAAATTTTGAACCAAAAACTTGCGAACTTTCTGGCCAAGTTTGGGATTGAAAAAAAAGAATTTGATTTTTTGAAAAAACTTGAAGAGGATAATTGGGTAAAGGTATATGAAGATGAAGTTGCAGTAGTTTTTAAGAATCCTTCTAGATAATTTTCAATCTTTTTTCGGGTGGGTTATAATGAGTTAATATGCCTGATCAGGTAGATGAGATAAAAGCAAAAACCGATATTGTTTCGATAGTTGGAGAGTACCTGGAACTTAAAAAAGCAGGAAGAAATTTTAGAGCTTTATGTCCGTTTCATTCTGAGAAAACTCCTTCTTTTATGGTTTCATCCGAGCTTCAAATTTATAAGTGCTTCGGTTGCAGTAAAAGCGGTGATGTAATTTCCTTTTTAGAGGAATATGAAGGAATGGATTTTCCCGAAGCGTTGAAGTTTTTAGCCGATCGGGTAGGGATTAAACTTGACCCTTTTAAAGGGTCTTCAAAAGGGGAAAAGGAAAAAATATTTCAGATAAATGAGCTTGCAAGTTACTTTTACACCTATCTTCTACTGAAACACACAATTGGAAAGACGGCTTTTGACTACTTGGTAAAACAAAGAAAGTTAAAACCGGAAACAATCAGGAAGTTTAAGATAGGCTATTCTCCGAACAGGTCTTTTGCTTTAAAAAGTTTTTTGCTGGATAAAAAGGGTTATCAACTTTCGGATATAGAAAAAACAGGAATTATCTATGTAAAAGATGGGCGTGCTTTTGATAGATTCAGAGGAAGAATAATTTTCCCTCTTTTTGATCATCGTGGAAACATTGCCGGCTTTGCGGGAAGAATTCTTCCTGGCGAGGATAGAGATTTGGCTAAGTATATTAACACCCCAGAAACTTTAACCTACCGAAAAGGAAAAATGCTTTACGGATTAAATATGACAAAATCAGATATCAAGAAGGAAGGGTATGTTGTTTTGGTTGAGGGTGAGCTTGATATGATTTCTTCTTGGCAGGTGGGAATTACCAATTGTGTTGCGATAAAAGGTTCCAGTTTAACTTATGAACAAGCCAAACTAATTGGTCATTACACTGAAAAGCTAGTTTTGGCGCTTGATGCTGATCTTGCTGGAGACAATGCCGTAAGAAGAGGAATAGAAATTGCGGAGAAGGAGGGATTTGAAATAAAAGTGGCAAGGCTATCGAAATTTAAAGATCCCGATGAAGCAGCCAGAGAAAATCCAGAGATGCTTAAGAGGGCAATTAAAGAGGCGGTTAACATTTGGGACTTTATTCTTGAGAACATCTTTTCCCGGTATAAAGGAGAAGGGGGAGGCGTTAAGGCCAGGATAAGTAAAGAAGTTGTGCCTGTCCTTTATTCTATAAAAGATAAGATTGTCCAGGCCCATTATTTAAAAGTAGTTTCAGATAGACTTAGTGTTTCTCTTGATGCTGTTTCTGAACAAGTCTTATCTTATAAGCCTTCACAAACTTCAGTACCCGGAAAAGTTTCGTTTTCACCAACCCCCAAAAAAGAAAGAAGAGAACTTTTAGAAGAAAGGATTTTAAGTTTAGCTTTCAGACATAAGTCCAAGGTTTTGCAAAAGAGTATCTTTCTTGACCTTTTTTCAACTTCACTTGCCAAAAGAATTTTTGTCAAGTTTAGAATGTTTATCAGAGAGAATGAATTTGATCCGTCTTTGTTTGCCAGTTTTCTTCCAGGAGAGCTGGTTGAGGGTTTTAGTGACATGATTTTGAAAGAAGAGGAGGATCTAAAGGGGAAAGGGTTTTTTGAGAAAGAACTGGAACTTCTGATTAATGAGTTAAAGATTACCGATATTAAAGAAAAGTTGGAAAAGGTCGGTAAAAAAATTCAAGAGTTTGAGAAGCAAGGGAAAAGTGGGGAGCTGGTTGAGAGGCAAAAGGAATTCGCCCGCTTAGCAAGGGAACTTCGGGAATTTGAAGGAGAGGAATTTAAGGGTATAATTCTTTCAACCAAAAGAAAATGATAAGAAAGGACAGCATAAATTTAATTAAAAAAGGAAGAGAGCAGGGGTTTTTAACTCAGGACGATATACTGGAGATTTTCCCCGATGCTGAAAAAAGATTAGATGAATTGGATGATCTTTATGACAAACTCTTAGCAGAGGGGATTGATGTTTTTGAGTCTGTGACAAGTGATGAGTTGGATACTGATGAAAAGGCCAAGGAGAAACTGGAAAGAGAAATAGAAATTTTATCCAAACTTGGGGGGGCTGAATCCACTGATCCAGTGAGACAGTACTTAAGGGAGATAGGTAGAGTACCGCTTTTGGTTGCTGAGGAGGAGGTTGAACTTGCTAAGAGGTATGAGAAAGGAGAAAAGGCTGCTAAAGATAAATTAACAGAATCAAACCTGCGTCTGGTTGTTTCGATTGCCAAAAAATATATAGGCCGAGGGCTTTCTCTTCTTGATCTTATTCAGGAGGGTAACCAGGGGTTAATCCGAGCTGTTGAGAAATATGATTGGAGAAGGGGTTATAAGTTTTCAACTTATGCTACCTGGTGGATTAGACAGGCAATCACCCGGGCAATTGCTGATCAGGCAAGAACAATTCGGATCCCTGTGCATATGGTTGAAACGATTAACAAGCTCTATCGGGTGAGTCGAAGATTGATGCAGGAGTTGGGAAGAGAACCCGTTGCTGAGGAGATAGCAGAAGAAGTGGAGTTGGATCCCGATCGAGTACGCGAAATATTCAAAATAGCTCAGGAAGTTACATCTTTAGAAGCTCCAGTTGGTGAGGACCAGGAAAGTTTTTTGGGGGATTTTATCCCTGATGAAAGCCAGCTTTCTCCTGTTGATGCTGCTTCCAAGCAGCTTCTTAAGGATCATCTCGATGAAGTTTTGGCAACTTTGTCAGAAAGAGAGGCAAGAGTACTCAAATTCCGCTTTGGGTTGGAAGGCAATAAACAGATGACTTTGGAAGAAGTGGGAAGAGTTTTTGGAGTAACCAGAGAACGAATCAGGCAGATCGAAGCCAAGGCTTTAAGAAAACTTAAACACCCCTCAAGAAGAAAAAAGCTTCAGGACTATCTGGAGTAGACACTTCATAAATTAGTCTGTTAGACTGAAAAAAGGCCACAGACTCAGTTTCTAATGTAGGGTTTTCATATTCAGACAGACTGGCTCTGGCTTGGAAGGGAGGTGAGAAAAATGGTTTTATCAAAACTTGCCCAAGAAGTAAGTACGACATTAGTTAGTACGATTAAGGGCACAAGTGATGTGATATCCGCTCTCAGAGGAGTGGTAAAAGAGCAGGTGACCGGAGTTTTAAAGGATGTTAGTGATATGGCAACAGCATCTTTGGATGCAGTTTCTGAGGTTGTGGGAGGAGCGGTTTCGGCAACCGGCCAAGTCGGTGCATCAGTTGGCGAGATGGCCAAAGCTGCAGTGAGTTCTGCCATCAGTACGGTAAGCGAGTTGGGCGGAAACGGGTTAACTGCTGTTAGTGAAGCGACCAGCGGTGCGGTTTCCGGAGCAGCAAGTATAGGAGGTGATATTGCTGGAGTTGCTGTTTCAGCTACAGAAGCTGCTATTGAGGTAGCGGGTAAGGTTGGGTTAAGTACAACCGATGTTGCTCGTGAAGCTGTCCTTGCGGCAGTCAAAGCAGCTGATCAGGTATCTAGTGAAGTTGGTAAGTCTGTCCGAAACGCACTTCTTTCAGCAGCCTCTTTACCCAGGGACGTGATAGAAAAAGTTTTAAAGGGAAACGAGGGATAAAAGATTATTTTTTTTATGTTGTTAAGAAGATTGAAAGGGCTTTTGCCTTTAGTTTTTTTATTGGTGGGAGTTTTTTTTACCTCGGCTTATATAAGTTTTTGGCTTTTGTCCTCATTAAACCTTCTGGCTCCAAAGGAGAAATTCAAAAATATCCAGGAACCAAAAACAGATAAAGCTTTAGATTCAGATTTTTTAGAAATTGTCTCCTATAACCTGCTTTTACTTGGTTACGGAGGGGCAGAACATGAGGGAAGTTATTTGACAGACGTTTTGATGCTTGTCCATATTAATACTTCTGATAAGAAAATTTCACTTACCTCAATTCCTCGTGACCTTTGGGTTGAAATTCCTCTTCGATCTGATTTATCTGAATACCGTAAGATAAATGAAGCTTTTGCAATAGGAAATGATGATAATAAGTATCCTTTGAAAGAGTCTCAATTTAGAGGAAAGTCTGGTGGAGGAAATTTAGCTAAACATGTGGTGGGAAAGGTTCTCGGAATTCCTGTTAACTATTTTGTAGCTGTTGACTTTGACGGATTTAGAAAGGTAATTGACGTTTTGGGAGGCGTGGAGGTTGAGGTTGAAATTCCTTTTGACGATTACTTTTATCCCGTCAAGGGGAAAGAAAATGAAAGTTGCGGAAAAACTTCTGAGGAGATTGCCAACTTGACGAGAACTTTATCTGGTTTTGAATTAGAGAAAGAGTTTAAATGCCGTTATGAACACCTTCATTTTGATAAGGGCAAAATATTGATGGATGGAGAAATGGCCTTAAGGTTTGTACGCTCACGACACTCAGAAACACAAGGGGGTGACTTTTCAAGAAGTGTTCGCCAGCAAGCCCTTCTTTTGGCAGTTGGAAAGAAAGCTCTATCTTTAGGAGCACTAAATAATATTTCATCTTTTATTCGCCAATTTGAAGGTTTGGTAAAGTACGAAATTGATGAGGATGAAATTACATCAATTTTGAGAGAAATAGACGACATTCTGGATTATAAAATAGTACCAATAAACCTCTCGGAAGATAATGTTTTGACTTTTGGTAAAAGTGACAGTGGGCAGTTTATTCTTTTTCCAAAAGAGGGAATTGGGAGTTGGGAAGGCGTACAAAAATTCATTAAAGATAAGATTTAAATTTTGAACATTTATTGATATAATAGGTTCTGGGAATTTGTTCCGGTGTAACTCAGTGGTAGAGTGCTCGCCTGTTAAGCGAAGAGTCGTAGGTTCGAATCCTATCACCGGAGCCAGTTCTTTCTTAATATAACTTCTTGCTGGTTAATTAATTCTGTAATAAGTGGAGAATATGCCGTGTTCACAACCTTTTTATTGTCTACTTCTATCGCGTTAAAGAAGAAATTAAGATATTGTCTTTTGAGGAATTGAGGTGCTTCTTTATAGGTTTTTGGGATATTTCTTGTAAGTGACAAGGCTTCTTCCAGTAAATCAAAATCAAATTTCCTATTCAAACCCAATTCTGCAAGCTCGCTGTCAATATTATCAATTTCAACCTCTACTTCATCGTGGTTCCTTTTAAAGGTGGCTCTATCTACTGTTTCATCCATAAGCCTGTCTTCAAGCACTTTCCTTTTATTTAACCAGGTAGCTCTTTTATTTAGATATGCTCTCCTAATTTTGACATCTCCCTTATCTATACCTTTTAAATACTTTCTTATCTTATTTGTAAGCACATTGGTAAAACCTTTGGAAAATCTAATATTTTTAAGTTGTTCATAAACTTGTTTCTCCAAATCGTCAACCTCCACGTAAGGCGCCTTGCAAGGTTTCCGTTTCTGGCAATGATAATAATGTATTGTTTCTCTTTTTTCAGAATGCGCAGGATGAGGCTCGGCAGTATACCGTAAACCGCATCTTGCACAATAAACCAAACCCCTAAGCAGATAGTCATATTTCCGTTCCCGTATAACAAAATTTCTATGCCGTGCGGCAACCAGTTGGCACAAATCAAAAAGCTTTTTCTTAATTAACGGTTCGTGATTACCCATTTTTTCCATTCCATTCCACTTCATCCAACCCCAGTAAAATGTATTGGACAGTATTTGTTGGAGAGTTGAATGGGCAATCGGCTTACCATTTTTTGTTCTCAAACCTTTTCTGGCTAAGATTTTCATTAATTTAAGATACGAATAATTTCCAGTAGAATACTTTTCAAATGTCCATCTGATTATTGGACCCTTTTCAGGGTCAATCTGAACAATCCTTATGGGACTATCTTCTGTCCCGATATTAACATTAATGTAACCCAGGGGTGCCCAGCCTGGCCACCACCCCTTCTCCCACTTATTTTCAAGGCTTTTTTTAACCTTTCTCCCAGTAATTCTTGAATAAAAAGCATTAATTCCTATTAACATTGTTTCCATAAGCTTGCCCTCTGGGGACTCATCAATCATCGGTTGGTTAACAGCAATAATCTTCGTACTGAGTTTGTTAAGAAATGCTTTTGCTGCGAAATGGTCTTCTTCATTTCTCGCAAACCTATCTGTATCAATAACTAAAATCGCATCAATATGTTCTCTCTGACAATGTATAAGTGCATCTTCAAAACTCTCCCTACCTGCTACTTTTGTACCTGATTTTGCTTCATCAACATAAACCCCCTTTACGACATACCTATTTGTATCAGCCCACTTACGGCACAAATCTTCCTGTACCTCTAAAGACACACCTTTCAGTTGGTCTTGGTCTGAAACCCTACAGTATATTAGGCACGTCTTCTTTTCATTGTTTTCCATATTGGTATAACTATAGGTAATTTAATTATAATTGCTTTCTAATCAAGGTTTAAGCCCCCCCTTCTCAGTAAGGGAGTTGTCTATAAATTTCATATCATCAGGAGTAAAATCATCAGGTCTTCCCATATCTTTCCACATATCCTCATATTCCTTATCACTTCTCAAAGAAACTGAATTATCCTTATAAGAACCTAAAGGTGCTTTAGGAGTATTGTGTTCCATTTTTGCAACGGTTTGTGCTTGTGGGGGGTCAATTTCTTTAGAGAAATCAGATTTTAGTGTTGCAACTTCCTGTGGTATTTTTGCATTATCATCTTGTATATCTGCAATGAATTGTTTTATATCTACAATTTTATTTATTCTGGTTATTTCCGTTAAATTTTCTAATATCCTGTAACCTGTCAGATATATCCTCCCATCCTCACTTCTCTTCCAAAGTTTAAGACTAAATAGCTTTTTCGCTGTTCTGCATACTTTAGATTTCTCCCAACCCAAGAAATAACCTATTTGTTGCCAAGTGTAATCAAAACTCCCATATGTATCCTCGTGTTGTTTATCCCAATCAGCTAATGAAGAAAAGGACAAATCCCATAAAAGAAATTCTCTGTCATCAAGGACTTTGTCTTTCAATAACAGAAATCTTCCCTTGAAATGTCTATGCCAACCTTTAAGTCTGTTTTCTAATTTTGTTTTTCCCATTTTTACCCCCCATTCCATTTCTTTTGTACTCAATTGTGGCAATCAAAAGGTCAAACCAAGCCTGTACCGCTAAATCAAGGGTGGTGTCATTTTTTATTTTTTTACGCTTGATATCCATACACATCTCAGAGATGCACCCGAGAATTTGGATATCCTTCTGGAGCCTATGGATAGGCCTTGAGTACAAACTTCAAACTAATAATTGTATTTAGCTCTAAAAAGTTCGTTTTTAAATCTTACTGATGCATCAAGGAGTTTCCCCGCTTCAACAAGGCACTTTCCTGAATAAAATATGTTTATTTCGTCTTTTGCGGCTTCTTTTGGAGAAAACTTAAATAAGATTGTTCCATTAACATTTTTTGTACCAATGTAACTAACTTTACTGGAGGTAAGTAAGAAGATAATCAGACGCTGGTCTTTCTCCAAATGAACGTTTTCTTTATTTTGTGTAGTGTAACTATCCATAAGCCATTCTCATTATTCGGCCATTAAAAAACGCGGCCTTTTTGAAGTTTCCGCGTCTATGGATAGTTGCGAGTTTTCTAATCCCTGTGGATAGGGACCGAAACTTTCTCTATAGTTTCAATATACCATATTGATTTAAAAAAGCAACCTATATTTTGTTCTTTCCTTTACAGTTCTACGTGCCTCCGATTCTGCATACTCACTAATAATTTTCTTGTTTAATTTCTTCTCCTGTTTGACAATAAATCTCTCTTTATCTTTCCCCCACCCCACTGTTTTATCAAAAGTGTTGCCGGTATTTCTCATACCCTCAATCCGTAAAAATTCCTGAACACTCAGAACTTCACTCTTAAAAAAACGCCTCTTTAAATCAACCCAATTAATCCTTTTATATAAGCCCGTCATTCTTGCCCTTAAACTACCCTTCAACTACCCATATTCTACTCTTTTGAGGCTTTTTTATTCTATGTTTCCCTCATATCTTTAATAAATCCCATAATAATATCCTTACAATAATCAGAACGTTTAGTAGAACATTGTTTACGCTCGTTTTAACAAGGTTTGGCCTCAAATAATATAGTTATATAAGAAAAGCATACAACCAGCTTTAGAATCACGTAGAACAAGCGACAATTTGTATTTTGAGTTATAATAGCCTCAAAATGGATTCAACAAAATGGGAATTATCTGAACCAGATGATGAGGAAATGAAATTTGAGGTATATACAAATTATATTTCAGGATTGTCTTATTTATTAAATTCAAGTTACAAAAGTATTGTAGACCAACTAACAAATATAGATTTAAAACATACAATCCTCCAGAACAACCAAGCTAATAAAAGTGAGGTTCAAAAATTTTTAAATAATTCTTGGAATTCAGAAAGAATATTAAATAGCCCGAAAGAACTTAATTTAGACAGTTCCTTTGTTAAATTCGCAAATCATTGGTCGCCAGTTTTGGCGTATTACTCAATATTTTTATGCTTTCAGAGTCTATTTCTATCTCTTGGATGGGAAAAAATTATTGAACACAGAAGCTTCTTAGATAAAGTTTCTTCATTAATTAATAAAAAAAGGCTTCCTTTTATATATCCGTGGACACATTTATGTTGGGGCTGTTCTTACTACAAAAAGGAAAAATTCAACTTTGATGTGAATTTGTCAGAAGTTAACAAGTTTTCTCCACTTACAAATCCTGTATTTAGTAATGAAAGTGTGTTTATAGCTAAAATTTTAAGAACCACAAGACGCAAACAGGAAGAATATCGTGAATTGATTTGGAAGAGGGGTGGAAAAGTTAAAAACGTGGATGGTAGCCGTAAAAAAATATATAGGTTAAAGGAAAAGCAGATGATAAGTGACAATATTCAAAAGACAAGTTTGTTTGATTTTCTTTACCGTTTAAGAATCAGGTCAAACTATGAAGACGCCGATATCTTTTTTATGGGTACACGAAACCAAGCCACAGTCATTAATTATTTTCGTTCGTTAACTAATATCACCAATTATTCTTTGTTTTTTATTGAATCACTTATTGCTTCTGCAATCGGCGTGAACAATTTTATTGATATAGCTAATACATTTATTAAATCTTCAGGAAACTACAATTATGGAATAGCAAGACGAATAGAAAAACACATTGATTCTAATGTGTAGTTAAGTACATCTGAATGAACTAAGTTAATCTAATAAAGAAGTTGTTGTTTCTTATCCTCCCGCTTTAGTTTTACCCAAGTCATCTGGTTTTCATACCATCTTTTACCGTGTTTTCTTCTGACAAAGTTTTGCATTGTCATTTAATTTATCTACGAATTATCAACAATGAACTTAGTCATTACTCGCAAGGCTGCCTCTTTTAATCCCTCCCCATCGTAGTGGTGATTTGCCCCTTTAACTGTATAAAGTTTGCAATTAGGAATTAACTTTGAAGTTTTAACGCTTTGACTATAAGGGACGGTTTCATCTTTATCTCCGTGAACAATTAAGGTTGGTGTTTTTATTCTTGGTGCGGCCTTGAAACCATCATTGTTTTTGAAATCTTCGTAAAAAGTATAGTTAAGTTTTAATTTCCTTCCATCTCCGCTTTCATAATTACGATAACCCAAGTTTTTCCAATCCTCTAATTCCTTTTCTGATTTTGTTTCCATTTCTTTCTCAAGGTAATTAGAAACTGGAGATTTTAGAACTAATAAATATAACTTCTCGCTTTTTGAAGCAGCCATTATACTTGCGATTCCACCAAAACTTCCTCCCATAAGTCCAATCTTTTTGTAACCTTGTTTTTTAAGGTATTTGATAGCCTGAAGTATGTCATCCACAGCCTCGCTAACAGTAACGTCCTCAAATTTTCCTTCACTCTCCCCATGACCGTAAAAGTCAAATCTGAATGATGAGATTTTATGGGAATCTAAATTTTTTGAAAGTGAAACATAAGTATCACTATTTTTACTTGTACTGAAACCGTGAGCCATTATTACAATCGGCCTACTTTTATCACTAGCGGGATTAGATATAACCCCACAAAGCCTATCCCCTTTTGAGTTATTAAAATAAACCTTTTCCATATAATCAAAACTTATTAAGCAGTTCTTCAAATTCTTCTTTTGAAAGATTTAACAATTCACCATCTTTCGCCAGAGGAGAGTTAGTTACTTCATTCTCAAACCAGTCCAAGGGTTTATAATTTTGTGCTTCTTCTACAGATTTAAAGGAAACTTCAGCTCTTGCCAGTCCTTCAAACTTTCCGTGATACACTCTCAATGTCATTTTTGCGTTTTCAGAGATTAAGTAACTATCCCTTAAAATGTTTTTATCGGTTAATTTGCTTAATACTTCAAACTCGTCTTTTGTAATCTCTATCTTTTGCTCATTTCTAACAAGCTCTGATTTGTCAGCCTTTCTTTCAAGTTCGTATTTACCTCCCACGCTTTGAACCCGCACAACTACGCCATTTGCATTATAAAGATAGAAACGATTATATTGAGTAACTGATAGATTGGATAAATCAGGAACACTTTTTACTAAAAATTTTCTTGTAATTGTCTGCATATTACACTTTAATCAACTCACTCTTGATGCTTTTTAAGAATTCAGCTTCTTGAGGGAAACCCATTTTATTTATTGCTTCTTCAATTTCAAACCAGTCATAATTCTCATCTGCCTCGCTATGGTTATAATCATTAGCTTTCATCAGATAAAGATGAATGTCTTTTTCAACTTTTGTCCCATCGTCTTCAACTGTTGGGCGAGTTACAACGCCAAGTTTCTTAATAACTTTCAAATTTTTCAACCCAGTTTCCTCTGTGACTTCTCGCAAAGCTGTGTCTTCATAGCTTTCCTCCTCCTTTACGTGTCCTTTCGGGAACCCTAAACCATTATCATCAGGAAAGATAATTAGAAGTACGTGGGGTTTTCCCTCAACGACTTTGATAACTATTCCACCCGCCGAGATTGCCATCTTCATATTACTAAATGCTAAGCGTATTTTATCCCATTTCTGGTTCAAAAAGAACTATAGCGTTATAATATAAACACCCTGCCCCCACAAGCGGGGTAATTTTATGGAAATGGAAGATGTAGAAAGATTGAAAATAAGAATAGCGCAACTTGAGGCTGGCGAATCCGAAGCTCTCAATAAAATACTTGATGAAGTAAACTTTCTCAAAAACCCATCTCTTTTCCCTCATCTAAAGGAATTACATAAGAGGTGGCACAAACTCAAAGACCAAGGTTATTATCAGGCAAGCATACTTCAAGCAATAAAATCAGTTTCTGGTCCTGAATACGTAGATTACTTTGTTGAGTTATCCAAAGAAAAGTCGGACTTAACAAAAGAAGAACTTGCCGTTATTTCTTCCAATAGTAGCGTATACCCTCTCGTTGCACAAGAAGTTTTAAAACGCGTAATTCAATTATCTGAGAGCCAAATAAAAAAGATTAAAGAGAATCCAAACGCACATCACTATTCTGATTCTGCTTTTACCAGCTTAATTTCCTCCTTGGATAATAAAAGATTAAAAATAATTACAAAACAACTAAAAAACCTAATATTGATTGATGGATTCTCAGATTACGAAAAATGGCTCGCAACAGAAAAACTGTTTATCTTAAATGTAAATGATGCGAGAGAATTTGCTTTCAAAACACTTAAAGACAATAAAGTCAATCATATAGCGCGTAAACATTTAGTAGATTTTTTAAAAAGAACCCGTGCTGTCAATCCACCATTAAATGAGGAAGGATTGTTTATACTGCTCAATCAAAAAGAAATTGAATACTTTCACTTAGTAATTCAGGACGTTAGTTCTTATGTTTCTGGTAGTAAGAATACAATTATTTTTGATAAAGACATCTTCCAAACCTATTTGGACATATTAAATGAAAGGGTATATATCAATGACCTGGTCAAACAAAAAAGCTCATCTTTACTGTTTGGTAACGAGGAATTAAACCACGCAAAATTACTTATAGCTGTATCAGATGAAGAAAATTTAATTTCGTTTTTTTCAATATTAAGAAATGTACTTAATAACATCTCGGAAGAAATAATCCCTTTACCAGAAATCAAGAAAAACTGGCCTCGGGATTACCCAGTAGTTCTCAGAAAGTTACAAACAGTCTTCAACATACCCAATACTCCCAATTCTTTCAACGAATATTTACTCTTATGTAGATTTATCAATCTTTCGTTTCATTTAAATAATTTACCTAATAAACTTCAGCATAAAAAACTGGCGGTACAACTTGGTATAAAAGATTTTTTAAAGGTGCATCTTTATCAGAAAGTTCAAATTACAATAATGAATAAGTACCGAGAAGGATTAATAAGTCTAAGACGTTGGTGCGAATCAGTTTATTATCAAACTCAAACAGAATCTATCAAGTAAAATATGTGTTAAATATGAACAAAGAACATTCGGTAATCATTGTTCCAGGGCTTGGTAATGATACCAATAAACTTCAATGGGCAACTAAACATTGGCGAAAATTCGGCTTGGAGCCCGTGATTCACTCTGTGGGTTGGCACAACGGTGAAACAGAATTTCAGCCAAAACTTGAAAGGTTAGTCAGCTTAATTGACCAATTAACTGATAAGGGGGACGTTGTTTCACTTGTTGGCACAAGTGCTGGTGGAAGTGCCGTGTTGAATGCTTATTTTGAAAGAAAAGATACCATCTATCGGGTTGTTAGTGTGTGTGGGCGATTATATAAAGGTGCACAGGTTGGTTTCCGTTCGTATGAAACTCGCACAGTTTCTAGCCCCGCCTTCGCGCAGTCTGTTCAGCTTTGTGAAACCCGTTTGGCTTCTTTGACTGAAGG
>Ga0155653_103_pt6 | contig 27597 bp, 29 predicted proteins | sample RifCSPlowO2_01_FD_107310 | JGI IMG/M metagenome (GOLD analysis project Ga0155653, IMG submission 107310) | Candidatus Woesebacteria bacterium RIFCSPLOWO2_01_FULL_39_10b
ACCCGTTACCCTTAGCTTGGCTTAACCTAAAAGAGCTGCCAATAAATCGCCCAAACTAAACGTTAAGTTTATGTTAAAACTCATTCCTGGAAATGGCGGCTCCCATCCCCAATCAGGAGCGGTTTCGCCAAAGACGTTGGAATTACCAGAATTCTCAACGACAACATCGGTTTCAGCATTACCTGTTTCAATCGATGGATCAACACCGGGATCACCAGTATTACGATCAACATCGTTTTTACCTGTGTCTGCGTCAGCGTAAACCTCGTTATCTAAACAGGGTTTCTTGTGATGCTTCCACCACCAAGATCGTTCACCGTAGCCATACTTGTCACAGGAATTATCCTGTACTACACCAAGAAGATCTTCTATATCCGCTTTTACCTCATTCTTGGAACTATCTCCGTTATCGACAATCTTGGCCAAAACGTCCAATATACAGCCACAGTCAACATCCGCCCAGTTGAAGTTGACCATATTGTCAACCGCCACGTCGACCTTCGCATTACCGGTATCAATCGAAACTGTTCCTCCGGTATTGCGGTTGGCGTCGTTTTTACCTGTGTCTGCGTCAGCGTCAACATAATTTTCTATTCTGGCTTGGTTGGACTGATCAACCCAAACCGACCTATCATAATCAAGGTCAATTTTATTTTCAGTGTCAGCCCCATTACCCAGAATTCGCAAGCTCAGCTTAGCACCATCGCTATTTCCACCCACTAGAGCGGAGTTTGCATTGGCTTGGTTTATTACATCAACTTCAGTGGTTGCTTTACCGGTTGTTATTGAAACGCTTCCTCCAGTATTTCTGTCGGCATCGTTTTTACCGGTATTCGCATCGGCATCAACCGTGTTTTCTATCTTTGCAGAGTTGTTTTGATAAACCTGAGTTCCTGTGTCTTTCCCTTGATTTACATCAAGTTCAACTTTATTTTTGGAACTGTCTCCATTCCCTGAAATCAAAACATCCAGGTCACCTTCACAACATTTAACCTCTGCAGTATTGCTGTTTACTGTATTGGAAACGGCAACATCCGTTTTTGCTTCACCTGTATCAATAGAAACGCTTCCTCCAGTATTTCTGTTGGCATCGTTTTTACCAGTATTCGCATCTGCGTAAACGGTGTTTTCAATGTTAGCAGTGTTACTTTGCTGAACGTAAGTTGTTTGATCCAACTTAACGTCAGCCTTATTTTCTGTGTCAGATCCGTTTCCGGAAATCACAATCGTTGTATCCGCTAAAACTGGCGTAGCCAATTGCAGTAACAACGATGCAGTAGCAATTACTGATGCAACTTTCTTTTGAAGATTCATTTTCTTTTTTTCACCCCCTTTCTTTTTGGTCATCGGGTACAAGACTGCACCCGACAGGCACTTCACCTTACAAACGTAAAATTGTAAATAAATTTATCCCTCCGTTTTAACCCTTCTACCCCGCCGAACGGGGCTCAGGGTGTTTTCCGGCACAAGGCCAGAAAACAAAAACGGAGGCGCTCCAATCCAAGCTAAGCTTAGGTTGGAGAGCCTCCGTTTGCGGTCAGCTCTTATACTATATCTATAACACTAACTTATATTACCTAGAATAATTAACTTTATATAGGTTATTAGTGTAAGTATAAATATATAGGAAATATTTTAGCTTTGTCAATATGATCTTGTCTCAAACTCACTTACTTAATCTCTACAGTAACTAATTAATTATATACTTTCTGGAAAATTTATTACCCATGCTCTTTTTTTTCCAAAAAGGGCTACTTTAACTTTAAGACTTGTTTTTTGTCTTTTTAATATTTCTCACTGTTATTTGTGTCACCATTTCATTTTGGATATAGATCTCCACACTTCCGTAAGATTTCACACTTTTAAGTGCAGATTTAATCTCATCAAGAAGTTTTTCTGAAATCTTTTTGCTCGAATAGTCTGGCATAATTTTCAATCAAGAGCAGTTATTTAAATTTAAAAGAAATTTCCTCTTTTTTTCCATCTATTTCGCCAACTCTAAGAACCAGGCCTCTATCAGTCTCGCTCAAGGGAAATCCAACCCGGGTGTATTTTGTGGAAATCGCCTGGGTTTTTACAGGATCATTATGGATGTCCGGAGCAAGCCACTCATCCATGTTACCGTTAACTGAAAGCCTGACATAGTCTCTGGTTTCTATCTCAACTGCCTGCTTAAACTCGTTAGTAATTTTAAGAATTAAAATTAAGAAGGTTCTGCCTTTTATAGCTGTTGCTCGTTGTCCTTTAACAATAATTTCATCTCTTAATTCTGCCTTTTCAATCATGTATTTAACTTTCCCCACATCCACTCCATTGTTATCGCGCAGTGGAAAAGTAAACTCTCTGTTAATCTCAAGTACTGACTTTGCCTCCTTAACATCCAGTTTCTCTGAAGAAACTTTTTCGTTTGACTTAGAGGGAAGTTTTGAGAAAAAAATAAATGCCGCTGTCGAAAGCAAGATCAATAAAAATCCGCCTAACAATTTCTTATTTTTATTAAAGTTAAAACCTTTTATTGAAAAATTTCTGTCTTCCAACCCAAAGCGTTTAAATACTTTAAGAAATAAAAATGCAAGTAGTTGCTTTAATCTAACCACAACTTTTTTAGAAAGATAAAACATTCTTATTAAAATTTTTCTTTTATTTCCTATCCCTTTAGCAACTGAGACAAAGAAAGGCTTTGGGATCAATTTCATACAATTTAGTGAGAGCAGTCTTAAGGTAACTTATGCTTTTTTTGAGGCAGATCAAACGTGCAAGTATCTTACCCAAGCAGAAAGTCTTTGTCAAGTTTAAAGTCCAACCAACACTTTCATCTAACAAACTAGTCAGTTTGTTTAATTAAAATATCTATAAAAGTGTCGTTGTCTCCCGTTTTTGAAATTTCAACCCGAACCTCTTTTTTCCCGTCTGCGGCGACTAATTTGTTCAAAACATCATCGTTTGTTTTGGTTGTAACAAAGGTTCTCACATTCATTCCTTCTTTTGTAATTTTTTCCTTATACCAACTGGTTATTATGTCTGAATTATCCCTACTCCTTATTCTCAAAGTATCTTCTGAAGAGAAGAGCACTTCAGAGTCCGGGTATTTATAATGATTAATAGATAATTTAGTTGGGGCTGGTAGCTTTTCTTCTTGGATAGATGGGGTAATTGGAATAGTCGGATAGGGAATAGAAGTTATTTTACTCGTTGTCCCTTCAATTTGATCTTTAATAACTTTTTTTTCTGAAAAATCGTCAACCTGTGAATTTTCCTTCTTTTGACCAAAATAAAAACCGATAACTAAAATGATAAGAGCAACAGACGTTAATATTACATTCATGAAGTCCTCCCCATTCTACACCACGAAAGCAAGAAATTAATATTTCCAACCCCGTGGCTTTGTTCCATACCACTTTATAAGCGAATTTACGGAGTCTCCCAAATTTCTTTTAGGCTTCCATCCCAATATTCTTTTGGCTTTATTGATGTCAGCAATCATTTTTGCATATTCACCTTTTCTGGGTTTCCCTTTTTTCAAATCAAACTTTACCTTTGTCATTTCCTGAACTTTATTAACTATTTCTAAAACCGAATTTCCCCCCCCTGTCCCCAAGTTGACAATCTCACTCTTACCGCCTAGAAAAAGATACTCTAGTGCCTTAATGTGAGCTTCATTAAGATCAACGACATTTATATAATCTCTTACGGGAGTTTTGTCTGGCGTTGCCACTTTTGGACATGTCAAGTAAAAAGGTTCAATCTCCAAAGCGCCTCGCACCGCGTTTTGCATAAGTAAAACCGATGGATTCTTAGAATCACCTATCTTCCCATCCTCGCTTGCACCACAGACATTAAAGTATCGCAGAATCATATAATTTAAACCCCTTAATTTACCCAACCACTCAATCATCTGTTCAACCATCCTTTTGGATTGACCGTAAGGGTTGGAAGGATTTATCGGATGTTTTTCGTCAATGGGAACATATTCTGCCTCTCCATAAACAGCGCAGGTTGAAGAAAAAACAATATTTTTGACTCCATTTTTAAGCATGGTTAAAATAAGATTTAATGACCCACAAACATTATTTGCAAAATATTTTTCCGGGTTTTCCATCGATTCATTAACCAAACAAGAAGAGGCGTAATGGATAACCGCATTAATCCCTTTCTCTTTTGAAAAAATAAAGTCAAAAGGTTTTCTCAAGTCAACTTCATAAAACTTCAAATTTACTTTACCGAATTTTTTCTGCAAAAATTCCAAAGGCTCTTTATAACCAGTTGAAAAGTTATCGATTACGACAAGCTGGTAACCTTTTTTTAGCAAAAGATAGGAAGCAACCGACCCGATATATCCCCCTCCGCCTGTAATTAGAATTTTTCTTTTCATGCCTGTCAGACTAGCTGCAATCTTTTTGCCCAAAATCTTATTTTTTCTGGCGCTTTAGGCAAATATTTTAAGATAATAAAAATGGCAAGAAGGATTCCCGTTGTATCAAAAATTAGATCCCGCATTTTTGGTTCTCTTCCCGGAGTGAAATTTTGATGAAATTCATCCGAAAGACCATAGATAATAGCAATCAATATCGAATAATAGGAAGCCCTTAGTCTTGATAAACTGCTTTCCTTCAACGCCCTGAAAAGAAGAGTCGTAAAGATTGCATACTCAACTACATGAGCGGTCTTTTTGAAAATAAAATCCTTCCAATGGATATCGGAAACAGCAGTTGTCGGTCTTGAGGAAAAAAAGAAAATTATCCCCGCCCAAATAAAAACTGGTAGCCAAAGTTTAAACTTTTTTTGAATCATTTCCCTTTCATAAATTATCTTTATCATTTTTAATATTATATCTTTCCTTCCTTAAAAAAGAGAATACTGCCAAACCAATAAGTCCGATTCCCAAAACTACCAAGACAATGGCAAATGCCGGAATTTTATTTTTCCTTTCCACTTGTTCCGAAGAGACAGAAGCCTCTTTACCAATTTCCTTTATTCCGACTACTAGTCCAGAATCCACTCCATTCGCAGTTAATCCAAAAACTTCTTCATTTTTCAAGCTGTCATCATTCAAATCTCCAGTTGGTTTTAAAGAAGAAGTTGGTCTTATTGTCGAAATCGGAGTGGGTGTCGGAGTTTTACTGGGCTTGGGAGAGGGAGTTAAAGTTGGCGTGTTCGTCGGCTTGAGAGTATTGGTAGGTATGGAAGAAGGAGTTTGTGTTTCTGTCGGTTCCGGGGTTGGAGTCGGACATGGATCTAAAATATTGTCTTTGTTAGACGTACCTCTGGTGTTACTTGAAAAGCGATCAATAAAATCAGTACCCTCGGTACCGATTTGGAACAATCTTCCTATAGATCCTTCTTGCGATGATGTGCAAACTCCGCCTTGATTTCCATAAGATATATCATCAATAGGATCTGTAACACTTTGTTTGTATAGACGTATCCTATCACCACTATTTCCCAGATAGTTATTTACTGAAATAACTTTAAATTCTCCATTAATCAAGCCAGGACCATAATCGTGGGGCTCGGGGATTTCAATATCACCTTCGTTGCCATCTGTCTTCAGGTGCGTAAGATAGTAACTTGACAAGTCTATGTCCCCATAAACATACAACTCTATCCAATCTCCATAACCATCCGAGCGGGAGGCCGGACTAAACTCATTTATCACTACCTGTGCACTCACACACTTATGAAGTAGCAAAAAAACCACCAAAAAAAATAAAAAGCCAAACAATTTGGGAAGATTAAACTTGAATATGGATATTGGATTTTGCATTCTTGTTTCGCATTTTGAGCTTTAAATTTCGAATTAACTTAATAGTTTATATGTAGATAAAAAGTATCTAGATTTGAATCGTCATTATCAACTCTCACATACCGAAGTTTACAGCCATTCCATCCTGTATAACTTCCTCTAAATAAAGTTCCTGATCTCACAGCCTTAACTTCAGACAAAGTCAAACTGTTCATATCGATGCCATTGTGAAATTGGTAAATTCTTCCAACCCATGTATTTCTTACCGCCCAAGTTGTCCCGTATCCTTGGGTAAACTTTATTTTTGGGTTAATAGGCCAATCCCAACTTCCACTGGGAGTAAAAGAATCTCCGTCAGAGCTTCCGCAAAAACTTCCCGAACAATTCTCATAATCCATACCCCCTTTCAAAAAATTAAACGGGTTTTGGGGACTTGCGTTTTCAGATACAATGAAATGAAGATGCCCGCCCGACGAATTGCAGGATGCTCCCTGAATAATTGAAGCAATTCTTTGCCCCTGAGATACTTTTCCAACTTCTTCTTCATCTCCCTTCCCCGCAATAATAGCCTGAATCGCTTCAAATTCAGCTTTGGCAGCCAGTAAAAGCTGTTGATATTTATTCTCATCATTTTTAGTTTGCTCAAGTAAACTTGCTTTGGCTGCTTTTTGCACTCCCAAAACCGCTTTTTGATTCTCCAACTCATTTTGTAATTCTTCTTGACCTAACTTTTCCTTGAGATAAACCTCTTGGGCATTCTCCAATCTAATTAAAAGGTTCCTATCCGCGTCTTGGATTTTTTTGAGATAATGATAACTCAAAACTGCTTCAGAAAAATCACCTGAAGAAATCAAAAAAAGGTAGGGTTGATTTAATCTAGACATCTTATAAGTCTTAATCACTCTGGAAGTAAAAGCATTTGATAAGGAAGTCAAGGAAGTTTCTAATCTGTCAATTCTCCCTCCTAGAGAGACAATTTTTTCCTCTGTTTGGCTAATTTTTAAGATTGTTAAATGAATTTGTGCATCATATTGGGCAATTTGATTTGATAAAGTGGTAGCTTTACTTTCTAACTTCTCAATCTCTCTCTCATATTCTTCGATTTCTCTCGTTAGTTTTTGCAATTTTTCTTCATGAACTTGAGCAAGTAAAAAATCTACTTTTAGAAATGTTCTGCCTAAACTAAAAAGAAGGATAAATATCAGGAGAGGAATTAATTTTCTTTTGTTCATCGCTTTCTTCTCACCCTGGTTACAGCCAGAAAACTTCCCAAAGTAGCAAGGATGAATCCTGAAGCAAGTTCGATTAATAAAACTACCCCAAAAATAGCAGATAATTTAAATATGTCTCGAGGTAAAACTGGAATTTCTCCAAAGTATGATATAAGCAAAGGAGTTGAATAAAGAACCAGAATAAAGGCAACCAGCCAACCAAGAAAAACGCCAGCAAAAGCGTAAAGCAGTGCCTCAATAATTATTGGACTTCTTATGAAAGAGGGGGTTGCCCCTATCAGACTTAATATCTCAATTTCATCTCTCCTTAAAGTCATTCTTAAACTAATGATTACCATTAAGATAAGCAGTGAAGTTCCAGCTAAAATAGAGGCAAAAACTCCTCCTCCTAAACGTATATAAAAAGAAATATTTTTTAATCGTTGGACAACACTGGAAAGTGCATCCTCGCTCCCCAAACTCGCAGTAAATCCAACCTGATCAACAAAGGCCTCATTTTTAATTTCATCAATCACCTCCTGGGCATGTGCCAAATCATTAAGAGAGATTTCAACGCTTGCCGGAAAGATAGATGGACTGACCAGCTCAGACAAAAGAGGATTGTCAGCTGTTGCTCGTTTATAAATTTCTAAAGCATTCTCTTTTGAGACAAATCTAACCTTTTTAACTCTCAGATCATTCTCAAGTTTTTTTTGAAAATTCACAACATCTTCTTCAGACGCCTCATCTTTCAAAAAGGCGATAATTTGTGGCCTGGTTTCAAAATACTTAAGAACCTGCGAGGATGAATATGTAAGTAGGCAAAGGAGTGTAATTACAAAAAAAGTGATAGATAAAACAAAAAAGGCAGCCAACGCCTGAAATGGTGATCTTCGGATATGATCAAATGCAGTTTTAAAGTGGATGCTAACCATTTCTTTTCCCCTTCCTTTTTTTACTCGAATTAGACGTATCTTTGGTCACTCTTCCCTCTTCTAATTCAATGACCCTTTCTCTAAATTTTTCAACGATCATTTTATGGTGAGTTGCAGTAATCACGGTTTTACCTTCCTTGTTTATCTTTTGAAAAAGCTGCATTATAGCTTCAGCGGTCTTCCAATCCAAATTCCCTGTCGGCTCATCTGCTAAAATTACAGTTGGATTAACAACCAAGGCGCGAGCCAAGGATGCCCGTTGCAATTCTCCTCCCGACAATTGCGCCGGAAAAAGCTCACTTCGCTCTAAAAGTCCAACAAGCTGAAGTACATTGTCTGTTCTTACCTTCCATTCATTTTTGGAAACCCCGACAACAGCCAAGGCTATTTCAATATTTTCTCTTAAGGTGCGTTCTGGAATTACCTTAAAATCTTGGAAAACGACACCAATCTTTTGCCTTAGTTTTGGAATTTCTTTTCCTTTAAGCTTGATAACATCCTGATCCCCGAGTAATATTTCACCAGAATCAGGAAGTATTTCTCGTAAAATTAGTCTGATTAAAGTTGTCTTGCCCGCACCGGATGGGCCAGTAATAAATACAAATTCTCCATCAACAACCTCAAAACTTACATTCTTTAAAGCAACAATACTCCCGAAGCTTTTAGTAACATTTTTGACTTGCAACATGGACAGTATAAGATTAGCAAATTAGGAAGCCAAGGACAATCTTTAAGTGAAAGTCCACCCAAACACTTTGAGGAAATGGAATAGGAAAGGTATTCTGAAGGCAGTTCGTTTTGGAGAAAAAGGCGACAGCAAGAAAGATGATATAATGAGGTTAATAAATAAAACGAGCATTATCAATGAATAATTCACCATCTCAAATTAAATGGAACAATGAAGTGAAATTAATTGTTTCTGACGTAGACGAGACAATTGCCGATCTTTATGTTAAAGCTGAACCAGAGATGATACGGGAATTGACTCAACTACTAAAGGAAGGTAAAGCACTGTTCTTTGTCACTGGTCAGGGACTTAAAAGTGTTCAATGGCGAATTATTGATCCAATTCCACAGCAATTAAGAAGCCTTATCTTAGTTGGTCATTGTAGTGGTGCAGAAGTATGGGGACATAACCCAGATGGTAGTTTGCATTCTCAACCTTTTTATAGCGTTTACAATCTGTCAGAAGAGCAAAAGAAAAAATGGCGGGAGTTGATATGGCAACTTGTTAAAGAGTTCAACCTTAAAACTTATCCCACAATGTCAGTAAAAGAATTTCTTAAAAAAGCTGGGAATAATCCACTAACAGTTATGCTTGAAGATAGGGGTCCCCAAATTACATTTGAGGTAGTGAATGGTTATGATTTAACGCCTGAACAGGCAAATCAGATAGAAACTAACATACCTGAAACGCACGGTCACTATGATTTAAGAGTTCCTATTTTAGAAAGAGCTGAACAGCTATTTACTGAGACTAACTTACCAATTACTCCTCGATTAGGAGGCATATTTGCAGTTGATTTTGCTGTCAAAGGTGTTTCTAAAACTACAGCGGTAAAACACGTTCTCGAAGAAAGGTTGGTCCTTTCATCGTTGGGATTAAGTAAAGAAGATATTGAAAATCCTAAACATACGGAAGTGTGGGGAGATAAATTTTCAACAATCAGAGGTGGGACAGATAGACACATGAGTGAAGCTCTGGTGAAAGAGGTTCGTTCGATTGATTTTAGAGAAGAAAATCCTGAAGAATTTATCAAGGGATATAACATTGTCGTATGGAATGGTGAAGAGCATTTACATGAGGGTTTACTAGAGTATTTGCAATTAAGACATTGTTAGTAATTTTACTCGAAGTGTCAGAGGTTTGAATATTAATTTTGCCTAGAAACCCTAGGTGTCAAGTTATCCCACCTTCCAAGTGGTAATCATCGGTGTTTCCACTCTTAAACTCTGTTAAACCATGGACACTCAAAAAGTAATAGAAGAAATAAAAAAGAAATACCCCGGTAAAACAATTATTCTTGATCCTCAAGATAATCCTAGTGAAATCATTTGTGAGATAGATCCCACCATCGATCATCCAGAAAAAAGCATCGCGCTTGCCGTTGTTGGACGATCAAAACCTCACTACCACAAAAAATCTACCGAGATTTATGAAGTGATAAAAGGCGAATTAACAGTTTATAAATCTGGGAAGAAATATGTTTTAAAGGAAGGAAAAAAGCTTAAGATTGAACCCGACGAAGTTCACAATGTCGAAGGTGAGGAAGCATGGTTTTTAACTTATTCCGAACCGGGATGGAGATTAGACGATCAAATAGTTGTAGATTAATATTCCACCTTCCAGGTGGTAAATACTCTGATCGAAAGAGACTAGCGCCAAAAGTGAGAGACTACTAAGAACTGAGATAAATTACTTCTTTACGTCTTAATCATAACCCGTATGGTTCTAAGACGACTAACAAGGTCGTCAATCAAAGTCATAAAGACCAAGCTAGGCATAGTCAAATAAAACCTCAGTTAATAGAAAAAAAATTCAAATTTTTAACTCTCTGCCTTTTGACCTAACAAAATCAATTTAGCTTCTAAAGCTGTTCTGGCTTGGGTTCGCTCAGGATAATAATCTTCAAAAGTCTTGATAATATGCGATAAACTTATGGTTATATTAAAGTTGCGCTTCTCGAGCAAGTGGTTTATTAGAAGTTCTATTTCCATCTTCCGAGTTTTAGTTCTGTTAAAATATTTCTAATGTATAAAGTCAATTTTTATACTTTCCCTGGTAGAATTTCACCTATAAAAAATTTTTTGGATAGGTGTCAACCTAATTTAAGAACAAAAATTCTTCGCCAACTCAAGTATGTGGAAGAATATGGCCTAAACCCAGCAATTCCTAATATCAAGAAAGTAACGAATACCCCTCTTTGGGAATTGCGAATACTTGGAAAAGATAACGTTCGAATTATTTGTGTATCTTTACCAGAAAAAGAGATTAAAGTATTACACATTTTTAGAAAGAAAAAGCAAAAGACTCCAACCAAAGAATTAAACAGAGCCCTGAAAAGACAGCAGGAAGTAGTTGACTAATGATGTCTAATAAGATATCATACTTTTACTATGAAAGATTTAACTTTAAATGACTACTTAAAAGAACAACTAAAAGACCCTGAATTTAAAAAGGAGTGGGAAAAAAGTGAAGCTGCTTATCAGGTTACAAGAGAGCTAATTTGCGCTCGTATAGAGGGCAAAATTTCTCAAAGACAACTTGCTAAAAAGGCAAAAACAACACAGGCGGTAATTTCTCGTATAGAGAACATGAGTGTAAGTCCTTCTATTGGTTTGCTTCAGCGCATTGCTGATTCTTTAGGAAAAAAGCTTGAAATCAAGTTTACATAGCAGAAAAGATTTTTCCTATTCAGTGAACCCAGTGTAAACAGACTCAGTGCGAGTCAGTTGGCACTTAATAGACCTAAAATTTGATATAGTTAACTGAGTATGAATATTGATTTAACACCTGAAGAAAAAAAGTTAGTCGAGTATTCAAAGGATGCCATTGTCAAATATAATAAAATTCGTCACACGAATGGCGGAATAGATACTTTGTATTCCTTCCTTCTTTCGGACAATGGAAAGATTTATGATGGGGCAAGTTACGAGCCGAATATTGCTCATGCTTCAGTTTGTGGCGAACGATGTGCGATTGCGAATATGGTATTACAGGAATCATATAAAGCCAAGATTAAAAGTATTGTTGTTGCAGATCCGGTTCCCGAAGTTCAAGAAAATGGTACTCCGCCGTGCGGGACCTGTCGTCACCTTATATGGATCTACGGAACACCTGATACAACAGTTATTCTGATGCAGTATATCCAAGGAAAAGACGGCTGGTCATTTCCAAAAATAGAGAAATATACAATTAAAGATTTTTACCCACATCCATACGAACCTAAAGAGGGACTTTGGGATAATTGGCAACCGAAATAGTAGGTTTAGACAGCAAGAGTAAGGGAAGGTTTAACTTTTTCTATTTCCTCCCGGATTTGAGCTATAAGCCTAAAATCTTCAAAAGTCTTGACCCTCCTTCGATACTGAGCGAAGGCGAAAACCAAGCTTGTCTTATTTCGAGCGAATGCGAGAAACAAGGTTCTTGAATGTAATGAAGGGTTCTTCTTTTGAGTGAATGCGAGAAACAAACTCTGTTTATATTAGTGTTACGATTCTCGAGCACTTCGATTCGCTATGCTCACTCAGTGCTATAGCATAGTGAATCAAAGTTATTTCTTTTTCTTTGAAGATGTTTTTTTGGTTATGTCCTTTTTCTTTTCTATTATTTTGGCTTTCTTTTTAACATTTGGAGTTTCTTCCTCTATTACTGGTTTTTCTTTTTTAACTTCTTCTGTGGGGGTAACGGGAGTTAATATTCTTAATATTTTATCTAGCTTGGCATTTATTGCGTCGAGTTGAACATTATATTGGAGTCTATTGTCGCTTTTGAAATCAGGCCTTTTACCCCTATCGCCAAAACTTCTTGAATCCGAATCTCTATTTCTTTTTTCAAAACATTCACTACAAAAAACCGGCTTATCGCCAGTCGGCTTAAATGGTACCTCACAATCCTTTCCGCAGTTGCTGCAGACTGCCTTGTGCATTTGTTTGTCTCTTCCTCTATCACCGAAGTCGCGTTTGCGAAAATTCCTTTGGCCATAATCCCGTCTGTCACCAGATCTGTTGTCCCGTCTAAAATTTCCCATACTGCTATTGTACCACAAGATTGGTTTTTGAAGTTTACGATTCAAGATAAACACTTCTATGTTTATCTTGATCGTGATCGAAAGTTTTGGTATTTACTGGATTCACTTTATTTAATAATAGCGTCGAGGCTGTTAAGAAGAGATAAGGTTTCGGGAAGCGAAAAGTGGGTTGTAACTGCAGTCTTTTAATCGCCTCCCACCACACCTTCAAAAGCTCAACTTGGACTAAATCTTCAAAGGCCTTTAATTACCTTATCAACTGTTGTTTTTATAATCTCAGGGTTAGGGAGCAAAACTATCTATATTATAAAAAGTGTAAGAAAATATATTGAATGGTTTTTACTTCAATTTTCGGCTTAAAGTATCAGCAATTTAGTTTACATGATACGGCTTCAAAAACGATTATTTAGAAGATACAATACCTCCTGTTGTTATTAATTCCAACAACTTAGAAAGGAGTATTGTATGAGTGAGACAACCATACGTAAACTGGTTGAGGCTAGACTAAGGGTGGTTAATGAGGTCAATTCAGGAAAACTCTCAGTTTCCTCTGGAGCAAAGATTTTAGGTATCACAAGACAAGGGTTGTGGAAACTTAGAAAGTCAGTTGAAAAGTATGGATCAAGTGCTGTATGTGGCAGAAAAAGACTGATCATTCCCAAATCAAAAGAGAAAAGAAGACCAGTAACGCTATATGCCAAAGGGTATCCGGGAGAAGAAATTCAGATTGACACCACCGAGCCCTTTGGCAAAAAAGGGATCATTCTTATCTCCACTGTTGATGACTGTTCCCGCTTCGGTATGGCAGATTGCTACTTCTACAACAATTCCCAAAATGCTGCTAATTTCCTTCTTAAAATAGTCAGAGAAGCTCCATTTCCCATTAAGGTAGTTAGAACCGACAACGGTAGTGAGTTTAAAAAATGTTTTACCGCTGCTTGCAAGAAGCTAGAGATTGTCATCAAGAGAAACCCAAAGCACCCAACCAGCAATGGCAAAGTAGAAAGAATGCACCGGACAATTGAAGAGGAGTGTTTCTGGAGAGTTCAGGCGCACAAAGAGAATATTGATTATGGCCGCTACTGGTTAACTGGTTATCCCGTTATCTCGCCTGGTACAATACCAAAAGAAAACATGGAGGATATGGAATGAAAGGAAGAACCCCGCAGCAAAGAATTGAAGACTGGATACTTGCAAACAAGTCTACTCTACATTACCCGATGTCAACGAAGCCCTGATACTGTACATCATTTGTCTAGTTTAGCCTTGATATGAGATAATGGATTAGTTGAGTTATAAGGATACAAAGGTTCTAGACCGGCCTGCTCAACACGACTGTGCACCCATGTAAGCGTATCCTTAAGCATTCAGTCATTCAAGAAATATCAAATTTTTGAATAACTATCTTTAGCTGGGGTTTTTTGTTTTCCTTAGGAAAGATAGAACCATCGAACCGCAATTTTGGTATTTGGATTATTTGTGATATAATACTAACTCCAAGAGCAGATTGAAGCAATAGATCTGCTTAATTTTTTAACATATTTTGAATTTGAGATAGATAAAGGTACCCCAATTATTTTATTTTTCTTCTTGTATCTTTTCATCTTCTTCAATAATACGTAATTAATTGAGCAGTTTTATTGATTTGATCGATTTTTAAATATAAATGTATAGACACAATAATCGTAGATTTTTTAATAGGCGGGGTGGTTCATTTGGAAATAGTAGAAATGGGCATTTTGGTCGTGGAGGAAGAAAAATTCCTGTTTACAATCCGGCAATGTTCATAAACAAAGTCGCAGAACAGGCTCTTGAAGAATTTACTCCAACCCATTCTTTTTCGGATTTTCAAATTCACTCTATTTTGAAACAAAATATAGCCTCTAAAGGATATAAAGTTCTTACCCCCATACAAGACTTGGCAATCCTGCCTATTCTCGAAGGAAAGGATGTTTGCGGTATTGCAAATACAGGTACAGGAAAAACAGCAGCATTCTTAATCCCGCTAATTGACAAGGTATTAAAAAACGATCGCGAAAAGGTTCTCATTATCACCCCGACACGAGAATTGGCTATCCAAGTCGAACAAGAATTAAGAGAGCTGGCAAGAGGAACTCGTATTCAATCGGTTATTTGTATCGGTGGAGTTGGTATTGGTAGTCAAATTCATAGACTAAGAGGAAATTCTCATTTTGTTGTGGGAACTCCCGGAAGGTTAAAAGATTTAGAAAGTCGAAGACAGTTGAATTTTAACTCATTCAGAAGTATTGTTTTGGATGAAGTAGATCGAATGCTCGATATGGGCTTTATTGTTGATGTTAGCTATATTGTCTCCAAACTTTCTCGGGAGCGGCATTCTCTCTTTTTCTCCGCCACCTTACCGGAAAAGGTACAAAAAATTATGAGAGATTTTGCCCGTGATCCGCAGGTTTTCTCTCTTAAACCCCAGCAAGCTCCCGTAAACGTAAACCAGGATATTGTGAAGTTAAATGGTCGGGATAAAATTGATGTGCTTGACGAACTATTAACTAATAGGGGGTTTGAAAAAGTTCTTGTATTTGGAAGAACAAAAAGAGGAATCGACAGAGTTGCCAGCGCTTTAGTTAAGCGAAGAGTAACAGTTGCAACTATCCATAGCAATAAATCCCAAGGACAAAGACAGAAAGCACTGGAGCTTTTCAAAAACAATAAAGTACAAGTACTCCTTGCCACAGACATTGCATCGCGCGGACTTGATATCAAAGACGTCACTCACGTTATTAACTACGATCTTCCCGGAACCTATGAAGACTACATTCACCGCATCGGAAGAACAGGAAGAGCCAATAAAAAAGGAAACGCTTTGACTTTCGTTGTTTGATTATTAAAAGCTTCAAGAATACCCCGTCATAAAAGACGGGGATTAGTTACCTTTTACCAAAGGTTCCAGCAGTGAAAGTTACAATGTTGTTTACGGTTACTTTTTAAAAATCTGTCAAAAGAATAAGTTAAAAGTAACCTTTACTACATCCTCCGACATAATCGGTGCTGGTAAATATCAAAGTTACTGGCTTTACGAAGATAATAGTTGGGTTAAGGTAAGAAAAACTAGTTACTCGAAAGTAATTATTGACAAATTCTGTCCCATTAATAAGAAAATCAAGAATAATCGTAGTTTACTTTTTTCTTCCAAGAAAATTAAACCTTTTAATCAGCCATCTCTTTTTGATCTTTTTTTACGACACTAACCAGCTGGATGTTTTACTTTTGACTTATTCTTTTGTCCATTTCTTCTTCTGATGGCTTAGTCTTTCAGGAAAAAGTAGAGAGAATTCTGTTTACTTCTTTTGTCGTCAACTCAACTGGGTTTACTCAACAACCTTAATTTTTCCCACGTCCATAAGCCAGCCGGCTTTGATTCCTGAGAGCGTTTCCCCCCAAACCTTAACCTTTTTTCCAACGAAACTTTGCAAATCAATTACAGTTGATGTTAGATACACATTTTGCGATGGGCCACCCGGACGTTCTAGGTGATGTGTTCCCTCACCTTCAACCCCTCCTTCTACAAGCATTCCCTCAACACTATCCGGTAAAACTGATTCATCAGCCAATCCCGCTTCCGTTTCTGTTTTCATAACCTGTTCTTTTTCTCCACTTGAGGTATCTTTTTTAAAAGCTAAAGACTTTCCGGAAAGAAACCAACCGGCAACAATCCCTAGCAAAACTACAACTAAGGAAACTGCCACAATTAGCAAAGTTTCTTTTTTTCCTGAAGTAGAAATTTTTTTAAGAATCCCGTCTTTTTCCAGAGCTTCTTCCTGATTTTGCTTTATGTTTTGATTGGTATTAACTTCTTCCATAGCAATCAATATACCACTTCAAGTTATCCGACAACAAGAATGTCTTCTTTTTCAAAAAGACTGAATTTACAGTTTCTGAATTTCTGCCTCTATAAATTCATCCAAATCCCCATCCAAAACAGCATCTGGGTTCGAAGACTCAATATTGGTACGCAGATCTTTGACCATCTTATAAGGATGCAGAACATATGAGCGAATTTGGTTTCCCCAAGAAGCAGGCCTGTAGTCTCCTTTAATTTCCTCTATTTTTTCTTCTTTCTTTTTTTGCTCTAATGCCCAGAGCCTCCCTCGCAGTAAATTTATTGCAATTTTCCTATTCTGTTCTTGAAATCTTTCAGCCTGAGCAGTAACAACAACATTAGTTGGTTTGTGTTTAACCCTTACAGCAGTTGAAACCTTTTGAACATTCTGCCCTCCTTGAGCTGAAGCTCGGAAAAACTGCCATTCTAAATCCTCCTCCTTAATCTGAACATTGGGTAAATCCAGTTCTTCCAGCTCGGGCAAAATTTCAACTAAGGCGAATGAAGTTTCTCTTTTCTGATCAGCGTTAAAAGGAGACTGACGAACCAATCTATGCGTTCCCGCCTCTCCTTTAAGATAACCATAAGTATATAACCCCTCAACCTTAAAAGTTATACTTTTTATTCCTGCTTCTTCTCCCTCTGATATATCAATGGTTTCTGTCAACCAACCTTTTTTCTCGCAAAATCTCACATACATCCTGTAAAGCATACTTACCCAATCCATCGCTTCAGTTCCACCCTGTCCCGCGTGAATAGAAACAAGAGTGTTTTTCGAGTCGTACGGACCTGAAAGAAAAGAAGAAAGCTTAAGCTTATTAAACCTTTTTTCCAAATTTTCGATCTCGGCCTTAAAGTCCAGACTTAAATCCTCAGACTCAGATAATGATACAAAAAAAAATAGCTTTTCTTCCAAATCCTCAACTTCATCAATTTCTTTTCTCAGATTACCCAGTTCTTGCATAATTTTTTTAGCATTCTCTGGATTGTCCCAAAGCTTAGAGTCAGTAGAAATTGCTTCAAGCTTGCTAAGTTCCCCCTTTTTTCCAGCTAAATTAAGAGAGTTTTTCATCCGCTCCAACTCTATAGCTAAATCTTTGACTTTTTGATTCAAATCAGACATATTGTTTAAGGTTGACAAACAAACTTATAAACAATTTCCCTATCCTCCTTCCTTAACTCAAGATAATCTCCAACAACACTTTTATAGGTAGGAGTTTTATCATTCTTTGGTATTTCCTCTTTTACTCCTAGAACATTGATCAGTTTTTTCCTTCCCAAATCAAGAGCTGTATTTATAGGCTTTGGTACATCTTGCCAACCCAAAACTTCAGTTAAAACCGTCTTCCCCCCAATAATTAGAAAACCTTCTAAAATTAGTGCTAAAATAAATCCCCAGAATAAAAATGCTATAGAATTTTTCCCCAATGACCAGTGAATATATAAATATCTTACCCGGGCAAGAGTAAAAACTAGTAAAAAAAGTAGAAAGACAATTGCGATTGCCTGCCAATAAGTGGGCGCTATATCGAGATTACCAAGTTTAAAATTAAAAGTTTTAGAAATAAAGCTTAAATTGCCCATTTAACTAAAATAATATCACTAAAAGCTACCCATAAACTACCGAGGGCCAAAAGTTCTCGGTATTCTCGCCCTTTGGGTTTCAACAAGTCCTTCGGCAAGCTCAGGCCGTTCGAGGCTCTGAGGAAGCCCTCAGGCTCTCGAAGAGATAGTAAGCATGGCCGAACCATTTGTTTCTCTGCATTCGCTCCTGCCTGCGCAGGCACGTATCCCAGCTAAGCTGGGTATTCGCGAATGCTTGAAATAAAAAACGGAGGTTGTAAATTCTTAAGGAGCAGGTGTTGCCGAACTAGTAGCAACAGGTGTTGGAGTCGTAGTGGGAGTCAAAGTCGGAGAAAGAGATGCTTTTGGCGTTGGAGTTTTGGATGGAAAAGACTGACCCACCCTTAGGCCAGTAGTTATTTGGATATCCATTCCCTCTAAAGATTTAATTTTACTAACTACTTCCTTATATATACCTTTAAGTTTACCTGTAACTTCATCACTTACCTCACTAGGAACATTTTTTCCGAAAAAAATCTCGGTTATCTCATTATCCTGATCCTCTGCATTTCCAACCTTTACACTTGAATAACCCAATTCTTCTAACTTATTTTTTAAAAAGACAGCTTCACCAGAAATCCCTGTACCATTCAAAATCTCTATTTCAAATTCTTTCTTATTGACTACCTTTGGAGTAGGTGTTGCTGTCGGTAAGCTAGTTTCTTCAAACGAACTGGGTGTGGGAGTCGGTTCTTCGGGAGATGTAGATTTTTTTGACCTAAAAAATAAAAATGCTCCCAAGCTAACAACAATTATCAAAAAAGGGGTAATTACAAATACTTTCTTGTCTGCCTTCTTCTTTCCCGTCGGAAAAGTCACTTCTGTTCTTTCTTTTCCATTATTCTCAATATCAGAATTATTTTTTCCCAGAGAATTAACCTGCCCCTCTTCCATAACTAACCCCTAGTATATAACTATAGTTTTGATAAAGTCAAACTAGACTAGAACGTAGATTTTACCTTACCGGGTCTAAATTCGCGACAGATAAAAAGAGTCTGAAAAGAAAGCAAAACTTTCAATTTAAATCGTCTGTCGAAATTCATTTAAATAAACTAGTGCACCTTCTAATCCTCCTTTATCACCCAATAATGATTTTTTAATCTCTGGTACTCGGGGGAAAATTTTCAAGTACTCCTGCAAATAATTTTTTAACTTTTCCCAAGATACTTTTTCTGATTGGATTATCCCACCTCCAAGAATAACTACCCCTGGTGACCAATGGAGAATTGTGTTGGCAAGACCAATTGCTAAAAGCTTAGTAATCTCGTTCCAAATTTTCTCATCATTGATTTCTTCTGGGTTTTTTCCGAACCTTTTTTTAATCCCGCTTCCGCCAACTAAACCTTCAAGATCCAAAAATTTTCCGGTAATTGATGAATCCGCATCAATAATTTGATGGCCGGGTTCGAAGCCAAAAATATTTTTGTCTATTTTTTGGTTGACAATCCTCACACCTCCAACTCCTGTACCTATAGTAATATAGGCATTAATTGAATATCCCTTACCTGAACCTTTTACTGCTTCAGCTAAACCGGCTAAAGCCGTATCATTCTCAAGATAAACTTTACTTTCTAGCAATTTTTCAAGTCCTTCTTTCAGGGGTTCACCTTCCCACTCAGGTAAATTAGGAGATTTGAACAACCTTGTTTTTTCTTTATTAAAAACTCCGGCTACTCCACCAACTACTGCCGTAAGTTTTGCATTAGAACCTACCTTTTGCCAATAATTAGCAATAATTTTAATAGCTTCTTTGAAACCCAAAGGGGTATCAAAAACTTGAAAACTTAAAATTTCCTTACAGTCTTTTGAAACAGCAAGTCTCATTTTTGTACCACCTATGTCGAAAAGCAAAAACATACTAATATTAGTCGTGTGGAAATTAGGAATCCTCAATTGAGAAGCCAACTTCCAGCCCAACTATTTCAAAGGATAACAGGCTTTACAAATCCCCAACTCTTCCAATTTCTCAAGATAGGAAATTATTGTTGTTACAAATTCCGCATGGCTCCAAACCAAAGGCGCGGCCGATAAATGTTCTCCTGTATAAGGGTCTATCTGCTCAGGCAAAACTCCTGAAGGAGAAGCAACTCTCACCGCCCAGGAAATCCAACGCCTAACTTCTTCTAAATCACCCTCTTTTGAAGCCTTAGAAATATAATACTGGGCAAGCCACATTGCTGTAATTATCCAAGGATTTCCTGGGATATTTCCACCTTTGAAATTGTATGCATCTCCTTCGTATCTTGCCACTCCTCCTATCGGAGTTTTTACCTCTAATCTTTCAACAGTTTTCTCCATACTTCTTATTAACTTGGGATCGGTAGTTGGTAAAACTCCAAACTTATAGATAGCATAGGCACTCGAAAAATCTATTGTTCGATCAACATTTCTCTCCTGCCCATTCATTAATATCTGCTTATAAAAAAACCCTTCCTTTTCATCATAAAGATAAGTTAATATTCCTTTCCTAATTTTTTCTGCAACTTCTGAATATCTCCTTTCACTTTCTGTCTTCCCCAACATACCCGCAAAACGTGAGGCTGCAAGTAAAGCTCCATAAACAGTACTGGCAGTGAACGTGCTTATCCCATAATCCTGTTCCCAAATATCGTAACTCGGACAAGGAAGTCCAGTTTCAAAATCAATATAAGAAATCATAAATTCAGCTCCCTTTTTGATAAGACTGTTATAAATGCTCTCAATAAACTCAAGATCTTTTGATAAGGCGTAATGATCCCAAAGTGCGTAGAGCACTAATGCTGTTTCATCCTCTTGAATGGGAAGTTGTGTACTACCGTCTTTAACCCAATGATGCCATGATGATCCCAAGGATTTATCAGGTCTGTATTTATGCATAAAATACCCTTCCTCAGTTATCACGTCGTTACAAAACTCAAAAAAACGCCTTGAGGCGTTGAAGTCTCCTGCTTTTTCCAAAGCTATTGCCACAAATGCAGCATCTCTGGGCCAAACATAAGAATACGTGTCCCTTCCAAATTGGAAAAGGTCAGAATCACCTGATGCAATTATCGCACCGTTATAACTGACATGTGTCCTTATGTTTATTAAAGATCTATTAAAAAGATCAATAATAGGTTGATCAAGACCATAAAAGCTAAAATTTTGGTGTTTAACCCAAGCTCGCCAGTAATCTAGAGTGGTTTTGATAATACTTGAAGGATGCCTTCTGACTACCAGTTGATTAAGATGCCTTACCTTTTGAATTGATTTTGCGACACAAATCCAATAATAAATATTCTTTTTTTCTCTAGGTCCAATTTCAACTTCCAAAGAAATTACCGAATCAACCTGTCCGTGTTCAATTGAATTTTTGCTTAACTTTCCGTCTTCAGCATCCTTATAAGTACCATCTTTCCCTTCAATACCAAGAAGCCCAACACTGTAATCGTCAAAACTTTTATTTTCGTTAAAAGCGTTTATAAGAAAGACTCTTCTTCCTTTATAGTGAATTATCGCATTTTCCCGAGGATCTAAATAAGACGTTTCGCCTATGTGGGTTTGTCCGATATTAAATTGCTGGTTAAAAAAAATTCTTACCTTTCTTGATCTATCAAATAAATTGTCTATATTAACCTCTCTTAAAAATATATTTTTTTCGTTATAGACTACATCAGTAAAATGAAGTTTAATTCCCAAATGATCATTTCTCGACACTATGTTTGATGCCATAGTGTCTTTCTGACAGTCTATTTCAATTTTCCAAGAACCATCATCGATCCAACTGAAATTGTCTTCTATGTAAACACCAATCTTGTGAACAAAACTTCCGCCTACATGATTTTCCAAGCCCGGATAATGATAATAAAAATCCTTAACTTGTCCAAACCGATCCAGTCCGATAAGCACGTATCCATTTCCGAGATTTACCAATTTGGGCATAATAAATTAACTTTTCTTTTTTCTTTTTTTCAGACAGGTCTCAACCCTCAACTTTAAATCATTAGCAGCATTCATGAATGAAATAAAGGCTTCATAAGGTGAGTCATATGGGTTAAAATATTTATGAACATCTCCATCAGCAAACCACTTTGTGCACATATAATAAAAATGGTCGGAGATTTGCATATTTCGCCAATCTTTAATTAATTTTATATCTTCAGTCGCCAAGATATCTTTCTCAAGACCATAAATAAACTTAATTGCTGAAGATTGAATTGCATTTCCTGTCCAGGCTGATAAATCTCTCTCTGTATCAGCCCAGGTCAAAACATGGGGAACATCCAACTTATCCATGGCAGGAAATCTTTGAACTGCCTCAGTTAAAGTCGTAAAGTTATTTTCTGGATCTTTAAGAATCTCTTCAGGCAATTTTTCCAAAAAATCAAAAATGCCATGTTCCTTCCATTGATGTTCACCAATTGTTTCATAATCCATGAAAAGATTAACCAAATGACCGTTGCCGTTTATTGCCGAAATCCACTGACTAAACTTCTCGGCTGTCAAAGGCCAATCTTTCCAGCTTTTTTCTGAAAATCTAAATGCAATATCATCCGAAAGTCTATAATTTTTAAGAAGCAATTTAATTTTTTTAGTGCCAATTGGTCTGTAAACAAAATTCGCGCTCTTCCAACCCAAGATAGGATCCCAACCTTCGGCAAGTATCGCCTTATAACCTTTATCATCCGCCCATTTAGCCAGCTCATTATTGTATGCCAACTCTGTGTTTCTAAAAACTGTAGGATTTAATCCAAAAATCTTTCTGACTAGGGTCTTATGAAGGTTAACCTGTCTTTCAAATTCAGTCTTTGAATAAAAAAAAGCTAAAGAATGATGGTAGGTTTCGGAAAGTATTTCAACCCTTCCTGTATCAATTAATTTTTTAAATGAAGTTAAGATAAAAGGCAAATGCTTGCGAATTTGATCTAAAAAAACACCAGAAAAAGAATAGTTCAGTTTTAATTGAGGATACTTCTTGAGAAGTTTTAAAAATAAACTGTTTGCGGGAAGATATGATTTTTGTGATACCTTTTCCAAAACTTTCTTATTATTTAAATTAGAGTTCGAGCTGTCGTTGAAATATTCATGATCATAGCCCACATCAAATACTTTGTATTTTTTGACCCTTAAGGGTTGATGAACGTGGAAGTAAAGACAGACAGACGGCATAAAATCTATGAAACTCCGCAATTAGGAAATGCTAAAAAATATCAGAGATTGGTGATTTTCCATTTCTAATTCCTCATTCTTAGACAAGTTGTTCATATACATTCAAAACCTCATCAGCTGAACGAGACCAAGTGAGAAAAGTTACTTCTTTACTACCCTCCTTGCTTAAATCTCTTTTTAATGACCCGTATTTAAGAACAGAAATAATTTTATTTGCCATTTCGTCAATATCCCAAAAATCAACTTTGAGGGCGTTTTTCAAAATTTCTGAGACACCTGATTGTTTAGATATTAAAACCGGCGTTCCGTTAACAACAGCCTCGAGCGCTGCTATCCCAAAAGGTTCTGAAACAGAGGGCATAACGTATAGATCCGCTGCCTGAAAAATTCTATCCTTTTCATCACCACGCAGAAAACCCGTAAAAATAAATTTATCCAAAATTTCCAATTTTGCTGCTTCAGAAACCATAAAATCCTGCATATCACCTGATCCGGCAACCACAAATATAACCTTCGGATAAAAATCTGAAACCCTTTTTGCAGCTCTCACAAAATAATCAGGTCCTTTCTGAAGAGTGATTCTACCCAAATAAAGCACAACTTTATATCCAAGCTGTTTGAATACAGTTAGTGCCGGTGGAAGATCTTTTTTTACCTGATCAATGCCGTTATAGATAACTTTTACTTTGTCCTGAGAAATTCCATATTTCTCAACAATCATACTCTTCATAAACCCTCCTACAGGTAAAATTCTGTCTGCTTTCTCAAATCCCTTTTTCTCAATACCGTAAACTTGGGGATTGGGACAATTTCCGCCTGTCCGGTCAAATTCTGTTGAATGAACATGAATGACCAGGGGTTTCCCTAAAATATCTTTTGCGGACATGGCTGCTGGAAAAGTCATCCAATCATGGGCGTGAATAATATCAACTTCATCTTTTAAATTTTTGATAATAAGCTCAATTTTTTCGGCGAACCTAAAAGCGCTCTTTACATAATTTTGTGGGGGTGAAAATGATTCACTAGGAAAAATCTTCGACCAGGAAATACAAGTCGTATAACAGCTTGCCAATTTACCAATCTTCTCATCCACATCAGCAAAAATAAGATTTATAAAATCAAGATTAATATTAAGCCTTTTGGGGAGGACAAAATTGATACTGACTCCCTTTTTAGATAAAGCTCGGGAAAGACCCAAGCACGCCTCTCCTAATCCACCACTATTAAAAGGAGGAAGCTCCCAACCCAGCATTAATACTTTAGTCATATTCTCCTCAATGCCAACAACAACCCCCCACTTTGGGGTACATTTTTTTCGTTCGAAAAAAAATAAGTACCGGAGAAAAGCAGGTCATTTATTTATACTAGCAATTTTTCTTCCAATTGGAAAAGTCCAAATTTCAAAATGCTCTACTTTTAAGATCAGCCTCATAAAACTTACCTATTTTTTAAAATTCCTCCAAATTAAATTCCCCCCGCCCATCAGCGGGAATTATCCTTATCTTATCGCCGGGTTCAATTTCTCCTTTGATAATCGATCTTCCTATCAAATCGCCAATATTAAGATTGAGGAGTCTTCTCATTGGTCTGGCTCCAAAAGCAGGTTCAAAACCGTCTTTTGCTAGTTTAACTAGCGCACTATCACTGACATCAAGCAGGATATTTTTCTTTCTTAATGTGTCTTTCAGGTCGCTAAACATAAGACGAGCAATTTTTACAAGATCTTTGTTCTTGAGAGGTTCATAAACTACAACTCCATCAAAACGATTCAGAAATTCTGGAGAAAAGATTTGGTTTTCCAAAACATAATTTACAACAGATTTCTGCAATTCATCTTTACCAACTTTTGTCTCAACCAACTTTCTTACAAATTCAGCTCCCGCATTTGAGGTTCCGATAACAAAAAGGTGACGGCAAATTATCTTTTTCCCGAAAGCATCAGTAATAAACCCCTCATCCAGAAGTGATAAAAAAAGGTTATAAACTTCACTTTTTGCCTTTTCAATCTCATCTAAGAGTAAAAGGCTGGCTGGGCGATTTTTAATGGAAGTGGTTAAAATTCCCGGCTGATTTTTGCCAACCGATCCAATTAATCGCTCAAGTCCTTCCCGTCCGGAGTACTCCGCCATATCAAATCTCAAAATATTTTCTTCACTTCCGAAGTAAACTTTAGCTAAAACCTTGGCAGTTTCAGTTTTTCCCACACCCGTTGGACCTAAAAATAAAAATGACCCCAAGGGCCTATCTTCCTTTATAACTCCCGCTGTTTTTGCACGAAGTGCCTTTGCTATCAGACTCACCGCAACATCCTGATTTATAAGACGTTCATGAATTATCTTCTCGATATCTCCAAGCTTTTTCCTATCCTCTTCAGATAATTTCGAAAAAGATATACCTGTCTTTTCAGCAAGGATCGTTCTTGCCTGTTCCTCAGTGATAATTTTCAAACCAGTTTGTTCAGCAAAGGCAACAACCGCATCCAAAAGTTCCAATGCTTTCTCAGGGAAGGGAACCTCAGTTATATAACGATCCGACTCCTCCAAAATATTTCTTAAAGCAGGAAAAGTTATTATCAGATTCCTTTTAGCTTCCCAACTTTGAGCGGATTCAATTAAGATTTGTATTGCTTCATCTTTTGTCGGTGGTGTAACCTCAACTTTTTCCAGATACTTCCTTAAACGCATATTCGGAGCAATAAACCTTTCATAGTCAGTATTTGTTGCAACCGCAATAATCTTTAATTCTCTCTTTTCTAAAAACTCATCAAAAACATCGCTGAAATCATACCCTTCCACTTCTGGATTTGTTAATCTTTGGATATCTCTTATCATTAAGATAATATTACCTGCATAGGCGGCCTCAGCAAGAATTTGGGCAAACTTGGTCTTTTTTTGGTTTAAATCCATTGTTTCTGAAAGAAGTAAATTGTGGTCCAACTCAAGAATTCTTCTGAATGCCATCCCTACCCCAAATTGACCGGTGGTTGCCCTATGGGCAAATTCTAAAACCACAGTTTTTTTACCCACGCCTGGCTGACCCATCAGAAGAACTGAATTTCCTGAAGTTAAAATTCTTTCCATCCGCAAAACTATTTCCCCCCGTCCAATCAATCTGTGGGAAAACGGTTGAATCATTGATAAATCGAGCGAGTATTTGTTTAAAGTAGGTGTATAACCAAAAGTAAGTTCCAGCGCAATCCCGGGTCTTCCAAAATAAACTTCCCCAGTTATCTCAGTCTCCCTTGCCCTTTTCTGATCCCACCAACCAGATACCAAGACTAAATCGTTTTTCTCTATTTCCTTTTTATTAAAAAAATCATCATCCCAAACTTTATCTTCTATCAACTTTCGGATTATATCGCTATAGTTTTTAGGCTCAAGTTCAGAAAGGTTCACGTTTTCCTGTTTGGCACTATCTAAAATATCCTTATCATCAATTCCTATATGATTAAGTAAAAATTGACCGGCTTCATTTTGAAAAATTATTTCAAGAGGTTTTTCTTTCGCCAATCTTAACTTTCCCATCAAATTCTGCACAAAATTTACCGGCTTTCTTTTCTCCTTTGAGTAAATTCCAAGACCTAAGAAAGGAAATGCCATCCAAAAGATAAATCCAAAAACTCCAACCAATAAGGTGAAAATAAAAAATACTATTCCGGCCACAAAAAGGCTAAACCTAACCGTTGCTCCAACTACCCTTGAAATAAGATTAAATGTAAAAACTTCAAATTTTCTTTGCAGACTAAATCCGGGCGAAACATCAACATCAATCAATCTTTTCCAAGGAGAAAATAGTGTCTTTAAAAGAAGGGGGAGCGAAAAAAAATGACTTACCCAGGTAAAAAGAGATTTCCAAATTAAGATATAAAACTCAAGTCCTTTTGAATAATGCCAGCTCAGAAATTCCATTTACTCCATGATATCACAACTTCCCTATCTGATCGCTTTAATTTACTGATCTGTGTTACACTAACAAACATTGATGGGTAAAAAGTTTGACTGGATTAGAAATGAACTTAAAAACCTAAGAGATAATGGACTGACTATTGATGTCAAAGTAGTTGAAAGCGCACCTAACGCTTTAATAAAAATAAACGGAAAAAAATATATAAACTTTTCTAGCAATAATTACTTAGGATTGGCAAACAATCTCAAACTTAGGAAAGCTTCCCAAAAAGCAATTGACAAATATGGTGTAGGGCCTTGCGCGGTGAGAACAATAGCGGGAACGACCTCTCTTCATATAAAGCTTGAAAAAGCTTTGACCAGATTTAAAAAAGTTGAAGATGTTTTAGTTTTGCAATCGGGATTTATTGCTAACTTGGCAACAATCCCGGCTCTTGTTGGTG